>VFQN01003824.1_pt1 | contig 20723 bp, 18 predicted proteins | sample 3512371 | NCBI WGS metagenome assembly VFQN01 (sample SAMN10412370, study PRJNA504923) | tailings metagenome | isolation source: Replicate 2 from Balatoc abandoned mine | place: Philippines: Itogon, Benguet | collected 2017-08-28
GGATGCGGCCGCACGTGGCTGCCGTGTACGCGTTTGCGCGCGCGGCCGACGACTTTGCCGACGAGGGCGAGGCGCCGGCCGACCAGCGGCTGGCGTGGATCGACCAGTGGCGGACCCTGCGGCAGGGCGGCATGGCGGCCGCGCTCCAGGCCGGGCCTGTCGGCCGGCTGTCGGCCGGGGACGTGCGGGCGGTCTTCGTCGCGACGCACGACACGATCGCCCGATGCGGGATCGCGCCCTACCTGCTCGACGACCTGCTGTCGGCCTTCGCGCAGGACGTGACCGTGACGCGCTATGCGACCTGGGCCGACGTGCTCGACTACTGTCGCCGATCGGCCAACCCCGTCGGCCGCCTGGTGCTCGGCATCGCTGGCGTGCGCGATGCACGGGCCGCGGCCCACTCCGACGCCGTCTGCACGGCGCTGCAGCTGGCCAACTTCTGGCAGGACCTCGGCGATGACTGGGACACCCGGCATCGCCTCTACGTGCCCGACGAGGTGATCGCCGCGCACGGCGCGGCCGTGGACGCGCTCGTGCGCGACGAGCCCGACGAGGCGTGGCAACGCGTGCTCGCCGATGTCGGTCAGCGCACGGCCCGCCTGTTCGACGAAGGGCGGCCGGTCTGCGACGTGGTCCGCGGACGGTTGCGCTACGAACTGCGGGCCACGTGGCTCGGGGGCACCACGGTCCTTCGCCGCACGCTCGAGGTGCGTCGGCGCTCGCTGCGGGCGCGGCCCGTGCTCGGCCGGCTCGACCTCGCGCGGATAGCCGTGGGCGCCGTGCTGTGGGGCCGGTAGGGACGGCTCGCCCGCTCGACTCCGCTCGGGACAAGCGCGCCGTCCGTCGGCGTCGCCTCTCCCCACGACGGACGGGGCATGCGGGACAGAGCGCTGCGACGTGGAGACTGACGGTTGGGCCAACCGTCCCTGCCGGGCCCTGCTGCCGGTAGAATCAACGACGGTCATTCCGTGGGTCGCGACACCAACTTCGCCTACTCGTTCCTGGCGCTCCCCAGGGATCGCCGCGAGGCCATCACGGCCGTGTGGGATTTCTGCCGCGCGGTCGACGATGAGGTGGACGAGCACGAGGACCGGCCGATCGAGGCCCGTCGAGCCGGCCTGCAACGCTGGCGTGCCGAAGTGGCCGCGTGTTTCGAGGGCGCAGTGCCGGCCACACCTCAGGGGCGCGCGCTGCAGGCCGTCGTCGCGCGCTGGCCCCTGCCGCGGGAGCCCTTCGAGCAGCTGATCGAGGGCTGCGCGATGGATCTCGAGCCCACGCGGTTCGCCACGTTCTGCCAACTGCGCGCGTACTGCTACAAGGTAGCGTCCACGGTCGGGCTCATCTGCATCGAGATCTTCGGCTACGTGAACCCGGCCACGCGGCAGTACGCCGAGGAACTCGGCCTGGCCCTGCAGCTGACCAACATCCTGCGGGACGTCGGGGCCGACCTCGCGCGTGGCCGCCTCTACATCCCGCTCGACGAACTGGCCGCGCACGGCGTCACGGAGGAGGACCTGCGCGTCGGACGCCTGACGCCCGCCGTCGCGGCGCTGCTCGAGCGGCAGGCGCGCCGGGCGCGCGATCAGTTCGCGCGGGCCGAGGCCTGCCTGCCGGCCGAGGACGCGCGGCGGCTCGTCGCCGCGCGCATCATGGGCGCCATCTATCGCGACCTGCTGGCGCGCATCGCCGCGCGTGACTACGACGTCTTCTCCGCGCGTGTCCGCGTGCCCCGGCTCCGCAAGGCCCGCCTGGCCATCGCCACCTGGATGCGCACGATGGCCCTGCCGCAGGTGCCGGCGGCCCTGCGCCCGGTGAAATGACCTCGGCCGACGCGATTGTCATCGGGGCCGGCTGCGCCGGCCTGTCGGCGGCGTGTGCACTGGCCGAGCGGGGGGCGCGCGTGCTGGTGCTCGAGGCGCGAGGGCAGCTCGGCGGGCGCGCCACGGCCTTCCTCGACCGCGACTCGGGCGAGTACGTGGACAACGGCCAGCACGTGCTCATGGGCTGTTACCACGAGACGCGGCGGTTCCTGGCGCGCGTGGGCGCGTCCGACGCCGTGCAGTTCCAGCCGCGCCTCGCGTTCACGTGCATCGACAGGGCGGGTGCGGTGTCGCGACTCGAGTGCCCCCCCTGGCGACCGCCGTTCCACCTGGCCGGCGGTCTGCTCGGATGGAAGGCGCTGTCCTGGGGCGATCGGCTGGCGGCGCGCCACATGATGGGCCCGCTCCGCGACGCCCGTCGGAGCGTCGTGGGCGGGGCGGCGCTGCCCGTCGTGGCCGGCGAGACGGTCGCCCAATGGCTCGGGCGTCACGGCCAGACGCGGCGCCTCGTCGCGATGCTCTGGGAGCCCCTGGCGATTGCGGCCCTGAATCAACCCATCGACAGGGCCGAGGCGGCGCCTTTCGTCCGGATCCTCGGGCAGATCTTCAGCGACGACCCGTTCGACGCGGCGCTCGGGGTGCCGACGCGGCCGCTCCACGAGGTCTTCGGTGAACCCGCGAAGGCGTACATCGAGGCGCGGGGTGGGCAGGTGAAGGTCGACGCCCTGGCGCGCGTGGTCCTGGCGGGCGAGCGCATCGGGTACGTGGATACCCGTGGCACCTCGATCCGGGCGCCGATCGTGATCGTGGCGGTGCCCTGGTTCGGCCTGGCGGCGGTGCTGCGGGGGCACGAACAGGGCCCACTGCGCGACCTGGTGGCCCGCGAGACGGCCCGCGAGGCCTCGTCGATCGTCTCGGTCAACCTGTGGCTGGATCGAGGAGCGCTGCCGGCGCCGTTCGTCGGGCTGCCCGAGCGCACCTTTCACTGGATGTTCGACAAGCGGTGGGCGTTCGGTGAGCGGGCCTCGCACATCACGCTGGTGGCGAGCGGGGCCGACGAGGTGCTGCGCAGGTCCAACGAGGAACTGGCCGATCTGGCGCGGCGCGAGGCCATCGGGGCGCTCCCCGAGCTGGCGCGGGCCACGGTCGGGCGGGTGCGCGTGGTGCGCGAGCCCAACGCGACGTTCTCGCTGGCGGCCGGGCAGCCGGTTCGCAGCGGCCCGGCCACCCCGGTGAAGGGCCTGCTGCTGGCCGGCGACTGGACCGACACCGGGCTCCCGGCGACGATCGAGGGGGCGATCGTGTCGGGTCACCGGGCTGCCGCGGCGGTGGGCTGACCGTCGGCCGGGCTACAATTCCCCGGGGCCCGTCTGCCCTCGTCTTTTCCGCACCAGGACATCTTTCATGACCGCGACCATCACGACTTCCGAGATCCAGGCCCACCTCGGGCCCGAGGCCGAGAGCCTCTTGACGTACACGGCCAAGGGCTTTCCGAAGGACACGCTGCACCTGCCGGGTCCCGACTACATCGACCGCGTCTTCGCACACACCGACCGTTCGCCGAGCGTCCTGCGCAACTACGCGCAGATCCTGAACTCGGGCCGCCTGGCGGGCAGCGGGTACGTGTCCATCTTCCCGGTGGACCAGGGCATCGAGCACTCGGCCGGCTCGAGCTTTGCCATCAACCCGATCTATTTCGATCCCGAGAACATCGTGAAGCTCGCCTACGAGGGCGGCTGCAACTGCGTCACCTCGACGCTGGGCGTGCTCGGGAGCGTGGCGCGGAAGTGGGCGCACAAGATCCCGTTCATGGTGAAGCTCAACCACAACGAGTTCCTGAGCTACCCGAACCGCTACGACCAGGTGATGTTCGCCACGGTCGAGCAGGCGTTCGACATGGGCGCGATTGCCATCGGCGCGACGGTCTACTTCGGGTCAGAGGAATCCACGCGGCAGATCCAGGAGGTGAGTGCGGCCTTCGCGCGTGCCCACGAGCTGGGCATGCTCACGGTGCTGTGGTGCTACACGCGCAACAGCGCCTTCAAGACCAAGGACGTGGACTACCACGTCGCCGCCGACCTCACCGGCCAGGCCAACCACCTCGGCGTGACCATCGAGGCCGACATCATCAAGCAGAAGATGCCGGAGACCAACGGGGGCTACACCGCGCTCAAGTTCGGCAAGACCCACCCCAAGGTGTACAGCGAGCTCATCCCGGGCGATCACCCGATCGAGATGACGCGCTACCAGCTGGCCAACTGCTACATGGGCCGGATCGGCCTGATCAACTCGGGCGGCGCGAGCACGGCCAACGACTTCGCCGAGTCGGTGCGCACGGCCGTCATCAACAAGCGCGCCGGCGGCATGGGGCTGATCCTCGGGCGCCGGGCGTTCCAGCGGCCGTTTGCCGACGGCGTCAAGCTGCTCAACGCGCTGCAGGACGTCTACCTTGACGAGAGCATCACGATCGCCTAGGTCCCGGGCCCGGACGGCTCTCCCGCCAGCCTGCGCTCGGGGAGAGCGGGCCGTCGGCCACACCGAGTCCTGAGATGTCGATCCTCAAGGTCGCCCGCATGGGCCATCCCGTGCTTCGCACCCGCGCGCGTGCCCTCGATCCGTCCGAGGTGCGCGCCGCGGTGATGCAGAAGTTCATCGACGACATGATGGACACCATGCTGGAGTACGAGGGCATCGGCCTGGCGGCGCCGCAGGTGCACGAAGGCGTGCGCCTCTTCGTCGCCGGCATCGAGGACGCGTCGGGGACGCTGCGCGTGACGCCGTTCGTCAACCCGGTCGTGACGCCGCTGTCGGAGGCCAGGGCCGACGACTGGGAGGGCTGCCTCAGCATTCCCGACATCCGCGGACGGGTGCCGCGCTACACGCACATCCGCGTCGACGCGCTCGACAGGAAGGGCAAGCCGTTCCAGATGGAGCTGCGCGACTTCCCGGCGCGCGTCGTGCAGCACGAGGCCGATCACCTCGACGGCGTCCTGTTCTTCGACCGGATGACCCGCTTCGAGTCGCTGACGTTCCTCGAGGAGTTCACCCGCTATCACCGCAAGCCCGCCGACGGGGGGCGCGAGGAAGACGAGTAAGCCGTGGCCTACCACGCCGAGGTGCTTCTCGACAGTGTGAACCCCGCGGGTTGCCGCCTCACGACGTTCGTGCTGCGCTTCCCGCGCTTCGTGCTGTCGGAGTTCAACACCCACCGGATGTTCTCGCGCAACGCCTCGAGCTCGCGCGCGATTCCCACGGCGAAGCTGATGCAGCAGCTTCGCGACGATCCCGTGATCCCGGTGGAGTGGGGCCGCAACCAGTCGGGCATGCAGGCACGCGACGTGCTCGACGTCGCCGCCGCGCGGCAGGCCGAGTCGGAGTGGCTCGCGGCCCGCGACGCCGCGCTGGCGCACGCCGAACGACTGCGCGCCACCGGCGTCCACAAGCAGATCGTCAACCGCGTGCTCGAGCCCTGGATGTGGACGAGCGTGATCGTCTCGGCCACGACCTACGACAACTTCTTCACGCTGCGCTGCCATCCCGACGCGCAGCCCGAGATCAAGCGGCTCGCCGACCTCATGCGCGAGGCCTACGGCGCCTCGACACCGGTGTCGCGGGCTGCCGGCGACTGGCACCTGCCCTTCGTCGGCCCGGACGATGCCGGGTTGTCGGTCGAGGAGCAGAAGCAGGTCTCGGTGGCCCGGTGCGCGCGCGTCAGCTACCTGACCCACGTGGGCACACGCGACATCGACGCCGACCGGCAGTTGCACCAGCGCCTGCTCGACGCCGGCCACTGGTCGCCGTTCGAGCACGTGGCGATGGCCGCGGCCGACCACACCCGTTTCAACAACTTCAGCGGCTGGCAGGCCTACCGGCACCAGATGGAGCAGGCCCGCACGCTGGTCATGAGCGAGGTGACCACGGCGTGACGCTCCCGTCGTTCCGCTTCTCGACGACGATACGCGTGCGCTGGAGCGACTGCGACGCGTTCGGGCACGTCAACAACGCGGCGTACCTCTCGTTCTTCGAGGAGGCGCGCATCGACTACTGGAAGGCGGTGGTGCCCGACGTGCCGTTCACGGGCATGGCCATCGTGCACGCCGAGGTGGATTTCAGGGGACAGGCCTATCCCGGCGACGTGCTCACGATTCACGCGGCCGTCACCGAACTGCGACGTACCAGCTTCTGGGCGGCCTACGAAGTGCGCCGCGGCGAACTCGTCGTCGCGACGGGTCGGTCGGCCCAGGTGTTCTTCGACTATCAGGCGCAGAAGCCCACGCCCATCCCCGGGGCCTTCCGCGAGCGTGTCGCGTCGTACGAAGGGCTGGCGGTGACGCACGACGCATAGCGCATGGCGCAGGAGTGCGCAGTTACCCGATACCCGCTTCCCGTTCCCCGCTTCCCGTTATCCGCTCCCCGCTATGAACGACATCCAACCCGGACAGATTGGCTGGGTCGACCTCACGGTTCCCAATGCTCCCGAGGTCCGCGATTTCTACCGCGCGGTGGTCGGCTGGGAATACCGCGAGGTGGACATGGACGGCTACGCCGACTACGCGATGACCAACCTCGAGGGGCGCGACGTGACGGGCATCTGTCACGCCCGCGGCGTGAACGAGGGGCTCCCCGCGCAGTGGCTGGTCTACTTCACGGTCATGGACCTCGCGTTCGCGGTCGACGAGACCCTGGCGCGCGGCGGCCAGGTGATCACCGGACCCACCGACATGGGCGCCGGCCAGTTCGCGGTAATCCGCGACCCAGCCGGGGCCGTCTGTGCGCTGTTCCAGCCTGCCGAAGGCTGACCATTTGCCCCGGCCCGGGGCAATAGTCCGCCCGGGCCCTTCCTTCGCAAGTGGTCATAAGAAAAGGTCTTAGTTGGAGTCCTTGTCATAACGCATTTTCTGCTTGACGGCTTTGTGAAAGATTTCACATAATGCGTTTCGAGCTGAGGGACGAAGGGTATCCGTTCCAACACCTTCAAACCCTGAAGGAAGCGACCTCTTCCATCAGGGACGGTGAGCCTTCGCAGTATCAGGCCCGCCTGGTCAAGTTCTTCCTCGTACTTTTCCTCCATACAATACCCGGCGCCCTCGGCTCGCTTCCTCCCCGCGCCACGCTCCACGCACAACCCGCGCAGCAACCGCCCACGGGCGACTGGGTCGCCCGGCAGGTCGATGCACGCGACACGGGCCGCGACGCCATCGTCGAGATGCGCATGCGCCTGTTCGACCGGCAGGGGCGTACGCGCGAGCGACTGCTCGAGATGCGCGCGCTTCGCGCGCAGCCGGACGCCCGCGACGGCATCGGCGACAGGGTCCTGCTGCGCTTCTCGTATCCCAACGACATCAAGGGCACCGGCCTGCTGGTGCTCGAGCGGTCCGGCCGCGACGACGACCGCTACCTGTACCTGCCGGCGCTCGGCCGCGTGCGCCGCATCGCCGGCGCCGAGCGACAGGAGAGCTTTGCCGGCAGCGACCTCAGCTACGAGGAGATCGGCGGACGCGCGCTCGAGGACTACACCTACGAGCTACTCGATGCGAGAGCCACGTGGACGGCCGCTGACGGTCGTGTCCATCCTGCCTACCGGCTCAAGTCGGTGGCCAGGGACCCTGGCGTGGCCTACCCGGTCGCGATCTCGCTCGTGCGTGCCGACAACTTCGTGGTCGTCCAGGCCGACGTCCTCGACCGCCGTGGGACACGCGCCAAGCAGTATCAGGTGCGCCGGCTGGAGCAGCACGCCGGCATCTGGACGGTGATGGACTCGGTGATGACGCACGAGATCGACCGCACGCGGACCGAGCTCGTGGTCACGTCGGTGCGGTACGACACGGGCCTCGGGCCCGACGCGTTCACGCGACGCGCGCTCGAACACGCCACGCGATGAGCCGCGGCGCTTCCGGACTGTCGGCCGTCGCCGACCGGTTCACCGATGCCCTGTGGCGCCGGCGACGCCCGCTCGCCACTCTCGCGGTGGCGGGCGCCGTCCTGCTCGCGCCGCGCGCCGACTTCCGCGCCCTCGACAACGACATCTCCGCGTGGTTCCGGCACGACGACCCCGTCTACGCCGACTACGAGCGGCTCAAGGCCGAATTCCCGGGTTCGCGCACGCTCATCATCGCCCTCGAGTCGCCCGATGCGTTCTCGCGCGAGTCGCTCGAGTCGCTGCGGACGATCACCCGCGAGCTCGAGCAGGTGGAGGCCGTCAGGCGCGTGCAGAGCCTGGCCACGGCCAACCGCGTCACCCTCCAGCGGTCGCCACCGGTCGACGACTCGAACGCCCAGGGCGCGGGGGCGGCAGCCGGTGAGGCCGAGGACGAACTGCGCGTGGAGCCCGTACTCGATCCGACGGGCGATTTCGACCCCGAGCTCGTGCGGCGGCATGCGCTCTCCGATCGCCTCGTGGCCGGCGACCTGGTCTCGGCGAGCGGCCGCGTCTCGGCAATCATCGTCAGCTTCGACGAATCGCGCATCGACGCCATCCGGGCGGACGTCCTCGCGGACGTCCGCAGGCGTGTCGACGCCAACCTGCCGCGCGGAGTGACGGCCCACTACAACGGCAGTCTCGAGATCAGCGAGACGTACAACCGCGTCACGCTGCGCAACCAGGTCGTCTTCACGCCGCCGATCCTGCTGCTCACCATCACCGCGCTCTGGGTGATGTTCCGGTCGTGGCGCATCACGGTGCTCACCGTCGCGGCCGTCCTGGTCAGCCTCGTGTGGACCCTCGGGCTCTACGTCTCGGCCGGCTTCACGTTCAACGTGCTCACCAGCATGCTCGGCCCGCTGGTGATCGTGCTGGCGATAGCCGACGACGTGCACATCATCCAGCACTACACGCAGCGCCGGCGCGCCGGCGCCGATCACGAGCAGGCGTGGCGGCACACCGTGCGGCACCTGGTGACGCCGCTGCTGGCGGCCAGTGGCACGACGGCGCTCGGCCTGCTGTCGCTGGCCACCAGCCAGGTGGACGCCGTCCGCTCCTTCGGCATCGGCGCAGCCGTCGGCGTGATGGTGGACTTCGTCATCTCGCTCGTCCTGATGCCGACCTTGCTCGGCTGGGTGCGGGTGTCAGACCAGGCTCCGCCGCAGGCGCGCTGGCTGCTCGGGCCCTTGCGCGCGGTCTCGCGCATTTCCACCACGCATCCAGCCCGCGTCATCGCCTGCGCCGCGCTCGTGGTCGCCGTGGCGGTGGTTGGCCTGTTCCGCCTGCGCGTGGACACCAATCACGTGTCGTTCTTCCGGCCGGGCCATCCCATTCACGACTCGGCATCGGTGATCGATCGCGAACTTGCGGGCATCTACAGCTTCCAGGTGCTGCTCGAAGGGGAGCCCGAGAGCCTGCGCTCGCCCGAGGTGCTCGCCCGAATCGACCGACTCGGCCAGCGTCTCGAGCAACTGGGGCACGTCCGCAAGGTCGTGTCGCTCTCCGATTACGTGGCGCGGGTGCACGAGCAACTCGCGCCTGACGCGGTTGCACGCGGTGAGCGCCTTCCAGCCGACGCCGACCTGATTGCCCAGGAGCTCTTCGTGTTCGGCCTCTCAGAGGAGGGGCGCCGCGAGCTCGAGACCGTCGTGTCGTCGGACTACTCACGCACGCAGGTGATGGTGAAGCTCACCTCGATGAGTTCCGACGAGGCGTTCCACGAGGTGGAGCAGGCCGATCGCATCGCGCGCGATCTGATGGCCGGTACCGGCATCACGCCCACCGTCACCGGAGCGGGTCGTCTCTTCGCCACGCTGGACCACTACATCGTCACGTCGCAGGTGTCGAGCTTCGCGACGGCCTTCCTGTCGGTCTTCGGCGTCATCTTCCTGGTCTTCCGGTCGTTCCGCTTCGGTGCACTGGCCATCGTGCCCAACGTCGTACCGGTCATCGTCGTGCTCGGGGTCATGGGGTGGCTGGACATCACGATGAACGTCGCGACGGTGATGGTCGCCAGCATCGCGCTCGGGGTGGTGGACGACGACACGATCCACTTCATCAGCCGGTATCGCCGCGAGACCTCGGCGGGGCGGACCAGCGAGCAGGCCATCGCGACGGCCACCGAGGAAGAGGGTCGCGCGTCGCTGACCACGGCCATCATCAACACGCTCGCGTTCTCGGTGCTGGCCGTGTCCGAGTACCGGCCCTCGGGGTGGTTCGGGGGCATGCTGGCGCTCACGATGGCCGTGGCGTTCCTGGCCGAGGTGTTCCTGCTGCCCGCGATCATCCGGCTGGCCCCCCGCTGGTTCGGCGCTCCCGGCCTCTCGAACCCGCTCCTCGTGCTGCTGACACTGCTGGCGCTGCCCTCCGTGGTCGATGCACAACCCACGGTCACGTCACGCGGCAGCGTATCTGCGATGTTCGACACCCTGCCCGGCGTCGATGCGGCCGAGCTGCGCGTGCGCACCGACGGCGCCGCAGACGTCGAGCTGAGCCCCGCGTGGACGTTTCGCATCGCCAGCTGGGTCGACGGCCTGGTCGGCCGTCGGCGCGGCGAGGGCGTGGCCGATGCGACCTGGCAGCCCGGCGAGATCCATGCGCGCTACCGGCACGAGCGCTTCGACGTGACGGCCGGCTTCCAGCGCGTGGTCTGGGGCACGCTCGACGAGATCCAGCCCACCGACGTGGTCAATCCGCTCGACGTCAGCCGGTTCCTCATCGAGGGCCGCAGCGACGCCCGGTTGCCGGTTCTCGCCCTCCGCGGCCGAGTCTTCCTGCCCGGTGACACGACGGTCGACGCCGTCTACGTGCCGCTCTTCCGGCGCGGCCGATACGACCTGCTCGACGAGCCCTCGTCGCCGTTCAACCTGCTGGCCGACACCTGCGCCGGGGAGGTGTGCCGCGCCACGGTGGACACGCCTGCGGGTCCGGCGGCCGTGCGCGTGCCGCTGGTGTCGCGCGCGCCCGCGTGGACGTGGGGCAACGGCAGCGTCGGCGTGCGCGCCACACGCACGCTCGGCGGCGTGGACGTCGGCGCGAGCGTGTATCGCGGATGGCAGGCGTTCCCCCTGGTCGCACTCGAACCGACCGGTCGCGACCCGGCCTCTGGCGGCCCGGTCGAGCCGGTGGCGGTGCTGACCGAGTCGTGGTCGCGCCTGACGATGATTGGTGGCGATGCCGAGGCGGCACGCGGGGCGATCACCTGGCGTGCGGAGGGCGCGTGGCTGGTCGACACCGGCGTGCAGGACGTGCCTGGCGGACCGATCGTCGATGGCCGTACCCTGCAGGTGGGGGGCGGCCTCGACTGGACGGCCGGGCCCTGGCGATCGTTCGGCACCGTCATCGTCCGGAGGTCGTGGGCGGTCGGTCCGCAGGCGTCCCTGGTGCCATCGGCGGGAGGCCTGCAGCTGGTCGGGGGCACCGAGCGCACGTTCGCGAGGGAGACCTGGAGGATGCGCGGCTTCCTCGTCGTCGATCCAACCGAGGGGACGGCGTTCGTGCGGGGGCTGGCGGCCTGGAACCTGCGCGACAATCTCTGGCTCGAAGGTGCCGTCGCGGCGTTCGCGGGCGACGGCACGGATTTCCTCGGCCGATACACCGATCGCGATTTCGCGTCGGTCAGGATGAAGTATTACTTCTGATTCAGGTGATTTCAGGATTGCAGAATTTCTGAACTGCACCACCATGAGGTGGGGCCCCGAAGGTTGGGGGTCGCGAGGAAATTCCTGCAATTCTGCAATTCCGCAATTCTCCATGCGCTACACGCGATTGACGGCGTCGCACGACTCGGCATACTCAGGAGGCTTCGTGCACGCCTACCTGCTGCACGGCCCCGTGCCCACGCTGGTGGATGCCCCGCCCGGGGGCGAGGCGTTCCTTCGGGAGATCGAGTCGGCGCTCGCCGCGGCTGGCGACGGCCCGCTCGCGCAGGTGATCGTCACGCACGCCCATCCGGACCACATCGACGGGGCGACCGACGTGGCGGCCCGATGGCCCGATGCGGTGTTCCGGAAGCGCGCGCCCCTGCCCGAGGCCGACGGCATCGCCTGGCAGGTGATCGAGCGCGAGCCGACGCTCGCGGCCGGCGACACGGAGCTGTGGGTGCTGCACACGCCGGGGCACGCGCCGGACCATTCCTGCCTGCTGGAGGTGCGCACGGGGATGATGCTCGGCGGTGATCTCGCCATCAACGGCAACACCGTCGCCATCCCCGCCGAGCACGGTGGCAGCCTGCGTCAGTACCTGAAGTCGCTCCGCGACGTGCTCGAACTGCAGCCGCGCGTGATCCTGCCGGCCCACGGCGAGCCGATCCTGCAGCCCACCTCGCTCCTGCGCGGCTACATCTCGCACCGCCTCGCCCGGGAGCAGCAGGTGCTCGAGTGCCTGGCCGCCGGCCTGCGGACGGCTGACGTCATCGTCGACCGGCTGTATGCTGCCACCGCCGAGGCGCTGAAGCCCGCCGCCCGGCAGAACGTCCTCGCCCACCTCGCCAAGCTCGAGGAGGAGGGGCGCGTGGAGCACGCGGGCGACGACTGGCACCTCCGGAGCGCCTGATGCTGCTGTATCGCACCGACCAGGGTCTCGTCCTCGTCACCGGGGGACGATCGCTGCGCCTGACCGATCTGTCGTTCGACGACCTCCTGCGCGACGCGTCGCCACTTGCCCGGCTCGAGGCTCACGCCGCGACGGCGCCCGAGACCGATGGCGCCGTGCCACAGGTGCTGCTGCCGCCCATTGGCTCGCAGGAGGTGTGGGCCGCCGGCGTGACCTACTACCGCAGCCGCGACGCGCGCATGGACGAATCGCGCGAGAGCGGCGGCGCGACCTTCTACGATCGCGTATACGACGCCGATCGGCCCGAGCTGTTCTTCAAGTCCACGCCGCAGCGGGTGGTCGGGCCCGGCGGCACGGTACGTGTGCGGCGCGACTCGCACTGGTCGGTGCCCGAGCCCGAGCTCGTGCTCGTGATCAACGCCCACGGCCTCGTCGTGGGATACACCGTGGGCAACGACATGAGCGCTCGCGACATCGAAGGCGAGAACCCGCTCTATCTCCCCCAGGCCAAGATGTACGACGGCAGCTGCGCCATCGGGCCGGGCGTGCTCTTCACACGCGACCCGCTGTCGCCCGACGTGTCGATCCGGCTGGTCATCACGCGCGGAGGGCGCGTGGCGTTCGAGGGAGGCACGACGCTCGGGCAGATCAAGCGGGGCTTCGACGAACTCGCGGGCTGGCTCACGCGCGAATCGACGTTTCCGGTGGGGTGCTACCTCTTCACGGGCACGGGTATCGTCCCGCCCGACGACTTCACGCTCGCCAGCGGCGACGAGGTGGCGATCACGATCGACGGGATCGGCACGCTCACGAACACCGTCGCTTGAGAATTCAGCGATGCCGGCAATGCTGCGATGCAGTTGGTAGGGACGGCCGTCCCCCCTCGACTACGCGCGGGGCATGCCGGCCGTCCGCCGTTCGGAATGAGCGGCTTCCGTCGCCTCGGCGTCAGGTCGGGGTGCGCTCTTCCCGCTTCGCGGCGCCGGCACGGGTGGCCGTGATGAGGGCCTCCATGTGGCCGAGATACCGTTCCAGCGCGACGCGACCGGCGCGGGTGAGCGAGTACTCGCTGCGCGGCAACCGGCCTTCGAACGTCTTGGTGCAGCTGATGTAGCCCGCGTCCTCGAGCTTGCGGGCGTGCACGCTCAGGTTGCCGTCCGTGGTCCGCAGCAGCGCCTTCAGGTCGTTGAACGACAGCTTCTCCTGCACGGCCAGGGCGCTGACGATGGCCAGGCGCAGGCGTTCGTGAATCAGCTTGTCGAGGTTGAGCGGCGACGCAGGATCGGCATGCGAGTCGATCGACCGCACACGCGGGCGAAACCCTCGCAGGCGGCCGACAGGCACATCGTCCTGCGTCCGGAGACGTTCGGTCATGGGCACCTTGGCGGAAAGGGCCGCCAGAGGCATCCTACGCCTTGTCAGGGGCGAAGCCAATTGCGGCGGGGACCCGGTGCGCCCGTACAATGGCGGCCATGGGCGACAACCCGAAGGGCTACGTGAACCCTCATCTGCTGGTGGATCCGGCCGCGCTGGCCGCGCAGATCGGGGCACCCGACGCGCCCCTCGTCATCGACCTCCGGCCAGCCGAAGCCTGGGCTGCCGGTCACGTGCCGGGCGCGGTGCACCTCGACATCTTCGGCATCAGCCTCATCGACACCGACCCGGCGCCGATGCGCGCGTTCCTGTGGATTCTCGAACACCTGTTGGCGTCACGCGGCGTCGCCGCGTCACGTCACGTGGTCGTGTACGACGAGAAGTCGGGGATGCGAGCCGCACGGGCGTTCTGGGCCCTCGAGTACTTCGGCCATGAGCACGCGCGCCTGCTCGACGGCGGCTTCGGGGCCTGGCAGGCGGGCGGCCACCCTGTGAGCGCCGAACCGGTCGCCCCCGTGCCGACGCACTGGACCGGCACGCGCGTGGACGAGCGCCTCGCGGGTTGGCGCGACGTGAAGGCCCGCCTCGACGCATCCGATGCCGTGGTCCTCGACACGCGCTCCGAGGGGGAGTACCTGGGGACGACGATCCGGGCCGCCCGCGGCGGCTGCATTCCAGGCGCCGTGCACGTCGAGTGGACCGACAACCTGAGACCCGACGGCACCTTCAAGAGCGCCGCCGAACTGCAGGCGATGTACGAGCCGCTCGGCGTGACGCCCGACAAGGAAGTGTTCACCTACTGCCAGGGCGGCTATCGGGCCGCGCACGGCTACCTGGCACTCCGGTTGCTCGGCTTCCCGCGCGTGCGCAACTACGTCGGGTCGTGGAAGGAATGGGGCGATCGGCTGGAACTGCCGGTGCAGGTCACGAGTCAGTAACTTCGAGAACGCAGAACGCAGAACGCTCGATTCACGGTTCCGAGTTGCCGACGAGATACACGATGAACAAGGTCCTCGATCACATCAACACCCACCGCGACGGGTACGTCGAACAACTCAAGCAGTTCCTCGCCATCCCGAGCATCAGCGCGCTGCCCGCGCACGCGGGCGACGTGCGGCGATGCGCCGAATGGTGCGTGGAGGAACTGCGTCGCATCGGCCTGGCCAACGTCGGGCTCCATGAGACCCCGGGCCATCCCATCGTGTACGGCGAGTGGCTGGGTGCGCCGGGCGCGCCGACGATGCTGTTCTACGGGCACTACGACGTGCAGCCCGTGGATCCGATCGACCTGTGGGAGTCGCCGCCCTTCGAGGCCACCGTGCGCGAGGGTGCGATCTACGCGCGCGGCTCGGCCGACGACAAGGGGCAGATCTTCATGCACCTCAAGGCCATCGAGGCGCACCTGAAGGAGACCGGCCGGCTGCCCATCAACGTCAAGGTGATGCTCGAGGGCGAGGAGGAGGTCGGCAGCGCGAACCTCGACGAGTTCATCGCGGCCAACAAGGACCTGCTGAAGGCCGACGTCGTCGTGATTTCCGACTCGCCGATGTTCGACCGCGACGTGCCGTCGATCTGCTATGGCCTGCGCGGCCTCGCGTACTTCCAGGTCGACGTGCGCGGCAGCAGCACCGACCTGCACTCGGGGTCCTACGGGGGCGCCGTGGCCAACCCCGCCATCGTGCTCACGCAGTTGCTCGCACAGATGAAGGACAAGAGCGGCAAGGTGAAGATCCCCGGCTTCTACGACGCCGTGGTGGACGTCACCGCCGCCGAGAAGCAGGAGTTCGCCAAGCTGCCCTTCAACGAGAAGCGGTGGGCGAAGGAGATCGGACTCCCCAAGCCGTTCGGCGAGAGCGGCTACTCGACGCTCGAACGCAAGTGGGCGCGCCCGACCTTCGAGATCAACGGCCTGCTGGCCGGCTTCACGGGCGAGGGCGCCAAGACGGTCATCCCGGCGAAGGCGATGGCCAAGGTGAGCATGCGGCTCGTGCCCAACCAGGACCCACAGGCGATTGGCCGGTTGTTCGAGGACTACGTGAAGAAGCTCGCGCCGAAGACCGTCGAGGTGACCGTCACCCACATGCACGGTGGCAAGCCCTGGACGACGGGATTCGACAACGCCTGGGTGCAGGCCGCAGGCCGCGCCATCGAGAAGGGCTTCGGCCGCACGCCGGTGTTCGTGCGCGAGGGCGGCTCGATTCCGGTGGTGTCCACGTTCCAGGAGGTGCTCGGCCTGCCGAGCGTGCTCTTCGGCATCGGCCTGCCGGGCGAGAACGCCCACGCGCCCAACGAGTGGCTCGACCTCGGCAACTTCCACAACGGCGTGCTCGCCGCCGCGTACCTGTACGAGGAGCTGGCAACCGTCGCGAGGTAGCCTGCCCGTGCGTGGTGGGTTGGCACCAGCCGATCACCAGGGCTGGTAGGGACCGCTCGCTGAGCGGTCCGTCATGCATCGGCCGTACAGCGGTGACGGACGCCTCGGCGAGGCGTCCCTACCGGCCCTGGAGTCTCACGGTGATGTGCGACGGCCGCGTGGCGCTGCGGTAAACGCGCTGCGTGGCCTTCACGAACTGCTCCGGTTTCGCGGTCGGGATGTCGGTGAACGTCTGCGGGTTCCGATCGAAGATCGGCAGCCACGAGCTCTGCACGTGGACGACGATCCGGTGCCCGCGACGGAACGTGTGGGCCACGTCGGGCAGGTCGAACCGGATCTCGTCGGGCACGTTCGGTTCGAAGGGCACCGGCGCTTCGAGCGACTTGCGGAACTTGCCGCGGAATGGCTCGCCCCGCACGAGTTGCTGCATCCCTGCCTGCGGGTGTCCGGCCCCGTACTCGTCGATCACCTTCACCACGAAGTCCGCGTCGGTGCCCGAGGTCGAGACGTGCAGCGACACGCCAATCGGCCCTCGCACGGTCACGTCCTCGGTGAGCACGGCACTCCGGTAGACGAGCACGTCCTGCCGGGCGGCGGCGAATCGCTGGTCGGACGCCATGTAGTCGCGCGGCATGCCGATCGCCGGGCCCTCGACGGCCGGCACCGGATTGGCCGGGTCGCTCACGTACTCGTCGTGGCCCTCGTCGCCCGTGGGTGCCGTCGTGCCGAGCGTGCCTCCGGGAGCCAGGTAGTAGCGCCGCGGCTCGCCGGCCGGTGGCCACGACTCCGAGGTGAGCCACCGGTTCGATCCCGTTTCGAACGCCGACACGCCGGGCACGGGCGGGACCGCCGCGCCCTTCAGGTGCCGCGCGAAGAACGGATACTCGATCCGTTCCCGATAGTGGGTCGCCGTGGGTTGTGCGAAGCGGACCTGCCCCACCTGACCGCCCTCACCCCGTGACCAGCCGCCATGCGTCCACGGGCCCATCACGAGGTGGCTCGTCGTCGCCGGGCTCTGTTCACGCAGGGTGCGGAACGCCCGCAGCGGGCCGGCGAGATCCTCGGCGTCGAACCATCCGCCCACCACGAGCACGGCGGGCGTGACGTTGCGGAAGTGCCGCCAGATGGAGCGCGCCTTCCAGAAGTCGTCGTAGGTCGTGTGCTCGAGGTTCATCATCCAGTACGGGTTGTCGATGAGGCCGTACTTCCGGCTCATCTCCATCAACGATCCGGCTGCCAGGTAGAACCGGTAGCCATCGCGCGTGCCGTACTCGAAGTCCCTGCCAGCCTGCGGAAGGCTCGGCCGGGGTCCACGGGGTGGAAAGTCCACGTAGAACGAGAAGTTGTGCGCGAGCATGAACGCGCCGTTGTGGTACGAGTCGTCGTTCAGGTAGTAGTCGGTCACCGGGCCCTGCGGCGACACGGCCTTCAGCGCCGGGTGCGCGTCGATGAGCGCGGCCAGCGCGTAGAAGCCGGGGTAGGAGATGCCCCACATGCCCACGCGGCCGTTGTTGCAGGGCACGTGCGTCACCAGCCAGTCGATCGTGTCGTACGCATCCGACGACTCATCGGTGTCGGTGCCCCCCTTGGCGGGGTTATGCGGTCGGACCTCCTCCCAGACGCCCTCGGACAGGTATCGCCCCCGCACGTCCTGGTACGCGACGATGAAGCCCTCGTGCTGGAAGCGTGGCGATGGTCCAAGGGTGGCCGGATACGCGTCGGCGCCATACGGGGCCACGCTGTAGGGCGTGCGCTGGAGCAGGATGGGCGCGCCGCCGGGCGGACAGGTGCGCGGTGCGTAGACGGCAGTGTGCAGCCGCACGCCATCGCGCATCGGCACCATGTGTTCAGACTTGGCATGCGTCGCCTTCGCGCTGCGGGCCGGCACCCGGGCCGGCTGCGCGAGCAGCGTCAACGAACAGAGCGCGGCGACCAGCGACGTGAGAGCCGCATGCGGGGCGAACCGGAGCATGGCGACATCGTCGCACGGGCGATTGATGCCTGATGGCCGCGTACCGGTAGGGACGGCTGTCCCAGCCGTCCGCTCAGAGGTAGGGCGCGGTCTCCCTGGGGCACCAAAGCCCCTGGCGCGAAGGTGGCCGACCGCGCCGCCGTGGCTGACGGCGGGCTGGGACAGCCCGCCCTACCGTGGTGGACCCGGCATGTCCGGTATCGCGTCCTGACCTCCCTGGGTGGTTCAGTCGTTCGCAATCACCGCGCCGAGGCCCACGAGGATCACGAGTCCGCAGAGCGCGAATCCGACGAAGAGCACCGGCAGGAGTGCCGGCGGGACCACGGCCTGCAGCGTCTGTGCGGTGCCGTCGGCGGCCGCCCACGAGAACACCCGCGACACCAGTGCGTCGCCCCGCAGCACCAGCACCGAGACGATGGCGACCAGAGCGATGACGGGTTCGGAGCGCTCGAGGGCATCGATGGGGCGCAGCGCCCGTTGGCGGGCCTCCTGCCGGGCCAGCAGCCGGGCCCGCCACCAGATCGCCGAGGCGTCCGGAAGTGGTTCGTCGTTCTCGGCCTCGACGGCGTCGCGCAGCAGCATCGTGACGGCCCTGACGTCGCGGCACGCGGCGCAACCGACCACGTGCTGCTCCAGCCCGGTGGGCCAGTCACCCGACGCGCAGGCCCGCATCACCTCGGCTTCTCGTGGGCACAGGTCGTCGTTCATGGCTTCCTCGTTCAACGGCTCACGCCCAGCGCGGCGGCGAGCTTGCGGCGCGCGCGCGACAGCAGCACGCGCACGCTGCCTTCCTTGACGTCCAGCACCGACGCAATCTCCCTGTGGCTGGCCTGCTCCACGTACGCCAGCCACAGCATCGTCCGTTCCTGCACGCGCAGGCGATCCATCGCGCGGGTCACGTCCACCCGGGTGGCATCGGCGCTGGCCCGCGCCGGCAGCGTCTCTGGCGCCGGCCCCTCGCCCGCGGGCCCCCGCTGGCGCGCCCGCCAGGCGTCGTTGGCCAGGTTGGCCGCGATCCGGTAGAGATACGCGCGACGCTCGTCGTGCGGCAGCGTGGCGTGCGGCGTCCGCAGCAGCCGCAGGTACGCCTCCTGCAGCGCATCGTCGACGGCGTCTGCCGGCATCGAGCGGCGCAGCCAGGCACGCAGGCTCCGTGCCGACGCCTCGTAGAAGGCGCGGAACTCCGCCTCGTCCAGCGCAATCGCGCCGGTCTGCTCAGCCACGGCCACGTCCGTGGACAACGAGTCGAGCGAGGCGAGCCGCACGGCGGTTCACTCCCATTCGGGGGGGGCGGCGTCAGCGGACGGACTCGGTAGGCGCTCCGGAGTACACACCCAGCACGCGACCCAGGCCGAAGGATGCTGCGGCAGACACCAGGTAGCCGATGCCCACGCTGAGGAGCATGATGCCGAGCACGACGAAGCCTTCCGACGCCTCTCGCGCCAGGATGGACGACTGCCAGCCGATCACCCGGCATCCGATGCCCGCGGCGCAGAGGACGATGCCAATCTGGACCGCGCGGAGGATGCGCTGGGCCGGGTGGGAGCGCTCGGTGGAGATGGACTCGACGAACCGGACACCGCCCGGGCTGTCCATGAACTCGGCGAGTTCCTTGCCGTTGCTGATGCGCTCGAGCAGCTTGTTGTGGAACTCCGACAGGACGCGCAGTTGCTGCTTGCGGCGCAGGCCGTCGACGATGACCCAGGTCAGGAAGCTCAGCGAGCCGAAGACGGAGAGGATGCCCAGAACCGGTGCGAGGTCGCCCATGATGTCACCTCCCGGGCCCGCAGCCGCGACACGCAGCCGCCGGGGACCGGCATGATGTCTGGGTCAACGCACGCAGCACCGAAACGTTAACAACGGGCTCAGGGCTCAGGGCTCAGGGCTCCGGGCTCAGAAGAGCTCTCTGAGCCTTGAGGCTCAAGCCGTGAGCCCATAGGCGGCGAAGCGAGGGCGAATGTTCGGGCTGAGCCGCCAGCATCTCTGTTAGCCTAGAGCGTTCGCCCGGGGGCGGAGGCCCCTGTCCGGGATTCACTGCACGCATCATGACCGACATCCTCGCTCGCATCCATGACCGCTCGGCGGTCGTCGGTATCATCGGCCAGGGCTACGTAGGGCTGCCACTGGCGCTGGTCTTCGAGGAGGCGGGTTTCCCCGTCCTCGGCTTCGACGTGGATCCGGCCAAGATCGAGGCGCTCACGCGCGGCGAGTCGTACATCCGGCACATCGGATCGGATCGGGTCCGGGATGCGGTCGGGCGGGGCAGGTTCACGGCCACGACCGACTTCGACCGGCTGGCCGAGTGCGACGCCATCCTCATCTGCGTGCCGACGCCGCTCGGCACGCACCGGGAACCCGACCTGTCGTACATCCACGACACGTCGGCGGAGATTGCCCGGCGGTTGCGGAAGGGCCAGCTGGTCGTCCTCGAGTCCACCACCTACCCGGGCACGACCGACGAAGAGGTGCTGCCGATTCTCGAGACCTCCGGGCTGCGCTGCCCCGACGACTTCCTGCTGGCCTTCTCGCCCGAGCGCGAGGATCCCGGCAACGCGCGCTTCAACACCAAGTCGATTCCGAAGGTGGTGGGTGGCGTCAACGCGCCCTCGACCGAGGCGGCGGTGGTGCTCTATGCCGCGGGGGTGAACACGGTCGTGCCCGTGTCGTCGGCGCGCGTGGCCGAGTCGTGCAAGCTGCTCGAGAACGTGT
>VFQN01003825.1_pt1 | contig 20722 bp, 33 predicted proteins | sample 3512371 | NCBI WGS metagenome assembly VFQN01 (sample SAMN10412370, study PRJNA504923) | tailings metagenome | isolation source: Replicate 2 from Balatoc abandoned mine | place: Philippines: Itogon, Benguet | collected 2017-08-28
CCCCCACCTGCTCACAAGACGCACCACCCCCACCTGCTCACAAGACGCACCACCCGCACCTGCTAGGCGCCATGCGGGAGGTCACCACCGCCAGCAGCCCCGCGTCCCTCCACCAGGCGGCGCGGTGCGGGGTGGCACGCAGCGGCACCCGCCTGCACACCCACGGCCCGTCCAGCCGCGTGCCGGGGGGCAGCGCGCACGCCTTGAGCCGACCGCCGCCGCTGTGGCCGCCGGGGCCGCGCGCTGTGGCTGCGGCCGGGCCGGAGCAGGCCACCACGAAGCCCTGGGGGTGTGTAGCGATGCAGCTGCGTGATGACAACTGCAAATGGCAAAGCAGGTTCTAGGAGAGGAGAGGGCGAAGCAAGTGGCCTGGGCAGTTACCGGCAACGGGCAGGGCTCAGGGTGTGTGAGTGGCGGAGACGGGTAGGCACGAGTTAAAGAGCACCATGGAATGGGTTGGAAGTGAGTGAAGCTTGCGTGTCTTAGTGCACCGTTGGCGCGAACTCCATCTTACACACTGCCAACATGCCTCGCCCAACGCAGCAGTGCTGATCCGTGTCGTCCCTGCACCAGTGGGGCAAAAACCCAGCTGACAGACGTCCTACACTGCTCGCTTATGTACATACTCCCTCACACCGCCACACCATGGGGCAGTTGACGTTGTGGAAGGGTGTGAGGGACGCCGCTGCGCCCTCCGCGCCCATGGGGTGCGCCGCCAGGCCCCCGCGTGAAGCCACCAGCCACAGCGGCCGCGCCCCGCACAAGAACACGCCGCTGTGGCTGGGTCCGCGCGTCTGCGGGGCGGGGACGCACGCACGCGGGTAGGAATAACTACAGGCGGGGTGGCGGGGTGGCGGACTTGGCCGTCGTCGACTCCAGCAGCAGCAAACACAGCTCGTGCGAATTGATGTATGTGAGGCAGGCTGACAAGGGTCTGGGTATGGCTACGAAACACCTTGACGTTGCTGGAAGGACTCCGCACCCGCCTTGGCAACCTGCCTGCTCTTGGGCATGCCACACCGTGGTAACGCACCGCATGACCAACACCCGCGTAACACAAAGCAAAGCGCGACCTCCCATGCACAGCCCTTTGCCTTTACCCCACCCACCTTGTGCACCGGCTCCGTGTATGCCAGGTTGTCAAACCGCACCATCCGCGCCCCGCCCGCCGTACCGCCCGCCGCCGCCGGCTGCTCATGCGACAGCGAGTCCAGCGGCAGCCGCCGGAACGCCACCGCGCCGCCGCCGCCGCCTCCCAGTGCCGTACACGCCGCCAGTGAGAGCGCCATGCCGTCCGCCCCCATGCCAATGTCCCCGCCCATGCCCGCCAGGGGTCCGGTGGTGAATGCCTGGTATGCCAGCAGGGTGCCGGTGGCTGTGAGTGCCAGCAGCACCGGCCGCTCGCAGTCGGGGATGCCACCGGGGCAGGCGCCCTGCAGGTACGCGTGGGGGCGAGGAAAGGAGGAGGGAAGGATTTTCAATGCGAAATGGGAGAGGGGGTGGGTGGTCCCGGCCGCAAAGCGACAGGAATGGAGGGAGCACGAGGTGCTGTAGGTCGCATGTTCCCACGCGCCGACTGCGACTTCATAGGCATCCGTGTGGCGCTTCCGGGGCCGGCTTTGCAGTCATCATTGTCAGGCACATCCCCACAACCAAGGGTGTGGACACACTTCCGGGCCCACACACGCCGATACACACCTTGAACGCCTCCACCCGCAGCTCCACCACCTGCTGCTGCTCCTGCTCCTTCTTCGGCTGCTCCCCCTGCCCCCCAAACACCCCCTCCCCCAGCGCCAGCGCCGCCGGCCCCGGCCGCAGCACATCCTCTCCCCCCGCCAGCCCCCCGCCCTGCCACACCAGCTCCATACCCGGCAACGAGTAACACTCCAACCCACCCGAGCTCCTGCTAATCCACACAAACACCCCTCCCTCTCCCCCGCCTCCTCCCTCCCCCGCCTCCGCCACGTCCCCAGCTTCCGCCAGGTTCCCAGCTGCGGTTGCACCCGTGGCTGTGGCGGCCGCCATCCAGCCGGTCTCGTCCCGTTGCAGGCAGCAGGCGGATATGCGGTGGTGTGCGCTGCGGGAGGGGGCGGTCATGAGCTGCTCGGCGGCCGCTGTGGCCACACCCAGGGTCATGGACAGCACGTCGCCCTGCAGCAGCACCGCCGACCCGTTGTTAAGCCACACCAGCACGTACGGGTCGCACACCTGCGGGGCGGGGATGTGTGGGAGGGAGGAGGGGGGAGGAGCTCAGACTCGGGGGGAGCAGGGGAGGGCCAAGAGGGTGAGTGGTGTGGCAGGGAGGCGTTGTTAAGCCACACCAGCACGTACGCGTCGCACACCTGCGGGTGGGGCAACGAAGGGAGGGAACAGGAGGGGAGAGGGAGGTGGGGACCGGATAGGAGCAGGAGCGATGATGCCATTGAGGCCGTACGCGGGAGACATCCACATGGGCGCCACACCGTTTTACGGTACTAAACACCATTTGCTATGCATGGCATGACACGGATTAACCCACCCCTGCCCTGTTTACACCTTTTGCTGCTTTCGAGCAGCCGCAACGGCTACGTACTCCCACCCCCCGGCGCACCTGCATGCCCCGCACGGCCAGCTGCTCCCCCGCCGGCGGCGCCGCCCCCCCGCAGTACGCCCGCATCTCCCCCACCCCCAGCTCCTGAATCAGGGAGCTGCCCTCCAGCACACGCAGGCCGCCGGGGCACGCCTGTGGGTTGAGGGACACAGCGGGGAACCTTTTGGTATACAGAGGATCCTGTGGTCTGGAGGCCACACGTACGCCGCCGGGGAACGCCTGTGCAATGGTGGGACACAGCGGGGGAAACACTGGTCCAGGTCAAAAGAGGACGCTTTGATTTAGAGGCCACGCGCAGTCCGCCGGGGCACGCCTGTGGGAGTGGTGGGAACGGGAGGTGGGGTCCAGGCCGGGCGGAGTGGGGTTGGCGAGCAGTCAAGATTTGAGCGCATGTGGCCGTACACCGTACACGGTGCCGTGCCGTACTGTTGGGGAGGTGGGCTGCATTCAAGCACCTGGGGCGCAATGCCGGTGGCGAACCGATGGGCAACCCCGCAACGCCCCACGCACCTGCCCTCCCCTGCCATTCTGCGAACCGAGGTGTGGGACCATACGGTATCCCACCCCCGACACGCTCTAACAGCTTCAGCCCACCTCAGCAGCAGCATAGCGCCCACCTGCACGACCACTGCGTTATGGAATAGGTTGCCCGCAGCTAGGGTGGGCTGGTCCAGGATGAAGTCGCAGCCGGGGCTGTGTGGTGTGGAGGGTAGGGTGGAGGAAGGGGGTGCGTGTGTGTAAGGGGCAGGGGGAAGGCAAGGAGGGAGCTGAGCATGCGCACCGGCATACGGAAGTCTGCGCAGGCTATGGGTATGCTGGCCCGCAATGCAGAAACAAGCATACCCAGTATATGTACCAGTGTGACCGAGTATAAACCCTGGGGGCGCACACGGAGGCGGCAACGGGACCTTGCAAAGCACGCGCAACCAACCATCCTGCACCCACATCCCAGCATACACAAACCCCAGCCCACCCACCTGGAGCTGATGTCTTGCAGGGACTCCCCCGCTCGCAGCACCATGGTCCGGCCCAGGCCCCCTGCTCCTCCAGCAAGCGACACCAACAGGAACGCATGCTGCCGCGGCTCCACCGCCCGCCTCCTCACCGCCTCCACCGCCTTCCCCTCCACCTTGCCCCCCCCCTTCCCCCCCCCCGCCTTTCCCCCCCCCCCCCCCCCCCCCCCCCCCCCCCCCCCCCGCCCCCCCCCCCCACCCTCGCCCTCCGCTGCTGCCCCCTCCCCCTCCCCCTCCTCCCCTAGCTCCCCCGCGCCCCCGTCCGCCGCCAGGCCTCCTCCCGCCTCCCCCTGCCCCTTGGCCGCCTCCTCCGCCGCCTCCTCCCCTGCCCCTGCCCCCGCTTCCTCCCCCACGCCCTCGACGTCCTCGTCCTCTGTGCGGTGGTGCACGGCGAACACGCCACACACCCCCGGCAGCTGCACCTCCGTCACCACGTCGGGAAGCAGACCGTGGCGGGCCATAACCACAGCACCCGTGGCACCCTGCGGCCGGGGCAGCGCGGGAGGAAGCGGGGCAGCTCTTGGCAACCAGTGGTATGTCGGCTTCTTGTTTAACCAGCTCCCTACTTACAACACAGCACGGTGTGTAATGTCCTGACACATGCAGCAGCACCGCGCCCGCCGCGTTACACACAGCTGATCGGCACACGTCGCTGAGGCCATCGCTGTGTTACGTTCCGGTTTTGGACCCACCGCTTCTGCCCACAGTGTAACACTGGATCACCTCGCACACGCACGGAGATATGCGGTGGGGCCGTACACAGCCACACGTACAGCATATGCCGTGGAGACAGCTGCCACAGTACACGTGTCGCACAACCCTGCCCCACACACCTGGCCCACGCACACCGAAGGCGGTGGGGCACCATGCGTGGACAGCCGAGACTTAATACACATGCCGCACAGCCCTGCCCCACACACCTGGCCCACGCACACGAACGCGGTGGGGCCGCCCCGGCTGGCGTCCGGCCCTGCGGCAGCGCCCCGTGCCCCTGAGCCCGATGTGGTGTAGGGGGAGGTGGAGGTGTCGGCGAACAGCAGGTCGCGCACGGGGCCTGACGGGTGGAGAGGAATAAGTTAGTAATAAGAGGTACGTGGCAACGTGGCAATGCAGTCGGGGGCGGCGGCCGGGGAGCGGGGGTGGGTGGAGGAAAGTGGAGGCCAAGCACGGGGCCTGGCGGGTGGGGGGCGCGGGGGCCGGCGAGTGGGGGTGGGCGCAGCGAAGCGGGCATCGGTTAGTCCAAGCGCGCTGGGCGTTGCACGCCATGGGGCGCGCTGTGGTCACACTGCCAACCACCGTCCGCGTCCACTCCACTGCTGCACATGAAGGCTCCTACATATCGCTTCCCGTCTGCTCGGCAGCTGCTCAGTTATCCCGCCGCACAGCCCACCGCCGCCGCACAGCACTCCGGGAAGTAACGCACAGCCCAACCCGCGACGACCAGCACCGAACACCATGCAGACCACTGCCGTACACCGGTTCCCTGCACTGTAGTACCCAGAGGTACGGGTGCCCCTTACACATCACGACGAATCCTCACCTAGCGACGGGAGCGAATCCAGCATCCTCAGGCTGTAACGCTGCTGCCCCGCCGCCTCCTCCTCCTTCACCGCCGCCGCCGCCGCCGCCGCCGCCGCCGGCCCTTCCCCACCCTCCTGCCGCTGCCGCTTCGCCTCCCTCCCGCCTCCCCCTCCCCCTCCCTCCGCCCCCTCCTCCTCCCGAGGACTCAGCTGCATCAACACAGAGTCCCCCGACCACGACCCCAGGAACATGAGGCCCCGGGGGCCGTCGTACGACGTGCCATACGGGACGGCGGCGGCGGCGGTGGTGGCGGCGCGCCGCGGCGCCCGCGCCGCCGCCGTGAGCGATGGGGAGCACAACGCCGCCGCCACGGGGCCGCCTCCTGTCTTGACGGCTGTGATGCGATGCTCTGGGGGGCCGTCGAAGCGCACGTGCAGCGCCAGAAGCGTGCCGGACTGCAGGCCTGTGGGTGGTCAGGGGAGGGGTGATGCAGCGATGAAGGAGTTAGAAGTTCGTTAGAGCTATAGTTCGTGGACTAGCGCGTGCCGGGCTGCAGGCCTGTGGGACAGGGCGGGGCGGATGCGCGAACGTCATGCATGAGCACCGTACTGCAGCTGGCACTTTAGGGAGCCGCGGCGAGGTGGGGAGCGAAGCGCTCAGGCCGGGGTCCTAAGGGAAGGAATCCACAGCTGGATAAACGGACAGCTGAGCGCGGATGATGGTGGGGAAGTGTACTGTGGGGGGCGTAGGGAGCTGTCCTGCCCACATTGGACGGTGTGATCCGTCCCCTGTCCTGCTACCCACACCCCGCTCCGCTCACCCATGAGGCAGGTGGTGGGGCTAAGCCACGCGGCCGCCGCGCCGCCCGCAGCAGCCTCCACGCCGGCGGCCAGAAGCGCGTTGCGGCCGGCGGCGGGGGCACAGTCCTGCGAGGGCAGGGGGGCCAACAGGGTACCAGGTAAAGGCAAGGGGGAGGGCGGCGGGGGCGCAGTTGTGCGGAGGGAACAGACGGCAGCACGGCAAGAAGCACAGGCTGGTGCGAGTGGTGCATGTGGTGCATGTGTTCAGGGCGCTCCTCCGCTGTACCACGTAGCACCATGTAGCTGTGGAGCGCAGGGCGTCGCAGCGCGCACACGTGGGGTTGGATGTGGACTGTGAACTCCGTGTTCCTCCTACTCATGTTCCTGTTCCTACTCCTGTTCCGGACGAGCCGCGAGCTGAGACCGGACGGTGTGGCTGTGTGCGTGGGGCAGCGTATGGGATGCAGGTGGCTTGGAGGTGACACACCCAATTCCCCCGGTTTCCCCCGCACCCCAACCCACCCACCGACCCACCCACAGGAAGGACGTTTGAGTGCAGCAACCCTGGCAAACACACCCCAACCACTGCTTGCAAGTTGAGGGCGTACCCTCATACCGACCCTCCCACCCTCTACCCCCACACCCATCCCCCACGCTACACCCTTACCCACCGGATGCACGTTGAGTGCGTACTCCGCCGCCATCCGTGCCGCCGTGGCGGAGGGCGGCTCGACCCGTGGGTCGAAGGCCAGCGCGGGGGGTACCTCCCCTGGCAGCGCGAACGAGTTGAGCGCCACGGCGTGCTGGGCAGCCTGCGGAAGTTGCGGAATACTGGGAGGCCTGGGCATCAAAGGCAAAATCGAAGGCAAGTAGATGCATGGCATGCATGCGCTACATGCGCGCATTCGTATGGTTGGTTGGCCGCACAGAGCTGCGAGGACATCATTTGTGGTGCGCCACGGCCACGCATTGCGTGCTAGCGGCCAGCACCCACTCCATCCCCAGCTGCTCCAACCCACGGGCCCCCACCTGTGAGCACAGCATCACCACGTTGGGGCTGACCACCAGCACGGCCGGGCGGTTGGGTACGGCAACCAGGCGGTAGCTGTCGTACGGCAGGCGGGCCGCCCGCCACAGCAGCGTGTGGCGCTTGAGGCGCAGCGATATGGAGATGGCGGTCAGCGCACACGTGTCCTTGCGCTCCCTGGGGGGGCAGCGAAGGAACAAGGGCCTTGTCGGCAGGTGGGGGCGTGCCTCATCATGCAAGCGGGGGCCGTAGGGTTAGGCGTGGGAAGGGGTGGGGGCCGTATGGGAGGGGCGTATGTCGTCAGGCTGGCTCACCGACGCGGTGCGGGGGTTGGGGAAACCTTTCGAGTAGGCATAAAAGGGAAGCGGTAACACAGGGCCGTGTCGGCAGGTGTCCTTGCGCTCCCTGGGAGGGAGCAAGGGCAAAGGATTTTGTTGGCAGGTGGGTGTTTGTAAAGGTTTGCTGCCTCAGGAGGTTTGGACATTTTTGTGCGTGAGTGAGTTGGGGGCAGGCGTGGGAAAGGGCTTCTGTCAGGCGGGCCCACCATTGCGCTGCGGGAGTTGGGAAACGTAAAGGATTCGGAAAGGATACAGTACGAGGACGCAGAACCAAAAGTGGTAACGCGGGGCCGTGTCGGCAGGTAGGTGCTTGCAAGGATCTGCTGCTTGTTCATGCAGGTGAAGCCCGGGTAGTGTGTGTGTGTGTTCTCGCTGTGGTTGTGCGAGAGCGTTGCATGGGTGATGAGTGCGTAGCTTGTGTAGCACGGTGCGCAGCCAAAGCGGTGCAGGGGACTTGGGCGTTGGGGCGTGTGGAGGTGGTTGGCTCAGGGTGGGCTTTCAGAGGTAGCACTGCCGTCAGACAGGGGGAAGTTGGGGCTGGACTTCAGGTTGAGGCTTTCAACGCTATTGCGAGGGGTAGGACTCGGGGTGCTCGACATTGACGCCACCTGAGCACCCTCACCCTTGAATCCCCCGCCCCGCCCATGATACCCCCACCTGAGCCGCCCCGCCCACGTGGGGTCGGTCTCGTGCAGCAGCAGCAGCACGGGCTCCGTGTAGCCGGGCAGGAAGACACAGTCGCGGACCTGGGGCCAAAAGGACATACGGTGGGGGGCCCGGATGCGGGGAGGCGCAGGGAAGCCGTAAAGCCGTGAGCTCCCGGCGAGAAGCGCCGCGAAAGGCCGTAGGCCGTGGCCAAAGCAACGCAATCAGTAACCAGCGATGGAGCGTCGCTGTGCCGTGCTGCACCGCTCCGTGCCGTGCAATGCCGTGCCGTGTCAAAAGGCGCCCGGCGCTGCTTGGTTTTAGCCACGCCTGAGCACCACCTGCCCGCAGCCCCACACACATACCGCACAAGCACTTCACCCGGCACCTGATGCTTGACTCCTGGCAACCGTTGCAACCAGGCCAGCTAGTCACAATCCCATTGCGCACCTAGTTGCGGGCCGCCAAAGCTCCCCGCCTTGGCCACGACCCCACACCCCGCCCGCCACAACTCTATTCCTCGTGCATCCCCAAATACCAAGCCCCCTCACGTGCACCTGCACGCGCACCCGCGCCCGCCCCCGCGGCCCCACCTTCCGCGCCGGCCAGCCTGCCGGCGCATGCTGTGGGAGCTGGAGCGGACGGCGGACCGATACTGCAGTAGGTCGCCTTTACCTTACCGTACTGCTACCACCGTACTGCTACCACTACTACTACTACTACTATTACCACCAATCCGCGGTACTGCTTTCTTCTTCCCCGCGGCCCCACCTCCCGTATGCCCATCATCTTGTGCAGGTTGAGCATGTAGCTGTTCCCCACGCTCACGGCGCCACCGCCGCCGCCGCCACCCCCTGGCGCCGTCAGCTCCAGCGCGTCCGCCTGCCATGGGCACAGCGGCCACAGCACCGGAGGCAGCACACAGGTCATGGAAACACGGCGTCCGTACACCTTCTTGTTCAGCACGCTCGCCGCTCTGGTTCGCATCTCTCACGCACCCGCCCACATCCTACCCCCGCCCTCCTCCATAAAGAGGCAGCCGCGCCAGCGGCCCACGTGTAGTACACTCACAATGCGTGCACCAGGTTCAAGCATGGCCCCCACGGTCCCCTGCAGTGCGTACCTCGTGCACCGGCAGCAGCGCCACGTGGCACCCGGCCATGGCCATGGCTGCGCACCGACCCGCCGGGTCGGCCACCACGCGGGGCGGCAGCGGCGCGGCGGCGCGCGCCTCGCGCCTCATGGAGGGCTCCCCCTCGAAGTAGTGCATGGAGGAGGTGCGGAGCGCGTGGGAGGAGGGGTCCCACTCCAGCACCGACAGCTTGGCCTCCCTGAGGTGAACAGGGGATGGGGTGGGGTAACAGAGTACAAGCAACGCAAGGATGAAGGTGGCAGTAGCAGTAGTAGCCATACGGTAAGAATGAGGTGGGGTGGGGGCAGCGGCGGCGGTGCCGGCATCAGCTGCGGTGATAGTGTTAAAGTGGTGCAGCGGCCTGGTTCAAGTGGGGCCTGGGAGAGCACAGCCCTGTGCACAACCATGCCCGCCCGTACTTTGTAGGAGTGCCGTTAGCTGCGTCCATGCACAGTTGCGTGTGGCACGCCTCCAGGGCTTGGAACCGAACCAGCAATTCCTGTTTCAGTTCAATCCGTGTGCCCGGCGCACCGCGGCCCCGTTAATGATGCTGCTAGCACGCACTTGCTAGCGCACACCTGACGGTACTACAAGTGCCCTCCTTCCCGCTTACGAACCATACGCGGGACAGCACTATGAGCAGCTGAGTATCATCAGGTGCGTTCGCGGGTGCAGTCGCACGAGCTTTGTATGCCATGCCGCTGGAGCCGAAGCCGGACATGTCAACAACTCCGCCAAGACCAAGTTCCGCTCTACACCTTCACGGCTTTGTGTTTAGCCGGGTTGATATGAGCAGCTGAGAGCCCCTCCACGCTGTCCCGCACGCAACACGTGTACGCATCCGCACACCCCCGCCCCCAGCCCACCACCACCACCACCACCATCACCGCACCACACACCCCACATTCCCCATTCACTTTGCCGCTCCGCTCTTACCACACACTCACCAGCCGCAGCACCACACTGCTTACCCACCACCAGCCCACTCCCCACCCCACCTGAACGCCAGCAGCAACGCGTCCCTCCTGCCTGGGCTAGCACGAAATCCCTTGTGTGCCTTAAACATCCTCAGAGCCGCAGGAACACAGTACGTGGGGCAACACCCTGCGCAGCCGTGAGCCTATATCCACGCTATCCCACACACGTGCACGCATCCGCACACCCCCCGGCCCAAATCCCAAGCACACAGCCACCACTCCCTGGCATCACGAAGCCCAGCACCACACTGCTTACCCACCACCAGCCAATCCCACACCCCACCTGAACGCCAGCAGCAGCGCGTCCCTCCTGCCTGGGCTGCCCCCGCTGAGCACCGCCATGCTCTCCACCACACCCCACAGCGGCCACGAGCCCACCAGCTCCAGCCGCCCGCACCCCACACGGCCAGGGCCGCACGTCTCACTGGCATCTGCTGCAGTCGTGGTGCCACCGCTGCCGGCAGCGGCGGATGCCGAGGTCCTGGTTGTGGGTTAGGGTTGGGGTGGGATGGGGTGGGGTGGGGTGCAGCACTGTCGGCGCATGCGCCAGGCAGCATGCAGGCCCTCGCTCGAGGGTACTCATGCCTGACACCCTGCCGGTTACTCCATTAGTAAGGGTGGAGGCCGTTGACGTGCGGGAGTACGGACGGAGATCGTGTGGCGTGCAGTGGGACAGCAGGAGTACGACATGGGGGAGGGGCGAGAACACGGGACGGCGGTGGGATGGGGAAGAGGAAAGCGGGCTGGAGGGTCCCACCTGACGCTGTACACCTCGAGCTGGTTGGTGCGCACCACGATGACATCAGGCTGCTGCTGCTGCTGCTGCTGCTGCTGCTGCTGGTGGAGGTGTGCGGGCACTGGGGCTGGCTGAGCGTCGCCAGTGTGGTTGGCGCGTGCTCCAGGGCGGGGCGCGGCGTCCAGGGGCGCGCGGGTGAAGTAGGCTGCCTCGCAGTGCGTGACGCCCGTCGGCGCGTGGCACTGTGGGGAGCCAGAGGGGTGTTGATCAGGGCAAGAGACAGCGAAGCACGGAGGTGCCACATTGAGTTGTGGCGAGCACGGGTTGGTTAGGATGGCAGGGCGCCTGGCGTCCTGTAGACGGCTTCATAGGGTCGTGTTCAGGCGTGGGAGGGGCATGCTGGAGAAGCAGCGTTCCAGGAGGCAGGGCCGACTGGCGACCCCCTAAGCGATTGCTCGTTGAACATGCTGACCTCTTTGTATATGCATGTGCTCATCTTTCGTCACGGCCTCCTCAACGCAGCGGCATGGTGCGCGCGCAGAGCTCGCTCAGAGCTGGCCTCGGCCGAGAGGGGTCAAAGCGCCACGCAACCTTTGGCCGTGTAAGCTTGATGCATGCGTTGGTTCGTGTGTACAGAAGTAGTCGTAATGCCCTTACTGCAGGGCTGTGTCTTGAGCTGCATTTTTAGAGTACTGTTTGGTCTCGGAGCAGCAAATTTCTCGGCTTTCTCCCGGCACCGCACTGGGCCAAGCTTTTGCCATCAAGGAAGCCCATGAGTACAGACTGTCACCACCAGTAACCTTCCCGTGTTTTTGCTAGCCGCCTCGCCATGCTGTTCGCGCACGCGCCGGTGGCGGGGCCCCGCTGCTCTGGCAGGGCCCCTGTAGCACCTTTACGCTTCGCACAGCTATGCCCAGCCAAGTATAGGCAGGCTCGTTCAGGCAGCCGCACGGCGGCTGCGGCTGCTCCCGCGGAGGTCTTCGACGCCCAAGTTTGCGTCGTGCTGGGCACCCAATGGGGCGACGAGGGAAAGGGCAAGCTCGTGGACATTCTGGCGCAGCAGTATGATATCGTGGCCCGCGCTCAGGTATGTTCAGGCCTCGTCGCTGGGCCGTCATGCCGAAACCATTATGCCGAACTCTAGGATAAGCGAATGACACCCCTCTGGCCCTTCGACAGGGCGGTGCCAATGCGGGCCATACGATTTACGACGAGGCTGGCAACAAGTACGCGCTGCACCTGGTGCCGTCGGGCATCCTTAACCGGAATGCCACCTGCATCATCGGCAACGGTGTGGTGCTGCACCTGCCGGGTCTCTTCGAGGAGATTGAGGGGCTTAAGAAGAAGGGCGTGAGCGTGGATGGCCGCCTTAAGATTTCGGACCGCGCGCACCTGCTCTTTGACTTGCACAAGGAGATCGATGGCCTGCGGGAGGCCGAGCTGGCGGGCACGGGCAAGCAGATCGGGACCACCAAGCGCGGCATCGGGCCAGCCTACAGCTCCAAGGCCACCCGCAACGGCCTGCGCGTTTGTGACCTGCGCAAGCTGGACAGCTTTGCCGACAAGCTGCGCAAGCTGTCGATGGATGGCCAGAAGCGCTTTGGCAGCAGCTTCGCGTACGACGTTGACCAAGACATTCAAAAGTACCACGAGCTCGCCGAGAAGGTCCTGCCCTTCGTCACGGACACGGTGGACTACCTGCACAGCGCACACGCGGAGGGCAAGCGCATCCTGATTGAGGGCGCCAACGCCACCATGCTCGACGTTGACTTCGGCACCTACCCCTACGTCACCTCTTCAAACCCCTCCATCGGTGGCATTGCCACCGGCCTGGGCCTGCCGCCCACAAAGTACGACGCTGTGGTGGGCGTGGTGAGTCGGCACGTGGCACGTGCGGGGTGCACCGACCAATGGGTCGGTCGGCCATGTGGGTCGCGGGGAGGCCGGCAGCAGGGCATGAACGCGTGGGCTCCCGCACAACGAAGGAACACCAACGCGTAGTAGCTTCAACAAACGGCAAATGGGCTTGGCTAGGCCTTCGCATCATGCTGCCCTGGTTTGTCGCTTTGGGACAAGGGTCACCCGCCGTTATGGCCCATGCGCACGAGGGGTTCCCTAGAATGCACCTCATCCCACGGCCCCAGCACCCACCACAACATGCCCACTAAACCACCTGTTAACCACCATCCGTACACCCACCCTCCCACCCACCACCGCCCCACAGGTCAAGGCCTACACCACGCGCGTGGGCGCCGGGCCGTACCCCACCGAGGTGTTCGGGCCGCTGGCGGACAAGCTGCGCGAGATCGGGCGCGAGTACGGCACCACCACGGGCCGGCCGCGCCGCATCGGCTGGATGGACATCATCGCCCTGCGCTACGCGTGCCAGATCAACGGCCTGACGCACCTCAACATCACCAAGCTGGACGTGCTGGACCAGCAGGACGAGATCCAGATCGGCGTGGGGTACAAGACGCCCGACGGGCAGCTGCTGCGCTCCGTGCCCGCGGACCTGGACACGCTGGAGGCGGTGGAGGTGAGAGAGGGAGGGGAGTGGGAGTGTGAGGGGAACGACAGGGGACGGCTGGGGGACGGGCGGCTGCGCAGGGGTTATGGAGGCAGCAGCAGAACGGCGCCGGGCAAGGAGCCTTGCGCGAGGGTGAAAAACCGACGCGGGCGTGGCCTTGCGGGTTTAGCCCATTGGGCGCTGCCCGAGCTCCACAGACACCATCCGTTGCCTTATACTTCCAACGCTGCTGCACACGTCACAGTGCTACGCTGCCCCCTCTCCACGTCAGCTCAACCCTCGGAAGAAGCGCCTTGGAACCCCAGATAGTCTCGGCTTTTCAACTCCCATCCCCCGACTGCCATCCCCATCCCTCCTCTCCCCTCCCCGCAGGTGGTGTACGAGTCCATGCCTGACGCCACCTCGGCTTACTCCTCACAACGAGTCCTGGAAATTGATATTGTCACGGCTTCCTGTCTCTCACTTCCCGATCCCCTCCCTCCCTCCCCGTCCGGCAGGTGGTGTACGAGACCATGCCGGGCTGGAAGTCGGACATCTCGCAGGTGCGGCAGTGGGCGGACCTGCCCCAGGCGGCGCGCGACTACGTGCAGCGCATCGAGGACCTGATCGGCATCCACGTCAAGTGGATCGGCGTGGGGCCGGGCCGCGACGCCATCGTGGTCAAGCCCGCCAAGGGCAAGTGCTAAGGAGGCAGGGGAGCCCTCCGGTAGCAGCGGGGCCAGCGGTGGCCTGCGGAGGCGGGCGAATGGGGCAGGGGAGTCCATCTGTGGCGCTGGGCTGGAGGGCAGATGCGGAGGCGGACGGGTGGGGCAGGGGAGGCGGAGGGCACGTGCGCAGGTAGCCAGAGGAGGCAGGGGAGTCCACCTGTGGCGCTGGGCCACGGGGGCAAAGCCGAGGAGCTAGTACTGGCGGATCCTGCGTCATGGGGCATGGAGCAGCGCGCGGTAGGATGGGCAAGGGAAGGCAAGCGCGGCGCTTGGAGGGCGGCGTGACGGTGCAGCGGGTAATGTCTGCCCTGTGCTGGTCACACGTGCGGGATAGCAGCAGGCGGGCGCAGCGTATGCGTAGTGTAGGACGTACCGGGGTAGCAGCGATGCACCGTGCCTTGCTGCGAGGCGAGCTGGCCGTTCATGTAGGCTGGGTCACGCGCGTAAGGTCTTGCGCGTGTGTCTTGAGACGAGTGCTGCAGCTGCGACTGAGGGGGCGGAAGGCAGGAGGCGCATTGGACGGCCCCTCGTATGGGGGTCGAAGGCTTTGTGCCACACTTGCAGGGTCGGGAACAAGGTCAACGCGTAACGACTCATCCTAGAAGGGTCGCGATCTGCGGGCCGTATATGTAGACTGCTGGGCGCGAACATGATAAGAGGGGCTGCAAGGCCCCGTGCGTGCATGTGGAATTGAGGTCTTAGGGGCCAGGCGTGAGTAGGCTGACACGGGGAGCTGACTGTCGTGTCTGTGCGGCGTATGTATGACGTGCGAGGAGGGGGCGGCGGTCGTGGCAGCGAAACGTGGTGGTGGTTTGGCTCTTGTCCAATAGTGCCGTACACTGTACAGCACAGATCAAGGCACCGCGACTGCGGGCAAACGCCCAGAGGGTTCAGCATGGAGCGTTCGTGCCGTCCAGCAGGAGGACATACAGGCGCTCGCGTGCCGTAGCTCGTGTCGTGAGTGACGTGAGTGCAAAGAATGGCTGTCGTGGTAGGACGCCTCGTTCGGAGGCGTTTGGTGCACACAAGGCAGCGCAACGACCTTCTGAATCTCTGCGGGCTTTGCAAGTAAAGGATATTTTATACCCGATGCTGTTCAGTCGCCTTATGTGGTACCGCAGACCGCCACACCTCCCGTGTGCCTTAACAACCGTGATGTGTAGTGTCTGCATGTCACGCTCCTGACACACCACGCAGGAGCCTAAGCGTTCGGGGAGCACCGAAGTGCTGCCAGTTGCACAAACCCCTACGCACAGGCACAGGGGAGACCCCTATGTATAGGCCGGTACACCAGTTTTCTTTTGAAGCTCGTGCACACTCGGGGGTAAGCTCCCTATGCCCACCAGGCCGTAATATCTGCGGGTGCGGATGCGGGTACTGGCGCGGGTGCGGGTGCGGATACGCCGTACACCTGCCCTGTGTGTGGCTTGACTGCACACCTGATGCCGCCGCAGGTCCTGCGGCACAGGCGGTGCCCACGCCCCGTGAGCGGGTGGCCCCGCCCTCGGGCCATCGCCGCTACATTTAGTTACTGTTGTTGTGGCTGCAGACCTCAAGCGGGTCCCGCACCGTGTGAGCCCTGCTGTCGTGCGGTGCTAGTGTTGCATCAACGAAACAGGGTTGGGGTCCGACTCTCTGACAGAGGTCCCTTGAGCCCATACCAGTATCATCGCGACCGGTTCGCTGATGGCGCGCGCATGTGGGGCTTCGATAGATGCATTGAAGTTGAGGTGGGAATACCGACAGGTATGCGGGCACAGCAGCTCCAGCGGGCAGTAAGTGAAAGTGGGCGGGTGGCAGCGCTAGCTCGGCGTTGGACCAGGTGGGATCAAGTGGGATGGCTGAGGTTGGATGGAGGAGGCGACAGGGGAGAAGACACGGCAGCAGGGCGGCTGCCGGCGGAGCAGCTACCGGTACGTAGCTGCATGGACTGCTGCACGTGCGGAACGAACGTGGTCCTGGAGCAGCCTTGCAAGGCCTGCAAGGGAAGCCCTCCTGGAGCAGCCTTGCAAGGCTTGCAAGGGAAGCCCTCCTGGGCCTGGCGGTGCTGGTGCGTGGACACCCAGGGTGCATGCGATCATGGTGTACATATGTACTCGAGCCAGATGCTGCACCGAACGTCTATGGGGGGGGAGGTTCGGATATGGGGTTACGCAGGTTATGCGCGGGCGTGGACTTTGGAAGGTGCGTGGTGTAAGTTGGGTGCCTGGGGTGCCTTGCGTGCCTTGGGTGCCTTACGTGCAGACCGACTGGAAGGGGCTCCGACAGGGCAAACAGCAGCCAAAGGGATAAAGCTTCTTTAAAAGCTTGTTTGGGTTGAGTGCGTGTGGGCGGAGGCGCAAAGACAAGTGTGGAGGGTTTAGGGACGATCGGAGACCTGTCGGACGGTAGCGCGCCCATGGGGGGGGGGCAGTGATCGACCCGCCTGGTGGACCAGCACTGCGCATGCGCAGTCATGCCCTGAATTGTAAGGTCTGACCAGCATTGCGCATGCGCAGACTGCGCCACATGCAGACTCTTTGTTAAGCCGCCTGGTTTACGTTAACAATGTTTATCAACACATTAGGGCACATAGCATCAAGGGGGGCCTCATTCCAAGGCTGTGTGAGGGAGGCAACAGTGGCAAAGCCCGCATGCCCCATGACCGTCAACACAGCCGTACTGGCTGGCTTGGCCCCAAACCTCAACAGAAGCCCAATTACGAGGCAAAAGTAACATGCCAGAACCTACCAGCCTTGGCTTTGGCTCCAGTGTTGTAATGGCCGCCGCTGGCCCCGGCTCCTTTGCTGCCGCCGCCGCCCCCGCCGTCGCCGCCTCGCAGCGCAGGCAGGAGGCCTCCAAGGCCGCCACCCGCGCTACTGCTGCCGCCGCCGCCACCACGGGCGCTGGCCCCCCGCAGCCGGCGGAGCAGCCAACCACTGCCCCCACCCAGCAAACGGGTGGGAAAAACCCCAGCAAGCGACCTGCGCACGGGCAGAGCAAAGGCAAGCAGCGCGAGAGGCAGCAGCAGGTCGCACAGGAGGAGCAGCAGTTAGCGAACGCAGGACGGGTGAGCCGGCGCAACGCCAGCCGGCCCAACTACGCTGCCATGGACGCGGGCCTCGGCCCCCGTGGCCAGGCGGCACCCGTAGATCTCCCTGAGGAGGAGGCCCCCAACGGTAGGCACTCAGATTTCCACTGCGAGCATATCCATTCAGGGGATTCTTGCTGACGTGCCAACTGCGCAAAGTGCTTGTTGCTTACCTCGCAACCGCACAAGGGCTCCTTGCTAAGATGCAAGTGCTTGCCACTTATCTTGTTACATATACCATAGCGTGAGCTCACAGTCGACGTACTGATGTTGCAGGGACGACTACGCTGGAGTGGCAGCGCAAAGCAGGACGCCAAGGCTGCAGCAGCAGCGAAGTTGCGGTCGCCCGCCAAGAAGAAGACGAAGACGTAGTTCTGGCTAGGCATTAGGGTTACGGTGCATGCAGGTGTAGGCAGTCAGCAGGGTAGCGAGGAGGGCAGGTCGGTACGTAGCGTCAGGTAGGCTTCGTGTTGGGGACTGTTGGGCGAATGCGGTTGGCACCGTAACCCACTGGTTACGGTTGCATGCTAGTGTGGGCAGTGTGGCCAGGGCTGTTGACCGCAGGGCGGTTGCGGTCCGGTGCATGCTGGTGAGGGGGTTGCAAGTACCTACCAGGCGTAACCCTGCGGTTACGCTCGTCGGACGTGTAACAAGGAAAGCGAGTATGCATCTGTCTGGTCGGTCGGTAGCCTCGCCACACCAGCGCGTGGGGTCCTAACTTGCCCTTCCAGTGAAGTGCTGCCCGCCCCAGAAAAGGGCCCTTAGGGTCCCCTTAAAGCACCCTTAGTTACAAAGGCAAACTTACTTAACCCTTAAGGTCCCCTTAACCCTTAAGCTGTAAGGGGCCCTTAAGGGCCCCTTTCTGGGGTTAACCGGGTTTTGGCTGCCATAGGGCCGAGGCGCCTTATGCTCTTTCCTACATCATTATCGACTTCGATGGTTTCACTCCTATATATAGAATGGAGCAGTGCCTTCTGCATACCCGGGGTCTTCCTTGGAGGGTCGGAACGAACGAACGTTCCAGCAAGGTGGGAGACGCACATCCACGTGCACAAAGGAGAGCTCAACACATGTTCTGCTTGTGTCAACAAATCAACGCAAACACTGCGACCCTGCCTACCGCATGAGTAAGTCGATGGCCTTTGACTCAACCTCCGCAGCCTGACCCATGCGCAGGGTGCAGGTGACTGAGGAAAGCTCTGACGTCCTGCTGTAACAGGCTGGAGTGACCGCACCAGGCAAAACTCAATGTGTCGTGTCACAACCACATGCGGCTTCCAAGCTGTCACGTGCAGGGGATGCCCTCCTTGGTCATGTGCCCTTGCCCGTGCCTAACCTCATTTCCATCTGTTTGTCATGAACGCCGCGCGTGGTTGAAGTCGTTCAGGTCCGGAATGCACGAGCCCACGGGGTAAACACCAACCAGCACAACGAGTCAGCACAGAGTCACAGTTACAGTACGGGGCCGCTCACAACGGGCCAACTAACGGTGCAGCCGCCCAGCCGTCCATGCCCAGTTACCCACCCTGCAGCTCCACACCCCGCCACCCGTCCCTGCAATCCGCTCCGAACAGGCCACACCCCAACCCCTGCTCTCAGGACCTTCGCCCTCAGGCCGCGGTCTTTGACATCATCGCCCGCACGCTGGCTGGCGAGTGCACGGCTTTAAGCTCAGGGTTCTCCCGCAGGAACTCGAATGCCTCCTGCTGCGCGCCACGTGCCTGGTCAAGGCGCGCCGTGTCGTCCCCGGCACGTGTGGACGAATCCCAGCCGCCCTCCGCGCCGCCCTCCCCTGCCAGTGCGGCCCGCCTGGTCGTCGCAGCCTCCGACTTCATCCGGCTCGTGGTGGTAGCCCTGCACGGCACGTAATGCTGCGTAATGGGGTCACGTCAGAATGTAGTCATTCAGGTACTGAACGTGCGTTCTCGTATCGGTACCTGCACGGTGGTAAGTGGTGGTAGCCCTGTGCGTTCCACTATTGGGCCATGTCAGGGTGTTGCCGATTCGGTACCGGTGCAGGCAGGTACCGTTACGGTACCACGTGCCAGTATGGGTACCGTATGGGAAAGCACTTGGTGGCCATTCGGTACCTGGTGACTCGTCGGAGCTGGAGCGCACTGCCTAAGAATCGTGCTGTGGGTACCCTGTTGTCCAGGGGAGATCCCCCTTCTGAACTCCCCTGCTGCTGTCCTCGCAGCGTGGTGTGCATGGTACGCCCTTCCCCGCGCGCCACCCACCGTGCAGCCGCGGCCGCCGTGCCCGCCGCCACATTGCCACGTTCCCAGGAGTGCTGGAACCAATATGCCAAATGTACTAGGTAACAGCAGGCGGTAAGTGCCACCGGTCCACTTCCTGGGTACCCGCGTGCACGGCGGTGCCAATCGCAGCTTGCACACATTGCGCGCTGTTTGCTACTGCCCTGCTCCCCGCATCCCTTGATGACCTCCCTCTCACGGTTCCTCAGCCTAGCTACGGAGCCCAGCAACACAGCCTCTGCCAGCCTCTGCCAATTGTGCAGGTGCTTTACAAACGACTTTAGGGGGTTGCGCGGCAGGCGGCAGGTGTGTTTCACTGAGCTGATATAAGGGGGTTGTGCGGAAGGCAGCAGGTGCATAAACTCAAGCCAGGGGGTTGTACGGAAGGCGGCAGGTGAACTACAGGCGTTTTATTTTCGGTCCATGTCACACAAGCTGGCCTGTCCCTTCCCGTCTCCTTACCTGTAAACCTTTCCACAGAAAAAAAAACAAGCTTCTTGCCTGACTGATGGCCCTGAGCCCCCGGCCCGTACACTTGCGGAGGGGAGAACCCTTGCGGTGTAATACTGAATGACTGACGCCAACGCTGCAGACAGCACCCAATGGGATCCGACCGGCTAAGAGACCTGCAGACCGACTGCCCCCACAACTTTCAAGGGGCCCCAAACGGGCGGCCAAGCCACCAGGCGCAACGCCATACTGGCTGCTGACGCTGACGCCGCACACATGGCACCCATGATCATGCAGATGCGCAACCTACCCTGCCACCAGCTGCTGCAGAAACCCCGCTCCACGACCCCGAAACCAGCGCACCTGTCAACTCCTCAGCTACCCAGACCCACAGCCGCACCCAGCAACTCCAAGGGAAACCCTGGCCACACCGTCTCTCCACGACCAGCCAAGCTCAAGGCCGCCTCACGACAAACCGCTATGCAATTGAACGTGCGGGACATGCTGAAACCCTGCCCCAAACCCGCCAAGCCCAAGCCCGCCAAACCCCCGAACACCTCTGACGTATTTGGGCCTACAGTGGTGTTTTTACCACATTATAGCAGCCGTTCCCATGCACAACACGTGTTCAAACCGACCGGCAAGACATCCAATAACGTGGTGTAAACTAGTACTCGGGGTGCTGGAGGCGCTGGCCCGCAAAGCCGCTGTATGTACGGCTCGCTGCTCGTATTTCGATCCCACCACCTGTGGCCCTGGTACCGCGGAATCCTCCTCCTCCGCCCCCACCATTCCCCCCTTCCCCTCGGGCCCTCCCTCCCCCCCCCCCCCCTCCCCCCCCCCCCCCCCCCCCTCCCCCCCCCCCCCCCTCTCCGGCCCCCCCCCCCCCACCCACACCCCACCCGCGGGGCCGCGCCCCCCCCCCGCGGCCCCG
>VFQN01003826.1_pt1 | contig 20721 bp, 37 predicted proteins | sample 3512371 | NCBI WGS metagenome assembly VFQN01 (sample SAMN10412370, study PRJNA504923) | tailings metagenome | isolation source: Replicate 2 from Balatoc abandoned mine | place: Philippines: Itogon, Benguet | collected 2017-08-28
GGGTCGCAGTGCCGTACCGTAGGGGTCGCGATGGGGTCGCACCCCCATGCCTATGCTAGTGATAACCTAGTGCCCATTGTACAATACATCGCCACCTTGCTAACAAACCTGAGCATGTCCGCTGGCGGAGATCCTACGCGCCTGTCCTGCTGTGCGGCGTATGTTGGGAGCTCAGTGGGCCATGCAGGCGCCCTCCCTAGATGGCGTAGACGCATGCCTGCCCTGGTGCCGCACAATTCATTACGGATGAGGCCGTCTCTGTTTCAGTCTTACAGTGTAGGGTGCGGAACATGCTTGACATGCAATTTCTATGCATACAAATATCCCAAATAGGTTGATAAACCTTGGCCGACCGGGCCTGTCCGCAGAACAAATTCACCGCCCTGCTGTTCAACTTGCGCGTCATGCTATGAAACAACTTTAAACGTGTACGTTCGCCCTTTCCCAACAACGCCCCGCACCCCCTACCAGTTGCCAAACAGCAGGAGCAACGCGGCAGGTGGTCACCGTATACAGAACAAACTGTGCGGACTCAAGGCGCCGTACCCCGAGTCTCTTTGTTGCAAAAACGTCGTATCCTAGGAGCGCAGCGAGTTAGCGCCTCCTTCCTGCAATGCAACCAGGCCGTTTCACAGGTGTATTGCGCGAGACGGCGGCCAGGGCCGAGAGGCTTCATGGACTTCAACGATAAAACACAGGGACCAGCACACAACACGTACGCGCTCCCCCAGTGTAGTTCAGTCAACTTTGCTCCGGAGAGCAATATGAGCACAGGCAGCACCACCGAGTCTCGTCGTCCATCCGCCTTCACCAGGGCGCCTCCCTCGCCACCCGGAGGGCGATACCCGCTCATACTCGTCGTGCCGAGTCCATGCACGCAATGCAGTGTTGCAGCCAGCTTAACACAAGACCATTTCATACAGTTCTGCGATTCACGTCAGCCAGGATGATGCACCCTGCCGCCCTAGGCGATTATGCGGCAGCACACGGTGTGACGCTGAGACACACAGTAAGGACACTTCAGAGGAAGGCCGCGCTGGGGTCCCAATTAGCAAACAACTCAGCGCAACGACGGGCGGCAGACAGACAAGCCGCACGAGCACCCCCCCCCCCCACCACCACATATGCAGCGATGCAGCAATGAACCCTGCAGTTGTTGACGCTAGGAACGAAATGCCGCAAACACGTGGCATAACATGCAAACGAGACCGCACAACTCACCACCCAAGTGACATAACTAGCACATGCAATGCGTCATGGCTGTTGTTGCCACGCTCGCCTGTCAGCCTGGCAGAAAACGGCGAGCGCCGCAATTTAGAGTATGAACGTTTATCCGCGCACGGGCTCCGCAGCTGATGAGACCGGGCCCGGCGCAACAGCAGTGGCACTGCCGCTTGCTACCCCTGTGGCGGTGGCGGAAGATGCCGCAGCAGCCGCCGCCTGCGCGATGGCGGCAGCAGCCCCTGAGGACGCTTGGGGGACGATTGAGGTCTGGCGCTTGGGCAGCAGCTGCGAGGGCTGCTGCGTGCCGCCCTGGGTGGCCACGACGCGTGCGCACGCGATCTCCGGGCGAGTCCAGGTCTTCTCGCCCGTGGCCTTATTCACGTAGTAGGGCTGCTTGGTGGTGGGGTCGCGGAACTCCTCCCAGCCGTCCGGCAGCGGCACCCACACGCACGTGCGGAATCCCTCGATCAGCGCCTGCACGCACGGTACGGAAAGCGTTGTGGTTCAAGCGCGGCGGTAAGACGGTAAGACACATTGCGCTGTCGATAGGGCTGCATCAGCAGTTCGCAACCATGCTGGCATGGGTAGCGTGTTCTGCACAACCCTCGGCTGACCCAGCAAGGCAACATTGGGGGCATCTCGAGAGGCACAGCCCGGCCACTGTACATGCGCACTACGTACTCCGCCCCATCCGCGGCCCCTCCCAACGTGCATCCCCCACAACGGCATCCTTACCTTGCGGTCTAGCCCCCGGCCAATGAAGACCACCTGGTTGATCCGCAGCTCGTCCGCCTTCCACGGCTGGTCGGCGGGGCCGTAGCAGATGGTTTCGTGCACACCCTGGAACACGAACTTCTTGTTGCCGTAGCCCTGCAGGAAGGTGTCAGGCCCATGAAGTCAGCATCACTGCCTCGTTGCGTCTCATGCTCTGGCGTCAGGTGACAGTTCCGGGCGTGTAACTTGGTGCATGCTGGGCACCGCGAACGTGAAGTTAGACGAGTCCAGACCAGTACTGTGTGGGACCCCATACGTGCACGCCTTGCCGAACTACATGAATCTCCCCCGGAAACCCCCGATTCTTGACTCACGTGCACTGAGAGCACGCCCTTGCAACGGAAGATGTCCTTTGCCTTCTCCGTGAGCAGGTCCCGCATGTACATGTTGAAGCGGTACTCGTCCAGCTGCCCGCGGGCCATGATGCCCACCGAGGACACGTCCGACAGGTCGTGCAGGCGCTTAGCCTTGCGGCGGGGTTGCCGGTCGCCCTGCGCCATGCCAAGCGGGCAAGGACGGTTGATGAGACCCAGAGCAGAGTGCACAACGGTCCGCCCAGCGACACGCGGACACTCAGGGATTGGATTGGCGCATCACTTGCATGCTGCCACCGTTTCGGAGACGCTGTCCAAACACCGTGGTGACGCGTGTAATGTTCCGCAAGTGCGAACGACTCTGCAGCGTCATGCGCTTGTCATGCCCGTAACGCTTTACATTCACCGATAGGCCCCATAGCCCACTGCCGCCGGTTACTTGTCCTTGGTATGCAACCCACCTTGATGGGCATGCCGTCGGCTATGATGCTGCACTCCTCGCAGCTGTCCCCGCAGTTTTCAAGCCCGACCTCCACCTCCCCCTCGCGCCCATGCTTCCGGCCCGTAAGGCTCGGCCGGTGCACCTTATACTTGCGAGCCAGCCGGGACTGCCGCCCTTGGCCCCCATTCATCCCGCCGTCAACCCCCGCCCCACTGGTGCCCGCCTGGCCCGCCGAGCGCTCAGCAGCTGCGAGCATCCTCTCCTCCACCGTCAAGGACACCAGACCCGTATGCCCCTCGTCGTCTGCTGCTCCAGACGGTCCCGCCACGTCCCCAGCCCCTGCGGCCGCAGCTGAGCAAGCTGCGGCCCCCGCCTGCCGTGCTTCCCCGGGGTCCAGCGGTGCTTGCTGCTGCTGTTGCTGCTGCAATCCCTGGTGCCTGCCAGCCGCTGGGGAATGCTGTGGCGAGGGCGAGGCCAGGTCGTCCTCGTCGCCGGAGTCGTCCGAGTCGGACTCCAGGAACTTGGGGTCGATTTGCTGCAAGGGACAGAACAGACGTTGAGCCGTGCGCCACGAGGGCAAGCCTGGGGTAATGCCACCGAGGCCACGCCACCAAGGGCACAGCTCTGCGCCGGTCCCCCTGCGTCGCTCAGTAACAAGGCTTACCTCCAGCACCCGGTTCACGGAGAACAGGTTGTTGAGCAGGAGCAGGTCCATGGGGGGCCGCCCGTCGCTCTGGTTCAGCTGGCACTCTATGATGCGCGCTGAGTTGTTAATGCCCTGGATGGCCGCAAGGACCTGCTGCTTGGACGCTGCGTCCTTCACAAGGTCGATCTTGTTGAGGAGAATGAGGTCCGCGAACGCAATTTGCTGAACCGCCTCGTTCACCGTCCCGTCCTGGTGCCGCGCATCCTCCAAATGCTGCAGAAGTGACAAGAGACATTGTCAGACAAGTGTTGGCTTCAGCGGCCTCTCTTTTCGCACCTACAACGACCGACGGCGAACACCCTCCTACAAACCCCTTTACCTGCATCAGATACCGCGCGTCCACGACGCAGCTGCGAGAAACAGTATAGATAGTGCAGGTTAAGGCAACGTCCGATTGGTATGGGAGCAGCAAGCGAAAGTGAAACACCGCTAACTTACATGATGCTGTCCAGCCTGAAGCGTGATGCAATCCATGGGTTGGCGAAGAAGGTAAACGCAACGGGTGCAGGGTCAGCAAGGCCCGTGGTCTCCAGCACAATTGCGTCCACGCGCTTCCCCTGCTGCTGCCTGCTCCGGCGTTCGATTTCCGCGAACGCCTTCACAATGTCCTTGCGCAGCGAGCAGCAAACACAGCCATTCTCCAGAGAGACAAGGTCCTCCTTGGCCACCAGGTTCTCGGCCACTGCAGCGACGCAAAGCGGACTGCGTTGGTACCGGGCAGAGCAGGACAGCAGCTTTCTCCGCCTTCCATAGGACAAGACTCACCCAGCTCACGGTCAATGTTGACCTCGCCAAATTCATTCTGCAAACAGCAAGCGGGGGCGCCGCTGTGAGCGTCTAGGCCTGGACCACCAGCCTGTTGGAGGTTGTGCTCCAACACCCCGCCAGCGCACCTCGATAACAGCGAGGTTCCGGCTTCCCTTCTCCCTAAGAATGTAATTCAGAAGCGTAGTCTTGCCAGCGCCTAGGAAGCCGGTGATAATAGTCACGGGAGTCTTCTCGCGCGGTGCAGTCGAGATGGTGGCAGCACTAGGGGCCGCCATCTTTCGGCTGCAATGGGTCAACGTAGTAGCGTCAGCATCAGGTAAGGGTCTGCAGTAGATGCGAAGTGTGCTGGAGCGCGGAGCTCCGGGGCTGTTGGAGGAGTTTCGTAACCACTTTACCGTTAACAGGAGGCATGGAGGGAGCATCCAGGGAGGCCAAGATTGCGGGGTCCTGTTCGCAGGGAAACGCCGTGCTGCATCCACTGTTCCAATTGAATCAAAGAATATGAAAGCTCGTTAAAGACACCGCGCCTGCGTTCTCTTCAGCTGACCGACCCAGGGTTCAACGGCAGTACACGCCCACACCACGGAGCGCCTATGTAAAGCGAAGAGCGCCGGTGTAAAGTTGAAGAGGATTAATCAATTGAAAATGTGACCATTGATTGAAGGAATGTCGGTTTTGGGTCTGTCATATCAACCTAGATTTACGGTGGGGGTTAGTTCGGTGTATCGCCGGGCGTAGTTTAGCTACATCTCACTGCATGCATGGCATAACCTGCATTTTCTGTATACGCTACATGCTCGCCATGGCCCATTAGCAGCTGTTGGTCTGGTGCATGTAGCGCACATATGTCTACCACGCCTCAAGTTCCCACCCTGGAAGATTGTTCGCATGCATGTCTAGCATTGGTGATATCAAAACCACATTCAATGTCCATGATGGTCGGGCTTGAGCAGTTGCGGACGCAGCCACAGAGGCGCCAGAAGTCTGGCGGTCGGGCTTAAAGTCTCCAACGGAGGATGGAGGGAACAGGGCAATCCTACAATAAGATTGTGCAGGGATATGCGCTGCAATAAACACTGCAGTTGCTGTCGGCAATCCAAAAGACAAGGGCACGTCTGTGACGTGTTGCATGAGCGGCATGTCGAACAGTGACACGGTCGCAAGCCGACCTGCTGTGTGCTCGGCAACAAATCATGCCCAGGACTACAGTCAATAGGCCATGCAAACCTCCATCCGTTTGTTTCTCAGCAAGGCAGCATCAAGGCTCGGTGCACGCAGCACTAAAGGGGCACGTGCAGGGTGCAACCGATATGCGCAGCTGCGCTGCACGGGGTGCTGGTGCTGCATGCCAAGGGTGGCCCAGCTGCACTTCGGGTTTATTGTGCACGGTAGCGCATCCTGCCGTCAATGACGACTGGGGCATGTGTCGATGCACATGTGCTGTGCGTGTATGGAGGGGGCATGTTGACTCTCGGTGGCTTCCACAGGTGGCTTCCGCTGGTGGCTTCGGTGGTTGCAATTGGTGTTGGCAGCGAGGTGTGGCTGTGCCCCATGCGCCATGGTTATTTTCCCGCCCAAACCGACTTGGTATTATATTCTGCTGAACTTACACATATAAACTTCTATTGCACCTTCAGTGTGTTCAACACGTCAGTGTCTTCCTTTGAGGAGCAGCTGCACAGCTGACATGCAGCGTCATGCAGCCATGCCGGCATGCGTGCAGCACGGAATACGCGTGTCCAAGCTTTCTAACAATTCAACCTTTACCGATGTACAGCACAGGACCTTTCAGTCAGCACAGGCGTTTCATGCTTTCGGATGGTCAAGAGATTGTGCATTAAGGCTGGCCATGGAAATGCGTTTCTAGGCGTTTCTCGCTGTGATTGTAGGAAAACTCCGCGTTCGTTCTGGGCGCAACCCCGCCAACAGAGCATAGTCTCGCTGCTTAATGCTGTCCATATTAAAGTTTGTGGCTAAACTGACTGTATCAGTCATTGCATCAGTCATGTCTACCCGAGTGCCACGTGCCGACCGTCGCTTTCATGCCTATAAGCTATGGTCACATCTGTGAACCTAATGAAATGCATTAATTACTGGCCTAAAGTTAGATTAGTCTGCGCACAACTTTGAGTTCTAAACAACACAGGCAGGCAGGCAGGCAAACACTCATCGCTGCGGACCATGTATTCTTGCAGCCATTATTGTGCTACCACCCTTGCTAGGAATGCGGCACGACAAAATCTGCTCAGGAAACGGCCCAGGAGCAGAAGGGCCCAGGAGAGAGCCTCCCTCAAGCCGTCAAGGAGCACAGCACTACCCATCGCCTTGCGCAGCCCCTTCCATGACAGTCTGGTTTGATATAACCTTGATTGTGCTATATGCAGTCACTCCAAAAAACACTAAGATGCGCGTCCAGTGTTCCGAAGCAAACCAGCCACTGCGAAAGTGGGTATGGGTGGGTGGGTTAGGAGGGTTGGGCGACGTCTGGTGTGGTCTACAATTGACCGCTGTAGACGGGTTCATCAGGGCTCGTTCGCCCTCGTTCACCTCTTTCATACTGTAATCTTATCTCCGTTCCAGGTTCTGAGCCTTCGTCATTACGGTAAGGGTAAGCGACAGTCGTCCCCGTACAACTTAACGACATACATCCGTGCATGTCCATGCAGAAGCCGCCTCGCTAGGTCGCACGCTGATAGTAGGGGCAGCTGTTAAGGCAATGACCGGCAGACAGCACAATGGCTGCACGGGCTCGCGTGGAGGCCGCCTTGGGGAATGGCCTGTGGGGTTTTAGTGGGAGGTGGTCCCCTGGGGAGGCTGACAGGGTAAGAGATGGCAGCAGGGGAGAGACAGCAGAGCCTAAGAGAACAAACAGCGTACGTGCAAGGGGCTGTGTTGTTGCTGTTCCCCCACGCGGCCATACAGGTCCGTCGCCTATGCAGCTGCCACGGAGTGTTCCGTGCAATGGGACTGCTGGCACAGTAGCGGGGTGGTGAAGGCGCATTGTGCAATCAGCTGCTGTGTGCCCAGCCGCGGCTGCGGGGGCCGGACTGGGCGGCACGCAGCAGTGGGTGGACTGGGCGCACTGAGTGGCCCTGTACACGGGCGCTCGTCCACCCTAATCCAATCGCTGGCATACGGTACCCTTGTGCTTTGTCTGTACAGTGGGACGAGGCTAAGCGCTGTGTCCCCAATGGAACGCATGACGCAGCCGCCCCTTCAGTTTCTGTGCGTGGACGCCTGGATGGGGTTGGGGTAGGGGAAACGCTGCTTGTTGCCATGGACGGGTACCTGATCCCATAGCGCACACAGTCCTGTCCCTGCTACCCGCTCCACGAATCTGGGGCCCTGTGGGCCACGTGTTTTGCACGTAATCGTGGCAGAGGAGCAGGCAAGGGAGCAGGGAGGCTTCTGGACGAACCTTGGCCTATGGGGTATGGGCACCATGAAACCTCCCAAGGTGTGGCTCATACTGCAGTCCTTGCACGTAAGCTGTACTAACAGCCTCCTCTGAGTGCAAAAGGAGACATGGCGTGTCCGGGGTCTGGTGCGGCCGGTGCCTGCATGCTTCCTGCTGGGGCTCAGTGTAGGCGAGAGCAAGACTTCGGTGGGCATAGTGGGGTACAGAGCCCCAAGGGGGCATGTGAGCTCGATGATGGCATGGCATAGACTTGGATCCTCAGCGGTTTCTATCATGATTGTACATTTGCTCTGAATAGAGGTATTTGCACATGAGAACCGACAGCGCCCTTACGGCGAAAACACTCAGGAGCGGCACCTTTGTGACGGCCGTCTTGCACAAAGCGCGCTATACCAGCTCAGGCGGTAACATTTAGAGCTGATAGTATAGGATGCCGCCGATAGACTGCTGAACAGACGCACAATAGGTTAAGCATGGCGGAAGTAGATGGCCAGGACGCGCATCAGCGGCAAATTGTTTTCAATCTTCAGGCGCCGGACAGTGGCCATGATCCTTCGGCACTTGAGGAAGAGCGCGACAAGCACAGAAAGCGGTGAGCGACATGGTCATTGTACCGGTGTGCCTTCAGTTTTCGGCTCGCGCGTCCTCGCGCCTTGCACACGTGTGGGAAGGTTTGTCCCCGTGGGCATGATCGGTATCGTCTGCCCGGGTACTTGCCTGTACGGGCGAGCTGGGGCAGGCTGTTTGTGCGACAGGGCCCCTGCGCCAAGACCAGCGGTCTGACACAGGGCTATGGGTGAAGATCAGGATGGGATGTGTCATATACAGCGTGCGCTGACTAGGGGATGGTCCCTTGTAGCCGCAGCAGCAAGCCGCAGCAGCAGTATGAGAACACGGTCCTCGTCCGCTATCCGTACTCTCATATGGTGCAAACAGGACCCCCTGAAGACACATTTACCTCCAGCTCTTACTGCAAGTACCCGCATGGTCATGCCCTATTGTCCTATGATGCGCTAACATTCGCCCCGCCTCTGGCGCACTGCCGCCGGGTGCCACGGGCCCTCCGGGTAGGGCGGAGCGCTTCTCTACCCAGTACCGGGACCCGGGCCGCGTCCGGAAGGACTTCGGGCTCATGATGGAGGCCCGGCGGGAAAAGTTCAAGCAGCAACACGGCTTCACCACAGGGAACCTGGACCTGCTGTCCAAGGTGTGGGGAGGGGCCTGCGGCATTGCTGCATGAGGAGTTGGAGCGAAGGGGGCACGGCTCAGGGCAACACCCTGCTGTGCAAGGCGGTCTGGGACCGATGCTGGCTTCTTGAGACGTGGAACACGGGACACGGCTGTCCAGCCACCCCAGCCCAACCTGGCATGCCGCCAGCACCTCCAGCCATGGCTTGCGCGCAACTGCACTGCCGGCCGCCTGCCGGCAATGTGAAGTCCCTGCACTTGCATGCGAAATGCTTGCCTGTACCCCTTCTGACCATCCCCTGCTACCGTTGCAGGAGGAGGCTGACAAACGCGCTTCCCGCGCCTCCCGCTTCCAGCTGGAGGCCCCGCTGCCCGCGGCCGCCGCGCTGGACGCTCGGGGGGCCGACAGCGAGCTGGAGGCGAGGGCGCGGAGGGCGGCGCGCTTCGGCGTAGCGTACCAGCCCACTGAGGCGGTGCTCATGGACATGGGTGCGTGAGCCGAGGGCGGGGGATGAAGGACGGGCGTGAAGGAGGTGGGAGCTAAGCGGTGGGAAGGCGGGAAGGGAGTTGCTCGCAGGCGGTGGTGCGGGTGGATGGGTGGGCGGGTGGGCGGCGAGCGGGCTAGTACCGGTACATGGGGGCAGACTGGACAATGAGCCGAGGTGTTGTGGCAGTATTGTTGACCGGCAAGCTCCGGTAACTGCGACTAGTGACACCACCAGCACACGCTGTGGTCATGAGTTACGGGCGTACCGTTTGCCTGTGCCTGTCCTCGGAAAAGGGTGGCAGGGGCGCGTGGCTTGCCTGCCTAACGGCGAGCCGTACTAGGAGGGGACTGGGGGCTCCAGTGGGAGCAGCGCAGTGTGGAGGCGTGTGGGGGGCCCGTCCGCGCTCATTGTGGGGGCATGGCGAGCGCATGACGCTGCTGTACGAGGGCATGGCCAGCACCAGCCAGGTGCACCTGCTGGGAGGCCGACATGCCGCCCGGCCGCTTCCCCGTGCTCGCAGACTTGTTCGAGGCGCGGCGTGAGGTGGCATCCTCGGTGGCCCGCCGCGCGACTGCCATCTACTTGTACGGCGTCGACGTGATGAGTACGAAGGAGGTACTGTCATACTTCGGGGAATACGGACCCGTATTCGTCGAGTGGCTGGACGACAGCTCATGTAAGCAGCGTGCGGGGGCGGAGGGCGTGTGAGCGCTTTGTGGGGTGGAGTTGGCGGTGCAAAGCAGCATCTGTCTGTCGTGTTTGTCAAACTGCCCTGGCGGCCAGTTGCCGTCTCTGCGCAAGCCACCATGTGGTGCCTCATAACCAACTCACAAGCCGCTGCCTCGCCTCCCACCTGGCCTCTGCGGACCCCTCCTAAAGCAACTGCCTCCTTCCTCCATACCCTTACCCCATGCCTTTCCTCTCCCAGGCAATGTGCTGTTCGAGGACGCCAACAGCGTGCGGCGGGCGCTGGCGGGCAAGGGCGCCCCGTTGCCGCCCGAGGTCATCACGGAGGAGCGCTACCAGCAGCAGCACGGGGAGGCAGAGACGGCGGCGGCGGCGCAGGCGGCAGCAGCGGCCGAGGCGGCGCGCATTGCGGCAGAGGAGCAGGGCCCGGGCGCGGAGGCAGACGCAGCGGCAGCGGCGGCGGAAGAAGCGGCGGCAGCGGCGCAGGTTGCGGCGAGAGCGGCGGCGGCTGCGCGTGCGGGGCTGGGGGCCCCAGCGGCTGTGCGCTACCAGCCCGAGCTGCCCGTGCCTGACAACCTGGCGGACGTCGGCAATCTGCCGTACATATGGCACAAGGTGGGCAGGCCGGGCAGGTGCAGTGTCGGCGCTTTGGCTGCAGTCTCCAACGGCGATGCTGCTCACAGCGCCGCAGATGTCTACGCAGCTCCTGCGCAACCTGGAGGCGCCCACTGGAAGGGGTCTATCGCTCTCGCAACGACACTTGGCACAGCCGTTGCTGCCCTGGATCCTTGCTCCCTCAGCAACCTCAAAGCTTGCCACCTGCTACATGATGGCTGTTGCGCACTCAGTGGCTGTCAGCCAATGCTTGCAGCCCGCACCCGGCACCCAGGCCTCGCAACTCACCCCCAGGGCTTCCATATCCATACCCCTTCATCCCTTCATTCCTTCATGCTTTCGTTGCTTCAACTCTCAAACCCCACACCATCCCCAGGGCCGCGATTTCATCAAGAACGGCACCCCCGTGTCTCTGGTGTACCGCATGGCCACGGCGGCGGACGTGCGCGACATGTCCGCCCCCAAGCGCACCAGGGAGCTGTGGAAGGCGGCGGGAGGGGGCGGCGGAAGAGGAGGCGGCAGGGGAGGGGTGAGCACACTGCTGCACAGGGCTGGGCGTGGGCTGCGGCTTTCATTGAGGGCGCGTAGAACGTGGGTCGGGGGCATACAGGGTGCCGTTTGAAGGGACAGCTGAGGCATGTTGCCATGGGCTGTGTCTTTGCTGTGGACGTAGGTGGGTAAGGGGCAAGGCAGGTGTTGAACCTGGTCGCCCAGCTGCGCGGTGTCCCTTTATAAGCGGAAATCACTGCACGCGCTATGTTTGTGCGCTGGGCCTTGGCTGAAGTTGAGCTTCGCCGCCACTTGTGCATCCCCTCTCGCAGCGGCGCGGCGGCAAGCGGCCGTACCGTCGCGAGCCCGGCGACACGGAGGGCGGCCCGGAGGACATGGAGGTGGACGACGGCCCGGGGGCGGGGCAGGTGGGGGCGGGCGCTGGCGTCGGGGCGGGGCGGGGCAGGGCCCGAACATGGGACGCACGGGGGGTGCTGGGGTTTACGCTCTGACCAAACTACCGTACGCGGACGACCTATGGGCGGTACATCACAGGCTTAGGCATGTCAGCGGGTTGCAGTTCGGCCTTCCCCTTGTTGCCACGCGCTGTTTCTTGGCACCCTGCTGCCCACACGCTACCGCCAGCCTAGGCGTCTGGTTCACCAACTGCCGTCCTAACCTTCAAGGCGCACTCGAGCTTTGGTGGGGTTTACTGCACAGGACTCCTCAGCAATTATACGTTCCCATGAAACGGCACTCAAGTTTCAATCAAGCATGAGGCCTGGTGTGTGACATTGCCCTCTCAGCTTCTGACGCTCTGGCCGTGTCCTGCCTGTAGGACGGCGACGGCGACGTGCCCATGAAGCGCCAGCGGGGCGTGCGGGGCGGCCGCAACGCCGCCCGCTCCACGCTCAGCGACGTGCGGCGCAACCTGCGGCCGTACGGCGGGGAGGCCCTGCTTGTACCGGGGCCAACCGCCGCCGTACTCCCAGCAACTGGACACGTGCTGGATTACACGGAGCTGGAGGATGAGGGTGCTGCCGTACCAGAGCGTAACGGCGGTATTGCAGAACCAATACAGGAGGGGTGCGACTTGGGTGGCGGGGGGCGCGGCGGGCGGGGCGGCAGGCGAGGGAGAGGCCGCGGGCGGGGGCGGGGCGGCTGGGCGGGGGATGACGTTCATGGGGATGAGGGCGAGGCGCCGCAGGCTGCGCCGCACTTTGAGGGGGATCTGCGGGACGTTCTCAAGGCCCGGCGGAGGGCCGCCCTGGAGGCGGCGGAGGCAGCGCGGGGGCACCGCGACGCGGATGCGGGGCACGAGGCGGGGGCCGGCGACGGGGAGGAGGGGTACGCTGGGGAGAAGTGAGGCGCCCATTGACAAGTAGTCCATGGCTCAGGAACTCCCTTTTCGCTGCGTTTCAATGATGCTGCTGCGCTTGGTGCCCGCTGTGGGCGTGGGCAGTTAGCTCAGCACTCAGTGCTGCCTTTGCAACGACGGACGAAGCTGCGCATGCTGTATACGTACTGCCCAACTGGAGTGCATGCGCGTGCGTAGCGCCGGATTGAGAGCTGCAGACCCTGATTGGGCGAGCTTGAAAGGTGTTAGGGTAGCTGCAGAGCGGCCTGATAGGTTGGGAGTGGCAGTTCACGGCTACCGTACCCTGGCATGGGCCGGCGCGAGGTTGCAGCGGTGGGACTGTGTGCGTCGGGGGGGGGCGGGCGGGCTAGGGCTTCGCGGCACAGGACAGCTCACGTGGTGCGGCAAGGGCTTCAAGGTTGGCAGAGGCAATTAATGACACGAGACCGTTACCGGCACGGCCAGCTCTGGCCAGCTCCAGGACACGGGCACGGCAATGTAGCCAGAGCAGAAGCAATCTGGTCGAAGTACGCTACACGATTGGCCATACCAGCTGGCATGTGTTTCGCCCAGTTCCACTGGCACTACGTTGTCGCCCGAAGGCATGCCGCCCCACGCCACAGCTGCCTTGTTCCACCACATGAACACCAAGGCTCCTATCTTCCGGGGGAAAATCTCATATTTTCGTTTGGAGCAACTTTGACCGCCTTGACCAAGCCCCTAATTAACTCATCTGGTGGTGTAAGTGTGTGCAATGTGCTGTTCTCATTGTGCTGCACCTGCTGGTGCATCTCCCGTCCCCAAACGCCCTCCCCATCGTGAGATGAGCCCAGCCACCAACGGAGGTTTTTCAAAAAAATGAAATAAGATAGGAGCCTTTTGAACACCTTAGCCCTAAATCCGTGCCAAAAGGCTCCACACCGACCCCGCGCTACAGCGTCGCAGTAGAAAGCCGTGCGCCAAGTAGTTCCACCATTACAACCACCCCTTGTGTTGCATCAGCCGACCGGACCGCCGGTTTTGTACCCTAAGCCGCCTCGTCCCGCCTCAACGGCACTCTGCGGATGATGGACTCCCAGGGAATATCGCAGCTGCTTCCCTGTTGCCGTGGGCTGCCTCCTGGCTCCTGCAGCTACCGCCCTAGAACTCGCCTCCACGCTCCCACGTGTAGCAGTCCCCGCGCGGCCGCTTGCCCCTGGCCAGCACCTCGTCGATCATGCCGCGGTCCTCGTCGTCCAGCGAGAAGGAGAAGAGCGCGGGGTAGTCCTGGGGCAAGGGGGACGGAGGGGCCTGCTGATGCGCCTTTGTGGGCATGTCGGGGGCTCGGGACAAGGCGGGACAGCGTGGTGGGACAGGATAGGGAGAAAGAGAAGCTCTCCGCGGTGGATGCGCCCAGATGCGCCCTCACCCAGACCCCACACTGCACTCCCGGTACACCGAAGGCACACGCGCGTGCTTCCCTGTCCCGCGCGCCGGCCCACCTGCACGTGGTTGGCGTTACGCGCCCCCAGGATGACTGCCGCCACGCCCGGCCGCTCAAGCACCCAGCGCGCCGCCACGTTGGAAATGGAGGTGCCGTGCTTGGAGCCCACGCGGTCCAGAGTCTACAGGCGTTCGAGTGGGAAATGAAGAAGTAGAAGGAAGTACATATATGAACCTGGCTTGGGGTAGGCACAGCTTCTGTTACAGTTACACCAGGCACAAGGGTCATCAGTAATGGCCGTGCAGACGCTGGCGTGTTTCGTGTGTCAGTGCTGCAACTCGTTGCAGGCAACCGCAGCGCTGCAAGGCATGTCCATCGGTCCTTGACATAGAACTGCAATTGCGCCACCATCCCGTGCAGGGCAGTCCCCAGATCTCCCTTCTCCTGCTGGGGCCCAGGTGCCAGCCCGGCAACCATGCTGTGATGTGTATGCCACGTGCGTGTCTCCCTGATTAAACCACGCAACCCGCGCGCCCCGTTCACCCTTAACCTGTGCTTCCAGCTCACAGGCCCGTACCAGCACCTACCTGCAGCAGGCTCTGAAACCACTCCCAGCCTCCAGCCTCCAGGATCACACGCGCGTACTTGCCCTTGCTGCAATGCACGAGAAAGCAATAAACCTGGGTCAGCAGGTACCGGTAACTGTTGTGCAGCACCGCTTCTCATGCCAACGCACTGCTGCACACAACTGTTGCCGCGCATTGCTGCCCTCAATTCTGCACCGTCTTGCACCGCATAGGGTGTTCCCAATTGACGACACGCAAAGAAGCAGCGGTAGTGCTCAGTCTTCCGTTAGGCCCCAGCTCATCATAAACATAAAGGACTCACCTGTATGTGTCAACAGTCACCCTGACGATGGGGGAATGGGGAGAAGCAGTAGGACGGAGGCACGAAGTCAGGAGTGGTCGCAGGTCGCGTACTCTCAAATGCAACGCAGGGGCCCCACCTTGCCGGCACGCAATCAAGTCTAGGGGAAACGGCAATAAGTCCTCCACATGGGCAAGGAAGCTGTGCAGCGCACCAAGGAGGAAAAATCAACAGCCACAACTGTTGTCGGTATCAGCAACAGAGTGCGCTCATCCTATCCACCCTTGCCCAGCGGGGTCCTCACTTGCTGGCGGGCACGCCCAGGTACTTGTCCGACAGGAAACCGCCCGCCAGCACACCGTACGGCAGCAGTGCGATGCCACGTGCCGCGCAGTACTGCGCCATGCCGTTCTCCGGCCGCCGATCCAGCAGCGAGTACTGCAGCTGTGGACGCCAAGCAGGACAGCACAGTCTTGTCAGCTCGAACCAAACATTACATCCTGTACAACGAAGCAGCGTCGCTGTCTGGTCCGAGCGCATGTAGCACTGCGTGAGCAGCAAACGGACATCCCCTGACCCAGGCTTCCGTTGGCTCCTTCCCTCCATCCGCGCTTCCAAAACGCACCACGTCTTCTTCGACGCTTCACACCGCCCTCCTTGCGCCCTGCGCAGTCCGGGCCCCCGGCCGCACCTGGTTTGACGCGAAGCGCGCCCCCGCCCGCTCCATGGCCTCCATGCGCGGCACGTCGAAGTTGGTGGCGCCCACGTGCCGCACGGCGCCCTCCGCCTGCAGCTCGCACAGGTACAGCGCGCCGTCGGCGTACCTGGGGGGAGTGGGGGGGTAACCGCAAAAGGGGGTAACAGGATAGGGGGGTGTAGAGGGGCGGAGCGAGGGACCGGGTGCTAGCAGGGCCGCCAGAGCCTACACCTTGGGTATATACGGCTTTGTGTCCGGCAAGTGGCACCACTACAGCGTGGTAGCCCGCCAGCCCCCCAATTCCCCGGGACCACTTTCAGGTACAGTGGTGACCCCACACACCTCTTCACGTCGTAGTCCCCCCAGTAGTACTGCATGAGGTCCACGCTGGACACGCCCAGCCGGCTGCGGGACAGGTCCACGGCCTGGGAGGGGGGTGGGTGCGGGGGCCCACAGGGGTGCTAGGTGACGGGCCTGTGCGTGTGCAAGGGGAGTGCAAGGAGGTGCCGCAGATGGCTGGGAGGAGACCTGCGCATGCGGCATGCCTGAGGGGCTTGCGCTGACACGCAAGTTCTGGCAAGCGGCGACGGGCCCCAGCACGAAGAAGAGGAGAACAAACGCAGGTGAAGCTATGAGCTAGGTCTCCAAGCGGTCTCCCCTAGCCCGCGGCGGTGAGAAGGCGTCAGCCGGGGTGCACCCAGGAGCGCAGCCACCGGCCATACGCGTCCGTTACATGATAGCAGGTCCTGAGGCCCCCAGGCCCCGCCGCACCCTCCCCGCCGCGCCCCACCTCCTTCACCGCCTGCTTGTTAATGCCGCTCATGTCCCGCCGCCCGAACACGCAGTACTTGGAGAACACCTGCAGGGCGGCGGCGGCAGGCGCTGAGGCAGGACCTGGCACCAGCAAGCAGCACGCCTGGTGCGCAAGCGGTAGGCTGGCCTCTAGAGACCCGCATTGCTTTTGGCGCTTCACATCCTCTCCTGCAACGAGAGACGCACCTAAGAGCCTGCCCGACGTAAGCCCTTGTTTGAAGATCTGACAGGGGCCAAGTCTGGCCCCACCGATGCCTCCCACGCGTGCGATGCCCCTGTGCCCACCTGCGTGTTGGCCCGCTGCTCTGGGTGCGACGCCAGGTAGCGACCGATGAGCACCTCGGCAGGCCCGTAGTGATCGGCTGCGGGTCGGGGCGGGGGCCAGGGGGAAAGTAGCGTACTCCTTGACTTTGGCCCCTGAAGCGATGCAAGCGCACATGCTGCGTCACACCCTGCGCCCCTCACGCTCCGTGCCTGCTGCCCGGCGGCTGCGTGCCCCGGTAGCCACCAGCTGGCTTACCTGCATCGAAGGCTGTAACCCCGGCCCGCACGAAAGCGTCGAAGTCGTCCACCGCCGCCTGGCCGTACGTGCGGTCGGACTCGCGGTCGCCCCTGGGGCCGGGGGGCGGCATTGGTCAGGGGCAAGAGGTGAGGGGGCCGGGATAAGGCGTGCGCTGGTGGCTGCGAACTGGACTACGGCGACCATGCCAGTGTCCAGGTTGGGAGGCATGGCCTGCACCCCGTCGGTTAGGTGGCGCTCTAGAGTGGTACATGTGCTTAGGAGGCGGGATGAGAGTGAACATGCATGATCAAACAGCGGGGACGAAAGTGGCGATGTGTGTGGTCCATGCCCCGTCTAGTAGCCGTTGCCCCCGGCAGCACCACATGGGGACCCATGTGCTGTGCAGCTCCTCACTTGTGCCCTCCGCTCAGCTGCCAGCAGCCTTTAACCACCTGCGGGAGAGGTTTGAGTGGGGAGGACGGGATGGGGGCACCAGCGGGTCGGGGCAGGCTGCTGACCCATGTGCGGAAAAGCTGTTTGGGTTAGTACTAGTAGGGCGTTGTCACAGAGGATGCCATGCATAGGTCAGTGGACTTCCCATGGGGCTGCGGACCACCGCCACCATCACGTGTGGTTTGCCGGCGTGTTGTGTGGTGGACTTCATCAGGGCAGGCAACTCCCTCACGCCAGATCACCCCGGGCCGCCCCTACCCGGCTGATGTTGAGGCCCGGCGCCAGGTCGATGCGCTGCACGGCGGCCGAAAATGCAGCCAGGGCAGCGGCGGCGGGTCCGGGCGCGGCGCTGACGGCCACAGCCACAGGCTCCACAGCTGCCGAGGCACGTGCCGCTCCTGGGCCTCCCGCAGCTGCGAGCACCGCTGCCGCGCAGCCCCACTGCAGCACCTGCCGCCTGCCAGGCGAGCTAGCACTGCCACCGCTGCCGCTGGGAGCTCCCCCCTTCCGTTCCAAGACCTCGAATTGCTCGACGCAAGAGACGCTTGCGGAAGCGACAGGCTGGCAAGACGCGCGAGCTCCCCGACACAGCAAAAGTCTGCTAGAAGCACATTTGCTTTTATTATGCGCAGAGGCTGCTCTCTCGCGTTGGCCATTTTGGCGATGGCTTCGCAGCATGGTGACAGCAGTCGAAACGTATCCAGCACACACCCAGCAAGAACCTTTTGATCACCTACGTAGCATGTGGGGTGCGCCTGCGGATCCAGCACACATGCTGCAGTCCGAATTCCCAAACAAAACCACCAACCAACTCTGGCGTGCGAGGCCCACAGCGCTTAGGCTACGGCTAGTCCATGCCAGGTGCGGTGTGTCGCTGTGATGCCTGACAACTGACAATGCTATGTCGCCCCACGGTTTCAGTGCCAGTCATTATGAATTGCAGGTGCACCGTGTGGCTGGGCGCAAGTCATTATGGATGCGTCGACGATGGAAACGTGCGTGCCCGCCCCTACATCGTGCCACATGCACGGTATACACAGCAGCATACCATTACATGATACTGCATGATACCTGACGATACGCAAGCCTTTGTCTGGCCGGAGCGCACACAATGTTCTTGGCGGAAGTGGAAGGGCCGCGTCATGTCCCTTGCGCTGCGCCTGCTGCGCCAGCATACACGTCTCGTCAACACCAGCGGCCCTGTCCCGTCCCCATCGCTAAGCTATGACACCGGTACCTAGATACCAATGCAGCCCACAACCAACAGTTAAGTTGCCACAAGTCGCGTTTCAGTGCCAAAACTTTCAACCGTCGCTGGAGACAAGCAACATGGCAAGTGCCAACAACGGGAATCACCGCAATTGCGACGACACCAGCAATCACTCCAAAGCCGACGGCCCCCAGGCTGCCATCGCGGAGCACCTCCGCGCCCTGCGCCTTCAACAGGCGCTGCAGCTGCTGGCCGCGTTGGCGCGCCTGCGGGCCCTCACGCCCCACCCCGCCAACCTGGCCCACACCGAGAGCGGGCCCCTGTCAGAGCAGGACATACGACAGCTGTTGGCCGCCGTCCTAGTCAACGCACTCAAGGGCAATGATACGCCCATCAGCTCCAAGGACGTGGACCGGAGGCGGAGGGCCGCACCGTCAGGCAAAGGTAGCGGCAGTGTGCTGACGGAGCACCAGGCGTTCTGCGTGGCGCGCTGTGCGAGCAGCTGCAGGGGCTGACGGGCATCGCGCCCAAGATACTGACGGAGGGGAGGAGGTACAGGGTGCAGCTGTAGCTAGAGCTGGGTCAACGAGTGTAGTTGGAACTTGGAAGGGGCAGGCCGTGTCAGCATGTGGCAGTGCCACTGTATCGAGGTAGTATCTGGGAGACATACCAAGCTTGGATGTCAGTCATGTGTACATAGAACAAGTTGCAGCTCGTGTGGCGCTGCTGGGGCAGATGTAGGGCACCGGACTCGCGGACTGCACAGGAAACGTAGCCCGCATGCACATTGCTTGTAAGTGCGGGTTTCAGTTGCGAGGCGGGTGGTCTCCTACCATAGCTGGCCACCAGCGGCTCCCATGCAAGCAGGCGGGAGGGAAGCGGCCTGCCATTCTTGCCGAGCGTATTAGGTTAGCAGAGTCGTACCGTACCATACGGCAGCGTATTGCTGCTGCCAAGCAGTGCGGTGTCCTGCACGTTGCCGCGATGCTATGAGTAGACCAAACGACTGGAACACTATGACCTGAGCGTGCTCCGCGTGTAACAATTTCAGGCGGCCAAGGCTTACACGTTGTCGGGTACCCTTGCATCTCCCCTGCACGGCGCACAACAAACCAATCGTTGCCTACCAGCCGTGCCGAGCCGCACCACAGCACACCGTAGCAGCTTGAAGGAACTACCTACGCACATCAGCACAAAGGGCAACAATCTCCTGCCTCTGTGCCGTCCACGTCAGACCCCGTCCTGACCCTCCTTCTACTCAAAGTACCTCCCGCCTCAGCGCCACGTTCCCCTTCCCGGCTCTGCAGCCCCCAGCCCACGGCGCCTGGCCCCTACCACAGCACCGCCTACCTCTGCCCCGTTGCTCCCGGCCCGCCCCCGCCCCCGCCCGCTCCCCCCCATCGCGCCCACTGCTGCTGCTCTGCCCCCTCCGTGAAGGTGCGCGCCGCGTGCGCCAGCACCCCCGCCTCCAGCTGCTTGTTGCAGCGCAGCACACGGCGGGCGTCATACTCGGGGAAGCCTGCGAGCGTGGCCGGGGAGCGGGCAAGCGGCAGTGAGGCACAGTCCGACGGGTCAGGCTCCCGCACGACCGCAGCTACCGTACTTGCAAAGGGCCAACCGACTGCGGTCCGCACAATCAAGGCAAAGACAGTGCTGAGAAGGCCAGTGCAGTTGCGCTGTCCTTGCTAGCCGGCGTCTATGGACCCCTTTTGGACGGCATGGCTTCAATCCCGCCCGCGCACCCCCGTCCTCCACAGACTGGCGAGCACACTTGCCACGATGCTGTCTCACGTGGCAAATGCCTACCCTGATTCCCACTCACCCGGCGTGCTTCGCAGCTGGTCCGCGGTGATGGGGTTACCCTGCAGCGACAGCGACCACAGCGAGGAGCAGCCGGACAGCAGGCCGGGGGGCAGGGAGGCGATCCTGTGGGGCACAAAGGGCGGGTGTGGCGGTAATGGTTGGTCTGCACGAAGCGAGACAAAAGTGGCGGGCACAGGGCTGGTCCAGCACAGGTGCTATTCCAGCATTACAATGATCTCAATCTGCTGCCCGGCGCGCAAGGTCGTATGCGTGCAAACGCTTGTGCGGCCACCCGTCATAACCGCTTCCCCTACTGGTGGGCTGCAGTCCAGGTCGCGCCATCGGCACCACGCTGCGACCATTTGGCGCCATGCCCTCTCCCCGATGCCCTCGTCCTCACGCTCTCTGCCCCGCGCCCTCTCCGCCGTTTGCGCCCCCCCCCCCCCCCCCCCCCCCCCCCCCCCCCCCCCCCCCCCCCCCCCC
>VFQN01003827.1_pt1 | contig 20718 bp, 22 predicted proteins | sample 3512371 | NCBI WGS metagenome assembly VFQN01 (sample SAMN10412370, study PRJNA504923) | tailings metagenome | isolation source: Replicate 2 from Balatoc abandoned mine | place: Philippines: Itogon, Benguet | collected 2017-08-28
GGTCCAAAAGGGGCAGCGATCCCGCCGGGAGGCCGGCGCGCTTGGCGAGCCCGGTCCTGACGAGGATCGAACGCGCGAGATCGGCCTCCGTGCCTCGGCTGCGGCCCGAAAAGGTGGCCGCTGCCAGCACGTTCTCGTAGGCGGTCAGCTGAGCGAAAGGCTGGGGTACCTGATAGGTGCGCCCGAGCCCCATCAGCGTGCGTGCATGCTGCGAGGCTTCGGTGATATCGCGCCCGTCGAAGACAATGCGACCCGCCTGCGGCCTGATCGCGCCCGCGAGCATGTTGAAGACAGATGTCTTGCCGGCGCCGTTCGGGCCGATGATGCCGAGGCATTCACCATGGTCGACCGAGAACGAAAGCTCGTCCGCGACAGTGATCTGACCAAAGCGTCGCGTCAGCCGCTCAACGGAAATGACAGGTGCCAAGAGCAGCATCCTTGAAAACGATGCGACGGTCCCGGCCTGGCGGCCAGGACCGTCTCGAGACGCCAAGTTCAGGAGAACTTGGACAGTGGCATGAACTCGCGCTGGATCGGCACGTGCGGCGCCGTCACGTTGTTGGTGACGAACAGCTCATACGGGAACTTCGATCCTTCCTTGGCGCGATGCCACTGGCCCATCGTCACCCAGGTATTGGCGACCGACTTCATCTTCGAGTTCTTGAAATCGACCTTGCCGACCATGGTCTCGAGGTCGAGCCCGGCGATCGCGTCGCGGACGGCGGCGCGGTTCTTCGGATCGCCGGATGCCTTCAAGGCAGCGACGGCCACCTCCCAGATCGCATGGTGGTAGCCCATCGGCTGCGCCCACTGTTTTCCGGTCGATTCCTCGTAGGCGGCGCAGAAGTCGAACGCCGACTGTCCGGTGAGGCTGGATTTGAACGGCAGCCCGTTGTTGAACCAGATCTCCGTCGACATGCCGGCACCCTGGTCGCCGAGCACTTCCACGCCCGCCGGAAAGACGAAGGCTGCCGCGATCGTCGCAGCCTCGATCGACAGTCCCGCCTGCTTCGCCTGCCCCCAGAAGGTGGCGAAATGCTGCGGGAAGACGAGGCCGGTGACGATCTTCGCGCCGCCCTCGCGGAAGGCCGCGACCTGGTTGGAGAAGTCGTCAACCTGCTCCTTGAAGAGACCGCCCGGGATTTCCTTGAAGCCGTTGGCAGCGAGTTCGGCGGTCATGCCGCCAGAGAAGCCGCGGCCGAAATCGTTATCCTCGTAGAACGTGCCGACCACCGGATCGATCCCGGAGGCTTTCCACATACCGATGTAGTTCTTGATGATGTCCGCGCCGCTCCAGAAGAACAGGAAGCTCCACGGATAGCCCTTTTCCGGGCTCGACCCGCGCGAGGCATAGAAGGGTTCCCACTGGAGGACGGTCGATACGGCTGGCGTGCCGTTCTGATCGCAGATCTCTAGCGCGGGCGCAGCGAGGCCGTCGGCAACGAGCAGCAGGTCGACGTTTTCTCGCAGGACCAACTCATTGCCGAGACTACCCATGCGGTTGACGTCGGACTGGCTGTCGCGGACCAGGATCTCGACGGCGTATTTCTTGCCACCCATCTCCAGGCCATCCTTGAGGTGGTTCTGGACCTGCTCCACCACCCAGGGCGCGGTCTCGCCGAAATTGGCACGGATGCCGGTGATCTGGTCGATATATCCGATGCGGATCGTGTCGGTCGCGGCGCGGACGACGTTCGGGAAGCCGAATGCTGCCGCCGATGCGCCGGCCGCGACTCCCTTGATGATCTGACGACGATTGGCCTTAGGCCAGGTAAACTGTCTGCTCACGGGTTCCTCCCTCTGTGATACGTCATCATTGTATGACAATATTCCATATGTCAATATGACCGTCACATACGACTAGGTCGCGAGACGAGCTCGAAGATGCGATGTCTCGGTCACCGCGTTCGTTACGTGCCGCGACCAGTCGCCCAGGAGCCGCGCGTCAGGAAAGCGTTCCGCCAGCGCCGCGACGACCTCGTGCATCTCCGTGCGCGCCATGACCTGCCCCAGGCAACTATAGGGACCGCCGCCGAACTGCAGTGCCCTGCGGGTGCCCCGATCGAACCGGAACTCTTCCGGCTGCTCAAACTGGTCCGCATCGAGATTGGCGGAGCGGACCGAAACGAACACCCAGCTTTCGGCAGGCACCGGAACCTCGCCGAGCATCGTCTCCGCGGGAGCATAACGAAACACGGTGCCGAACCGCGGATGCAGGCGCATGGCCTCCTCGACGCCGGCCGGAACGAGCGAACGATCCCGGCAGAGCGCCTGCCAGCGGTCCGGCGATTCGAGCAGGGTGCCGAGAACGAGCCCGATCTGATGGACCGTATTGTCGATGCTCGCCTGGAGTAGTGCGATGCCCTCGAACACCAGTTCCTCTTCGGACTGCCGTCCGTCCATCTGCTGGCGGATCATGATGGAGGTGAAGTCGTCGCCGAGGCCAGTCCTGCGGCGCTCCTCAAGGTGGCGACTTACGAACTGATAGGTCTCCGAGAAGGCGTCGATCGACTCCTGCCGGCGCGACCGATCGCAGGTCAGAATCGGGGCCAGCGTGCTGTCCGACAGATGGGCCGCGTATTCGGCCTGATCGAGGGGAGCCGAGACCAGGTGGCAGTAGACCCGCGAAGGCACCTTCCAGGCGACTTCGCGCATGAGATCGACATCCGCGACGTCTTCGATCTCGTCGATTGCCTCCGCCACGATCCGCCTGATGTCATCGCGCAACCGGGCGATGTGAGGACCGCGCAGCAGTCCCGTGAATGGAATGCGCAGATGACGCCGCCTCTCGCCTTCCGCAGTGACGAGCATGCGTTCCCACACGGCGCGGCCTTCGCCATCGACGATGCCCACATCGTCCAGGCGGCGCTGGAAGGAGGCGCCCTTCTCCAGCTCCTTGTGCTCCAGAACCTCGAGGGCCGGCTGGTAACGCAGCACCTCCAATCCACGGCGGCTGCGCACGAGCGCCGAGCGGCAACGCAAGGCTGCAAGCCGGCCCGGCTCCTCGCCGATCTCGACGATATGCGGGACCGAATAGGTCACGAGCGCCCTCCTCCCTGTGCCGCGACGATCGCCAGGCGGTCGTCGCGCCAGCGGCTCAGTCGTAAGCCTTCATCTCGGTCAGAACCTCGTTTGCAGCCTTGAAGGCATCGAGGCCGGCAGGGATGCCGCAATAGACCGTGGCGTGCAGCAGAACCTCCTTGATCTCCTCCACGCTCACGCCGTTGTTGATGGCGCCACGCACATGGAGTTTGACCTCGGCGGCGCGATTGAGCGCCGTGAGCATGGCGAGGTTCAGCATGCTGCGCGTCTTGAGATCCAGCGTGTCGCGACCCCAGGCATAGCCCCAGCACCACTCGGTTGTGATGTGCTGGAAGGCCATCATGAAATCATTCGCCGCATTGATCGAGCGATCGACATATTCGGGGCCGAGAACTTGCCGGCGCAGGGCAAGCCCCTCGGTAAACAGGTCTCCGACCGTCTTGTCCTGCGTTGTCATTGGGATCCTCTTGTTCTTTGACATACAAAATTACAGTATGGCGAAATCCGGATTCGCAGCGGATTGCCGGCGAAGGTTCGATGTCGACCCAGAGAGCGATATCGACGCTGCCCCGAAGGAGCGTGTGAATGGCACTGACGACAATCGCGACCGACGACATGTCGATGAAGGTCCAGACCCTGCCTGGCCTGCGGGAGCAGGTGGCTGAGCGGCTTCGCCTGGCGATCGCGACAGGAAAGTTCCCTGCCGGTGCGCGCCTCATAGAGCGTGAACTGTGCGAGATGATGGGCGTGTCGCGCACTTCGCTGCGCGAGGCGCTGCGCGAACTCCAGGCCGACGGTCTGATCACGCTGCAGCCGAACAAGGGGTTGAGCGTGAGCGTCGTCAGCGCGGAGACCGCACGCTCGATCTACGAGGTCCGTGCGATGCTCGAAGGTCTCGCCGCCCGCCTGTTCGCGCGCAATGCTACCGAGGAGCAGCTCGCGGACCTCAGGAACAGCGTCGACCGTCTCGCCGAGGTCTACGACAATTTCTCGTCCGAGGCCTTTATCGCGGCCAAGACCCGCTTTTACGACATCCTGCTCGAGGGAGCCGGCAATCCCGTTGCCGCCGACATGCTGCGTCGCATCCATACGAGGGTCTCGCAGTTGCGGGTCGTGTCCCTCTCGAGCTCGGAACGCGCCCAGCAATCCATTCGCGAACTGCGGGAATTCCTTGACGCCCTGGAGAAGAGGGACGAGGAGCGGGCGTGGCAGGTGTGCGTGGCCCATGTCGAGGCGGCGGCGAAGGCCGCGCTGAAGACAATCGGCGCGGCAGCGTCCTGATACATCCGTTCGCGCGGGCGTCGCGGAAAGCATCTCGGCCTACATCGACTTGACGGTGATGCCGCCATCCGCGTGCAGTACTTCGCCGGTGATGAAACTGGCGTCGGGTCCGAGCAGGAACGCGATCGCCTTGGCGATCTCGTCTTCTTCGCCGAGACGTCCGAGCGGCGTTTGCGCCCGACGCTTGGCGTAGCCCGCCTCGTCGACGATTGCGCGCGCTCCGGGTGTGGGCACCGCGCCGGGGGCGACGGCGTTGACACGGACCCCCTTCGGGCCGAGCTCGACCGCGAGCTGACGGGTAAGCGCCACGATCGCGCCCTTCACCGACGTGTAAGACGATGTATTGGCGGTGCCGAGATCGGCCACCGGCGAAGCGAGGTTGACGACGGACACCGGCTTGTCGCCGCGATGGGCGAGCAACGCCTGGACACCCCAGAAGGCACCCTTGATGCCGACTGCGAACATCCGGTCGAGCACTTCCTCCGTCACGTCCTCGACCGGTCCGTAGCGGATGAAGATCGCATCGTTGACGATGCCCGTCAGCGGGCCGAACGTCGCTGCGAGCAAGGCGGCCGCGTCAAACACGGCCTTTCGGTCCGATGCGTCGGCGACGATGGCCAGCGCCTTGCCGCCGGCGGCCTTGATCGCGTCCGCCGTCTCGTTGGCGAGATCGTGGGCGATGTCGAACACACCGACCGCGGCCCCGCGAGACGCCAGAAGCCGCGCCGTGGCGCCGCCGATACCGCGCCCTGCGCCTGTGACCAGAATGACCTGACCGCTCAGATTCTCGGACATCTTGTTCCTCCCCTTCCGATCAGGATTGCGCCGGGCCCGGCACGCCGCCGTAGAGACCCCAGAGCTGGGTTGCGAGCGTGCCGGCGTCGACCGGAAGTTCGATGCCGGTGATGGCGCCGGCATCGTCGGACAAAAGGAAGCCGATCGCGTTCGCCACCTGCTCGGGCTTAACGAGCCGCCCGAGCGCCGTCTGACGGATCATGGTATCGGGGTTGCGCTCACCGCGCGCGTAGCTTGCCTCGACGGCCGGCGTGCGGGTGGGACCCGGGCAGATGCAGTTGACGCGCACGCCCTGGCGACCCCATGCGACCGCAAAGTTGCGCGTCATGTTGATGATGGCGGCCTTGGTCGGCCCGTAGGCCTGCAGCGGGCTTGAATTGAAGGCGGTGATCGAGCCGACGGTGACGATGGAGCCGTTGCCGCGTTCCAGCATGCCGGCGCCAAAGGCGGTGAGCGTGCGGAATGTACCTGTCAGATTAACGCGCAGGATCGCCTCCCACTCGGCGAAGTCCTGCGCCTGCGGCATATGCGGATTCTCGAGGTGGGCGGCGACGGCGGCAAGCGCCGAGCAGGGGCCGACCTCCTTCTCCACCCAACTCGCAGCATCGGCGATCGAGCCGGCATCGGCGAGGTCGATCTCATGGGCGACTGCGCCGTGACGGGCGGCGACCTCGCGAGCGAGATCCATGTTGCGATCGAGCACGACGACACGCCAGCCATCGCGCCGCATGCGGGCGACGCAAGCCTCGCCAATGCCGCCTGCGCCGCCCGTAATGGCCGCTACGCGTTCCTGGGAGGATGCGGCCATGGTCAGACCACCTCGTAGAGAGCTTCAATGATGCGGCGCGCGCGTGGACCGTTGTCGCCGCGCGCATGCATCTTGTTGCAGGCGTAGGAGAAACCGATCTTCGCGTCGGGATCGCCCATGCCAATCGAGCCGCCGAAGCCATGATGGCCGAACGAGCGCATGTTCGGCCCCATCCAGACCGACACCGGAGTGTTCAGCAGCACACCCCGCGCCTGATGGTAAGGGCGCTGCTGCATCTTCTCCGTCTGATTATGTTGCTCGACCAGCATGTCGTCGCGCGTCGCCGTCGACATCAACTTGACGCCGTCCAGTTCGCCACCGCGGGCGAAAGCTGCATAGATGCGTGAGACAGAACGCGGATTGCCGTGGCCGGATGCGCTCGTGATCTCGGCGCGCCGCCAGGCAGTGGAGTTGAGCGTCACAGGAAGAGGCTCATCAGGAAACTGGGTGAAGCCCTTCGCGACCAGCACATCCGGATCGGTGTCGCGCTTGGCGAGTAGCGTGCCCTCAACCGTCGGCATCAGCGTCGCGCAGCGGGCGAGGTCCGCGTCGGAGAGGTTGCCATATTGGTAGTCGGCGCCGAGCGGGCCGGTAACTTCATCCTTGATGAACTGCGGAAACCGCTTGCCGGTAACACGCCGGACGATCTCGCCCAGCAGGTTGCCCTGGGTGTGGATGTGGTAGGCGGCAACCGTGCCGGGCTCCCATAGCGGCGCCTGCTTCTCCAGTGCCCCGACGATGGCGTCGCAGTCGAACACTGCGCCCTTCCACATCGGATCGAGCACCACCGGCAAGCCGGCGGTGTGGTCGAGAAGATGACGGACAAGGACACCTTCCTTGCCGTTCTGGGCGAATTCCGGCCAATAGTGGGCGACGGGCTTGTCGGGATCGACCAGGCCGCGGTCGATCAGGATGTTGAACGCCATCCCGGCGATGCCTTTGGCGACCGACATCATGCAGACGATCGTGTCTTCTTCCCAGGGCTTGGAATAGTCGGCGTCGCGATAGCCGCCCCACAGATCGACGACTTTGCGGCCGTCGACATACACGGCCGTGGCGGCGCCGATCTCTTCCTCGACCGAGAAATTCTCCGCGAACGCCTCCGCGACCTTGGCAAAAGCCTCGTCATAGGTGCCATGCAGCCGAAATTCATGGCCGCGCGCCGATACCGACTTGTCGAACTGCATATTTCCTCCCGGAGCTTTCGGTCGAGCGGATATCAGTTTGTATGACAGTATGTCAACACTACAGTCAGCTCGACTTGGGATCGAGATCGAGCCGCACAATGTCCGGGAAGCCCGGAATGAGCTCCGGCCAGCGCTCTCTCACCTCTGGATCGTGCCCGGCCACGAGCAGGCTCTCATCCCCGCCCGCCAGTTCCTCGCAACGGAGGAACCCCTCGAGCATCTCGCCGACATGATGGACCAGCGGAAAAGGTGCCCGCCGCCTTCTGTTTTCAGTGAAATGGAATGCATCGGACGCGAGCACCAGCGGACCACGCGCCGTTGCCACCCGCACGACCTGAAGCCCCCCGGTGTGCCCGCCGACTCGATGCAGCGAGATGCCGGGGAACAACTCGACGTCGCCATCGTGGAAGCGGACACGGCCTGTATGGACGAGCCCCACAGCCTCGAGAACATCCTTCAGGTTGAACGGGGCGCGCAGACAGGCGTGGCACATGGGCCGGCCCGTCGCATAGCGCATCTCCTCGTCCTGCAGATGGAAGGTTGCGGCCGGAAAGGCATCCAGCGATCCGGCGTGATCGTAATGGAGGTGGGTCAGCACGACGTGTTCCACCGCTGCACTGTCCACCCCTGCCCGCGCCAACAGCGCCGCGGGCTCGTGAATGAGTTCGCGTCTTCGCTCGTCCGCAGCCGCCTGGCCGAAGCCGGTATCGACGACGACGAGTCGGCCGTGTCCACGGATCACCCAGACGTAGTAATCGAGCGGCATTGGTCCTTCGTGCAGATCCATGCCTGGCATGAAGTTCTCGGCGCGCGGACGGTCCTGTGCGGTCTGCGCAAAACGCAGCGCCAACACCTCATAGGTCGGTTTCACGCTCTCCTCCGTCATCTCAGCATCCTCGCTTGAATTATCATACCGTCATGTTGTATGACAGCCTGCCATTGTGGCAAGTCGCCGCAACGGTAGTATCACTGCTGCGCACCGCGCGGCCCGATCCGTGGGAGGACTCCGATGAAATCTTCACGCCTGATGGCGCCCGTCGTCGCATTCTGCGCAATCGGCGCAAGTGCCGCCTTCGCGCAAGATTATCCTGAAATGACGCTTCGCTACTCCTCCAACATCCCGGAGGTAGTGAATACGTCGAAGATCGACACCTACTTCTCGTCGGAGATCGAGAAGCGCAGCGGCGGCAAGATCAAGATCCAGCATTTCTGGGCCAACACGCTCGGCGGCGAATCGGAAATCGTCGACCTGGTCGGCTCCGGCGCGGTCGATCTCGGCCTGATCGTCACCGGCAACCAGTTCTCGCGCATGCCCTTTACGGCGGTGACCAACGCACTACCGTTGACCTATACGGACGGGCCGAAGCTGAACAAGCTCACCCATGACATCTTAACCACCAATGCGACGATCAAGGCGGAGCTGAACGCCGCCAACCTGCATCCGGTGCTCTACCGCTACCTGCCCGACTACCGCTTCTATTGCACGAAGCCGATCAAGTCGCTGGCCGAGATGCAGAGCAAGAAAATCCGCTCCTACGGTTCGTTCGTTCCAATCATGTTCGAAGCCGTTGGCGCGATCCCGGTCAATGTGCAGCCGGTCGACATGATTCAGTCGATGCAGTCCGGCGCCATGGACTGCACGTACATGTTCAACTCGTCGGCCACCGCCTTCAAGGTCGATCAGGTCGCGAAATTCGGTACCGACCTGTCCTTCGGCGTCATCAGCGCCCATACGCTCTTCATCTCCAAAACCAAGTGGGAGGGCTGGCCGGAGAACGTGCGCAAGCTGTTCGAGGACGTCGCCGCGGATGCGGAGAAGTTCGGTAACGAACTGATCGCGGCCGACGAGGCGAAGGCGGCCGAGAAACTTGCCACGGCCGGTATGGAGATCGTCCACTTCGAAGATCCAGACGCACTCAGGGCAAAGGTTCCGGATATGCTCGACACCTGGACGAAGAAGATGGACGAGATGGGCAAGGGTGCCGAGGCGAAGGAACTCGCCGACTACATCCGCGCCAACCGCTAGTCGTTCTCAACGGGCCGTGGCGATTCCGGTCGCCGCGGCCTTTTCCTTAACCGGATGTCTCGGATGAAATCCCTTTTCGTTTGGATCGACGCGATACTGCGTCGACTGTCGCTCCTCGGCTTTATCGTCGCCTCGGCGCTGCTGCTGATCGTCGGTATCATGGGCGCGGCCGATGTCGTGTCGACCAACATTCTCATGAAACCGATCCCTGGCATGGTCGAACTATCCGGCGCAATTCTCGGCGTAATTGTTTTTCTGGGTCTTGCTGAAGCTCAGGCGCGCGGCGCCAACATCATGATCGACGTGTCGACCCAGAAGATGGGCCCGCGGATGCTGCGCATCTCGACGATCTTCTCGCTCGGTCTCGGCGTGATCTTCATGGTGATGATGGCCTGGCTCACCACGCGCCTGGCGATCTCCGCCTGGACCTATCGCGAGGTGGCACTCGGGGCACTCGCTTTCCCGATGACCCCGTTCAAGGCTGTCGCAGCCTTCGGAGCGTGGCTCGCAGCCGCAGAATTCATCCGTCAGTTCGTGCGCGCCATCTTCGTGGGCGTCCAGATGCGGGAAGTGAAACCCGATGTTTGATCCGCTCACACTCGGCATCCTCGCCATCGTTCTCATGCTCGTGTTAGCGCTGCTCGGTGCCCCGGTGGGCATCGCCATGGGTATCGTCGGCCTGGCTGGTCTCTGGATGACCGGCGGCTCGGCATTTGCACTGAACACCATGATGAACCTGCCGTTCTCCATGGCCTCGGACTACGCGTTCATCGTCATCCCGATGTTCGTGCTGATGGGCGCGATCGCTTCATCCTCAGGCATTACCCAGGAACTGTTCGGTTTCTCCAATCTGTTGCTGCGCTCGCGCAAGGGAGCGCTCTATCAGGCTACGATCTTGGCCTCCGCGGGCTTCGCGGCGATCTCGGGCTCGACGCTGGTCAACGCCGCGCTATTCACCCGCATCGCGCTCGGTGAGATGATCAAGCTCGGCTACGATAAGGCCTTCGCCGCCGGCGCAATCGCTGCCGCCGGAACGATCGCCGCGCTCATCCCGCCGTCGATCGCCTTCATCATCTACGGACTGCTGACTGGCGAATCTGTCGCCGAGCTTTTGATTGCGGGCATCGTTCCCGGCATCCTGACAACAGTCGCCTACATGGTCGGCGTCTCTTTCATGGTTCGCGCGAAGCCGCATATCGCTCCGGACCCGCAACCCAGAGCCTCGGCTGCGGAGATCGGCAAGAGCTTCCTGAACCTGTGGGCGACCTTCCTTCTGGCGGGCGTCGTCATCGGCGGCATCTATCTCGGTTTTACGACGCCATCGGGCGCGGCGGCGCTGGGCGCCATCGGCGCACTGGTGATCTCCCTAGCGCGTCGTCGCGTGACGGGCGAAAGCCTTGCCGACAACCTGCGGGCAGCCGCGGCGATCACGGCGGCCCTGTTCATGGTCATCATTGGCGGCCTCATCTACTCTCGCTTCTTCCTGGTGGCCGGCACGGTGACCGCGTCGACCGACCTCCTGAAGTCGTTCGAACTGTCGCCAATGATGTTCATGCTGCTTCTGGTCGTCATCTTCATCATCCTCGGCACCTTCATGGACGCTCTCGCGATGCAGGTGATGACCCTGCCCTTCGTCTATCCGCTGGTGGTTGCCCACGGCTTCGACGGCGTCTGGTTCGGCGTTATCATGGTCAAGCTGGTGGAGCTTGCCGTTCTCAGCCCACCCGTGGGGATGAACCTCTTCGCCGTCGTCGGCGCCTCCGAAGGCAAGGTGAACCTGCACGACATCCATCGGGGCATCGTGCCGTTCCTCATCATCGAGTTCACCGTGCTGGCCATCCTGATCGCCTTCCCTGACCTGTCGCTCTGGCTGCCTCGCCAGATGTTCAACTGATCGTTCCGAAAGCTCAAGCAATGACTGGCAACACCCGCATCGGTTTCATAGGCCTCGGCGCCATGGGCGAACCCATGGCTGCACGGCTCGCTGCCGCTGGTTTCGCGCTCTCCGTCAACGATGCCGATGCGGCGCGAACCTCTCGCGTGGCTGCGGCCACCGGCGCGACGGCGGCGGCCTCGCCGGCGGAACTGGCAGCGAATTCAGACATCCTCGTCACCATGCTGCCGTCTAGCGCGGTGGTGTCGGCCGTGCTCGAGGGACCATCGGGAGCATTTGCCGGCCTGGCGAGGGGTAGCCTGATCGTCGACATGTCGAGCGGTGTCCCGGAGATGACCCGTACTCTCTCGGAGGCGGCCGCGGCGAAGGGCATCGCCATGATCGATGCCCCGGTCTCGGGCGGCGTGTCTCGCGCCAAGACCGGTGATCTGGCGATCATGGCCGGCGGCGACGCGGCGGCGATCGACCGTGCCGAGCCGGTGCTCAAGGCAATGGGAAGCTCGATCATCCGCACCGGCCCGATCGGCAGCGCGCATGCGATGAAGGCGCTGAATAACCTCGTCAGCGCGGGCGGCTTCCTGATCGGCATCGAGGCGCTGCTCATCGGCCAGCGCTTCGGCCTCGACCCGGCACTGATGGTCGACGTGCTCAACGTCTCGACCGGCATGAACAACTCGACCCAGAAGAAATTCAAGCAGTTCGTGCTGTCGCGCAAGTTCGACGCCGGCTTTGGCCTCGACCTGATGGTCAAGGATCTCGGCATTGCGCTCGGCGTCGCCAATGCCACCGCCACCCCCGCCCCCTTCTCCGGCCTCTGCCGTGACGTCTGGGCCGGTGCCCAGAAATATCTCGGACCGGGCCAGGATCACACGGCGGTCGCGAAGTTCAGCGAGTTGATCGCCGGTTCGGCGCTCGGCGAAGACGATCGATGACCACGGCGCCGCTCGCGGGACAGACGGTCGCAGTGTTCGGCGGCTCCTCGGGCATCGGTCTTGCCACCGCCCAAGCCGCTCACGCGCTCAGCGCCAAGGTGACGATCGCTTCGAGGACGGAAGCGAGGCTGCGCGAGGCCGCATTCCGGATCGGCGATACGGAGATCGCCGCTCTGGACATCCGCGAAGCCGACGCGGTCCGCCGCTTCTTCGATGAGCGCGAGCCTTTCCATCATGTCGTGGTGTCGGCGGCGGAACTCGCGGTCGGCCCGCTGCGCAAACGCAGCCTTGCGGAGGAGCGCGCGGCATTCGACAGCAAGTTCTGGGGCGCGGCGAATGTGGCGCATGCGGCGCGCATCCGCAGCGATGGCAGCCTTACTCTCGTTTCCGGCATGATCGGGGTGCGCCCGACGGGTGGCGCCACCATTCTCAGCGCCATCAACGCCGCGATTGACGCGCTCGCGAAGGCTCTGGCCACCGAGATGGCGCCCGTAAGGGTCAACTGCGTTTCTCCGGGCCGGATCGAGACGCCGTGGTGGGATTTCCTGCCGGCGGACGAGCGCCAGGCGCTGTTCGACCGCACCGCCGCGGGCCTTCCCCTCAAGCGGATAGGTCGCCCGCAGGAGATCGCGGCGCAGATCGTCCACCTGATGCAGAACGGTTTCATGACCGGCAGCGTCGTCCTGGTCGATGGCGGCGGCGCCCTGTAACGTTGGGCGGGCCGTAGCGAGGCTCCGGAAGCCGATCGGCCTGTTGGAGCCGTCGACTATCTGTCGGGGAAGCGGGCCGCGCGCTTTTCCTTGAAGGCGAGCATCGCCTCCTGCACGTGCTCCGTAGCTGCGAGGCTGGCCTGGGCATCACGTTCAAGATCGAGTTGCTGATCGAAATCGTTGTCGAATGCTGCGTCTACAAGCCGGCGCGCCGCAAGCTGTGCCGTGTTCGGTCCGGCAGCCAGCTGTTCGGCGATACGGCCGGCTTCGGCGGCAAGCTCCTCGTCAGGGACGCATTTCCAGATCAGACCGAGCGCAGCGGCGCGTTCGCCATCCAGCACCTCGCCGGACAGCACCAGGCCCAAGGCGCGCGCACGACCGAGATGGCGCGCGAGGTGCCAGGTCGAGCCGAGATCGGGCACCAGTGCGAGCTTCGGGGTAAAGGTCTGGACGAAACTCCCAGACTTCCCGGCCACGACGATGTCCGCCGCGAGCGCCAGACCCGCGCCACCGCCGGCCGCGACGCCATTGACCGCCGCGACCGTCGGGAACGGCGCGTTGCGGATCGCGCGAATCGCGCGGTTCATCAGCGTATCGAGCACCGCGGCGCAGGCAGCGGCCCGCTCCTCCACCGGCAGGTGGGAACCCATCATCGGATCGGAAAGATCCGCGCCCGAGCAGAAGGCCCGACCTGAACCGGTGAGCACCATTGCGCGCACGCTCCGGTCGGCCGCCAGCGTGGCGATGGCATCGGTCAGTTCCTCGAATGTCTGGCGGCGAAGCGCGTTCAGCGTCTCCGGACGGTTAAGCGTGATATGGGCAACCGATCCGGCAATGCTGAGGTCGATGTCGGACATTCTACTCCTCGATTTCCTGCACCGGCTGGCGCCGGCGCGACTTCCCAAATGCGATGGCGGCGAGTTCGGGGCTCAGTTCCGCGCCGGTGTAGGTGATGGGAGGCAGCGCGTTCAACGTCTCCGTCAGTTCCTTGAGGAGCTGCTGCAGCAAATCCATGCGCTCCTTGCCAAAGGCGTTGTAGATCTCCCCGTAAATCCCTTCCGAATACGGTGCGACCGCATCGATCAGGGTGAGCCCCTGGGGACTGATCGAGATCAGCGCGCGGCGCATGTCGTCCGGGGCGGGACGGCGGATTATGTAGCCGCGCGATTCTATGTCCTTGAGGATACGCGACAGCGACGGCGTCAGAAGGTAGGTGACCTTTGCCAGCGCCGTGACCTCGATCTCGTTGATGGAACTAAGGGCGCGCAGCACACGCCACTGCTGCTCGGTGATGTTGAAGAGATGAAGCGAAGTACGGAACCGCTGCATCACCGCTTCGCGCGCCAGAAGCAGCGACATCGGCAGCGATTTGGAAAAGCTTCTCAACTTGACATTGGCCGGTCGATCCCAGGTTTTCTTGCTCATTTACGTTCCCGTAGCTCCCGGCTCTTTGTACCAGGCCAACTGCACTGCACCGATGCCTGCCTGAATGCGGCAGGCTAGCATACTCGCTCCCTTAGGAAAGCGGCCGCCTGTATTGTTCGACGGCGACCTCAAAGCTTCGTTGGCTTCATTCGGTTCTCCAGCATGCCGAGGGGAACCATGATGACCGAACTCAGGACGAGGAGAACAACGACGGCCGCAAACACGCCAGCGGCGTTGAACTGGACTGCGGCGTGTTCGATCAGGAAGCCGAGTCCCCGATTGGAGGAGAGCGCCTCGGACACCACGGTGGTGGTGAGCGCATAGCCTATGGACGTGCGGAATCCGGTATAGATCCAGGGCAGGATGGCGGGCAGCCGCACCTTGCGCACGATCTCGCCTTCCGTGGCACCCATCAGCCTCAGCCCGTCCATCGTGTCGCGGTCCACGTCGGCCATGCCACCGAGGGTGGCGTAGAGGAGGAGGAAAAACACGACCGAGGCCACGAGCACGACCTTCGACAGGAGGCCGATGCCGAAGAGGATGACGAGCAGCGGCAGCAGCGCCACCTTGGGAAGACCGTAAAGCGCTGCGATGAACGGCGATAAAAGCCGTTCGGTGCGCGGCGAAAGGCCCAGAATCAATCCGCAGACGATCCCCAGCGACGCGCCGAGCGCATAGCCCAGGAAGAGCGTCAGCATCGTCGAGCCGATGTGTATCCAGACTGAACCGCTCGCGAACCAGTCGACAATGACCCTGGAAATGCTGAGCGGATCGCTGATGTAGAAGGCCGGGATTAGGTTGCCGGATGCCAAGTGCCACGCAACCAGCACGATCGCGAGAACGGCCGCCTGCTGGCCGATCGTCGACAGCCGCATCTCTGTCCCGGAAACAGCCCTACTTGCCAAGGCCGGTCTCCGTCCCGAGTGCGACCTCGTCCTTGAGCTCGTTCCAGAGATCCTCGTAGAGCTTTCCGAATTCGGGCCTGAAGCGCAGGTTCACCGGATCGCGCGGCCGCTCGAACGGAATCGTCCGCGTCGCTCTGATCCGACCGGGGCGCGAGGTGAACACCAGCACCCGGTCTGCCATGGCGATCGCTTCTTCCAGGTCATGCGTGACCAGGATGACCGTCATGCGGCGGCGCTCGACGAGGCGCAGCAGTTCCTGTTGCATGATCAGCCTGAGCTGGGCGTCGAGCGCTCCGAAAGGCTCGTCGAGAAGCAGCGTCCCCGGCTCATAGATCAGCATGCGTGCGAAGGCGGCGCGCTTGCGCATGCCGCCGGACAGTTCCGAAGGATAGTGACGTTCGAAGCCCTTGAGCCCGACCAGCTCGATGATCTCGCGCACACGATCGACCTGCTCGGCCTTGGGAAGACGGCGGCAGGCGAGCTCGAAGGCGATGCCGACATTGTCCTCGACCGTGCGCCAGGGAAGCAGCGTGTCCTTCTGGGTCATGTAGCCGACCCGCACGTTCGGGCCGCTCACCGGCTTGCCGTCATAGGCGACAACGCCTTCGGTCGGCTTGAGAAGACCGGCAACCATGTTGAGCACGGTCGACTTGCCGCAGCCGCTTGGCCCGACGAGCGCCGTGAAGGATTCCGACGGCACCTCGATGTCGATGCCGTCGACAGCGCGCACGCGCATGTCGCGCGAAGCGAATTCCACGACCACGTCCCTGAGGCTGATTTTGTCGGCCGGCTGGCGTCCGGCGGGCGCGAGCCCGCGCGTATCAGTCATCGCATTCATCCGTTCACCTGTTGTCTGCCGGCACGCGCCAACGCATCAGCCGCCGCTCCAGACGCGCCATGAGGTCGTTGACCAGCGCGCCGAGCACCATCATCAGAAGCAGGACCGTATAGACACCGGTCATGTCGAACTGCTGCGCAGAGCGGGTGATCAGGTGCCCCAGCCCCGCCTGCGAAAGCATCATCTCCCCGATCACCGCCGCGATGAAGGCATAGGGCAGCGCGTTCTTGAGAGCCGCCATGATCCAGCTCGTGCTGCCCGGCAGAACGACCTTCCTGAAGCGCTCCCAGCGCGTCGCACCCATCAGCGTCAGCGAATCGAGCAGGTCGTCATCCACCGCTCGGGCGCCCGAAAACGTGTTGAAGAACAGGAGCAGGAACGACACGAAGGCGACCAGCACGATCTTCGGCTGCATGCCGAGGCCGAACCACATGATCAGCAGCGGCGTCATCGCGACGATCGGCAGCGAGTTGAGCAGCACGATGAAGGGCCGGAACACCGCGCCGGCACGCGGCGAGCGGCCGACGACGAGGCCCACGACGACGCCAAGCGGCACGCCGATGGCGAGTCCCGCGCCAATCTCTGCGAACGTGACGCCGATGTGCCGGGCGAGGTCGTTCGACGCCCACTCGGCCAAGCGCACGAGCATGGCGCTCGGACGGCTGGTCCAGCGATCGGAAACAAGCCGCCCCCACGCCTCCCAGACGGCGAGAAGCGCGAAGGCAAGCGCTGCCCTCTGAAGCCAGAGCTCCCGCTCCTCGCTCCTCCGTCCGCTTCGGCGCGTGGGGGTCGTCGCCGTCATTTCAGCACTTCGGCCGCCGCCTTGTCGGCGAACTGGTTGTCGACGAACTGCTCGAAGGTCACGGTCACCGGCTTGTCGGACGTGATCGAGATCCAGTCGAGGAGCTTCTGGTATTCCTCCTTCGAGATGACGGGCGTGGCTGACGACTTGCCGCGATAGCGCGGCTCGAAGGCCTTGTAGATCGCCTCATCGGTGTCGGGGAAATACGATTTCAGCATCTCGCCCACCTTGTCCGGCTCCGCCGCCGTGAGCTTCATGGCCTCGGTCAGGGCGTGTACGACGGAACCCACGACCTCGGGCTTCTCCTTGACCAGCGAGCCGGCGGCGATGATCGCCGTGTAGGGAACGCCTTCGAGCTCGGGGATGCCGCCCTTGAGCGGATCGACGATGATCGTGCCCACGCCGTCGGCCTCGGCCTTCTCCGGCCAGGGTGCGCCAAGCATGACGCCGTCGATCGCGCCCTGCTCGAAGGCCGCGAACATCGCGCCCGGATTGCCGAGCGGCTGAATCGTGATCGCCTCGTCCGGCTTGACGCCACGCTTGACCAGCCAGCTGCGCAGCAGCACGTCGGTGGTGCTGCCGATGCCGGTGACGGCGATGGTCACGTTCTTGAGGCGCGACACGACATCGTCGATCCCCATCCCGGCGGTGATGCCGGTCTTCTCCATGGCCGCCTTGGAAAGGACGAGCTGGATCGGATAGGCGTTGAAGAGACCGCTGACGGCGACGAGATCGGCGCCGTTCTCCCGGGCGCTGATCGACGGCTGCATGCCGACGACGGCAAAATCCGCGCTGCGGCTGGCGACCGCGGCGATCTGGCGCGAGCCGGCGCCCACGTCGACCCACTGGATCGCGATGCCGTCCTTCTTGAACAGGCCCGCCGCCTCGGCGACATAGAACGGATAGAAATGCAGCGCCGCGCCTGGTGTCGCCACCGTGATCGTCTGCTCTTCAGCCGCAGCCTGCCAGCCTCCCAGACCGAATGAAAACGTCAGGGCCGCGGCTACCGCGGCCATCTTCAATTTCACGAACATAAAGACCTTCCTCCCTAGACGGTCACGCGTCGAAGGTATCTACTTAACCTGTTATTGATCTACCGGCAAGGCAGCGGCGCAGCCAAACTTCGTTTACTCGGCGTCGCCAACTACAATCCCTCCGCCCCATGCCTCGAACACCTTGATCGTGTTGCTGTAGTCGGCCTCCGGTCCAAGCTGGTCTGCGACGAGGGCGAAGAGATTGGCGACGGTCGAGCCGACGAAGGCTGGCATTTGGGTCGAGCGTGCCAGCTTGAGGAAGAGCTGGCTGTCCTTGACGCCGATCGAGAGCGGGCCGCCATATTTGAACGTACGCGGCAGGATCGCAGCGGGAAACTTGTCGACGGTCGCGGAGTTCCGGCCGGTGCTGGCATTGATCACGTCGATCATGGTGCGCGCATCGAGCCCCGCCTTGACTCCGATCGAGACCGCTTCGCAGCTCGCGACGAAAGCCGTAATCGACAGCATGTTGTTGACCAGCTTCACGACCTGGGCCTGGCCGGGCACATCTCCAACCTCGAAGACATGCTCGGCAAGCAGGGTCAGTGTTTCCATCGCCGATGCGCGGGCCTCAGGCCGGCCCGCCACGATGGCGGTCAGCGTTCCTTGGTGCGCGCGCTTCGGACCACCGCTGATCGGCGCGTCTAGAAAGCCGATGCCGTTTGCCTCGAGCTTCCCGGCAATGTGCTCCATCGCCTCCTTGCCGAGGGTGGACATCTCGACATAGGTGCGCAGCGCCGATCCGCCCGCCGCACCGTCGGCGCCGAAGGCGGCCGCGAAGCTCGCCGCCTCGGACGGCAGGCAGGCGATCGCCAGGCTCACGCGATCCGCCACGTCGCGGGCGCTCGCGGCCGGCTCACCGCCGAGTGCAGTGAAGGCAGCCATCCGCTCAGCACTGATGTCGTAGCCGGTGACGCTCCTGCCAAGCCCGAGCAGCCGCGCGGCCATCCCGCCGCCCATACCGCCCAACCCGATGATTCCAATCGTCAATTCACCCTCCCCTGAGGCTCGGCGTGTCAGGCGCCGGTTTCGTAGAGACGCCCCATGCCGGGCGAAATCCCGCTCGACCCGGCCAGCCTGACAGCCGCCCAGCTTCCGACCATCGCGCTGGAAATGACTGGCTTTCCCAGTTCGCGCTCAAGCGCTGCCGTGACCGGTGTGGTGCGCATGCCGGCGCAGGACAACACAACCGCCTCCGCATCGGGAGCATCCACCGCGACCTTCCGGGCGAGGTCCGCAATCGTCTCCGGCGCCATCGCCTCCACTTCCGGCAAGGCGGTGATGCCCAGTCCCGAGATCTGTTCGATCTCGAAACCGCAGCCCTCGAAATAGCGGCGGAACATTGCGTCGACCTCACCGGTATAGGCCGTCGCCACGGCGATGCGCCGCGCACGCAGCAGTTCGAGAGCCTGAATCATGGCGCTGGTCAGCGTCAGGGCGGGGACGCCGGACGCCTCGCGCATCGCCGCCTCCAGCTCGCCATTGAAGATCGGCCCCTTGAAGAAGCTCAGCGACGTGCCGAACAGCAGGATCGCCGAGACGCCGCGTGAGGCAAGCACGCGCGCGGTATCCTCGACGCGGCCCACAGCCTCGCCATAGCCTTCGGCCGTGAGCCCGCGCACGCCGAGCCCGGCGACTTCGAACGCGGCATCCGGATACATCGCAGTCGCATCCGGCGGGACGATGCCGTCGAGCGGCGGCACGATGAGTCCTACCTTGATCACGTCAGCCCCTCCCGTCATCCGCCGAGTCGCGCTGCAACCGCCTTTGCCGCCCTCACCACCTGGGCACGCAGCCACCGGTTGATGGGCGTCTGATGCGCGCGGCCACTCCAGAACAGATGGACGTCGAAGCTGCGGTCGAACGGCGCGGAGATACGCACGCAACTCTCAGCCATTGCCGGCGCAAGCGCGGAGGGGGCGGTCAGCACAAGATCGGTTCCTTCAATCAGCCTGTGAATCATCCCGAAACTCGGCAGTTCCAGCTTGGGTATAATGTCTATGTTAAGCGATTTCAGCGTCTCGTGATAGAATGGTTTCCATCCTCCGTCATAATTGACCGTCACATGCTCCGCGCGCGCATATTCTTCCAGCGAGATGCTCTCCCGCGCAGCACGGCTGTTGCGGTCGACGAAACATGCATAGCGCTCGGTGAACAGAACACGGGTGTAGAGGCCGGCCGTGTCCGCGAGCAGGGGCGAGATCAGAATGTCGCATTCATTGGCGAGGAGCTGGCGGTACCCCTGCGTGTGCGACTGGATGATCGAAACGCGCAGGCCAGGCGCCTCGACGCGCAGTGCCCGCATAAGCTCGGGCAGGATGACCGTCCGCTCGTAGAAATTGCAGGAGATCACCAATCGTCCGCGTGTCGTGGCCGGATCGAAATGTTGCGGAGAGGCAAGACGCGCGAAATCGCGTAGCAGGCGTTCCGCCTCTGCGACGATCTCCTCACATCGCTCCGTCGGCAGGATGCCCCGCCCGGCGCGTACGAAAAGCTCATCGCCAAACGTTTCACGCAGCCGGCCGATCGTGTAGCTGACCGTGGACTGGTTGAGCCCCAATCGATGCGCCGCCGCCGTCAACGACCCGGCCTTGTGCACGGTGATCAGTACGCGCAGTGCGCGCAGGTCCAGATTTCCATCGAATTCTTCCATAGATCGGATCGATACCATGCACTTGTTCGACAGATAAGCCCGTGGTTCCTCCTCTCAAAATGCGGCGCCCGGCGCGCCACTGCGGAGGAAAGCCAGATGTCGACCGCCCCGAGCGTCGAGGACATTACCCTCGGCGATCTCTATGCTGACCCCTACCCGGCTTATCGGCGTCTGCGCATGGAGGCGCCCGTCGCATGGGTGCCTGCGGCGCGGATACATCTCGTCACCCGCTTCGACGACATCATCGCCATCGAACGCGACGCCAGCACTTTCCCCGCGCTTGATCTGAGATCGCTTCAGATCAAGGCGATGGGGCATACGCTGATGCGCAAGGACGGCGAGGATCACAAGCGCGAACGCGCCGTGCTCGAGCCGACCTTCCGGCC
>VFQN01003828.1_pt1 | contig 20717 bp, 26 predicted proteins | sample 3512371 | NCBI WGS metagenome assembly VFQN01 (sample SAMN10412370, study PRJNA504923) | tailings metagenome | isolation source: Replicate 2 from Balatoc abandoned mine | place: Philippines: Itogon, Benguet | collected 2017-08-28
GGGGGGGGCGGGGCAGGAGCGGGGTTACGTTGCATTAGACGAGGGACGGTGGTACGGCACACTACGGGTCACTGGGACACGCGTGGGTGCACCCGCTCGGCCAGCTGTGGGGGTCATGGGAGTACTTGGGAGCCGCACGTAACCAACAAGCGGAGATTCATAGCCTGGTACGGCACGCCGTACCTGTACGACAATGTCGTCCCTGTCGTTGCTGCTGTACAGTCCGTCGGAGCAGGGCGGCGCCAGCAGGGTGGTGGGCAGGGCGCCGGAGGCGTCGCGCAGCTGCACGCGGACGGCCACCGTGTCGTACACAGCGCCTGAGAGGGTGCAAGTGAGGGGTAGCGGTACAACGAAGTTACGAACGTAGGTTGATACTGGTGGTGTAAAGTGGACTGCACGCGGACGGCCACCGTGTCGTACACCCCGCCTGCGGGGATACAAATGCGGGGCACGCGAGTATTTTGCCAAGCTAATGACAAAAGCCTTCGACTCCAGCGGCACGCGAGTATGTAGAGGAGATGCATGCAAAAGGAATGCAGTGGTGCCAATAGACTGTGCGCAAACAGCGGCAGTGAGGTGGTGTGGGAGGGGCGGAAGGGCAGCAAAGTTTATGGGGCATGCAGGACGGCAGCGGTGCCAGGTGGACTGCACGCGAACAGCCGCTGTGTCTAACAGACCGCCTGAGAGGGTGCAGGTGGGGGGCAGACGAGTAGGTGCATTGCAAACGAGGTGCGGGGCTGCACGCGGATGGCGGTGGCGCTGTTGCGAACGTCCTTAGGCAGCACATGCCAGGCAGCAACGGGGAGGTTTCGGGGGGTGCTAGGTTGCGGGTGCAAAGGATACCCCATGGACGGGCCAGCTCCACCGCTAGTTCTCTGCACACAGTGCTGTGCAGGGATGCGTTTGTGCGGATGCGTACCAACGCTTGGGAGCTACACCAGGCCCGCATGTAACCGGCTCGCATGTGCATCGCATACTCCTTGAGTGCACGCGGTTGCGATCGTGCTCAGGCGCCGTTCATGTGCAGGGACGCTGCAGTGCGCTGTGCTGCTTGCAGTGTACACTCCCAGCGGTGCTAAGACACATGACGGTAAGATGGGGCACAAGCAGGGGGGCGAAAAGCTGGCGGTAAGGTTCTCGGTTGCCAACCAACCCACCAGCAGCGCCGGCGGCGGCCGCGCGGAAGGGCGGGGGCGAGGGCAGGAAGAAGGCGGGGGAGTCGATGGTGGCGAGGCCGGTGGAGGGGCTGGCGTAGCTCCCGGGGGAGCACGGCACGGTGCCGATGCGGGTCCAGCGGCGGTTGGGAGCCTACGAGGGGGTCAGACGGAATGGTAATCGTCAAGCGGGAAGATGAAAGGGATGGAGGGCAGTAGGGCCAGGCGGGCAGGTGCGCAGCGTACGGCGCTCAGGGGCCACGGTGCGCTGGTCATCGCAGACGGGTGAGGCACTTGAGCTTCCAGCTTACGACCTGCGTTGGGCCCACACTCCACAGCCAGTTTGTGTAATACACACCGGCAAACCGGTACGGGTACCGTACGCACCGCTGCGGAAATGTCGTCCGTGACATAGAAGTCCAGCAGGGGGCGGCTGCCGGGCAGGATGCCGCCGCCGCACGACACCACCGCGGACACGAACGCCAGGCGGCCGCTAGTGGGGCAGGGACAGGGGGTGGGGGAACTTACTTAACCTCTGGGTTGTAACGATCGTAGCGACTGTGGTCGGCGCGGCAAGTGAGCCGTCGTCACGTGCAAGCGGGCTCTTTGTTTGGCTGCTTGTACAGCAAGCACTTCTTTAACACGCTGCGTAACGCCGCCAGCGAAGGCTGCTGCAGGCACTACTTAGTCGGGTGGGCACACAGGACCAAGATTGTAGCCACGTTGGCCTCATCAAGCTAAGACGCCTGGACAGCAACTTGGCATGTGCACACCCACACGTCCGCGCACCTCTGCAGCGGTTGCCCCGGCACGAAGGCGCTCAGGCCCACGCCCGCCACGTAGGCGTCGCCCGCCCCCAGCCGTGTACTGCTGTTGTACTGCCCGTCCTCGCACTCGCCGTACAGCGTGTTGGGGGCGCCCGCCTCGGTGGGGCCCTTGCCGCCGAGTCTGGGGTTGGATCATTGCGACATTAGGGAAGGATGGGCGAGTAAAGGGCGTGGCAGGTCGGTCGAGCAAGGTCGGGTGGGAGGCCAAGAGGCCACGCGGTACCAGGTGCTTCAAGCACCAGCGGCCTGCCGCTGCTTCTACTGCTCACGAACAGACGTACAGCTGATTCTTACAGCCAGTAGATGACTCCCTGGCCTTCCCAGGCTATCCCAGCGCCCATACGTGCCCCCGCCGCTGCAATACAGGTACAGCTTCGGGAGCCCGCTGCCCCCTCCCGAGCCCCAGCCCCAGCCCAGTCCTCGCACTCACCCTTCCGCCCTGCACGACGTTGCCCCCGGGCCGCAGGCCGGCACCCCAAACACAGGGCTGGGGTCGGCCGCAGTGATGAAGGCGGGGGAGGAGGAGCACACGTCGCCCTTGCCGCCGCTGACGCCGCCGCCGTCACCGTCACCATCGTCAGGCCCCTTGCCACCACCACCGCTGCCGCCTCCGGGCTGCTTGCCGTCGTCTTTGTCGTCGTTTTGGCCGAAGATGTCGTTGGGATCTGGGGGGTTGCGCGGCAGAAAGCAAGAGGTGATGTGCATTGCAAGTGGTTTGGGTGCTGGTACAGTATGCGGTGGGCAAACATGCCACCGATGGCCACAGCAATGGGTGCACAAGAAAAGCAAGCACAAGCAAACCGCGGCCTTCCTTTCCCATGGTCGACCTTTACGGTCTGCGCAGTGCCCAACCGGCACACGCAGCTTGCATTTGCGTAGCCTCAGACGTATGGGCGCTGTAGGCAGGGGCCGACAGGCGGTCGCTCACCCCAGTCAGGCCACTCCCCGCCGTATCCGGGGATGGGCTTGTACGGCAGGCTCGTACGGAAGTCCAACGGAAACTGCTCCACCAGCGCGTCCAGGGAGGGCAGGTCGTCGGACGGGGCGGGCGAGTCGGACGGAGCAGGGACAGGGGCCGGGCCGTTGGAGGAACGGAAGTTTTCTCCGCCTGCCCCGTCGCCGGCTGCACTGCCGCCATCTGCGGCGCTGGTGTCTCCCGGGCCGGAGGAGGCGGTGACAGTGGGGGTAGGGGTGGTGGGGGTGGGGGTGGGGGTGGGGGTGGAGGCGGTGGGGAGGGGCGGGAGGCAGTCGGGGACGTTGACGGGCCTGTGGGGGTGCAGGTGGCGGAGAGATGTGGGTGGAGGGGGGTACGCAGTATGGGATTGCCCTGGGCAAATCCGTGCATGCTGGTGTGGTGTGGAGGGCACCGACATACTGGACTGCGGCGCACGGGGTATCAACGAACATGTCCACGACAGCGACGCCCCAGCGGAAGACAAGAGGTGTCGCTCCCCCCTGGCCTCCGAACCGCAGCCGCCGAGCATCAACTCCGCTGGGCACCATCATCCCTGCCATTTCCAGCAGCCCAATCTCCATTCCCATGCTCCAGTGCCACGCCCACACCCCACACCTTCGGACATATTTTCACCCCAAGCATCGCATCGCATCGCCCTCCTATCCCCACACCGCTACCCCACGTGCTGCGACCCACGCACCCACCAGTCGCACAGCCGCAGCGTGGGGTTGTACGACAGGCTGCCCTGCCCCAGGCACAGCAGCACCTCGCCGGGCTGCTGCCCCAACAGCAGTGCACCAGCAGCACCTCCGCTACCCACGCCGCCTGGGGCGCCGGTCCCCGGCTCCACGCAAGCGGCGCAGCTGAATGCGAAGGTGAGGTTGGAGGAGCACAGCACAAAGCGATCGCAGGCGGCGGGGTACGGGTGGGGCCCGTTGGTTAGGCTGTTGTCGGCGCAGTAGGTCAGACCCACGGGTCCGTCGGGGACCGCGATGGGCTGGGAGCTGCCGGCGTCGGTCGTTAGCTGTTGCAGCTGGCGGGCAGCGGACTTGGTAGAAGCCGCAGAGTGTGCATTATCGGTGTGCCATGGTTCGTCTCGTGAGGAGGCGAGGGACCGGGTGGAGGGGCTGAAGAAGCGGCGGGTGCGGTGTTGCGGGTTGTGTTGCTGCTGCTGCTGCTGCTGCTGCTGCTGCTGCTGCTTTTGGGCGGCATGCTTTGCGTCGTGCTGCTGGGAGACGGCTGCTTGATGGTAGCTGGCGCCGGAGGCCTCGGCGTCAGGTACAAGTGCACAGCATAATAGGGCCAGGAGGGCTATCGGCACTGCAGAGGATAGCTTGGGTACCGCTGACATGGTGTGGACTGGTGAGTGTTAACTGGCCGCTTCGCCGTATGGTGTGAATGCTGGAGTGTGGCGTGCTGCGCGGTGTTTCTTTGTGTGTAGGCCACATGGGAATGCGTATGAGCAGGTGCCGTGGACCTGGACGCAGGTGCAGAGCTGAACATCCGCGGGCCTGTCCTTGGCAGGCGGGAAACCGTCTTGGAGGGTCCCGGCGCGGGTCGGCCTTCTCGGACGCTGAGAAGGACTGGCCCGAACGTGGAAACGTTCGCGAGAAAGTAAGACAGCGGAACAGGAAAGGCAAGGCGTGTGAAGGCCGCAAGAGGCTTGTAAGTGCAGACGCAGGGTGTGTGTCTAGGGCTTGCCAGGTGAGTGTGTATTGAACGTCCTATCCAGAATATCGAGTGTAAATTTGTTACTTTTACCTCATTTACTGCAGCGGTGCGCAGGGTTTGGCGTCTGATGCAAGCTTCCATTGCCGATTGTCGCGACTAGAGCGTTAGGCGGGAACGAACCGCTGGTGCGCTGCACTAGTACACAAATTGCTTTGATTGGACGTATCCTGGTTCACTTGCTAGCTACTTCATCCCTACGATCCACTTTGAGCGTTAGGTCTACTTGCAGAATGCAAAGTCTCGTCGACCTGCGGTGTCGCGGACCTGTCCGGCCAGCCACATGCCAACGCCGGCAATCATTGCAAGTAGTCGCTGCACAGTCCACGCAACCGTATTGGTACTCTAGCAAGACGATAGCGCCGCCCAAGCGGGGCAAGCACTTCCTGCATCTAGATGATTTCACTAGGGAGGAGCTGCTAGATATGCTGGAGAAGGCAAGACTATGCAAAGCGAAGTTCTACACCCGGGATGAGAGCTTTAAGCCCTTTGCCGGCCAAACCATGGCGATGATCTTCACCAAACCGTCGGCGAGGACCCGCGTATCCTTCGAAACGGTACGAACACCTAATACCAGCTTTATGGGAAAGGGGGAGCAGCTAACGCAAGGGTTTGGGTGGTCACGTGGTTCCGTGATGGACGCGCTGGGCATGTGACGGGTCAGCGCGCAGCCCTACCGCCTACGAAACCCAGGGCATATGTCGCTTCCCTGCAACCGAGCTGGTCGCAATTGGTTCACTGCACTGCACACTCCTTACCACAGGGCTTCTCGCGGCTAGGCGGGCACGCCCTGTACCTCGACCCCAACACCATCCAGCTCGGCAAGCGGGAGCCCACGAAGGACATTGCGCGCGTGCTCAGCGGCTACAACGACGTCATCATGGCCCGCCTGTTCGCGCACGCGGACATCATGGAGCTCGCGCAGTACTCGTCGGTGCCGGTCATCAACGGGTTGACCGACTACAACCACCCCTGCCAAATCATGGCCGACTCGCTGACCGTGATCGAGCGCAAGGGCCGCATCGAGGGGACAAAGATCGTCTACGTGGGCGACGGCAACAACATCGTGCACTCGTGGCTGCGGCTGGCCTGCCGGCTGTCCTTCGAGTTCGTGTGCGTGTGCCCGCCCGGCTACGAGCCGTGCCCCAGCACCGTGCAGGGCGCCATCGACGCGGGGCTGTCCAAAATCTCGGTCACCAGCGACATCAACGCGGTCAAGGGGGCGGATGTGATCTACACGGACGTGTGGGCCAGCATGGGGCAGAAGGAGACCATCGACACGCGCAAGAAGGACTTTGCGCCCTACCAGGTGGGGGGTCTGGGGTGAGGGGTCTGGGTCGCCTGTATGGGTCAGGGGGGGTGGTCAGGGTGGGCGGGACGTTGCGCCCTACCAGGTGGGGGCTGGTGCAGGGTCTGGTGGGCGACTTGCCGTTGAGGCACACGGGCAATGGGCAGGGGCAGCGGCAGGGGCAGCGGCAGGGGCAGCGGCAGGGAGAGGGGCAGGGAGAGGAGAGGGGCAAGACGGCAGTTGCCCCCTGAATGGAGGCTGCACTGCTGCTGAGCCGTCGTTGACGGTCAGGGAATAGGCCAGGGGCACGGAGGTGAGGGGGGTTACTTCTGGTCTAGGTGGTCACCAGGTTTTATGTTGAGCAGGACTAAAGGACTGTTGGTTGGACCGTGCGTCGTTGGGCCCGATGGGCGCACTTGGCTGGGTGTTCCGTGAGGAGAAATGCGGCCGTGGGGTAGGGCATGGAAAGGGGCTGCGCCCGCACTCCGCAGCGCCCAATGTACCCGGGCAGCACAGGCACCACTGCAAGCCGGGAAGCAGCACACACTGGGATGCATGGCAGCGCACACCCCGCCACCAACGCACGGGACGGCCGTCAGTGCCACACGACTTTCAAGGAACCTCCCGGGACCCCTTCCCCTCCAATCCGCATAACCGCCCTCAACATGTGCCTACACGATTCCACCGCTCTCACGGCCAAGCCGTACTCCCCCTACCTCTTGCACACCGCTCCCCTTCATCCCGCCCTTGCCCTTGCCCGCCTCCCTTGCCCACCTCCCTTGCCCACCTCCCTTGCCCACCTCCCTTGCCCACCTCCCTTGCCCACCTCCCTTGCCCACCTCCCTTGCCCACCTCCCTTGCCCACCTCCCTTGCCCTCCTCCCGCAGGTGAACGAGCAGCTGATGGCGCTGGCCGGCCCCCAGGCGCTGTTCATGCACTGCCTGCCCGCCGAGCGCGGGCTGGAGGTGACGGACGGCGTGATGGAGGCGCCCTACAGCGTGGCGTTCCAGGAGGCGGAGAACCGCATGCACGCGCAGAACGGCGTCCTGCTGCACTGCCTGGAGGCCACAAAGCGGCTGTGAGAGGGGCAGGGGCGGGGTGGGTGGCTGTGAGGCCTGCTGCGGACTGATTGGCCGGCTGCGAGGGGGCTTGGGCATTCCGGTGCTCTGCCTGGAGGCGGCAAAGCGGCTGTGAGGGGGCAGGGCGGTCTGGGAGGCTGCAGGGCCCTGGTGCGGGTGTAGACACTGGTTGCGAGGGGGCTTGGGGGCTTTGCTGAGAGGCCGCCAAGTGGCGGTGAGGGGCTGGGAAGAGGGAGGAGTGGGGGCAGCTGGGGGCCGCATAGGGCGGGTGGTTGGGGGGATGAAGGCGGCTGGGGTGCATCGAGGCTGTTTATGACCCGGGATGGGGCCGGAGGTACAGAGCGGTTTGCATGGGTGAGACGCGCGCGTTGTTGCATCATGTTGCAGCGGGGTTGAGGGCTACCACCTGGCTCCCACGGCAGCGCATGAGGTCTGGAGTGCTTGTGTTGCCGGTGTAGCTGCATTGCGGAGGGTCAACGGTTGTACAACCAAGCTATAGTTCATGCATCTGTTTCCCAGCGAGTCCCGTACGGGCACTGGCGGAACGTCATGCAGGCGTTTTGCTGAGAGGCAGGATGAGAAAGATAGTGCACCCGTGAGTTGAGGTGGGAATGACCCCGCACTGGGCATTACGAAACGCCGGTTGTGAGGCCGGGCGGCTGCAGGCACGCTGTTGTGGTGCGTTGCTTGGCCGTTGCTCGTTGCTGCGAGGCCAGTCTGCTGCTCTTGGCTACGATCTGAGAAGACTATGAGTTAGATGCTTTGTACGCCGTTGTTAGCAGTGCCGCTGGTTCGCAGCTAGAAAGAGGCGGTTTGTTTGAGCGCTGTGCCGACGTGCGTGTTGTCGTCTCGAGTACCGTACTCGGTCTGGGTAGGGAGCACAAGCAACTCATGTGCCACAGTAGCTGCTGAGCTATCAGCCTGACCAGAGCCCCCTGAGCCCGACACGTGTAAAAGCCCATTGCGTGTATTACTGGTACCATGACAGCATCCCCAATGTTTGACACTGCTTCCAGGATCTTCCTCCGGGGTCAGAATTCTGTTGCGGTGGACGACTAATACACCATGACACACGCACCAACGCCGGGGCCCCTTAGCGCATTGGCACCGTCAATGCAACCACCATGCACAACCCCTACTGTTGCAGGACACGTGCGTGTGCAGACGTGCCATACCAGTACAAAGCTCGCAATGCGCAGTATGGCGAAGGGCATGCACGCTACAACTGACGCCGCAGCAACCAGCATGCTCTATTAAATCTCTGCACCCAACCTCTGTGTCTGGAACACAGGCCCTAGCCACACAGCATACACCCTTTCGACCCTGCAACCAACCACACCAGAGCTGAAAAGCGCGGGTGTGCAGCGCGACGTGCTGCCGCAAGCCTACACCTCATTTGTTGCCTTGCGTTCTGTCCTTGACTTTTTATTCCTACCCCAGCACACACCAGTACACTTGCTTCCAACAACACCTCAACACCGCCGCAGCTCTAAGCCTCCAGCCTCTCAGGCTGTTCTGGCCCGAACCAGAAGGCACGCGGACGCCTCCCCCTCCCCGCCCCCGCCCCGCTTCCACAGCCCCACCCGCAGAGCATCCCGTGCACGCAGCGCCGCCCCCCGCCTACTGCTGCTGCTGGTGCGCAGGTGCCGCATCGTTGCTGTCGCTGCAGGGCCAGGGCCAGGCCGCAAGGGCAATGGGCCATCATGGGGCTCGTCGCTCAGGGCCGAGCCATGGGCCGCTGAGCAGGTCGGGGGCCACGGCGGGTAAGCGTACGGGAAGATTTGCGGGTACCTCGCTTTGCTGCGCTGCCGCGCCCATGAAGGAGCCCGTTGCGCTGCTGAAGAGTCACTCTGCAACGACAGGTCTGTCTCCGCCTCCTGCACAGCGGCTGATGGTGCTTCCGCAGCTGTATCCTCCAGTTCCGTTGTCACTGCATGCTGGACTGACTGCAACGCCGTGTGATGGGCAGAAAGCACGTCTGCCGCCCCTGCTGCACTTGCGGCTGCGAGTACACCTGTCGCTGCTGCTGCTGCCGCTGTCGCTGCCACCTCATGGGTCGATCCATCACCTTCAGCCTCATGTTGTGCGCCGCACGGCTCCCACACCACCGTCACGGCCAGGTAGCCCCGGCGCACCCCGCCTCCCCCTCCCTCCCCTCCCCTGTCGTCCTCGCTCCCGCCCTCACCATCTCCCCCGCCCCGGGCCCCGCACGGCGCCATCACCGGCACCGTCAGGCGCTGGGGTTTGCCCCCGCAGCTGCGGCCGCGTGCCCTCAAGGCCTGGGATAGGGAGATGCTGCACACGCCGATGTCGGGCTGCTGAGACGCCGGGTCGTCATCCTGGAGGGCGGGAGGGGAGGGCAGTAGGGCAGGGTCAGGGTGTTGTTGGGGGAAAGGGGGCGTGTTGCGGTGTAGTGTTGCACCCCTGAGGCAGGTGAGGTGGCGTGCGTCAGTTTGCGGTGGACGGCTAAGAGGCGGGCCGGCCTTGTGTATGGTATAGGGCAGCTGTACCAGTTTGTAGGGAACACCTTGGTTCTGAGTCCGTGGCAGGCACTGCAACTGCCCTCCCCCCATGCTGTTTCGTGCAGCTCCCACAACTTAACGTCCAGGGAGACGGGCCGGCCTTGCGTTGCCATGTGTGCGGGTTTGCGTGCCAGTGTCTGGGGAATACCTTGCTTCTGGGTTCATACTAGGCATGCACATCGGCTCCTTCCATCCCCATGCACTTCAACGGGGTCCTAAATACCGTGACACATACTAGCTGCACAGTATGCTCGACATCCAGCAATGCTGGAGGCGCTCCTGGCCAGACCTTGACACCCGCAACCCGCTTACCTTGATCACAATTTCAATTGTATCCTCAGCAGTCAGCAGCGCAGAGATTGTCTCGTTCCACATGGGGTTGCATCCCCCGTCCACAGCGGTCCGCGTGCGCAGGCACTGCCCGCCCATCATCAGGAGGCAGTAAGTGTCCCGTCGCCCTAGGCCGCCAGGGTGTGGCAGATCCTCTGCATAGTGGATGGTAATTGAAGCTGCTCCGGTGAAAAGCTCCGCAGTAGGATTGCTTGTCAGGGCGGGCTGCCTGGTTGTGCTCATGACTGAAGCGCGATGGCAGTTGCTGTGCTTTCAAGTAGCCCTCAAACCAAATATTTTCACAAACTCGCAATGATGTCTAAAGCTAATAGCTTGTCTCCTTATGCTTGGGATGTCTGTGGCGTTTAGCCGTTGTTAACGGGGCGCGGTCGTAAGCAGCGCGGAGCAAGCTAGGCCCAAGTAGGAGTAGGCGTGCTTGGTACTGCGTGGAAGCCAGGAAGAGATCCTTGAAGTAAAACTGCTTACACTGCATGTGAAGCTAGTGGCGTGTAGATGCAAATTAGTCCACCGGCGCAATGACGTAAGAGTGGTTGCGCGCTTGTGCCAGTTTCCTGGCGACTTCGTACCACTTTGCCATCGTGGCCCAAGAGCCTACGAGCTGTCTCCTCGTGCGACCAGGTGTGGTTCATCGCTTTGACGTTGTTTTGTATGCATGTTGCAGTGGTCACGAGCCATACCCAGCAACAGCCCCGGTCAGGGCGGGCACGCCGCGGTCAGGGCAGCTGTATCCAGTTGGTGTGTCCCGGATTGCCAGGCCGGGTCTGGCGCTCAGCCGTCACCCGCACCGCACCATGGCAAGGCCTCAAATCTGCAATGAGGAAAGCATATGCATATGCAGGAACCTTACACACAAAGTGTCCTGGTACGTGCTAAGCAGCGTTGGCCAACGTCAAGCTTGTACCGTCCGTTCCCATCCAGGAGCCCAGCTGCGTTGCTCTAGGGCTCCATGCTCCGCCATGTCCGCAAGCATGCGTCGTAACATGTATTGGCAGCATGCGAACGAGCCTATTACGTAACAGCCGCACCGGCAGAAAGCCTGTGCACGACTGCATATTCTGAAGGCCCTCATGGCGGCTGTGGCCTTCGCTTGGTCCGTGGGCCCCCGTGCGAGGTAAGAGTTAGACGGGTCAGACTGTACCGTACGCACGCCTCGTCGGACATACGCCAAGGAACGAGTCCAGCGCTCCAGCCTGGTCCAGCCACGCCTACGTGCCGCCTAGAGAACCCGACAAGGTGGCCCCAGAGTAACCCACTGGAAGAAACCCTCCGCTGGAAGGACAAAGTATCAAGGATCCAGGCACATGCACGCAGCGTCCTGCCCGTGTACGGTCCCGTCTATGATACAGTGGCAGTTTGGCACTCCGTCCCCAACCTGTCGCAACGCACCCATGTGCATGGTCTGATGCCCAAAGTGAATGTGCGTGGATCACGTTACAAGGCCCCGAAACATCAGCTCACATTCAACTAGCGCACATACCGGAGGTTACCGGTTACCGCCTGTTCCGCTCTCATCATGCCGCCTGTCCCCTGCCCGGTGCCCAATTGCCACGCCCACAGCACATTACCGGTATACAGCAGACCCTTCGCATCGTTTTTCACTATTGGCAGTGTGGCAAGTGAGCTACAGGTGGGTCGTGAGTCGAGCATGCGTGACAGTGGGCGACAAGTCAGCAGCAATGCACAAGCTACCGTTTGCCACCGCATGATTGCCGATGGTGCAACAAGCTCTACAAGCCTTGCCCCTCGTGGATTCAGCAGTACCAAGTTAAGTCGAGCGGATCACGTGTGCCGGGACCTGTCGAGGCAAGCTGTGCATTATTGCTCTTCGGCCCGTTGCGTCGCTGACGTCGTGCAAAAGTAAAAAATCGAAAAGGGACGACACACCCAGCGAAAATCATGAGAAACTGGTCCCGGACTGGAGCACACAGCGTCCTGGAAGCTGCCCCGCTTCCTGTCCTCAACCCCCGGCGTGTGATTGGGGGGTTGGGGCTCCTGGCATCAACACCTGAACTACTACTACTGACAACGCTACGGCATTGACGCACTTGGCACCGTCATCTACCCCATGCAACGCCTCCCTTTCCGACCTGCGACACTGCAGCGCACAGCGTACGTTCCGGCACCCTTCCAGCCGGTGTAACCTGCTTCCACACAGCCTACTCCCGGCCAGGCATGGGCAACACAACCCATTTACCCTGTACCCTCAGCCGTTGACTCCAACCCCACACTGGGCTGAGCTCGAGCACCTCGCCGCTGCAACCCCAACTGCGCAGCCAAGCTTGGTTGGGCGCACACGCGCCATGAAAGCAACAACCCGCAACACAACTTCCGACCCTCAAGTCGGCCTTATTCCAGCCCACCGCATCCTGCAAGGGCTCGGCCTGCAAACCCCTTTCGCATTACGGTACTCATTGTGTACACCAGTTGTCTAATCATCTAACAAACGCTGCTCAATCGTCATCGTCGTCCAGATTCCCTAACCCGAAGAACGGCGAGTGCATCGCAAACGGGTCCGCCGGCGGCCCCGCTCCCTGCCCTCCCATCGCCGCCCCTGACCCCGCACCCTGCACCGCCCCCTCCGCCGGAGCCCCCTGCCGCTGCTGCTGCTGCTCCGCCGCCTTGGCCGCCGCCAGGGTCGCCGGCGTCACCGGCGGGATGTAGTCCGGCGGCGGCGGTGGCGGCGGCGGCTTGACGCTCGGGAGCGGCGGCGGCGACTCCGCTCGTGCTCGCGGCGGGCTGGCGGCCGTGCGCGGCGGCGCCGCCGCCGGCGGCTGCGGCGCCTCATCGTCCGAAGACGAGTCCAGCGGCATACCCGAGAAGGGGCCCACCATGGCAAAGGGGTCTGCTCCTGGGGCTGCGGTCGAAGCAGCAAAGGGGCCCGGCTGCACCTTTCCCTCGAAGGGCGACTTCGCCGGGGCCGTCGCCGTGGCGTTGACTGTGGCGGTTGCCCCAGCTGACAGGGGAGACCCCGGCGACTGGCGCAGCACGCCGCCGTCCGTCGCCGCAACCGCCTGGAAGCCCGCCGCCGCCGCCTGGAAGCCCGCTGCCGCCGCCGCCGTCCCCGCGCCCGTAGGCGACTTGCTCCGCTGCTGCTGCTGCTGCCGCTCGTTTTTCTGTGCCGGGCTGGCCAGCAACGCCGGCGTGGACGCGCCCTCGGCCGCATCATCGTCGTCCGAGGACAGCACCACGGTGCGGTCGAAGGGGGTCATGAAGCCGAAGCCGTTGTTGCGTGATCCCCCGCCGCCTCCCCCTCCAAGGGTCACGCCAGGACTGCCGCCGGCGCCACCGAAGCGGCTGCCGTGCGCGGGGGAGCGAGGCAAGGAGCTGTCAGAGGTCCGCCCGAAGGAGGAACGCAGCGTCGGCGCGGAGTTGAGTGGCGGCTCAGCGGTGGGGCTGGGCAGCTGCCGGGGGGCGCCTCCGGCGCCGCCGCCGCTGGCGTCGCCGCTGCGGCTGGCGGCGCCGCTGCTGGTTCCGGGGTGGAGGGCGGCGGAGGGGTTGGTGGCCATGGAGGGGGATGAGGAGGGCAGGCTGCTGCCGCCGGAGAGGGCCATGGACACCTCGCTGCCGAGGGGGCCCTTGCTGATGGAGCCGCCGCCGCTGGTGAAGGCGCTGCCGGGCCCTAGGGACACGCCGCCGTCGGCGGCGGGCGGCAGGGGCGTGGCCGGGGGAGAGGCGGCGGAAGCTGGGGAGCGGGGGGAGGGAACTGCCGGTAGGGTGGACATGACGTTAGCGGGGGCGGGGGCGGGAGCGGGAGCGGGAGCGGGGATGGCAGCGGCGGGGGCGGGGGCGGCGGCGGCGACAGGCGGCAAGGTGGTTGCTGCGCCGGAGAGGGCGGCAGCCTCCGCGTTGAGGGAGTTAGCGGGTGGTACGACGGCGCCGCTGGTGCTGGCGCTGGCGCTGTTGTCGGACCCGGCGTGCGCGCTGTCGCGTGCCGCGGTGAGCATGTTGTTGTTGACGCGGACCACGCGCATCACCTGAGGGGAGGGGGGACCAAACACCAGTAAACGCGTGGAGGTAGAAGTGGTAGTGGTATGGTACAGCAGTGGGGGGCGGGGTAATACGAAGGGTCCACCGCGGAGCGGCTTTGTGAAGGACCCGGACGCCAGTAGGGCCACAAGCAGAGGTAGGACGGCAAGATCTGGGGAAAGGAAAACGGCGTTCCAGGCAGGCAGCGCGCGTGCACGCAGAACGCCATGGCGCATGCTTGGTGGCGGCGGCGCTGGGTGTCATAAGGCTAAAATGTGGGAGGACGGCGTCCCAACACTGTAATATTCACGTTACGTCCTGGCCCGGCACCCACCGTGTCCAGCACGCGCTGCCACAGGATGAGCGCCCGCAGCCTCTCAGCCACCTTGTAGAAGGGCGGCCTGCGGGGGTGGGGGGTGTCGGGGCAGCAGAAGGTGTGCACAACAGATGGCGGCTTTGTACATCGTGCACCCACATCAGCCACCTTGTACAAGGGCGGCCTGCGGGTAATGCAGCGGGGCGGCAGCAGGGCGGGCAGCAGCGAGTTGCGCGTATGGAGGACAGGTGCGATGGGCGACTGTGCAGGTTATGCACCTAGCCCACCACCTCAACACGAGGCGGTGGAAGACATGGGATATGTCCTGAAGCTGTTCACCATTTTAAACCGTGGCAAGGGCCAACCGTAATGCTGGTTGGTTTGTGAGCCCCGAGCCTTGACCTTGCCAGCATTACCGCTGTCGCAATGTGCTGCTGCAAGGCGCCTTCAGCCTGCAAACTAGTTCCCTGCAAGCCGGCTCGGGTGCTCCCATGCCCCCGAAGCCCTTTCTTTCCCTCTCCCTCCTCCCTCCACCCACCTGTCCTCCGGCTTGACCGCCCAGCAGTCCATCATCAGCGCCTTGTACGCCTGAGGGTGGCGGCGCATGGAGGGAGCATGGAGTCGGACGAAAGAGCACATGCAGCCCCGTCCTACAGCTGTGGGCGGCTGATTGCATGTCCAGCTTACGCCGATCTACAGCTCAGCCCCTTGCCCGCCTCCACCCCATACTGCATAGCGACTCCGTCACCCCACACGCATGCTGCGGTGCGAACCTCGAGCCCTTAATGTTCCCGCCGACCGCCGCCCCCACCTGCAGGTGCACGTTGCGCGGGATGGGCAGCTCCCTGTCCGCCGGCATGCGGGGGCGCCACGTGTCGTTCATGGAGTGGCGGAACTGCACCATGGCGTCGTTGGGCTCCTCCTCGTACGGCAGCATGAACGTCAGCATCTCGTACATTATGATGCCGAACGAGTACACGTCGGCGGCGGGCGTGGCAACGGCCTTCTCCATCAGGTACACCTGGGCGGCGCGAAAGAGGGGCCGTAGGAGGTCAGCAGGAGTGTATTCCCAAGCAAGGACACTACGGGCAGCAACAACTTGCGTGCCTATCTCGATAACGTAATGCCCACCACATCATATGGACCAGCAGCTCTGATTTACACAGTCAAGTTGGGTGTGCAGTCGTACAGCGCCTCATATAAAGAACGGGTCAGCAGCTGGAACCCCGGTGCTTCAAAATCCTTTTGGCAGCACGCCTTTAGGACCCGTGTTAAGACTGCCTTAGCCCCAACACTGCTCACCAGGCCGCGCAGCGGCAGCAGCAGCTGTAGGGCGGCAAAGCGCGCGACACACGCTCGTGCAACGCACCTCCGGCGCCTGCCATCGCGGGTTGGTGAAGCGCGCGGGCACGCCCTCCCCCCCGTCCTCGTTGGCGGTGCCGATGATGCGCGCGAACCCGAAGTCCCCTATCTTGAGGTGCTGGTCATCCGTCACGAACACGTTGGGCGAGCGCAGGTCGCCGTGGATGTAGGTGCGGCTGTGCAGGTAGGCCATGCCGGCGGCAATGTCCTGTGCGGGGCACCGGCATTGACGGACGTTAGGGTACCGTAAGCCCAGGTGGCTTGCCAGCCCTACAATACGGTACCGCGGTTGACCGTGCGACCACGAGTCCAATGCCTGAGCTCAGTTGAAGCCCTGCCCTCCTACTGACACATACATCCCACTCCGCCGTGTAGCCAATGGCATATCCGCCTGCAGCACGATGAGCCTCTGCCCCAACCCTCGACTACAGTACTATCCCTCAACCCTCGCCTCGCTAAGGTCAACGGCTGCCATCAACACGTGCAAGCCGCCCTCGCCACCCCACCTGCAGCATAATGAGGCGCTGCCGCCACTCCAGCTTCTCCCGCGTGCGGCGGTTGCCCTGCCGCGCCTCCGCCAGCATGGAGAACAGGCTGCCCATCCTGGGGTGGGGAAACGGGGAGGGGTAGGCAAAGCGGGTAGGCAAAGCGTTCAGAGCAAGAGCCTCAAGTAGAGGGCAGTGCGGCAGGGACACGTACTCGTGCTGTGACCGTGGAGCGCCCCTTGCAGCATCCCCGCTGCCCCGCCATGCCTAGCTGACATAGAGTCAGGCGACCACTCCAAGTACGACAGAGCTCCGACCGCCTGCCCCCACCTGTAGTACTCTGTGATGATGCGCGGCGGGTCGGCGCACACGCCCACCAGGCGAATGATGTTGGGGTGCTGGCCCAGGTCCATGAGCGCAGACACCTCCTTGATCACCTTGCCCAGAGCCTCGTTGTTGCCGGGGTCGCTGTCGATGGCCGTGGACTGCGGGGGCAGCGGGAGGAGGGGGTTAGCAACAGGGGTGCGTAGGCGGGCGCGGAGGACAATAAGGCAGGACGAGCCACGCCACTCTCGTCCGAAGCGGCCGGGTGCGCAGTGTCCAGCTACATGCACAGTAACCGTCAGTTCCCCGTGTGATAGCCCCCAAATGATGATCCTGCACACTCCCACGCCATTACTAACACCCCTGGCAACGGGCATGCAGCCTACTGCGCCTATCAGGTCTGGAAAGCCACGTAGCACGTGTACTTCCGCATGCTGTTCCCCGCTCCCACACGGCGCCTCGCTGCCGCTGTGCCCACCCGCGCGATGGAGGCCAGGCGGTTGAAGCCCGGCGCCTTGTCGTGGATCTCCTTGACCGCCACGTCGATGTGCTGCCAGCGCCCGCGCCACACCGTGCCCTCTGCGCCCTCGCCCACCGCCTCGATCAGCCGCACAGCCTCCTTGGCGAAGAACCAGTTCTGCGGCCAGCGTCATCCGGTTGACACAGTTGGTTGGTTACTATGGTTGAGTTCCAGGGTCGGGCGCAACTAAACCCTATATGCCTTGCTTGTGATCCGCTACGTACAATGGCCATCTCGCCCGCAGCTGCTTCCGAACGGTCACAGTCCGATGACACAGGGCCACACACGTACGCTAAGGGAGCCTACTCCACAGCCCCATAAAGGCAGCACGTAACGTCCTGCATGGCTTTATGGCAACCCCTACCCTGTCCGCACCGTGCCAATGTGCAACACGCACACACGCGCACCTGCAGCATGCGGTCGACGGGGCGTCCAACGACATAGGGCCGCATTAACCAGGACCACCATGCCAATGCGCACCAGGCAACACGTACACACGCGCACCTGCAGCATGGGGTTGACGGGGCTCTCCTGCGGCGGCGGCGCGGCGATGGGCACTGGCGGCGGCAGCACGGGTGCCACCGGCACCCCGCCGTCTGCAGGCGGGAGTATGCATGAAAGCCCCGGCAGCCATGTGAGGCGTCATGAAGTTACGAAGCGGAGACCGAGAGAGGGCAGGTGCGCGGTAAGCCTTCTGGGCGAAACGACACGGTATGGGGCTGACCGGCGCCACACCCTGATTCCATGCTGTTCTGTTCGGGCCCGTTGCCTCCGGCGTCAGCATTCGAAAGAGCCAAGCCAGCACTTAACACTGCTTTCATCGTTTCTGGATGCCTACATCAGTACCCTTCGCCTGCTCGCCTCTAACCTGACCCTACCCTGACCCAACCCCACCTGTCCCGTCGCCGTCCCCCATGTCGCCCTCTCCGTAGAACGAACCGCGTGCGCTCCGCAGGGCCGGGTAGTCGTACACGCCCACGTACGACGGCCTGCGGCTGCCCATGTCCGCACCACCCGGCAGCCCCTCACTATTCATGACTCCCATCATGCCGCCCGGCCCGCCCCCGCCGTACGGACCCCCGGGCCCCGGGATGAACAGCTCCTGCTGGTCGCCCCACATGCCCCCGTCAGGCGGCCCGCCGCCCCCCGGCCCCGTGAAGTACGACTGCAGCGCAGGGCCCGGCCCCAGGTCCCCCGAGCCAGGGTACCCCATGCCCCCAGGCATCACCCCGTTGGTGTTGTAAAACATGTACGGCGGCGCGCGCCCGCAGCCAGCGCCGCCGCCGCCGGCGATCACCTCCTCCGCCAGCGCGGTGGTGGAGTGGCGCAGCGAGCGGAAGCTGTTCCCGCGCGTGTCGTACATGCCGAGCGCATCGCCGCCGGTCCCCCCGTGCCCCTGCATGGGCGAGTAGGGCACCGGCGGCAGCGGCCGCTGCTCCCCCGCGATGGCCACCCCCGGGTACCTCCCGCCCCCGTCCCCGCCGCCGCCACCGCCGTACGCCGCCGAGAGGCCTAACCCGTACTGCGGCGCCTCGCGCCCAGTGGTCGCCGCGAGGCCCGGGGCGTACATCCGCGTCGCTGCGGCGAGGCCGCCACCACCCAGCGGCGGCGAGCCGGCCGGGGATTCCATGCCACCCGCGGACAGTGCGTGCAGCGCCTCGCGGCTGATGACGCCCGAGGAGTCCTCGTACCGCTGGGAGCGCTGCCGCGACGCAATGGCGGCGGCGGCGGCGCCGCCGCCACCGTAGCGGGCCGCCTGCGTGTCCCGGTTGGAGCTGCCTGGGAGGTCCCCTGGCGCGGACATGCGGCCCGAAGGCGTCCGGCGGGCGTTCAGCGCGCTCATGTTGCCGCTGCCGTTGCTGTTGTCGGGGGCGTCGAATGCGCCGCTGGCGCTGACCAGCGCGGGGGGCAGGATGACGGGCAGGGAGCCCGACAGCCCCGAGTCGTCGCGATCGCGGTCGGCGGCGCTCTGCGCGGCGGCGGCGGCGGCGGCGGCGGCGGCGGGGTTGCCGGCGTTGAAGGCCACCTGGAGGGCTGCGATGGTGGGGCTCTGGGGCGGCTTGGGGCGTGTGGGGCGGTCCTCCGTCGAGGTGGGGGCGGCGGCGTTGGGTTGGGGCGAGCGGGAGAGCTCGCGGGCCAGGGGGTCCGACACGTCCAGGGAGGTGCGCGGAGGTGTCTGGAGGGAGAGGGAGGGGGGAACACAAAGGGCGAGGGTGAGCAGCGTACCAGGGTGTTGCATGTTGGCTTTTGGTGCTTCCCTACAGGTGTTCTACAAATGTTGTCACGGACCAGCAAAGGAAGACATACGAACGCAGCAAGGCCGATGCCACAGTATCCAATACGTCACCACCGTTCCACAGCGCCTGCGGTTTGGCACACTAGGCTGCACCGAACGATATACACACAGAGCGGTGACCGGCACCGACATCCACACGTACCCTGCGGCCGCCGTCCGCGCCCGGCGGCTGTAGCTGCGCGTGCGAGCCGCTGAGGTGCTCCCCGTCTGCCGGGGTCGGGGGAGGCAGGTTGAACGGAGTCCCGAACGGCGACGCCACGTTGGGGTTGGGCGTCCCCAAGGTGAGCCCCTTCCTTGACGGCGACGGCGACGGCACGGGGGGCACCACGATGGGTGGCGGCGGCGCGCCCGCCATGGAGCGGCCGATAACTGGCGGCGGCGGGAGGGGGTCGGTTCCGGAGCTGACGCTGGGCAGGATGGCGATGCTGGGCGGCGCGTCGATGGTGCCGTTGCCTGCGGGCATGACGGAAGGGTAGGAGGCGGGGCCGGGGGAGGGCCGCGACGGCCGCTGCGGCGACGGCGGCGCCGCCACGACGGGCTGCGGCGGCGGCGAGAGGCGCGGGGAGGGCAGGTCGCTGGGCTGCGTGAAGAACAGGTACTGCTTCGGGCCGAAGACGGAGGGGTCGGCGGAGGGGTCGGGGATGCGCGTGGCCAGCGTGGAGTTCCCGGGGCTGCGCAGGGCCCCCCGGGACGAGTCCTGCGCCTGCCGCAGGGAGGAGGACAGGCCTCCCAGGGGGGGGGCGGCCGCCTGCAGCTGCTGCGGCTGCGGCGGCGGGAAGTGCACCGCCGCCGCGAGCGCCTCCTGCTTGAGCGCCTCCGCGCTCCAGGCCTTGACGTTGCCGGCGCGGCTGCCGGTGATGAGGCTGCGCGCCAGCGCGCCCGACGCGCTGACCTTGCCCTTGTGCGCCTTGACGGCGGCGTGCTTGAGGCGCCACAGCGGCACGCCGCCCATGGGGTTGGGCGGCGGCGCCATGCCGCAGCAGGGCGGGGGGCCCACGCGCAGCTGGCCGTTGTCCAGGACGCCCACCATCATGGCCAGGTCGGGGAACAGGTACAAACCGCTGGGGGGGTGGGCGAGAATGCAAGACGAGGGGGTGGAACCGGGTAAGTAGGCGGTCGGTGCCTTAAGACTCTTTCGTTAAGAGCCCACAGGGTTTGCTGTGTGGTGCGCGGGGCCCTGATTGTACGCTAGTTGAGGTATTACATGATGCTGACCTACCTACCCAGCCCGTATGAAACCGGTGTGTGGCCCTGTATGCACCCCCCTGACAATTCCGGCGCCTCCTCATCCCTGCCCTCCATGACAACCCCATCCCGCCCCGCCGCAACCCCCTGCCAACTCACGTGATTGCCGGCCCCGGGTCCCCGATCATACACATCAGCTGCAGCTTGCCGTGCGACACGTCCCACAGCAGCATCTGCCCCTTGTCGTGCGCCGTCAGCAGCCGCCACGGCCCGCGCCGCACCAGCGCGCCGGCCGGCCACGCCTCCCCCCCCCCCCCCCCCCCCCCCCCCCGCCCCTCTCCCCCCCCCCCCCCCCCCCC
>VFQN01003829.1_pt1 | contig 20712 bp, 18 predicted proteins | sample 3512371 | NCBI WGS metagenome assembly VFQN01 (sample SAMN10412370, study PRJNA504923) | tailings metagenome | isolation source: Replicate 2 from Balatoc abandoned mine | place: Philippines: Itogon, Benguet | collected 2017-08-28
GGTCTCCTTCGACGAGGCAGCCGAACTCTTCGCCCGGCTCGACACCGGCGCGCTGGCGGCGCTGCAGCCGATCACCAGCGGCATCGAGAACACCAACTACTTCGCCGACACCGCGAACGGCCGCTACGTGCTGACGCTGTTCGAGCGGCTGACGCACGAACAGCTGCCCTTCTACCTGCAGTTGATGAAGCACCTGGCCGAACACGGCATCCCGGTACCACGCCCGCATGCCGACCGCAGCGGCGCCATCCTGCACACGCTGGCGGGCAGGCCGGCGGCAGTGGTCGACCGGCTGCGCGGCCGCCACCATCTTGCGCCCGACGCGCTGCACTGCGCGATGGTGGGCGACATGCTCGCGCGCATGCACCTGGCGGCGGCCGACTTCCCGCTCGTGCAGCCCAACCTGCGAGGCCTCGCCTGGTGGGCCGAGACGGTGCCGGTGATCGAGCCCTTCGTGACGGCAGTGCAGGCCGGGCTGCTGAATGACGAACTGAGCTTCCAGCAGCAGTTCGCCGCCTCGGCCGCCTACCAGGGGCTGCCGCGCGCGGCGATCCATGCCGACCTGTTCCGCGACAACGTGATGTTCGAACCCGCTGACGACGGCACCGATCGCCTCGGCGGCTTCTTCGACTTCTACTTCGCCGGCGTCGACACGCTGCTGTTCGACATCGGCGTGTGCCTGAACGACTGGTGCATCGACCTCGACAGCGGCCGCCTCGCCGAAGACCGCGCATCGGCCTTCATGAGCGCCTACGACGCGGTGCGGCCGCTGGCGAGCGCCGAGCTGCGCAGCCTGCCGGCGCTGATGCGCGCGGCGGCGCTGCGCTTCTGGATCTCGCGGCTGTGGGACCTGCACCTGCCGCGCGACGCCCACCTGCTCAAGCCGCACGACCCGACGCACTTCGAGCGCGTGCTCACGGCGCGCCGCGAGGCGCCCTGGCACTACACCCGACCATGAGACTGCAGACCGTCCCCGCCGCCGCCGGCGCCTCCTGGGTCAAGCAGGGCTGGCGCGCCTTCACGCAGCAGCCGCTGGCCTTCAGCGGGCTGTTCGCCGCCTTCCTGTTCGTGATCTTCGTGCTCACGCTGGTGCCGCTGGTCGGCTCGCTGCTGCTGCTGGCGCTGCTGCCGCTGGGCTCGCTGGGCTTCATGATCGCCACGCGCGACCAGCAGGCCGGACGCATCCCGCTGCCGCGCGCCTTCCTCGAGCCGCTGCGCCAGGGCCCCGACAAGGCCCGCGCGATCATGCTGCTGGGCGTGGTCTATGCGGTGGCCAGCGTGCTGATCATCACCCTGGCCGAGTGGGCCGACGGCGGCGCGCTCGACGAGCTGATGCAGGTGCTGGCCGACGGCAAGGCGACACCGGCCGACGTCGGCGAGCGCCTGACGGACCCGCGCCTCGAGCTCGGCCTGCTGCTGCGCTTCGGCCTCGCGGGGCTGCTGTCGATCCCGTTCTGGCATGCACCGGCGCTGGTTCATTGGGGCGGCCAGGGCGTGGCGCAGTCGCTGTTCTCCAGCACGGTGGCGATCTGGCGCAACAAGGGCGCCTTCCTCGTCTTCGCGCTGACCTGGTGCGCGGTGGTGCTGGTGTTCGGCGCCGGCGCCAACATCGTCGCCGGGCTGCTCGGCCAGCCGCAGCTGATCGCGCTGCTGGCCATGCCGGCCTCGCTGCTGCTGTCGACCGCCTTCTACACCTCGCTGTACTTCACCTTCGCCGACTGCTTCGCCGAGCGCGACCAGCCGGCGCCCCTCCCCCCTGCGGAAAGCACCCCATGAGCAACACCCCTCGCGTCGCCCTCGTCACTGGCGCCGGCAGCGGCATCGGCCGCGCCTGCGCCCTCGCCCTGCACCACGCGGGCTACCACGTCGTGCTGGCCGGCCGCCGGCTCGACGCGCTGAACGAGACCATCGCCGCCGCGCCGGGCGCCCGGGAGCGTCTGCTCGCGGTGCCCACCGACGTCGGCGACCCGGCCTCGGTGAAGGCGCTGTTCGCGAAGACGAAGCAGGCCTTCGGCCGGCTCGACGTGCTGTTCAACAACGCCGGCATGGGCGCGCCGGCGGTGCCGATGGAAGAGCTGACGTACGAGCAGTGGAAGGCGGTGGTCGACGTCAACCTGACCGGCCCCTTCCTGTGCACGCAGGAGGCCATCCGCCTGATGAAGGGCCAGAGCCCGCAGGGCGGGCGCATCATCAACAACGGCTCGATCTCGGCCTATGCGCCGCGGCCCTTCTCGGCGCCCTACACCGCCACCAAGCACGCCATCAGCGGGCTGACGCGCAGCACCGCGCTCGATGGCCGCCGCCACCACATCGCCTGCGGCCAGATCGACATCGGTAACGCCGCCACCGAGATGACCGAGCGCATGGCCGCCGGCGTCATCCAGGCCGACGGCAGCACCAAGGTGGAGCCGCGCATGGACGTCAAGCACGTGGCCGACGCGGTGGTGCACATGGCCGGCCTGCCGCTGGACGCCAACGTGCTGTTCATGACGGTGATGGCGACGAACATGCCGTTCGTCGGCCGCGGCTGATCTCTCTGGACGGGAACCCTTCGATGACGCTTCATCGCCTGCTGATCGGCGCCGCACTGGCCGCCTCCACCCTCGCCGCCCACGCTGCCGACCCTGGCCCGGCGGTGCGCCCGCTGGTCGGCTTCGGCCTGACCTTCGGCGGCGACACGCTGGCCACCGTGCAGTTCGACGACGGCACCACCGACAGCATCAAGGCCGGCGGGCTGGCCCATCTCTACGCGGGTGCCGAGTTCCGCGTCGGCACCGCGATGGCGATCCAGGCCACCATCGGCTACCACGTGGACGACACGCGCAGCTCCAGCAACGGCAGCCTGCGCTTCTCGCGCTATCCGGTCGACCTGATCGCGCTGTACAGCGTCAACGACCGCTTGCGGCTCGGCGCCGGCGCGCAGATCGTCGGCAGCGCCAAGCTGGCCGGCTCCGGCGTGGCCAGCGCCGTGGCCGTGGACTTCCAGAGCTCCACCGGCGCGCTGGTCGAGGCGGAGTACCTGTTCACCCCGAACCTGGGCGCCAAGGCGCGCTTCGTCTCGCACACCTACAAGCCCAAGGGCAGCGGCCTGAGCCTCGACGGCAACCACTTCGGCCTGATGCTCGGCTACTACTTCTGAGCCGTCCTGCGGCAGTGCACGCTCAGTGCATCTTGTCCTTCGGCGGCTTCTTGAACTGCTCGGGCGTATAGACGTTGCCCTCCCAGCGGCCCTCGCGGGCGCGGCGAATGGCGTCGTCGGCCAGCTGCTGCGCCGCCTTGCGCGAGCGCGGCCAGCGCCACAACGCGATCGCCCGGGCCCGCAGGCCGTGCCACAGCCGCACGAAGAAGCGGTCGAAACGCTGCTGCCGCGCCGGGCCGAGGGCCAGGCGCAGCAGCATGACTGCACACACCGCCACCACGAGGGCGGCGAAGACTTTCTCGATCACCCGGGCCTCCGCATGCCGTGATTCTGGCGCGGCCGCGCGGGCCGCGCCATGAACCAGTGCACGCGGCGCGGCCTCAGCTGCCGATGCGGCCGCCGTCGTTCTTGGTGATCACGATGGTGGCCGAGCGCGGACGGGCCGTTGCGCCGCCCGCGCCGTAGCCGGCGTTGCCCGGCCAGTGGCTGGTGTACTTCGTCGGATCGCCGATGTTGGCCTGCGCCGTGGTCTCGCCCGGGTGCTGGATGTTGACGAAGATCGCCTTGCCGTCCGGGGTTTCGGCGAGGCCGGTGATCTCGCTGCCCACCGGGCCGACGAGGAAGCGCTTGAGCGTGCTTTCCGTCGCCGCCTTGCCCACGTAGGTGTCCACGGCCAGCGGACCGCCGGCGCTGCGGGCGTAGCTCAGCGTGCGCTTGCCGCCGTCGCCCACCTGGCCGGGCAGTGCGGCCAGCATCATGCAGTTGGTCACGTCGGTGTAGGCGCCGTCGTCCGTCTGGATCCAGCAGATGCCGGTCGAGGCGCTGAACACCAGGCCGTCGGGGCTGGAGAAGTCCTGGTCGGTGGTCAGTCCCGACAGGTTGATCGCCGCGGGCGCGCCGGCTTCGGCGCCGAACAGGTAGACGTCCCAGGTGAACGTGGTGGCCGCGTTGCCGCCGGTGCCTTCCTTCAGGCGCAGGATGTGCCCATTGGGGTTGCCCTGCTGGCTGGTCGAGGTGCCCTTGATGTCGGTGTAGGCGCGCGGGTTGGCGCTGTCCGGCGCGAGCTGCGAGCCGCCGGTGGGCTCGGCGCGGCGGTTGCTGTTGTTGGTCAGCGTGAAGTAGACCTCGCCGTTGGCCGGGTTCACCGCGCACCACTCGGGGCGGTCCATCCTGGTCGCGCCTACCGCGTCGCCAGCCAGGCGGCTGTTGACGCAGACGTCGGCCTGGTCGGCGAAGGCGTAGGTCGCGAAGCCGGCGATGGCCGGGTTGGTGATCGTCAGCTCGACCCACTCGCCCGTGCCGTCGGCATTGAACTTCGCCGCATACAGCTTGCCGCTGTCGAGGTACTTGTCGCCGGTGGCCATGCGGTCGGCCGGGTTGGCGTCGGCGGCATCCCACAGCGCCGTCGAGACGAACTTGTAGATGTACTCGTTGCGCGAGTCGTCGCCCTGGTAGACGGCGATCGGCTGGCCCGCCACCGGGCGGCCGAAGGCGGCACTCTCGTGGGCGAAGCGGCCCAGCGCGGTGCGCTTCTTCGCCGCCTTCGTCTTCGTGTACGGATCGAGCTCGACGATGTAGCCCATGCCGTTCATCTCGTTGCGGTAGTCGTCGCTGCCGTCGGCCGAGGCGCCGGTCTTCGCATTGATCCAGCGTGCGTACTTGTCGTCGGCGCCGGCGCTCTCCCAACCGTGGCGCGAGGCGGCGCCTTCGGCACGGCCGTAGCGGTTCAGCGCCGTCACGCTCTTGTCGTTGCCACGCGCGGCGTTGTCGCCCGCCGGGCGGGTGAAGTAGCCGGCCCAGTTCTCCTCGCCGGTGACGAAGGAGCCCCAGGGCGTCTTGCCGGTGCCGCAGTTGTTCAGCGTGCCGCGGGTCATCGTGCCGGTGGTCGAGTGCTTGGTCACCAGCAGCGGATTGCCGCGCGCCGGGCCGGCGATCTCGATGTCGGTCAGCGGGGTCAGGCGGCGGTTGAAGCTGGAGTCCTTCACCGTGGCCCAGGTGCTGCCGCTCTTGCGCACCTCGACGACCGAGACGCCGTGGATCGCGACCTCCTTGTCGACCTCGGCGGCCGGACGCGGCAGCGTGGTGGTGCCGCCGTCGGCGTGCAGGAAGAACGAGGAGCGGGTCTCGTCGGTGGTGGCCTCGTGGTTGACGGCGAGCAGGCCGCGGTCGGCCGCGGTCGCCGAAGGCGCGCCGCTGGCCGACAGGCCGAACCACTCCATGCCGTCGTGGTGGTCGCCGGCGCGGTTCTCGAAGTCGCCGTCGGTGCCGTCGTTCCGGTAGTCCGCCACGCCGGCGGCCAGCGGGTCGCCCAGGGCGTAGAGGGCCGTGGCGGTGTAGCCGGCCGGCACCACCACGCTGTCGGCCAGGCTCTTGGCCACGGCATCGAAGCCGAGCAGCGTCTCGGTCGGCGCGACCGGGGCGGGATCGTCGTCGCCGCCGCCGCAGCCGGCGAGCACGGCGCTGCCGAACAAGGCGGTCGCAGCCGTGCCGACGCCGCCGCGCAGCACGCCGCGGCGGCTCAGGCGGGCGGCGAGCACCGACTCGAAGCTCGGGTTGGCGGAGGTGTTGGAGTCCTCTTCTTCCTGGAAGTGGGCGAGCGGCAGGTCCACGGGTTTGTTCATGTCGTCCTCTTTGACTGCGGTTGTCGAAACCGCGGCAGTCTCGGCAGCGCCCGTGACAGCGCCGTGAACGCTTCATGACAGCCGCGTGATGCCCCGCTGGCGCGGCCGCGGCGAATCGGGTCAGAATCGGCCGGTCACGGCATCGGAACACCACGAAAGGCGAAGCGGATGGCGAAGATCCATTTGATCGGCGGCGAGAAGGGCGGGGTCGGCAAGTCGCTGCTGGCACGCGTGCTGGCGCAGTACCTGATCGACCACCAGATGCCCTTCCTCGGCTTCGACACCGACCGCTCGCACGGCGCGCTGATGCGTTTCTACGCGGGCTACGCCAGCCCGGTGGTGGTCGACCGCTACGAGGCGCTCGACGCCATCATGGAAGCCGCCGTCGAGCAGCCGGATCGCCGCATCCTCGTCGACCTGGCCGCACAGACGCACGACCCGCTGGTGCGCTGGATGGACGATTCCGGCGTGCTCAACCTCGCCGACGAGAGCGGGATCGCCATCCACTACTGGCACGTGATGGACACCGGCAAGGATTCGGTCGACCTGCTGCGCAAGCTGCTCGACCGCTTCGGCACCAGCCTGAAGTACGTGCTGGTTCGCAACCAGGTGCGCGGCACCGACTTCGCGGCGCTCGAGCAGTCCGGCGAGCAGGCGCGCGCGCTCGGCCTGGGCGCCAAGATCGTCTCGGTGAAGAAGCTGCACGACAGCGCGATCCAGAAGATCGACATCAACAGCAGCAGCTTCTGGCACGCCACCCACACCGACAGCCCGATCGCGCTCGGCCTGATGGACCGCCAGCGCGTGAAGATGTGGCTGCGCGACGTCTACCGCGATCTGGACGACGTCGGGGTCTGAGCAGGGCTCCTAGTGCAGCTTGACGCGCGGCTCCGTGCCGCGTGTCATCAGCCGGCTCATCGAGCCGAGCACGGTGCGCCAGAAGCCGTGCAGGGCCACCTCGTGCATCTTGTACAGCGACAGGTACATGGTGCGCGCGAACAGACCCTCGACCCACAGGTTGCCGCCGACCAGCGATCCCATCAGGTTGCCCACGGTGCTGTATTCGCCCAGCGAGACCAGCGAGCCGAAGTCGCGGTAGCGCCAGGGCTGCAGCGGCTGGCCCTTCAGGCGCCGCTGCAGCTGCTTCACCAGGTGCGAGGCCTGCTGGTGCGCCGCCTGCGCGCGCGGCGGCACGTTGCCTTCGTGGCCCAGCCAGGGCGCGGCGGCGCAGTCGCCGAAGGCGAAGACATTCTCGTCGCGCGTGGTCTGCAGCGTCGGCCCGACGACGAGCTGGTTGAGGCGGTTGGTCTCCAGACCGGCCATGTCCTTCAGGAAGTCCGGTGCCTTCACGCCGGCCGCCCAGACCACCAGCTCGGCCGGGATCAGCTCGCCGCTGGCCAGGTGCACGCCCTCGGCGCTGACCGAGGTGACGCGCGAGCCCGTGCGCACCTTGATGCCCAGGCTCGTGAGCAGGCGGTGCGCCGCGCCCGAGATGCGCTCGGGCAGCGCCGGCAGGATGCGCGGCCCGGCCTCGAGGAGATTGAGCCGGATGTCGCGTTCGGGGTCGATGCGCTCGAGGTTGTAGGACACCAGCGCGCGCGTGGCCTTGTGCAGTTCCGCCGACAGTTCCACGCCGGTGGCGCCCGCGCCGATGATGGCCACCTGCAGCTGCTTCGGCGACAACGGCTCGGACTGCATGTGGGCACGGATGCAGGCGTTGACGAGGCGGCGATGGAAGCGCTCGGCCTGCGCCGGCGTCTCCAGCGCGATGGCGTGCTCGGCCACGCCCGGCGTGCCGAAGTCGTTGGTCAGGCTGCCCACGGCCATCACCAGCGTGTCGTAGCCGCGCGTGTAGGGCGGCGTGATGGGCGCACCCTCCTCGTCGATCGCCGGCGCGACGATGACCTCGCGCTTGTCGCGGTCGAGGCCCACCATCTCGCCGACGCGGTAGCGGAAGCCATGCCAGTGCGACTGCGCGAGGTAGTCGGTGGCGTGCTCGTGCAGGTCGGTGCTGCCGGCGGCGATCTCGTGCAGGTGCGGCTTCCAGAAATGCGTGCGCGCCTTCTCGATCAGCGTGACATGGGCCAGGCCCTTGCGGCCCAGCGTGTCGCCGAGTTGCGTGACCAGTTCGAGCCCGCCCGCGCCACCGCCGACGACGACGATGCGGTGCGGCTGGCCCGGTCCCTGCGTGCCGGTGTTGGCCATGTGCCTCGCTCCTTCCTCTTTGTGGGCATTGTCGATGCGTCGTCGGATTCCTGCACGACCATAATGAGTCGATGAGCACCCTCGCCGCACGCCTGCGCACGCAGACCTGGCCCGCCCACCGCCAGGTCGAGGCCACGCCCTTCGTGCGCACGATGCTGCGCGGCGGCCTCTCGCTGCCCGCCTACTGCCTGCTGCTGGCCAGCCTGCACCCGATCTATGCGGCGCTCGAGCATGGGCTGCAGCGCCATGCCGGCCGGCCGGAGGTGGCGTCGATCTACGCCGAGGAACTGCTGCGCGGGCCGGCGCTGGCTGCCGACCTCACCCACCTGCACGGCGCCGACTGGCGCGGCACGCTGCAGCCGCAACCGCAGGCGCTGGCCTATGCCGCACACCTGACGGCCCTGGCCGACGCCGCACCGGCGCTGCTGGTGGCCCACGCCTACGTGCGCTACCTCGGCGACCTCTCCGGCGGGCAGACGCTGCGCCGCATCGTCGCCGGCTCGCTCGGCCTGCAGGGCGACCACGGCACGCGCTTCTACGACTTCGGGCCGCCCGCGCAGGTCTCGGCGCTGGCCGGCGAACTGCGCGCCGGACTCGACCGCATCGATACCGACGAGGCCACGCACGCGGCCATCGTGGCGGAAGCCGAGCAGGCCTTCGTGCGGCACGAGCGCCTCTTCGGCGAGCTCGAGTCGGCGCGCGCGGCGCTCAGCCCTTGAAGCTGCGGATGCGCGCGTAGAGCGAGGTGGCGCGGCGGGTCGCCGCCTCGAGGTCCTCGAGCATGGGCGCCACCGAAGGCGCCATGTGGCCGTCGGCGATGTCCATCGCTGCCAGGCTGGCGCTGGCCAGGATCGCGCTGACAAGTTCGTCGGGCTCACGCTTGCCGTTGCCGTTGCCGAACGCGGACAGCGACGGCGCGGCCTGCGCCAGCGACGCCTCGAGATGCTCGCGGGCACGCATCGCGCGGCGGGCATCGGTGAGGTCGTCGAAGATCAGGATGAAGCCGAGCGTGGTGCCGTCGCGCGCGGGCACCACCTCCGCGCGCACCGACACCGGCGTCGCGCCCTCGCCGGCCAGCGTCAGCTCGCCACGCCAGGCATGACCCTCGCTCGCCATCGCCGCGAAGGCACGCCGGGCGGCGTCGCGCTCGACGAAGACGGCCGCCACCGCGGTCAGGTCGTCGAGTTGCGCGCGCGTGCAGCCGGCCAGGCGCAGGAAGGCGTCGTTGACGAACAGGGTGCGCTGCCGGCCGTCGCAGACGATCACCGCCTCGTCGGAGCTGACCACCTTGTCGCGCACCTGCGCGAGCTGGTGTTCGGCGATCAGCAGCCGCACGGCGTTGACCTGCACGATGATGTCGACCAGCGAGGCGCCGATCGCGCGCGCCAACGCCAGCTCGCTGCCGCTCCAGGGCAGCGCCGTGCCGCGCACCAGCTCCGACCACGCGGCGAAGGAGCTGCGCGGCGACAGCTCCATCGGGTTGGTGGCCACCACCGCCTTGGCCGGGTTGCCGGCCCAGGTGACGGTCAGCAGCTGCTCCTTGCGGAACCACATCAGGTAGTCGGGCCGGTCGCTGGCCAGGCGCGCCGCGATCACGCCGCTGGCGGTGGGCGTGAGCGAGGCCAGCGCCGGGTTGGCGCGCTCCACCGACGAACAGTGGAACAGCCGCTCGCCCGGCTGCGCCTGCGTCTGCACCCACTGCTGCAGGGCGCGCAGCTGCGGCGTCGACGGCACCTCGCCCGTGGTGAGGATCTCGTCGTCGGTGAACAGCGCCGCGCCGGTGGCGTCGAGCGGCTGCAGCAGGGTGCGCGGATTGCGCAGCAGCGCCAGGCGCCAGTCGCCTTCGGTGGAGGTGGCCTCGATCAGGCGCTGCTCGAGGCGGCGTACCTGGATCGCCACCTGCGCGTAGGCGTAGTTCTCGATCGCGGCAATGCGTGTCGAGACGACTTCCGCCAGCAGATCGCAGGCGGCACGCACCGCGTAGCGCAGGTTGAACGGCCGGTAGTGATGGCAGGCGACCAGCCCCCAGAGCTGGCCCTCGCGCACCAGCGACACCACCAGCGTCGCGGTGACACCCATGTTGCGCAGGTACTGCAGGTGCAGCGGCGACATGCTGCGCAGCGCGCACATCGACATGTCGAGCTCGGTGCCCAGCCCCGGCACCAGGCGCGGCACCAGCTCGGCGGCGCGGTAGTCCACGTCGACCAGCAGGCGCACGCGATTGCGCAGGTACAGATCGCGCGCCCGCTGCGGGATGTCGGTGGACGGATAGTGGTGGCCGAGCAGCGACTCGAGCCGCGGGTCGCGCGCCTCGGCGATCACCTTGCCGTGGCCTTCCGGGTCGAACTTGTAGACCATCACCCGGTCGTAGCCGGTCAGGTCGCGCACGCAGCGCACCACCGCGTCGGCCAGCGTGCCGAGCGTCGAGGCGGCGCCGAAGCGCTGCACCGCGAGGTTGAGCTGGCGCTGCAGGCTGTCGCCGTCGATGTCGACGACGGGCACGCCGTCGGCCGGTGTGTCCAGCGGCTCGATCTCGACCACCAGCGCCTGCCCGGGCACGCGGTGCACGACGCCCTCGAACGCGGCCTCCGCGCCGCGCGCGGCGACACGGCAGCGCAGCGGCACGGGCTCTTCGAGGTGCGGCTCGGCCGCCAGCTGGGCGACACGCTCGGCCAGGTCGCCACCCAAGGCGGCCAGCGGCTGGCCGAGCAAGGCGTCCTGGGCCACGCCGAGCAGCGCGCCGGCGTTGGCGCTGGCCTGCATGATCACCAGGCCGGGCTCGCGCACGCTCAGCAGCACGCCGTGCGGCTGCACCGAGCCGGCGAGGTGGATGAGCTCGCGCTCGCAGTTGGTGAGATCGGCCTCGCCGAACGCCGGATGGTTCTTCACGGCGACGGACCCGGCTCACCTTCCTGTCGTGCGCGGCGCTGCTCCAGGCTGCCCTCGCTGATGCCCAGCAGCGACGCCGCGGCCTGTGCGCTGCCGGCGCTGCGCTGCAGGGCGATGCGGATGAAGTGCTGCTCGGCCAGCGCCGTGGCCTGGCGCAGCATCTCCGGCAGCGGCGTGGTGCCGAGTTGTTCGCTCAGCCGCGTCCAGGCCTCGGCGAACGCGGCCTGGGCATCTTCCAGCGCGGCGACGCGCGGCGCCGCCTGCCACAGCACGAGGCCGATGCATTCGCGGTCGCCCTCGGTGAGCCAGGTGGCGCTGATGCCGACCGAGCCATGCCCGCCGGTCTTGAGCAGCATGGCCTCGCGCTCGGCCAGCCCCTCGAGGCGCACCTCGCGCAGCAGGGCTTCGATCTCCTCCGCCGTGGCGCCGAGCCAGTCGGCGAGCGGGCGGCCCGCCAGTTCGGTGTCGTCGCGCGCGCCCAGCAGCGCGATGAAGCTCGCGTCGCAGGTGAGCACGCGGCCGCTGGAATCCGCCACGGCCGCGGCCTCGCGTTGGCCGCCGGCGGCCGGCGCCAGCGGCGAGGCGGCCGAGCGCAGCCGCACCAGCAGGCGCTGCTCGTCACCGGCGCGGAACGGCATCGCCGCCACGCTGCAGGTGACCGGGTCACCGATCAGCCGCGCCCGCAGTTCCGCAGGCCGGCCGCTGCTGCGTGCGCTGGTCATCAGCTCGCGCACCGCGCCGCGCGAGCGATGGTCGAACAGTGCATCGACCGCGCGCCCGGCCAGCGCCGTCATGCCGCCCAGCCGCGAGGCGATGGAGCGGTTGGCGCGCACGATCTTCAGAGATTCCGCCTCGACGGACAGCACGCCGTCGCTGAGCACCTGGTAGAGCTGCCGCTCCTGCGATTCGGCCTGGCGTGCCTTCCAGTAGCCGCGTTCGAGGTCCTGCTGGGCGTCGAGGAAGCGCTGCTGGATCGCGGCGATGGCGCGCAGGTCACGCCCGACGGCGATCACCGGGCCGTTGCGGCCGAGCCTGATCGCCGTGTAGGCCACCGGGATGTCGGCCCCGCCGTTGCCGCTGTGGCTGATCTCGCGCCGCCGCGCCAGGCCGGTGCTGGTGACGTCGTGCAGCATCGCCTCGACCTTGCGCCGCATCGGCGTGGCCACCGTGTCGGCCCAGGGGCGGCCGATCCACTGCTCGGCCGAGGGGGCCATCGGCTGCGAGCCCGACTGGGCCACGCTCTGGATCACGCCGGCCTCGTCGAGCACCAGCGCGATGTCGCTGGACAGCGACACAAAGGTCTGGGCCAGTTCCTGCGCCCAGGGTGCCAAGGCACCCAGATCATCCGTACTGCCCGAGCGTTGGTTCACGCTGCTTCTCCTGGAGGCCGACGGTTGATGCTGCTGATCGTCGCTGAGTGCATTCTATGCCCGGCCCTGGCATCGCACCCTGCGAAATCTCAGCGTTTCCAGCGTTGGCGCAGGTCGAGCAGGTGGACCACGCCACCGGCGCTGAGCAGCAAGGCGATCCAGGGCCACGGCGCGCCGGTGAGGGCGCAGCGCAGGGCCAGCACGAGCAGGATGCCGGCACCGATCATCGGCGCGAACACCCTTGGCGGCGGGCCGGCGCCACTGCGGGCGTGGCGCCAGGTCAGGAAGACGGTCTCGAGCAGCAGCACCGCCAGCACGAGGTCGGCGGCGCGTCCGCTGGCGAAGAGGCCGTCCATGAGGCCACCGTGGGGAGGAATCAGACGCGCGCCAGCCCGAGCAGGTGCGCCACGTCCTTGAAGAAGATGCGCACGTGGGCCATCGGCTTGCGGCGCACCAGCTCCTTGTTCATGTAGGCCTCGAAGGTCAGCTGCTGCACGTCGCGGTCGCGGCAGATGCTGACGAAGCGCTCGCGGCGCTTGTCGCTCGAGTACCAGAAGCGCTGCATGATGCCCAGCACGAAGAACACCTTGCCGTGCGCCTTCATGAAGCGCTTGCGCGCCGTCTGCAGGAGGCGGGCGTCGCCGGTGGCGAGGAAGGCCTGGCCCACCTCGGCGGCGATGCGGCCGCCGTACATCGCGTAGTAGATGCCCTCGCCGGAGGCCGGCGCCACCACGCCGGCGGCATCGCCGGCCAGCAGCACGTCGCGGCCATTGTCCCAGCGCGGCAGCGGCTTCAGCGGGATCGGCGCGCCTTCGCGGCGCAGCGTCTCGCAGCCGGCCAGGCCCGAGGCGCTGCGCAAGGCGGCGGTGGCGCTGCGCAGCGAGAAGCCCTTGTCGGCGCTGCCGGTGCCGATGCTCGCCGTGTCGCCGTGCGGGAACACCCAGCCGTAGAAGTCGGGCGAGAACTCGCCGTTGTAGACCACGTCGCAGCGCGTGCCGTCGTAGTCGGCGCCGCCCTTGGGCGCGCGCACGATCTCGTGGTAGGCGAAGACGAAGCTGCCCTCGTCGGAGCGCGGCACCTCCTGCCGCGCCACCTCGGAGCGCGCGCCGTCGGCACCGATCACCAGCCGGGCCCTCACGCGCACCGGCATGCCGCCCTCGCCGTGGCGGTCGCGGGCGCCGTAGCGCACCACGGCCATGCCGTCGGCGCCGCGCTCGATCGCCTCGAAGCTGCCGCGCGCGCGCACCGCGCCGGCCATCGCCGCGCGCTCGCGCAGCCACTCGTCGAAGGGCCCGCGGTCGACCATGCCGACGAAGCCGCCCTCGATCGGGATGTCGACCTTGGCATCGCTCGGCGCCACCATGCGCGCGCAGCGGATGCGCGCGACCAGCAGCGAATCGGGAATGTCGAAGTCGCGGATCAGCCGCGGCGGGATCGCCCCGCCGCAGGGCTTGATTCGGCCTTCGCGGTCGAGCAGCAGCACGCTGCGCCCGGCCCGGGCCAGCTCGTGGGCGGCGGTCGCACCGGCCGGCCCGCCGCCGATCACGACGGCATCGTAGGTGTCGATCTCGTCCATGCCCCTCTCCTTGCGCGCCGCGGGCGCGACTCGGTCTCGATGCCGGCGGCCAGCGCCGCGGCCCAGATGAACAGCAGCGCCTCGGCGGCGAAGACCGCGCCGTAGGCCAGGCCGGTGTCGGCGATGACACGGCGCGCCAGGTCGCTGGCCGCCGCACCCAGCAGTCCGCCGACGCCGAAGGCGATCGCCTGCGAGGCGCCCCACAGGCCCATGCGCACGCCTTCACGCTGCGTGCGGCCCTGGCTGGCCATGCGCATCATCGAGCCGATGGCGGCAATGGAGAACGCACCGTTGGCCGCGCCGAGCGCGAACACCGTGGCGTGCAGCGGCCAGGGCGGCCCCATCGCGCCGCCGGCCACCAGGCCGGCCAGCGCGAGCGCGGAGGCGATGCAGCCGCCGATCGTCCACTGCCGCAGCGAGCCGATGTGCCAGCGGCTGCCGGCCAGCGCGGCGGCGATCATGCCCAGCAGCACGCCACCGTGCTGCAGGCCCGACAGCTGCGTCGTGGCGCCGGGTGTCAGGCCGAACACCGAGCCGGCAAAGGGTTCGAGGATCAGGTCCTGCGCGCTGAAGGCGAGCATCGAGACGAAGACGAAGACCGTGAAGCGGCGCGCGGCCGATTCCTGCCACACCTGCGCCAGCGCGTCGAAGAAGCGCAGCTTCGGCTCCGGCTCGGCCGGCAGGCCGCCCTCGCCTTCGAGCCGCCACAGCGCAACCGCCGCCACCATGCAGGCGATCAGCGACACCGTGCCGCTGACGGCCACCAGCCGCTGCGGCGAGAAAGGCTCGAGGAAGCGCCCGGCCAGGCCGGCGGTGACGGCGAAGCCGATGATCATCAGCATCCAGACGATGGTGGCGGCCGGCGCGCGGCGCTCGGCCGCGACGCGCTTGGCCAGCAGCACCAGCAGCGAGGTGCCGCAGGCGCTGACGCCCAGGCCGACGAGGAAGAAGGCCACGGCCGCCAGTGCCAGGCCGGCGCTGCGGTTCGTCGCCATCCAGGCCGTGGCCGTGGCGGCGAGCGTGCCGCCGGCGGCGAGCACCGCCATGCCGCCCAGGATCCACGGCGTGCAGCGCCCGCTGCGGTCGGAGCCGAAGCCCATGCGCGGCCGGGTGAGCTGCACCGCATAGTGGATCGCCACCAGCAGGCCTGGCACCAGCGCCGGCAGCGCCAGCTCGACGACCATCACGCGGTTCAGCGTCGAGGTGGTCAGCACGACGATCGCACCCAGTGCCATCTGCACCAGCCCCAGCCGCACGATGCCGAACCAGCCGAGCGGGCTCATCGGATCATCCGGCCTGGGCGGCCGCTCGCAGGGCGAAGGCGCTGACCAGCATGCCGCTCACGTACAGCGTCACGCCCAGCCCGCTGTACCAAGTGGCGCGGCCGCGCGGGTCGGCGACGAAGCGGCGCATCAGCAGCATCTGCACCGCGAGCAGCGCGCCCACCGCCAGGGCGTGGGTCTTCGCCTGCCAGCTCAGCAGCAGCACGACGACGATGAACTGCGGCGCCGCCATCATCCAGCAGGCCATGTGCGCGGCCTGCACTTCGCCCAGGCGCACCGGCAGCGAGCCGATGCCCATGCGGCGGTCGCCCTCCATCGACTTGAAGTCGTTGAGCGTCATGATGCCGTGCGCACCCAGGCTGTACAGCGCGGCCAGTGCCAGCGAGCGGCCGTCGGGCAGCGCGCCGCCGGCCATCACGATCGCGCCGGTCACCCAAGCCAGGCCCTCGTAGCACAGGCCGCAGGCGGCATTGCCCCACCAGCCGTTGCGCTTCAGGCGCAGCGGCGGCGCGCTGTAGGCCCAGGCCAGCGCCAGGCCGAACAGCGCGGCCACGAAGCCCCAGGGCCCGAGCGCCAGCGCGACGGCCAGCGACAGTGCCGTCCACAGCACCGCGATGTACAGGCCCCAGCGGCCCGGCATGCGGCCGGAGGGAATCGGCCGGTGCGGCTCGTTGATCGCGTCGACGTGGCGGTCGAACCAGTCGTTCACCGCCTGGCTGGTGGCGCAGACCATCGGCCCGGCCAGCAGCACGCCCACCGCCACCAGCGCCCAGCGTTCGGCCCAGCTCTGCCCCGAGGCCACCGCCCCGCAGGCGAAGGCCCACATGGGCGGGAACCAGGTGATCGGCTTGAGCAGTTCGGCAACCGCCGAAGGAGCAGGAAGGGCCATGCGGTTCATTCTCGGCGTGACACTTTGGAGTGTCAACCAAGATTTACAACCGCGAGGCACTCAATGGATCGGGATCAACCCTCGTCGTCGCCGAGGTCGCCGATGCCGTGCCGGCGCAGTTTCACGTACAGGCTCTGGCGCGACAGACCGAGCATCTGCGCCGCCGAGGCGCGGTTGTCGCTGGTCATCTTCAGCGCCGTCTCGATGCACAGCTGCTCGATCAGGTCGGTGGTCTCGCCGACGATGTCCTTCAGCGGCACTCGGCCGACCAGCTCGGTGAGCTCGCCGGCCGTGCGCGGCAGTTCGCCGGCGGCGCGCGGCTCGGCGCTGAGGCGGCGGCCGACGTCGCGCACCGCGAAGGCCAGCACCGGCTTGCCGTCCTGCGTGGTGGCCGAGGCCGAGACCTCGACCTCGGTGCTGGCGCCGTCCTCGCCGCGCAGCAGCGTGGAGAACATGCGCATGCTGCCGCGCTGGCGCACCGTCTGGATCAGCACGCCGAGCTCGACGCCGGTGCGGCCGAGCCAGCGGTCCAGCGGCTCGCCGCGCGCCTGCTCGTCGCTGCCGAGCTGCGCGAGCGCGAGGAAGGCGGCGTTGGCCATCTGGATGCGGCCGTCCTGGTCGGTGAAGACCAGCGCATCGGGCGCGTTGCGCACGAAGTCGAGCAGCATCGAGGTCTCGGTGACCGGGGCCGCCGCCGGCTCGGCGCCGACGCGCGCCAGGCGCACGAGCAGCAGCGAGGCGTCGTCCTGGCGGAAGCTGGACAGCGACACCGCCACGCGCCCGCCGCCATCGGCCAGCGCCGTGCGCACCACGTCGGCACGACGCGCCGCCTTGGCTGCCGCCAGCGCCGCCTGCAGCGGCTTGCCATTGGGCGACTCGAACAGCGACGCCAGCGAGCCGCCGGCCAGGCGCCGCGGCGTGCCGCCGTTGCCGATCAGCGCCACCGCCGCCGGGTTGGCCTCGAGGATGCGCAGGCTGCCGGCGTCGACGATCAGCACCGCCTCCGAGGAGGCCTGGAACAGATGGCGGTAGCGCGTCTCGGCCTGGCGGAAGCGCCAGTAGTCGCGCTCCATGGCCTGCTGCGCCTCGATCAGGCGCAGCTGCAGCGCCTCGGTGGCGCGCAGGTCGCGGCCGAACGCAATGGTGCGGCCGGCACTCTTGCCGCGCCCGGGCGGCGAGATCTGCACCGCGGAATAGAGGATGGGCCAGTCGGAGCCGCTGGCCTGCGGATGATTGACCTGGCGCCAGCGTGGCGGGCCGCCCGCTTCCTTCAGCAGCGCCTCGACCTTGGCCCGGCTCTCGACGGTGACGATCTCGGCCCAGGGCTGGCCGACCCAGTCGGCCACGAGCGTGGCATCGAGGTCGTCGCGGCCGATGACCACGTCCTGGATCACGCCATGGGGATCGAGCAGCAGCGCCACGTCGCTGGCGGCAGCCACGACGCGTTGAACGGTGGCTGCGTCGAGTTCCCCGACCATGGTGCGCGGGGTCGCACGCCGCTTCACAGGCACTGCTCCTGGTCGTTGCCGCCGATGCGGGCCGTTGTTCTCATGTCTCTTCAACGTCCAACGGCGGGACGAGGTTTCAACTGCGCTTCACACGGCCGGCAAGCAAGCTCTCGGCCAAACCCGGTGCCTCGCTCCCGTCGGACGCCGTGGCGTCGGCGCCCACCTGCCGCGCCAGATGCGGACGCAGCGTGAACACCGGGCCGCCCACCAGCACCGCGACCTCGCGGTGGCACGACGCTCGCCGCACGGCGGCGATGCAGGCGGGCAGCCAGTCCAGGCGCGATTCGCTGCCGGCCGAGAAACCCACCACGTCGAACCACTCGCGCCGCACCGCCGTGACCGGATCGGTGTCCTCGCCCTCGCCGGCGGATACCACTTCCCAGCCGGCGCGACGGAAGAACTCGGCGACCATCGACAGGCCGAAACTGTGCTGCTCGCCTGGCGCGCGAACCAGAAGCGCGCGACGTCCATTGGGCGGGTGAGCCACCTCGGTGCCGAAGGCCGGGCTCAATTCTCGCATCATTCTCTGCAGCCGCCCGAGGCCGATGGTCACGTCGGTGAAGTAGCACAGATCCTCGCACCACATGTGGCCGAGATGCCGAGCCGCCGGCGCGAGCAGGTCGATGAGCAGTTGCTCGACGCTCAGGCCGCGCTCGCGCCACGCCGACAGCGCAGCCATCAGGGCGGGCTCGTCGCCGCGCACCAGGCTCTCGGTGAAGCGCTCCACGTCGGCATGCGCGATGCTGCCGCTGAGCGCATCGTTGCTGGCATCGGCCGCGGCATCGGCGCGGTGCGCCTCGACCAGGCGCGGGATGATCTCGTGCTCCAGCGTGCGCGCCAGGTAGGCCGCGCGCTCCTCGCGCGACGGCGCGGCGCGCATGAACAGGTCGGACGGCGGCGGGGCGGCGGCTTCGCCACCCCAGGACGGAAGGTGGTCGGGACCTTCGGACGGTGCTGTTCCCGTCTGCGAGTTGCCTTGCATCGCGTTCTCCTCTTCCAGCGTGTCTCGTCTTCGTTGTCGGAACGACTGCTCGAGGGCGTTGGAGGGGCGGACCTGACTGCTGTAGCGCGTCGCCAATGCTCGGGATGCAGCGGATGTCTTCGTGTCTCGTCGGCTCTGTTCCTTCTTGGATGCAGTGGAGGGGTCTTTCGCCCTTGTACCCTGCCGCCCCCCCAACCGTCAATGAGGCTGGACAAACGCGATCCGGCCTTGTCCTGGACATTGCGCCGCGCGCTCGTTCGAGCCTGCGACCATGATCGGCGCCGGCACCGAGACTGTCAAGCTTGGTTTACGTCTGTCTCGATTGACACCCTATCGCGAAAAGCCTAGGCTCCTTCTCATTCGCAACCGCAGGGAGTCTCCCGAATGGCAATGAGCCGGCCCGGTCCCGGACCCGGTCCCCAGCTGTACAGCCCCCAGGAGCGCGCCCGTCGCGATGCCTCGGTGTGGACGCTGGTGCAGGGTGTGCTCGCGCCGGTTCAGTTCCTCGCCTTCCTGATCAGCCTGGGGCTGCTGCTGCGCTACCTGGCCAACGGTGCGGGCGAGCAGGCGGCGATGTGGTCGGTGGTGGTCAAGACGGCATTGCTGTACCTGATCATGGTCACCGGCAGCATCTGGGAGAAGGTGGTGTTCGGCCGCTGGCTGTTCGCGCCCGCCTTCTACTGGGAAGACGTGTTCAGCATGCTCGTGCTGGCGCTGCACACCGCCTACCTGTGGTGCTGGGCGACACACGCCCTCGACGGTCGCGGCCTGGCCTGGCTGGCGCTGGCCGCCTACGCCAGCTACGTGATCAACGCGACGCAGTTCCTGCTCAAGCTGCGCGCCGCGCGGCTGGAGCAGGCGCGCAGCGCCACCGCCCTGGAAGGGGCCCGCGCATGAATGCCCCCATCCCGATCCGTGCCGCGCCGTCGGGCGGCTGCTCCACAGCACCGGTGCTGCGCGAGCGCGGCCAGCGCGAGGTGTTCTGCGGCCTGACCGGCATCATCTGGCTGCACCGCAAGGTGCAAGATGCGTTCTTCCTCGTCGTCGGCTCGCGCACCTGCGCGCACCTGATCCAGTCGGCAGCGGGCGTGATGATCTTCGCCGAGCCGCGCTTTGCCACGGCGATCATCGACGAGCGCGACCTCGCCGGCCTGGCCGACTGCCACGACGAGCTCGACCGCGTCGTCAACCGGCTGCTCGAGCGGCGCCCGGAGATCCGCACGCTGTTCCTGGTCGGCTCCTGCCCGTCGGAGGTGATCAAGCTCGACCTGCACCGCGCCGCGCAACGCCTGGACGGCATTCACCGTCCGACCACGCGGGTGCTGAACTACTCCGGCAGCGGCATCGAGACCACCTTCACGCAGGGCGAAGACGCCTGCCTGGCGGCCTGGGTGCCCGAGATGCCCGAGCGCGCCCCGAACGGGCCGGCGCCGCTGCTCGTCGTCGGCTCGCTGCCCGACGTGGTGGAAGACCAGTTCGCGCGGCTGTTCCGCGAGCTCGGCATCGCCGACGTGCACTTCTTCCCGCCGCGCCGCTCGATCCAGTTGCCGGCGATCGGCCCGGGCACGCACTTCCTGCTCGCCCAGCCCTTCCTCGCCGACACGGCGCGCCAGCTGGAGGCGCGCGGCGCGCGGCATCTCGCGGCGCCCTTCCCGTTCGGCGCCGAGGGCACCACGGCCTGGCTGCGTGCCGCGGCCGAGGCCTTCGGCATCGCGCCGGCGCACTTCGACGCCGTCACCGCGCCGGGCCGCGAACGCGCGCGCATCGCGCTGCAGCGCCAGCGCAGCCTGCTCGAGGGCCGCAGCATCTTCTTCTTCCCCGACTCGCAGCTCGAGCCGCCGATCGCCCGCTTCCTGGCTCGCGAGCTGGGCATGAAGCTCACCGAGGTCGGCACGCCCTACCTCCACCGCCAGCTGCTCGCCCATGAACTGGCCCTGCTGCCCGAAGGCACGGTGCTCTCGGAAGGCCAGGACGTCGAACGCCAGCTCGATCGCTGCCGCGACATCCGCCCCGACATCGTGGTCTGCGGCCTTGGCCTTGCCAACCCGCTGGAGGCCGAAGGCGTGACGACCAAGTGGGCGATCGAGCTGGTATTCACGCCGGTGCACGGCTACGACCAGGCCGCCGACCTCGCTGAACTGTTCGCCCGGCCGCTGGTGCGGCGCGCGAAGCTGGCCGCCTGAACGAGAAGAAGAACGACGACCATGCAGCTCACGCTCTGGACCTACGAAGGCCCCCCGCACGTCGGCG
>VFQN01003830.1_pt1 | contig 20709 bp, 25 predicted proteins | sample 3512371 | NCBI WGS metagenome assembly VFQN01 (sample SAMN10412370, study PRJNA504923) | tailings metagenome | isolation source: Replicate 2 from Balatoc abandoned mine | place: Philippines: Itogon, Benguet | collected 2017-08-28
TCTGGGTCTGTGGGTTTGGGGTTGTGGTTCGTCCGTGCCCAGCCTCCCTGTGTCCTGTGCCTGCTTCCTGTTTTCTAGGTTTTCCCTGGTTCCTGGGTCTCTTTTTGGCCTTTCCCCTTTCTCCTGTTCTGTGGTGTTTGGTTTCAGGTCCTCTTCGTCCCCTAGGTGTGCCCTTTTGCGGTTGGGGTTCACTGGGTTTGGGCTTTAGGTGGTGCTGGTGCTTGTCTGTGCTGGTTGGGCTTTGGACTCCCGCTGGCCTGTCCCTTCCCGTCTCCTTGTAAACCTTTCCACAGAAAAAAATCGTGGCACATTGCCAATCCTCGTGCGTGACTATGCAAAACCCTTTCCTGTCGGATGGACAATTCCGCTGGCGGCGTGGCGCGTGTGGCAGCTTCCGCTTGTGTGCACCGCCTTTCACCCAAGCCTCTCACCCTTGCCCTTGCGCACGCTCGCTGCGGGCACATGTGCCTCAGACGCATGCATGTTTGCTGCAGGTAGCTGCCTATAGGCAGGAGCGGGACCGCGTGAGCTGCTCCAAAGGAATGGCAGCTTAGGACTGGCGTTAGAAACTCTGCAGAAGTGTCATGACATGAAAGTATAGTACTCATTCTCTCATACAGCCGTCGCATTGAACTCCTTGTGGTCAGGGAAGATCCTGCCGTACGTGTGAGCTGGGTGGCTTGCGGGAGGTGGAAGGCAGGGGGGCACAGAAACCAGCCTGCGTGTTGCCAAGATGAGCACCAGGGAGGTGCTTGAACTACCCCATCCAATAGCTTAGGCAGGTTGTCAAGCCTCGCCTGCCCCGCCCCGACCAAACCGGCTGCTCCCCGGCACATCCTGCTGGTCCACCCTGGCCCACCCACCGAACCCGGCTGGTCCCCCGCCGGCCAAGCCTGACCCTGACGATTTGCCCCGCGCCGATCGGATACCCTGGTGCGCCATCAGCTTTCTTCACGGCAGAGCGCAGGACTTGGCTCCCATTTCGCGATCGCCCCTATGCCTGGACGATTCTGGGAACACTGGCTGCAACGAAGGCTCAGAAGCAAAAGGCAAAGGTACCAGGCAGGGGATGGAGTCCAGGATACCCATTGGTGGCTGATGGGAGAAATGGGCCAGGGCGTAACATAACGCGTGTTACGTGGGTGACGGGGCTGCTCATAATTGGGGGCACAGGCACAGCTGGTTCGTGCTGGGCTGCTGGTTCCCTTGCTTTCGAGTTACGACCCACCCGAGGCAGGGTCACAGCGGTTGGTTCATACATCTTCGTGTACTTGTGCCTAGGAGTGCTCACTGCCACCGCAACCTTTGCTAGTGAAGCTTCCGACACTTGATGGCGCTCCACCTTTATGCATCAGCTTCTCTACGTCGTAATGCGCCTTACCTTCGCAGCCCTCAGGAGTGTCGAGCACCCCAACGTGCCGTACAACGTCTGCGTACACCGACTAAGCGCTATAAAGCCCCTGCATTCATCTACACCTAGTTTACATGTGTTCACGTAGCATTGCAGGGACGAGCAACATCATGGCGAGCTCCTCTCGCCGAGTGTCTCGGCTCCCTGTGCGCGCCCCATCCTCGTTGGGGCTCGCTGTCCTACTACTCTGCTGTGCGGTAGCATCAGGTGAACCAGCTTAATAGTTTCATGGCGTCAGTGCAGTGTCGACCTCTTTCGGACAGCGCCTCGCGGCTGCTGGTCGCCGTGTCGTCAACCATCCTGACTCACGACTTGTTGCGCGTTGGCACCGCAGCTAGAAAGACCATCAATGTCTATGGCCGCCACTTCGAGCATCCTGGGGTAAGGGCAAGGTCGCAGCGATGTCTGGCTGTTGGGCCAGCAGGGGTTCCGGAAGGCTTGCATAGCGCCTCGTGACTGCGGTTCCTAAACTAGCATCCGCTGAGCTGGAATGGCATGCTCTGAGGGCGTCCGGGAGTACCCTACATAGTGTGTCGATCTCTCACCTCTGCAGCCGGGCGAGGCGCACATTCCCCGTTAGTCGCGGTTCATACTCGACATTGACCCACCAACTGCCGCAGGCACGTAAAGCCAGCATTCCGGTCCCGTGCAATTCACATACATAATGAAATGCCTATATGCCACGCAGAGCTCGAAGGACTACTTCCGCACTTATGTCCGCATGCCGATGGAGCACAACTCGAAGACGTCCCCTGTCGCGGTGGGAGTGGAGATGACCTCCGGCTTCCTGGACAAAGCCTCGCTGCTGAGGAACAACATCATCCAGTGGGGTAAGCTGGAAGGCACAGGGTTGCGGCTCTGCCGTCCTTTACCCACATAGCCGCAACGCGGGCTGCTGCGTCAGACTGCACCCAGCCGTGGTGGCAACACAACGCACATGGTATGCCATGCCCGCCCCGCTGTGCGCCGTGCAGATTTGCCAAACGACGATGGCACCTTCTTCAACTACACCGCCTCGCAAAACAAAGACTTCGAGCTTCCCTGCGTGGGGGCCAACCCCTTCCGGTGGGTGGCCTGCGTGGGGTGCGTGCCCCCCTTGCTGCTCCTACTGTACCTTGCTTTCTGGGCAGCGATGAGGAGCTACGTACCTACACATCATGTTTGTCACTTGCACTGCCGAGCCTTGTCCTGCCTTCTTGGAGCCGGTGTCTAATCGCCAGGCTCCACTCCTTTGCATGATTCGAACCTTGTAACTTGCGTGCAAGCGCCTCACCACAACTAGCTATGGAGGTAACGTTGCTCCGTCCCATGCGCATCCCCTGCCACCCCAACTCCGCTAACCGGTGCTCCTGCACGGATGCACACGTGTGCGTACGGCACGCTGCCCCGCCTTCTCCGTTTGCCACGTACGGCAACGTACGACACTACGTGCTCTGGTGTACGGCATCCACAGATTCGTGTACTGGGGTGAGGAGGGGGTTCAGGACACGGCAGCGAGCGGGTGCCAGTAGTACTGTAGGCATGGCATGGGGGAAGGCGCCCCTATCGCAGCGGACTGGCGTGGGTGTCGCGCGCTCAACTGGAGCAATGCAACACCGCCACACCTGGGTGCTGACTGGGACTAACTACAACCACGCTGAGAGCTGACCCACTGTCTCCCGCTGTGACCGTGGTCCAGTCAGCTTCAGTGAGTACCATGCCGCTATTGCCTCTTCCTTGATGCTTCGCAGACTACAACTTCAATGGCCATCCCCCTGTTGGTGAGTGCCCAACTGTCGCCGGCAATCCATTGTCGAGGACAGCCAGGGGAGCCGCCTCCGCTCCTGAGTGCTTGGTAGGGGGGAAGTGTGCGGTGCAGGGGCATCCACGAGGGGCATCCCACAGGTGTGGGGTTGGGTCGCTCAGGAACACTCCTGCAAGGTGTTTGAGCTGAGGACCCTGCGCGAAGCGCTTTTTTGAGGGCCGAGACCCCCCAGGTTTAGCCATGGTCTGCGTCATGCTCGCCCAGTGCCCAGTGCCTGCCAAAACCTGGACCCAACTGAGCGTACCAGCAAATTGGTGTAATTCTACTTTATTACATGACTTAGGCCTGGAAGCCAGGAGATTCGGAATGAGAAGAAAGATTTCACGACAGGGCAGGGACGCGTTTCTACATGTGCCCGCGCCCGAGCGCAAACCAGTAACTGAGACGTATATAGTATGCAACGGAGCTGCTCGCATGCAAGGAACTGTGGCTAGGCTGCCAGCTGTCGCAGACTTCCGACAAGCATTCATAGCATGACTTTGGCCACTCGGACGGGACGGCGTGCTTTGCACACGCTGCAGCAACTCGTCGACACCTCAAAGTGATATGTCCTTTCCGTACTTACTTACAATCCATGACCGCTCCCGGCAAGGGCAGGTTGGGGTTCCGTCGGACGTATGCGGAGGCACTTGGGAGTGGGCCTTCAAGCCCCTGCACTTTCCCAGATTTTGCAAAGCTGACATCGCTTGCCTACCCTGGCTTGCGCTGCGCATACCAGCACTGCTGCTGTCTGCGCCTGCACCCCTCAACACCATGCCGTGGCGGTCCCCATCCCCGTCGCTAACCCCCTAGCCCCTACCGGCATTCCCCGCTGCCCCTTCCTCACCTCCTACCTCGTGGCGTCCAACCTGGAAACATCGGCGCTGTCCAGGCACGTACAGGTGAGTCAGGGACAGACGGATCTCTCAATGCGTGGGGCCCTGTCCTCGTTCCGTGGGTAGTACAGCTCGTTGCCTGTCATTGGTATGCCGCTGCTTGGTAGTGGCACATTGGTTAGCTTACAGGCTTGTACCGTACCGGTATGCCTACCCACCGCCGTGCCGTACATACTCGTGCTGCTTTATCGAACGGGCCCCACCGCTGTCCTAACCTATGCCTTCCCCACTTACAGCGTCCCGCACTTTGACTTCCACTTCATTTTCGACACTGTGGAGAAGTGGTGGGGCGAGGAGTACCCGCCGAGCAACGAGGGGCCCTGCTTCGGAGCGAACAACGAGACCTTTGCCAAGTGGGTTGCACGCAGTGGTTCGCGCACCGATGCGTACCGCTTGGCCCGCACATACCAGTATTCATGCCGTACCGTCGGTTGGGGCAGGGACTACGTACGGGGTCTGTGAGCGCATATGCATCTACCTGCCGCCAAAGGATCGTGCAAGTTGGTACCCCTCACGGCCTCGACCTTGTCCCTCCGAAGCGCTTGTTTGGCTCTCGGCCGCTTGGGTTTCGGCCGCCTATGCCAGTCAGGGCTCCGCACATGCGGCACGGTCCGACGCGTACTGCCAGCACACATTTGCCTCGCTAGGTGTTCCGCACTACCCATCCACGAATGCTGCCACCATTACACCCCACCCGCTCCAGGGCCTTCATTCCCATCCCCACCTCCTGCTGGCCCGGCGGCGCCAACAGCCCAGTGACAAACGTTGGCAACTTCGTGTGGGGGGTGAGTGGGCTCTGCTGGCTGGGTGCTCATGCACCACGTGTGGGGGGTGAGCGGGGTCCAGCCACGGCGTGGGTCCACCCAATTGCTACCCGTACTGCCGCACATGCCTTTATGTCCGCATTGCTCTTGTGGCGCCCGAGCCCAGACGCACCTTCCGCCAGCGATCTGCACCACCAGGTGCAACTGCTCAAGGTGGAAGACAACTATGATACAGCTTGTACGCCTGCCGCCTGCCTCGCCGTAACCTGCAGATGGGCTCCCACCTGTTCGATTTCAGCGGCGACGAGTGGAACCCGCCCCAGATGTTCCAGTACGCACAGGTGCGTCGGGGTGCACGCATGCATGCATGTAGTTCCTCGCTGCACGCGTGTGTGACCTAACTTTGCCTACTGTCCACGTGAAGTAGCACAGCTGTTGGTAGAATCAGAAGCGGTTGTTGAGCTGTGGCCAAGGCTGCCCTCCGGCGCAGCTGCCACTGTTGACCGGTATAGCACCCAATGCCCTCGTGTGTTGCCCTGCCGCCTGTCCCACAGATCTACGGCCAGCACGGCGGTGGGTTGATAGATGCACCCAAGAGGCGGCTGCTGGGATTCACACTATACAACTTGTTGCGCGGGGCACGGGGCATGGGGCACGGGGCACGCCTTGGCAGCACACGCACTAGGCTCACAGTCTCGAGCAGGGTTGTACGCTACTGTGTCCAACCCGTGTACCTGGTTTCGTAGTTTGACCCGGACTGAAAACGGAAAGCCGTGTCACTCTTGCTTTTAACATTGTGCACGCAGGCGAGATCGTTTACTTCGAGCCCATGCTCTCCGTCGCCTTCCTCATGTCGGACAAGGTCAAGGGGAAGACCTGGTGCATGGACCTCAAGGTAGGGCAGGGCAGGCTGTGTCAGCACTGGTCAGCACTACCGTATCGGCAATGCTTCAACACAGTGAAGGTACAAGGTACTACCAAGCGTGCTCCGATCGTACCTCATCTGGTACCGCTGCGCATGGCCGTCGCATGCTGCCGTATGCGCGGACCCTGCGTGCTGCCGGTACACGTACCAACGGCACAACCAAGCAACGGTCGATTGAACCAACGTGGGGTCCCTTGGTCGTGTGGCAGCACGCCGTCCCGCGCCGGTGTCACCCTCATCTGCCCTCTTCCCGGTGCGCAGAACAACCCCAAGTACATGAGCGTGGCACGTGTCATCCCAACCAAGCTGTGCGTGTCGAACAAGGGCGGCAAAGTACAGATCGAGTACAACACCTTCAAGAGGTGAGCACGGGTCACACTCTTCATCCCACAGTGCTGGTAACTGGGTTACACACTCTGGTGACGTGCCTGCCTATTTGGGTTGCGGAGGGGCGCGGCGGGGCAGTTGGCTGTCGTCCTCACGACAACGCCAACTTGCTGGAGGTAGCATGCATGGCAGGGGGGCGCCTGGTCATGTGGTCCATGCTGCTACACAACCCTTCTTGCCGTTGCGGTGCCTTCCTGCTGCCGCTCTGCTCCGTACCCCGTGCGTACCAAGCGAATACCCGTAGCCTACCTAGGCTTCTCTGTCCCTGGCGTCTGTATGTGGGCTGGACCCCAACACGCTTTACCACATGATCCTCTCTGCTTACGTACACGCTGATCCATGTCCTGTCTGCTCCACCCCCTGGCCGCCCCGCAGTGTGTCTGCGGGCTGCAGCGGCCCCCTGCTGGGGTACTATCCCCTGGGCGCCCCCAACGTCTTCCCCTTCCCGCCCGGATGCTCCGCGCCCGTGGCGCCAGCAGCCTGAGCGCAGCGTGCTTATGCGGTAGTACTTTAGTCACTGCAATAAATGCGTACATGCATGTATGGTGTAGATGCAAGTGACGTAAATAGGCGTGTGTGCGGGTGTGTGCTACGGACCTTATGCTTATTATGGCAGAGACCACGCACAAGCTGGTGTGCGTTGGTGCTCTCGTCCTGCAGCCACGCATGGCACAGCGTATGGTGCGAACCCATTGTACGTGCGCGCCTCTGCCTCTACAAGGCAAATAGTATCGGTACTGTGTGACAGTTGCGGCTGCTGTGCACGCCTCCGTGCAGCGCACGCTTCATGTCCTTGATTCCTTGTGACCACCGGCAAGTGACGTTACGCTGACAGAATGTTGCCGTAATGCGCAGTGAGGCCAGTCTGTCTCACCTAGGCGCCCTGTTATTTCCCGTTTCCCCATCATAAAAGAATTGACTCTTTTCGGTATGAAACAACCATGATTTGATCGCAACATACCCTTTGAGTTCTATCGGGCGGGATCTTATCTCAGGCACGTGGGACCTTGGTGCTCTGTGCACTACAAGTAGAAGCCGGACCTCGCACAGTCTGTTGCCTGGCCGGGGCTTGCAAGGCATGCATATGGTACCTCGCTACGTATCAAAGTAGGACCCTCCAGTCATTGTGGAATGCTGGGGACTGGCGGTATGGCGCCCCTCAATGCGTGGTGCAGTAGGGTAAGGAGTTGGCAGCATCCCCTGTCGGAGTGTCACGTTGCTTGCCACGCTTAGGTGTGCATCTTGCACCAGTCAAACTAAAAACCGTGCCGCTGTTGGATGGAGCTTGGTTGTCGAATTGTGCATATGCCCATATGCCCCGGGCCGCCCGCCGTTGCACTGTGGGCGGCCTTGTGGACCCTTCTGTGGACCTTGCTTGCGGGCTGTGGTTGCACCGTGTTGCGTTATGTATTCTGGCCGTGTCCCATCTTATGTTCTTCTGACACAGTTTCTCTACGTGCCTCCTCGACAGCCGCGTGCCGGTGTGTGCAACAGCCCAGCCTTGGCCAGCCTCCTCGTGGGCTGCTCCGCATGTTGACTCGTACTGGATCCCCTTTATTTGGTGCGTTGATATACATGGACTCCCGTGCACGTGCCGAGTACGACATAAAATGTCAGCTTATGAAGCCTGTCCGCATTACAGAGGAGTTCCGATTCGGTCCGAGGCAATCGCAGGGCGCCGCAGCAGCAGGGCACCAGCACCCCGTGCGCTTAAGCAAGGAGCAGCGTCTACGCAGGTCTACGGTATCGGGGTAAAAGCGGCAACGAGGTGGCCAGCTGGCCCTGGCACTACCCTGGCGTAGTGTGGGGCCACGCCGCATAAAGTAGAATGATGCCATTGCTTTCATACCTGCCCCATAGTCTGATTGCACTCCGCTTTGCAGCGCTTCTTGGTACCGTGAGTCACGTCTGCAGACGCACGCATGCTGCGATCACAGCAATCGACGCACTGCCAACACAAGTGCACTAAGAGATCCACCATCCGACCAGCTTACAACCGTGCGGGCTTTGCGCCAATCGAATTCATGAATGCAGTCTTGCCTGCGTTCTTCGTCGAGGGCGAGAGCCGAGAGGAGCCCTTACCCAGGGCGCCTGCGAACACAACGACAACACGCGGCCGTACACAATTAGCCGCGCAAAAAGGCGCGCAGCTGCAGCCAGCGCAGCTACCACTCGCGCCACATAGTTAAGACACCGTGCACCACGCGTTCACTTCTCCCCGCCGGATTGGAGCAACCCCTGCCGCCAGAGGCTCTTCCCCTTCCTAGGCCGGCGCCAGCTTGGCCTCCACCATCGCCGGCCCCTCGGGGTCGTGCCGCCCGGGCAGCCGCTCCGGGTGGCCCCCGTCCGACACGTTGCCCAGCTGGTTGCGCTGCTGCTGCGGCGCCACCGACCTCCTGTGCCGCACCACCAGCACCAGCAGCGCGCCCACTACCGCGCCCACCACGATGGCCGACTCGGCAGCTGCCGAACAGCAGCTGTGAGCCCTGAGCCCATGTACCTGGCATGGACAGGCAGCGAGGGGCCCAGGCGCGGGTAAATCGGACAGGGAAGTGGTCAGGTGTGAGACGCAGTGCCATCAGCACAGCACAAACCCTCAGGCCAACACCCACCGTAGGTGGTTGGGTCGGGCCTCGGGGAAGAGGGGCGGGTCAATCGGACGGCGACGCGAGCTGTCAGGCGCAGTGCCATTCAGCAGACTCGCAAACCCTTCAGGCCAACATCCATACTTCTATAGTGGCGGCCCTCACCCCATCCGTGCGCTCTGCACCAGGCAGGAGTGCAACCCGCAGAGCACTCACTGCGTGGTGTAGTCGTCCGCGGTGATGTTGCCCGTGCCCAGCGCCGCCGCAGCGGCACTCAGGGTCGTGGCCTGGGCCGCCGCCACCCGGGCCGCCGCCACCAGCGCCGCCGCCACCTCCGTCATGTTAACGGCACTGTCCATGCCGCCGCTGACCTCCATCGCAGCCGCCCCAGCAGGCCCACGCCGTCATCGCCAACAGGGGACACTTGGACGTGGATTGCACGGGCATGTACTATACGGTAGCACTGATGGTACGCGGGCGGCTGCGAGGTGGCCACCGTCACAGGCAAACCGGTGCTGCCCCACGCATCACTGCATACGAGCATATGTACCTGGCCAGTGAACCGTTACGTGTGCAGCACACACCCCGGCACGCCCATCCAAGCTCCCCCTTTTGTTTTCAGCCCCCAGGGCCCTTGCCCCAGTACCCACGCCCCCAGGGCCCTTAACCGAAGTGCCTCTGGCCCTCTTGCCCCTATCACCCTTGCCCCTGCTGCTGCTCTTGCGCCGCCTGCGGCGCCAACCCCAAAAGAGGAAGCGCGGGGCCCATGTCGACAGAAGAGTTGCCAGGAACAGCTCAGCCGTCCGCTCCATGGCGGCGCACATCCCCGGGTGCAGCCCGTCCTCGTACCTGTAGCCAGTACGGCACACCGGTACGGTACGGCAAGCAACACGCGGTACATTCATGGCGGATATGTTGCGTGTCGGGCGTGCGACGCGTGCGGCACGGCAGGTGCACAGTGGTGGTCCTGGAGGGAGATGCAGCGGTGCAGCAACACGCTGCACAGCACAGGGGCGAATGGGCAGGTCCCGTCCGAGTCCATCAGGTTGCCCTGTGCACCAGGGCACGCGTGGTGCGCTGCACTGCGCTTTGCTGCCGCGCGCTTGCACTGCGCTGTATCATTTGACGTATGGTGTGCCGTGACAAGTTGTGGTGTTGTCCGGGCTGGTGCGTTTTGCTCAGCTGCTCACCCTCTTCGCAGGGCCTCGGGCGCCTCCACCTCCCACAGCACATTGCAGCCATTATCCGAGCGCGCCAGCACCAGCAACGCCGCGGCCAGGCACTCACGCATCCTGCATATGATGTCGTACAGTGTTGTGCAGTGTCGTCAAGGTGTGCGTGTTTTTTTATCACGTGCGTGAGCTCCATGCCAGGCCGTTTCTGCTCGACTGCTGCCGTACAAGGCGCTAAGGCCAGGTACCCAGGTAGGTCCAGGCTCCCGGGAAAGCACCACTCCGCCAGTGCCCTACCCTTCTCCAGGTGATCGGCTACGACGTACGGTGCCACACCCCAAACCCATAACAAGAGGCCAAACCAACCGTGTCGCACTAATATCAATAAAAGCTGCCCGCAGCCCCATGCCAGCGCCCACCTGCACACCACTCCACCCGCATACACGCACCCGCAATCAGGCGCATGGTGACAAACCGTGTTGTAGGGGCACAGTGGGATCAGGGGCTGAGGTGGCCCATCATGGGCGGCCTGCGGGCTGGGGTGGCACACGGTGCCCAAATAGCAGGACACCTCAGTGTCACCTGTGGAGTGGGATGACGAAGGGTGTGTCGGGGCAGCGCAGCACAGGGTGACGGGAGTCTGGGGCAGCCCAGCGTGTCCGGACCTGTGACCGGGACAGTGTCTCCTGGCACTGGGTAGCTATCACGTACTGCGTAGGGTGGCAATTGGTGTAAAGTGGGCTGGCCGCTACAGGTAGACAGGGGCCCAGGCCGGCACAGAGCAAGTTGGGCTGGGGCGGCGTACAGTGACAAGGGGGGCAGTTGGGCGCAGGTGCCTGGTTGGGCGGCACGTGGCCGCACACAATACGCTAGTAAACGGCTGTGGTGGCACCGACTGGGCGGGATCGGGTGTCTGAAGTACAGGGCAGCACAGGGTGGTCGGGCGTCAGGGGCTGGGTGCAGGCGGGGGGTAGGGTACCGTAGCACATCATGGCTGGGGTGCAGGGCGGCTTAGTGTAGCAGGCACGTGGCGCAGCGGAGTCACGTCCCAAAGGTCGCGCGATCCAGTATCCTCGCAGGAAAGGAGGCAACGCATGTTAGGCACTACCTTTGTGCCCTCCGGCAACCGTCAGCGTTACCTGTTGTGCTCCTTGGCCCCGGTCCAGCTCCATGCTTCCGTTCCCGAACAGCCACTTTGATCGACTACTCCGCTCCAGTTGCTTGGACGCAGGTTACATTTTGTGTATGTTTGAAAAGAAATGACGTTCTGTTCAGGGCTTCAGGGGGCTTCAGGGGGCTTCAGGGGTTTACCGTTACCGCTGGCAACGTCCTTAACGGAGTCTCCGCCGGACTCACCAGATTTCTCTGACCAGGAGAACCGGGGTATACGATACTGTAATTTGCTAGAATCAGGCTGCACAAACCTGTGCCGGCGAAGTCTGCCGTCGGGTCGCCGGACTGACCTGAGCTTTTATGAGGGCCAGTGGCCCATTAGTAGCTCCAATTGCAACAGCATGTGAATCTATTCCGACTTCAGCTTCAAGGTGGGCCTCGGTAGCGGAGAACTAGCACCGGGCTTGCGTCGGCGCTGCGTGCTGCTCACCCAATTGCCTAATTTCTTGCATGTACAGATGTAATGTGCAACTAGGGCGGCCATGCTGTGCAGCAGCACACGCCGGGTACAGGCACAGCTCGGTGAGTCGTGGTTCTGGGCGGCGCATTGCATCGATCCCTTAGTACCTTTGCAGTCTTGCGCACAACGCGCCGCAGCATGATTATGCAGCCGCTATGAGAATTTCAATGGGTGTATGCTGCGTCAACCTTACGGTCTACGTTTAGGACCAAAGACGTTCTTTGCCAACCCGTTTGCAGGCGTCTTCGGGCTCGCGGCGAACGGCAAACCCTGCGCCCCCGCGAGCTGCGGCTGCTCCGTATGACCATGCGCCACGGAAAGAGCTGGCACAGCGCTTGGCGGGCTTGTCCGCTGACCAGCAGGATGCTTTGGCCGTTGGCTCAACAACTTCAGCAGAGCCGGCAGGCGCAGTGCCCTGGCGTGAGGGCATCACCGACCATAACCTTGTGGCTAGCAGCAGCAGCAGCGGCAGCAGCAGCAGCAGCAGCAGCGTTACAAGCGGCTACGGGGCTCCTGGCGCCAGCGCTGGGCATCTGGGGCTGATGGTGGACCTATCGGCCTCGGTCTCCCGGTGGCTGGGTGACGGGGGCAGCAGTTTGCGCGACTGGCTGCTGGGCGCCGTCCACCCCCTGCCACTGCTGCCGGACAGCAGCAGCCACACGACCCCCACCGCGAGTGGCAGCAGCCACACCAGCATCAGCAGTAGCAGCAGCAGCAGCGCTCAGCCTCATGCTGCTGCCACGCAGGAGCCTGGGCCCACGCACTCGGATGCACACCAAGCCAGCTCGCACGGCCAAGTGCATGCAGGATCCGCTGCTGCACACTGCAGCGGGACTGACTGTACCACGGCGGCGGGCGGGCACCAGCAGCCCACGTACCTGTGGCCGCCGCCGCTGCTGCGGCCCGATTCCGGGCCGCTGGCGGCGCAGGAGGTGGACGCACTGGGTGAGGCGGAGGCGGAGGCGGATCTACTTGCTGAGGAGGAGCTGCTGCTGCTGGGGCTTGCCACCAGCAGCAGCAGCAGCAGCAGCGGGCAGCCGGACCACCTGTGGGCAGAGGTGCAGGGCTCGGGGCATGCCCACAGGCCTGTGGCGGCAACGCCTGCCCGGGCGGCTGCGTCTCAGGCGGACATTGCGTTGGCGCCACCGCCAATGCGGAGACCGCATGCGGCAGCAAAGGCACCGACGCCCGATGCTCCCGCCGGCAGTCTGGCCGGCAGCAGCAGCAGTGCTAGGGTTACAGGTGCACCGGCGCTGTCTCCGGAGCAGCTGACGTCCGAACTGTCGCATGCGGACGACTGGCGGCGGTTGGCTGTCCTGCTGCACTTGCACGGCAGCGAGTTCGGGGCCATCCACATGAGCGCGGCCGTTGTGCGGTTAGCAAAGCTGTACATCCGGTGCCCCTCCGCCATGCACTTGCCCTCCGCACCCGCCCCTGCCACGTGCGACGACGCTGCTGCTGCTGGTGGCGGTGCCAGTTTGAGGCCTGGTTCGCACTCAGCGGAGGTGCAGGCTCACCCCGACGTCATGCGGTTGTTGCGGAGCCTGCTGGGCTTGCTGCCGGACCTCATGCCGCGTGTGGGCCTACGGCAGGTGTCGAACATGCTGTGGGCGCTTGGGGTGCTGCGGCCGCTGCTGCAGCGGGACGCGCAACAGCAGCAAGGGCCGGTGAGCGTGGCTGGAGAGGAGGCGGACGGGGACCAGGACGGGCAGCGGCAGCGGCGGCAAGGATTCCAGGCGCCCCCGGAGGCGCTCTTGCTTGTGCAAAAGGTGCGGCAGTTTTGGCGGGAGTCGGGGCCCCAGTCCCTGGCGCTGAGCTTGTGGGGCATGGCACGGTTAGGTGTGCGGCCAGGCATGGTGTGGGTGGAGGAGTTCGTGGACGCCTCGGCACCGCAGCTGCGGCTATTCTCCGCGCGGCAGCTCAGCTACAGCCTGTGGGCGCTGGCGGCCCTGAAGCTCAGGCCTGATGCGGCGTGGCTGGCGGCGGCGCGGGAGGCCTTGGCGGCCGTGGTGCAGCAGGAGCACCTGCAGCAGCAGCAGCGGCGTTCGCCCCCGCAGCAGCTGGGGTCGCCTGCAGCTGCTGCGGCTCCCCTCAGCCCCGCCCACCGCATCCCGAGCCGTCGGCTGCCGCGCCCTGCGCAGCCCTCCTCCAAGGACCTAGGCCTGGCGCCGCCAGAGGCCGTGGTGGCGGCGGCGGCGGCAGCCAGGCCTGCCACGCGGCTGCAGCAGCGGCCACGCGACCCCACGCTTTGCTGCCAATCAGTCGCCACCACGCTGTGGGCGTGTGCCATACTCCACGTGCCATTGAACGACGCGTCAGGGTCCGCCCTGCTAGCGGCCTTTGAGGCCTGTTTGGCGGAGGAAGGCCCGGCGGGGGTGGTGTCGGCGCAGTCGCTGGCGATGGGGCTGTGGGGCGCGGCGCGGGCGGGGCTGCGGCCCTCGCAGGAGCTGCTAGCCGCGTGGCAGGCGGCTGCGACGCACGAGCTGCTGGCGGGCGCCAGCGGCCAGGCGCTGTCCATGATGCTGTGGGCGCTGGGGCGGCTGCGGGCGGCGCCCAAGGGGGCGTGGGTTGACGGCTGCACAGCAGCGTTGCTGCAGCGGGCCACGGAGGGGCGGCTGGGTTGCCAGGCGGTGTGCAACTCGTTGGGGGCACTGGCGGCGCTGGACTCGCGGCTCAGTGGGGAGTGGGTGGTGGCCTTCACGGGGGCATGTGCCCCGCTGGTCGAGCGGCTGCGGTCGGATGAGCTGGGGGTGGTGCTGAACGCGCTGGGGCGGATAGGGCTTCCGGTGGATGCCAGCTTCCTGGCAGCTGCCGAGGCGGCGGCGGAGGCGGCTCTGCCGGCGGCGTCGCCGACGGACGTGGCGGGGGTGGCGGGGGGGCTGCGGATGCTGGCAGCGGCTGGGGCGGGAGGGCACGGGAGTGGGGCGGCGGAGGGCAGCAGGTGCACGGGTGCTGGCGGCTGGCGGCCGGGGCCAACGTTCCTTCGGTCGCTGCAGGGGCGAGTGCTACGGCTGCATGGCGCGCTGACGCCACACCAGGCGGCTGAGTGCCTGGCGGCGCTAGCAGCGTTTGACCGGGGGGAGCAGGCGGCGGGCACGGCGGCGGAGGGGCAATGCGGCAATCGTGTTGCCCAGGGCCCCGGGGAAATCGTGCAAGCAGGCGGCGGTGCCTCAGCGCGGCGGCATCTGTCCGTGCACTCCCAGCGGTTGGTGGTTGTACTCGTACGGCAGGTGGTCATGGCGGAGCTGGGCCAGCGGGACGTGTACGACTTGGCAACGGCGCTGACGGCGGCGGCGGCGCTGGGGTACGCGCCGCGGGGTCCGGCGCGGCGGTGCATCGCGCGTGCGGTGCTGCGCGGTGTGGGGGGTGCCCCGGGGGCGAAGGTGCTGCTGCTGCTGCTCAGGGCGCTGCTGGACCTCCACATGACGCCTCCGGTTGCGTGGGTGGCTAATGTCGCAGGCTCGTGTGGCAGCCGGCTGCGTGGGCTAACGGGCGAGGAGATCGAGCAGCTGCTGGGCGTGCTGCTGGAGTGCGGGCTAGCATGCGGCCACGAACGGCAGCAGGGGCAATGCTGCCAAGCTGATTCGCCTGAGGGACAGGGGGCTGATTCGCCTGAGGGGCAAGGGGCGACGGCAAGTCAGGCGGGCAGCCAGCAGCAGGCGCATCCGGTGACGCAGCTGCTGGCCTCCACACAAGCCACGCTCCACTCGTGCCCCATCCAGCACCTCACGCAGCTCGCCGGCGCCGTCGTCGCGGCCCTCCCGCTGTCCGCAACGCAGACCCTCACCGCCCCCGCCACCCCTACCACCGCACACCCCGAGCACCTCATACCCGCCGGCTGGACCCAGGCGCTCGAGTGCGCCACCGCCCCGCGCCTGTCCCAGCAGTGTCTGACCGCCCCCGGGCTGGTGGAGCTGCTGGCCTGCTTCGCCTGCCTAGGGCCCCACGTGCCCGGCCCCGACTGGATGAGCACGTGGTACGACCGCACAGCCCCCCGCCTGTCCTCCCTCCGCCCTCGCCACCTCAGCATTGCCCTGCGCCTCCAGGGCCGCCTGGGCCTGCGCCCGCCTGCGGCCTGGCTGCAGGCGTGCGCAGGGGCTCTTGCCGTACACGCAGCTTCGCAACAGCTTCCTCCGGTGGAGGTGCTGCTCATGGCGTCGGAGCTGCAGCGGCTAGGCTATCAGGACCACACCGCGGGCCCTCACGCTGCCGCCACCCCTGACGGGCCCTGCAGCTCCAGTGCATGCGCAGCCCCGCCGCTGCTGCCGGGCGTCATTGCCGTCGCCACCTCCCGCCTGGAGCGCGAGCTAGCCCCCGCCTCCGCACACCAGCAGCTCGAGGTGCTCTCGGCGCTGCAGACCCTTGCGCTTGGCTTTGGCGGCGGCTCCGCAGCAGCTCATGCGGCCGCCACTGGGAGCGGGGAAGCGACCGCCGACGGCGCGTGGGCTGCTGGGGCGCTGACTCAGCCCCAGGCGCATGGCTGGGTGGTTGGCGTGGTGGCCATGGCGCACGACGTGATTGGCCGCAGACCCGTGGGTCAGCTGCTGCAGGAGGTGTGCCCCGCGCCGCCCCGGGAGCCGTTGCTGCCAGGGCTGGGGCTCGAAGGTGCTGACAGGGGGAGGGTCGGCAGCCATGAGGAGGGCGTGCACGACACTGTCGAGGAGACCGGTGCGGCAGCGGTGGGAGTCGGGTGGCAGCAGCAGCAGCAGCAGCAGCAGCAGCAGGCGGAGGAGCATGCGGGCGGGCCGCCGGCGGTTGTGCAGCTGTTGTCGTCGCAGGTCCGGTGGGGCCACGCGCCGTCGCACAGGTGGCTCGCGGGCATCGTGCGGCACGTGGCTGCGCACTCGGGGCCGGACGGCACGTGGCAAGCTGCCGACGCGGCGGCGGTGGTGCTCTGCGTGACGGTGCTGGGTTACGTCCCCGCCGCCGACGTCGCAGCACAGCTGCAGGCCAACCTGGCGCCCTCCCTGGGGCAGCTCCCGCCCGCCACCGTCGCCAACCTGTGCTGGGCGTGGGCTGTCGTACGGCGGCCACCGCCGGCGGTTTGGTGGGCGGCTGCGACGGCGGCGCTGGCCGATTCGGGTGCCCTGGCGGCTCTGCCGCCGCCGCTGCTGCTACGCTTGCCTTGGAGCATGGCGCAGGTTGGCTACACCCCGCCGTATGAGTGGCTGCTGTCGTACCTGCCGTACGTACGGCACGCGCTGACGGGCTGTACGGCTGCGCCAGGCTGCTCGTTCGCCGCCTCTGCAGCCGCGGAGCCTTCGCCAGATGCCGGCATGCATCACGGCCAGGCTGGGTGCGCAGCGCCCTCGGCGGCCGATCTTGCGAACCTGGCGTGGGGTCTGGGCACTGCGGTGCACGAGGGAGGTCGCCCGGAGGCCGCCGCTGCGCTTTCGGGCAGTGGGGCACTGCAGGCGCTGCTGCAGGCCAGCCGGGAGGTGATGCTAGGGGACGCCTGCTCCCTGCGCGCGACTGGGGCTGCCGCGACGCCCGGCGAGCTGGTGCTGCTGGTGGAGGGCCTGGCGCGCATGCGGCACCGCCTACCGCAGGCTTGGGTGGAGGCGTTCTGCGCCCAGGCGTCCAGGCAGCTGCAGGCATGCAGGTGAGGTGCACCCGCCAACTGCATGTGTACACTGTCTTGGTTTGCTTGAAGGTGTTTTCTTGGCTCCAGGGGTGGTAGGACGGGGCAGAGCCGAAGCACGACACCTTCCCAATGGCTGACAAGGTCCCCTTCCCCTTTTTACTTCATTTGCAGCCCCTCGGAGCTGTGCAGCGTGCTATACTGCCTGGCCTACCTAGACGCCCGGCCATGCGCCACGTGGCTGGCCGCCAGCTGCTCCCGCATGGTGCAGCTGCTGCCCGCGCTGCTGACCTCCCGGGAGGCCTACCGCGCGGAGGACCTGGAATGGGCGGTCTCGGAGCTGGACGCCAACGCCGGGTGCCACGGCGCCGTCTCGCGGCCCTTCCTGGCGTCCCTGGCCCGCCAAACCACGTTGCTGCAGCAGCAACAGCAGCAGCAGCGAAGTGGGGGCAGTGGGGATGAGAGCGACGGGCAGCAGGGCGGGGGCGGGGAGGGAGGGAGGAGCAGCCCCGGGCGGCAGCGTCCGAGGCCGTTGGGGGGTGGTGGGAGCGGGGCTGGGCGCAGCGGGGCGGTGGTTGAGGTGGGGCTGGAAGTGCAGCACGAGGGGTGTGGGACTGGGGGTTCGGTCGGGACAGTGGGGCGTGTTGGGGGAGGCATAGGGCTGCGGCTGAGGCGTGCGGGGCTGGGGTTGGGTTTCCGGCTGCTGCAGCGCGGAAGCGGTACAGGGCGGTAGGACATGGCATATACTGACGGGTGTTGGGCTTCGCATGCAGGTGCAGCGCACACTAGCAGGAGCTGCCTCGGGGCTGCAGCTTATGCACAACGAGCATGGGTGCAGTAGGTAGTAGGATGGGCGTGGGCGGTTTAGTGCAGACGTCGCGGAGCCTCAGGAGCTTTTATGACGGCATCATCAGATTGCAGTGCATGTAAGATGTAGGGTGGTATGACTGCGCATGCGGTTGGTTTGGCTGGTTGCGTGCATGGCTGACGGCCCCGTAGAAGGCTTGCACTGCGTTGCATATGCGCCAGCTGCTCTTTTTTTCGAACCAATTTCTTTCCGTCGTGCGGTAACACGCGTCTTGTCCGCATGGCTCCTCTCGCGCTGCCAGGTGCGGCGAAGAAGCATGTATGCTTTTATCTCAATCCGGATGCGACGCTCCCCATACATGCACCCTCTGTGGTGCACATGGAAAGAGTTTGTTGCAGTTGTTTCAATGACTCAGTGCGCTTTTGCGCAAGTTGTGTCGCAATTTGGGAAGAAGCACTCGCACCCAGCCTGTTCTGGGGAGAGCGACGCTGTTGGGATTGTGGTACGGCACGGACTTCGGAGTTTGACCGTCGACCGTTTGTGCGGACACCCCTGTGCACCCCCTGGTGGGCAGCGCTTGGTCAAGGTTTGTAAGCTGCGCCAAGCTACGTCTGCCACGCGTTTATACGATTCGCTGTCTTTTGCCTGATTCAGTGCTCAGCTGTGATAGCCGGTGCCACGCTGATGTAAGAGTTCGCGCCCATTTCAGCGCGTCAGCGACTCGTTAGTATGATACTGAGCCATTTCTTCTACACAGCTTTCGTTGGACCTCGGTGGACCTCGAGCAGATCCTGGGTACTGGGTTTGCAGATGCAGGCTCGTGCGTACCGTACTGTACGGTACCCGTAACCAAGCCGTTCGAGTTGACAACGTACTCCCACAGCGCACAAGTATCGGTAGGTGACCTCAGCCACACAGCCCCGTCTCCACCTACCCACCAGGGGGCTCCCCTGGTATCAACCGCACAGCCCACACGGCCGCCAGCTGCCTTCTTGAGTGGCACAACATTATCCTGCTGCACCGTTGGACTTGCCACGGCTCAACATACCCTAGCACAGGTATGCCAACGGTATACCCAGCGCCTCCGCAGGGTGCTCCTTCTAGACATGCCAACACAGCACAGAGGCGTACTGGGCTGCCGCGCGGATGAGGGAGGGCTCAATCGAGCGAGTGAAGCTAATGCGGGAGCTGTCATGCGAGAGGAGAACAGGGGTGGGGATCTTGAGGCTGTGCTGGTGAGGTTCCGGAAGAAGCCGGGAGCAGTTCCTCTCAGAACCCATGGCATCACATCTCGTGTTTTTACATGTTCCTGAATGCAGGAGTAGTCATGAGTGCAGTTCATACCGTAGTGTGCAAGGAAGAATGACCGACCAGCATCTTCACGTGGCTACGCCTAGTGGTGACTGCGTATCCACCCTTCGTGCATGACACGTGCGTGCAGCAAAGGGGCCCAATCGTGGACGGGGCAGAGTGCTGCCAAGGAATACGAACTGTGACACGTGCAACCTCGGCATAATGATAGAACCAAGGGGAAATACCACACGGCCCAACAGCATGCTTGCAAAGCAGTACGTCACCTCGAAGCGAGGCCTAAACCGTCATGTACAAAATCAATCAGTCAAGAGGTGTCAATCCAGCAGTCAAGTCCAAACGCAAAGAAAGAGCACAATGAGGACGACCAGCTGTGGCATCCTCCTCGGCACTCCAAACACCATGAAATGCTAGCGGCACTCCAAACACCATGAAATGCTAGCGCTCCACTACGACCAAGACGACAAAAACGCACCAAGACGATAATGGCGCACGCCCGAAGCCAGGCCACACGCTCACCACAACCGCGCAGCTAGGCACAGACGAGGGAAATTCACTTCACAACACCCTCCGCCACCGCCATACCACCCCCGCCGAACTCGGGCTTGCCCAGGCCCCTCTACACCGCGGCCGCCGCGGGCTGCATCTCGTCCTCCGACGCCTCCTCCGCGTCCACCGCGCTGTCCGACCACACGTACTTCTTGCCGGGGGTGGTAAACTCAATGCCGTTGAAGTCGCAGGCGCCGGCCACCGTGTAGGCGCCCGCGTTGTTCCACATCAGCCAGTCGCCGTTGCGCAGCTGCGGCAGCTTGACGTCCTTGTAGATGCAGTCCGCGCTGTCGCAGGTGGGGCCCCACAGCGTGCTGCTGAAGGTGGTGGCCTCGTCCGCGGGCTTGGACAGCAGCGGCGACCGCACCACCTTGTAGCCGGGGTTCTGGCCGTCGTACAGGCTGGGGCATGGGCAAGGGCAGGACAAGTAGGTGTACGTCAGGTACAGCTTTGCCATGCCAACGCTACGGAACCAGTCTGCTCGCAGAGCCAGGAACCAGCAACAGCCTTTGTCGCGCGCAAGCAACAAGCCAAAAAACATTCATCGCCAGCGCTGAGCGCAACAGGCATTCAACACGGGGCACGACCCTGTCTACTAAACTCACATGCAGTTGAAGCTGCCGTACAGGCCGTCCGTGAGCCAGTAGTCCTTCTGCGTGCTGCCGTCCTTGGCGGTGCGGTTGCGCTGGCCGTACACGGGCGTCATGAGCGTGCTGCTGGTCTCAGCAAAGTAGCGGCCCGGCTCGGCGATGACGCGCACACCCATCTCGGGCGGGAAGTAGGAGGCCAGCGCGGCGTTGATGGTGGTGGCGATCTCGCCGAACATGACGTTGCCGCACTCGTCGAAGTGGCCGGTGAAGCCGCCGCCGATGTCCAGCAGCTCCATGTGGAAGCCCAGCGAGGC
>VFQN01003831.1_pt1 | contig 20695 bp, 25 predicted proteins | sample 3512371 | NCBI WGS metagenome assembly VFQN01 (sample SAMN10412370, study PRJNA504923) | tailings metagenome | isolation source: Replicate 2 from Balatoc abandoned mine | place: Philippines: Itogon, Benguet | collected 2017-08-28
GGCGCTGGCGGTCTACGCCGACGTCTTCGGCGACATGATGTGGATCGGCCTGGCGGCCGGCGCCGTGATGTTCGCGCTCACGCCGGTGCTCAAGCGCCTGATGCGCTGATTCCACGGCGTCATGGAAAGAAAAACGGCGCCCCGCGGGGCGCCGTTTTCGTTTGCGCGGCGGGCGGGCTCAGCGGCCGCCGGCGGCCTCCGCGCTGGCCGGCTCGCCGACCGAGACGTCGCCCTTGCGGCCGATGTGCCGGCCGAAGAAGGCGAGCATCTCGGTGTAGAGGTTCTCGCGGGCGGCCTCGTCGTAGAAGCCGTGGCCTTCGCCGGACTGGATGATCATGCCCTCGGGCTTGTTGCCGGCCCGCTCCAGCGCCGCGAACATCGCCTCGGTGTTCTCCGGCGGGCAGCGCGCGTCGCGGGCGCCGGCGGCCAGGTAGACCGGGATCTTGACCTTGTCGGCGTGCAGCACCGGCGACATCGCGTCCTGCTCGGCGCGGGTGGCGCCGAAGGCGCGGCGCATGTAGGCCAGGCCGTCGTCGCGCTTGCTGGTGTCGCTGAGCTTGAACTGGATCTGCGGGTCGTAGGCGCCGACGTAGCCGAAGGCGCAGGCGAACAGCCCCGGGTGCGTGGCCGGGCCCATGATCGCCGCGTAGCCGCCGAAGCTGCCGCCGTAGATGCAGATGCGGTCCTTGTCGGCGTAGCCCTTGTCGATGGCCCACTTCGTGGCGTCGGCGATGTCGTTCATGATGCCGGTGGCCCACTGGCCGTAGGCCATGTCCTCGAAGGCCTTGCCGAAGCCGCCGGAGCCGCGGAAGTTCACCTGCAGCACCGCGTAGCCGCGGCTGGCCAGCAGCTGGGTCTCCCAGTTGTAGCCCCAGTCGTCGCGCGGGCCCATCGGGCCGCCGTGCGGGTTGACGATCATCGGCAGGTTCTTGGGATCGGCGCCGTGCGGGATGGTCAGGTAGCCGTGCAGCTTCAGGCCATCGCGCGAGGTCAGCGAGAACGGCATCACCGAGGCCGAGCGCGAGGTGTCCATCCAGTTGCGGTTCTTCATCAGGAAGCGCGCCTGGCCGCTGCCGCGGTCGAACAGGTAAAGCTCGCCGGGATTCCGGTCGCTGCTCACCGAGACGACGATCTTCTGGCCGTCGCGGGTGGCGCTGCTGAAGCTGACGTACTGGCCCGGGAAGGCGGCGGCCAGCGACATGTACAGCTGGGCGTCGGCGTGCTCCTCGTCGATCAGGTGCACCTTGGGCGCGCCGGCCTGGGTGACCACGCCGAACACGGTGTCGTCCACCGGCGACTGGAGGTAGCCCTCCACTTCGGCCACCTTGTCGCGGAATAGCTCGGTGAATTCGCCGGTCTGGCGGTCGAGGGTGCCGAAGGCCGGGGGCGACTTGCGATCGCTGCGCGAGGCGTAGATGGTGCCGTCGTCGGTCGTGCCGAGCACGCGCAGGTCGAAGCCGCCGCTCTTGCTGGAGTTCACCAGGGTCCACTTGCCGTCGTCGCCGAGGCGATGCAGTTCGGTGACGGTGTCGAACTGGCCGCTGGCGTCGCGGCTGTCGGAACAGACCGCGAAACGCGCCTGCTTCTTCTCGTCGAGGGCGAGGCTGCAGTTGTCGCGCGGCGCGCGCGCCAGCACCTTGCGGCTGCCGCTGAGGGTGTCCACCTGCACCAGCTCGACGCCGGCGCCGTCGTTGGAGCGCTGGTAGTAGGCCAGCATCAGCACGTTGCGCGGATCCTCGTCCAGCGGGTCGAGCAGGCTGAAGCTCTGGTTGCCGACGGTCTTGTTGCGCTCGGCGGCGCTGCGGGTGCCGTAGAAGATGACCGGGCGCGGCTGGCTGCCGTCGGCGTTCACCGCGAACCACTCGCCGGTGTACGCCGGCGCGGCGAAGCTGCCGATCTTGCGGGTGGCGGTGAACATCAGGCGGTCGTCGGACACCCACTCCACGCCGGCGACGCTCTTCTCCTCGGGCAGCTCGTTGACCTTCACCAGCGACAGGTCGGACAGGCGCAGCACGGTGAGCACGTCCTGGCCGCCGCGGTCGACGGTGAGGGCCAGGTACTCGCCGGTCGGCGAGATGAGCGCGGAGCTGTAGGTCGAGTGGCGGACGAAGTCGGCGATCGGCGGCGGTTCGGACGCCTGCACGGCGGCCGCGGCCAGGGCGGCGAGGCCCAGGGCGAATCGGTACGTCATTGGTTTTCCCCGGAAACGTGGTCAGTCCGGCGGCAAGGCGCCGGTGCGGGGAGCCTAGGCGGGCCGGGCGCCGGCGGCAAGGGTGTCCAGCACCCGGCCGAGGGCGGTTTGCCAGTCATCGAGGTGAAGGCCGAAGTCGGCGCGGAACCGGGTGGTGTCCAGGCGGGAGTCGGCGGGGCGGCGCGCGCGCGTGGGGTAGTCGGCGCTGGTGATGGCCTCGACCTCCGGCATCCGGGCGAGCAGGCCGCGGGCATGCGCGCCCTGCAGCAGCGCGCTGGCGAAGCCGTGCCAGGTGGTCTCGCCGCCGGCGGCCAGGTGCCAGGTGCCGGTGGCCCCGGGGCGGGCGCGCAGGCTCGCGGCGACCGCATCGGCCACCAGGCCGGCCGGGGTCGGCGTGCCGCGCTGGTCCGCGACCACGCGCAGGTGCCCGCGTTCGCCGGCCAGGCGCAGCATGGTGAGCAGGAAGTTGTGGCCGCGGCCGTCGTAGATCCAGCACAGGCGGAAGATGCGGTGGGCCGCGCCGCTGTCGCGCACGGCCTGCTCCCCGGCCCACTTGCTCCGGCCGTACTCGCCCAGGGGCGCCGGCGGATCGTCCTCGCGCAGCGGCCGGCCGGCCGTGCCGTCGAACACATAGTCGGTCGAGAAGTGCACCAGCGGGATGCCGCGCACGGCGCAGGCCCGGGCCAGTTCGCCCGGGGCCTCGGCATTGACGCGCCAGGCCAGCGCGGCCTCGTCCTCGGCGCGGTCGACGGCGGTGTAGGCCGCGGCGTTCACCACCAGCGCGGGCGCGAGCCGGCCGACCAGCGGGGCCAGGGTGTCCGGACGCGAGAGGTCGGCGGTTTCGCAGTCGCCGCCTTCAGGCAGGCGGCCCTCGCGGGTGGCCGGCAGCACCTCGCCCAGCGCCGCCAGCCGGCTGCGCATCGCATGGCCGACCTGGCCATTGGCGCCGAGCAGCAGGATCCTCATCCGGCGAACACCGGCAGGCGCCCGGCCGGCACCTCGTCAAGGAAGGGCGCGCGCGCGTCCTTGTCCGACAGGATCGGCGCCGAGACCGGCCAGTCGATGGCCAGGCGGGCGTCGTTCCAGCGGATGCCGGCGTCGGCGGCGGCGTCGTAGGTGGCCGTGCACTGGTAGGAGAACAGCGCGGTTTCGCTCAGCACCACGAAGCCGTGGGCGAAGCCCTCCGGGATCCAGAACTGCCGGCGGTTGTCGCCGCTGAGCAGGGCCGCGGTCCAGCGGCCGAAGGTCGGCGAGCCGTGGCGGATGTCCACCGCCACGTCCCAGACCTCGCCCTCGAGCACGCCCACCAGCTTGCCCTGTGGATTCGGCCACTGGTAATGCAGGCCGCGCAGCACGCCGCGCGCCGAGCGCGAGACGTTGCCCTGCACGAAGGGCCGGGTGACGCCGTGCGCGGCCAGCCGGTCCAGGTTGTAGCTCTCGTAGAAGAACCCGCGCGCGTCCTCGAACACGCGCGGCTCGATCAGCAGGCAGCCCGGCAGGCCGGCCTCGCTGGCCTTCACTTCACGACCCCGCGCGTCACCAGCGACTGCAGGTATTCACCGTAGCCGTTCTTGGCCAGCGGCGCGGCCAGGGCCAGCAGCTGGGCGTCGTCGATCCAGCCGTTGCCCCAGGCGATTTCCTCCGGGCAGCAGACGCGCAGGCCCTGGCGCGCCTCGATGGTCTCGATGAAGTTCGAGGCCTCCAGCAAGGAGCCGTGGGTGCCGGTGTCGAGCCAGGCGTAGCCGCGGCCGAGCTGCTCGAGGTGCAGCGCGCCTTCGTCGAGGTAGCAGCGGTTGAGGTCGGTGATCTCCAGCTCGCCGCGCGCCGAGGGCTTGAGCGCCGCCGCGAATTCCGGGGCGCGGCCATCGTAGAAGTACAGGCCGGTGACGGCGTAGTTGGACTTGGGCTGCCTGGGCTTCTCCTCCAGCCCCACCACGCGGCCCGCGCCGTCGAACTCGGCCACGCCGTAGCGCTCCGGGTCCTTGACCCAGTAGCCGAACACGGTCGCGCCGGCCTGGCGCGCGTCGGCGCGGCGCAGCAGCTCGGTCAGGCCGGGGCCGTGGAAGATGTTGTCGCCCAGCACCAGGCAGCTGGGCTGGCCGGCGAGGAAGTCGCGGCCGATCAGGAAGGCCTGGGCCAGGCCGTCCGGGCTGGGCTGCACGGCGTACTCGATCTTCATGCCCCACTGCGAGCCGTCGCCCAGCAGGCGCTTGAACAGCTCCTGTTCGTGCGGGGTGTTGATGACCAGCACCTCGCGGATGCCCGCGAGCATCAGCACGCTCAGCGGGTAGTAGATCATCGGCTTGTCGTACACCGGCAGCAGCTGCTTGCTGACCGCCTGGGTGATCGGATACAGCCGGGTGCCGGAGCCGCCGGCGAGGATGATTCCCTTGCGCGCCATTTCAGGCCTCCGTGCCGATGCGTTCGAGCCGGTAGCTGCCGTCGAGCACGCGCGCCACCCAGCCGGGGTTGTCGAGGTACCAGTCCACCGTCGCGGCCAGGCCCTGCTCGAAGCTGACCGTCGGCGCCCAGCCCAGTTCGCCCTTGAGCTTGGAGGCGTCGATGGCGTAGCGGCGGTCGTGGCCCGGGCGGTCGCGGACGAAGGTGATCTGCGATTCGCGCGGCTGGCCGTCGGCGCGCGGGCGGCGCGCGTCGAGCAGGGCGCAGATCGCCTTGACCACCTCGATGTTCTGGCGCTCGGCGTCGCCGCCGACGTTGTAGGTCTCGCCCACGCGGCCGGCCTCGAGCACGCGCCGGATGGCGGCGCAGTGGTCCTTCACGTACAGCCAGTCGCGCACGTTGCGGCCGTCGCCGTACACCGGCAGCGGTTCGCCATTGAGCGCCTTGAGGATGACCAGCGGGATGAGCTTCTCGGGGAACTGGAACGGCCCGTAGTTGTTCGAGCAGTTCGTGGTCAGCACCGGCAGGCCGTAGGTGTGGTGGAAGGCGCGCACCAGGTGGTCGGACGCGGCCTTCGAGGCCGAGTACGGCGAGTTGGGCGCGTAGGGCGTGGTCTCGGAGAACTTGCCCTCGTCGCCGAGCGAGCCGTAGACCTCGTCGGTGGACACGTGCAGGAAGCGGAAGCCGTCGCGCGCGGCGCCCCCGAGCGACTTCCAGTAGTCGCGTGCGCACTCCAGCAGGGCCAGGGTGCCGACGACATTGGTCTGGATGAAGGCCGCGGGGCCGTCGATGCTGCGATCGACGTGGCTCTCCGCGGCGAAGTTGATGATCGCGTCGGGCCGGTGCTCGGCCAGCAGGCGGGCGACCAGGGCGCGATCGCCGATGTCGCCCTTGACGAAGGCGTGGCCGGGATGGCCGTCGAGCGCCGAGAGGGTGTCGAGGTTGCCCGCGTAGGTCAGCGCATCGAGCGTGACCACGCGCACGCCCGACGCGACCGCGTCGAGCACGAAATTACCGCCGATGAAACCGGCGCCGCCGGTGACCAGCCAGGTGGGCATGCAGACTCCGTTGCCGCGGGGGGAAGGAAGGACGGACGCGGAGCGCGCGGCTCAGAAAGGGATGTCGTCGTCCGGGAAGGGCTCGTCGTTGCGGGCCGGGGGCGCGCTGGGGCGGTTGCCACCGCCGCCACCGCCGCCCTCGCGGCCACCCCAGCCGCCGCCACCGCCCGCGCCGCGGGCCGGGCGATCGCCGCCGCCCGAACGCATCGGGCGCTCACCGCGCTCGCCACCCTCGCCACCGCCGCCGAGCATCTGCATCTCGTCGGCGATGATCTCGGTGATGTAGCGCTCCTGGCCGTCCTGGCCGGTGAACTTGTCGTAGCGGATCGAGCCTTCGATGTAGACCTGGCGGCCCTTCTTGAGGTACTCGCCGGCGATCTCGCCGAGCTTGCCGAACAGCTTCACGCGGTGCCACTCGGTGCGCTCCTGCGTATTGCCGTCGCGGTCCTTGCGCACGCTGGTCGTGGCCAGGCTGATGCTGGTGATGGCCATGCCACCCTGCGTGTACTTGACCTCCGGGTCGTTGCCGAGGTTGCCGACCAGGATGACTTTGTTGATGCCGCGCGCCATGGCGTTCCTGCCTTCGTGGGAATGGTCCGGTTCGGGGCCATTATGCCAGCCAAGGCCGGGCCCGCACCCCCGAAGAATCCCCGGGCCGGGCGTCGGTTTTCATCCCGTCCGCCCCGGGCCTCGGCCTATAATCCCGGCATGTCCGAGACCCTGAACGCCCCCGCCCCGGCCGGCATCGCCGACATCCAGCGCCTCGCCGCCGAGGACATGGCCGCCGTCAACGACCTGATCCGCCGCCGGCTGGCCTCGGACGTGGCCCTGGTGAACCAGATCTCGGAGCACATCATCGCCGCCGGCGGCAAGCGCCTGCGGCCGATGCTGGTCATCCTGGCGGCCCGGGCCCTGGGCCACGGCGGCCCCGGCGTGCACCAGCTGGCCGCCATCATCGAGTTCATCCACACCTCGACCCTGCTGCATGACGACGTGGTGGACGAATCGGACCTGCGCCGCGGCCGCAAGACCGCCAATGCCCTGTGGGGCAACGCGCCCAGCGTGCTGGTCGGCGATTTCCTGTATTCGCGCAGCTTCCAGCTGATGGTGGAGCTGGATTCGATGCCGGTGATGCGCGTGCTGGCCGACACCACCAACCAGATCGCCGAGGGCGAGGTGCTGCAGCTGCTGCACGTGCACAACCCCGACACCGACGAGGCGGCCTACCTGCGCGTGATCGAACGCAAGACGGCGGTGCTGTTCGCGGCGGCCACGCGCCTGGGCGCCCTGCTGGCCGGCGCCGGCGACGCCACCCAGCAGGCCCTGCACGACTACGGCCTCAACCTGGGCCTGGCCTTCCAGATCGCCGACGACGTGCTCGACTACACCGCCGACGCCGCCGCCCTGGGCAAGAACCTCGGCGACGACCTGGCCGAGGGCAAGGCCACCCTGCCCCTCATCCACGCGATGGCGCACAGCCCCGGAACGGTGCGCGCCCGCCTGCGCGAGATCGTCGAGGCCGGCGACGCCGGCGCCATGCCCGAGGTGCTCGCCGCGATCGGCGCCACCGGCGGCATCGGCTACAGCGAGGGCCGGGCCCGCCATTTCGCCGCGCTGGCCGAACGCGCCCTCGACGGCCTGCACGACGGCCCCTGGCTGCAGGCCCTGCGCGGCCTGGCCCGCTACGCCGTCGCCCGCAACCACTGACGGCCATGGCCGCGCCGCTGCGGATCGCCGTGCTGGCCTCGGGCCGCGGCAGCAACCTGCAGGCCCTGCTCGACGGCATCGCGGCCGGCCGGCTGCCGGCGGTCGTCGCCGGCGTGTTCTCGGACAAGCCGGCCTGCGGCGCGATCGCCCTGGCCCGGGCCGCCGCCCTGCCGGCGGTGGCGCTGGCGCCGCGCGGCTTCGCCTCGCGCGAAGCCCACGATGAAGCCCTGTTCAGCGAGGTCGCCTCGGTTCAGCCCGACCTCATCGTCTGTGCGGGATACCTGCGCATCATCGGCGCACCGGCGCTGCAACGATTCGAGGGCCGAATGATCAACATCCATCCGTCGCTGCTGCCGCGCCATCCCGGCCTGGACACGCACGCGCGCGCGCTCGCCGCCGGCGATACCGAGCACGGCGCCAGCGTGCACGTGGTGATCCCCGCGCTCGACGCCGGCCCGGTGCTGGCGCAGGTACGCATCCCGGTGCGGCCCGGCGATACGCCCGATGCCCTGGCCGCGCGCCTGCTGCCGCGCGAGCACGCCCTGCTGGTCGCCACCGTCGGCCTGGTGGCGGCGGGCCGGCTCACGACCGACGCGCGCATGCCGCGGCTCGACGGCGCGCCGCTGGCCGCGCCGCTGCAGCTCGACGCGGACGGCGCGCTGCACGGGGGCCGGGCATGAGCGCCCTGCGCCGCGCCGTGGCCTGGGCCGGTCGCCTCGCCTCCGCGCGCGGGCCGGGGAAGGCGGGACCGGCCCTGCTGGTGCTGGCGGCCCTCGTGGCCCCGCCGGCCATCGCCGCCGCGCCGCCGCAGGCCTTCTCGGCCGACTACGAAGTGCTGCAGAACGGCAGGCCCATCGGCCGCGGCAGCATCCTCCTGCGCGACCTGGGCGGCGGTCGCTTCGAGCTGGTGACGCGCAGCGAAGGCACCCAGGGCCTGGCCGCGGTGGCCGGGGTGAAGCGCGAGGAACGCTCGCTGCTGGCCTGGACCGGCGCCGGCCTGGAGTCGCGCGAGTACCGCATGCAGCAGAAGGCCGCGTGGAACTCGCGCGAGCACGTGGTGCGCGTGGATCCCGCCGCGCGCCGCATCACCAGCACCTACAAGGGCGAGGCGACCGACCTGCCCTGGCGGGCCGGCGTGCTCGAGCGCCACGGCGCGACGGCGGCGCTGATGTCGGCGCTCGCCTCGGGCCGCGAGTCCGGCACGATCACCTTCCCGATCGTCGGCCGCCGCGACCTGCAGGACGAGACCTACCGCTTCGCGGCGAAGGTCCGGCTGCGCACCGCCATCGGCACCCTGCGCGCGGTGCGGGTCGAACGCGTGCGCGAGTCCGGCGACGGCCGCATCACCAAGCTCTGGTTCGCCCGCGAGCGCGGCTGGCTGCCGCTGCGCATCAAGCAGTACGAAGCCGACGGCGAAACCCTCGACATGCGCATCACCGCGATCCGGTGAGGCAGGAGCGGTTCTGGACGCGGATCGACGCGGACAAACGCGGATAGAGCAAGAGCCTGGAATGGAAATGGGCCCGCGGCGCCTGAAAGCTCCGCGGGCCCATTCTATTGGTCGCCTTATCCGCGTTTGTCCGCGTTAATCCGCGTCGAAAGAAGTTCAGCCGGGCAGGCGGCGGATCTTGGCGCCGAGGGTGCCGAGTTTTTCTTCGATGTTCTCGTAGCCGCGGTCGATGTGGTAGATGCGGTCAACGACCGTTTCGCCCTGGGCGACCAGGCCGGCGAGCACCAGCGACGCCGAGGCGCGCAGGTCGGTGGCCATGATCGGCGCGCCGGTCATCTTCTCGACGCCGCGGATGATGGCGGTGTTGCCCTCGATGCGGATGTCGGCGCCGAGCCGCTGCAGCTCGTTGAGGTGCATGAAGCGGTTCTCGAAGATCGTCTCGGTGATCACGCCCACGCCCTCGGCCACGGTGTTGAGCGCGGCGAACTGCGCCTGCATGTCGGTCGGGAAGGCGGGGTACGGCGCGGTCGTCAGGTTCACGGCCTTCGGGCGGCGGCCGCGCATGTCCACGGTGATGCTGTCGTCGGTCACCGACAGCTCGGCGCCGGCTTCCTCGAGCTTCACCAGCACGGCATCCATGATGTCGGCGCGGGTCTTCTTGGCGGTGACGCGGCCACCGGTCATCGCGCCGGCGACCAGGAAGGTGCCGGTCTCGATGCGGTCGGGCAGCACGTCGTAGCGCACCCCGGCCAGGCGGTCGACGCCGTGCACGACGATGCGGTTGGTGCCGGCGCCCTCGATCTGCGCGCCCATGGCGATCAGGCAGTTGGCCAGGTCGACGACCTCGGGCTCCATCGCGCAGTTCTCCAGCACGGTGGTGCCCTTGGCCAGGGTGGCGGCCATCAGCACGTTCTCGGTGCCGGTGACGGTGATCATGTCGAACACGTAGCGGCCGCCGCGCAGGCGCTCGGCCCGGGCCTTGATGAAGCCGTTCTCGACCACGACCTCGGCGCCCAGCGCCTGCAAGCCGCGGATGTGCTGCTCGACCGGGCGCGAACCGATGGCGCAGCCGCCCGGCAGCGAGACCTCGGCGTGGCCGAAGCGCGCCACCAGCGGGCCCAGCACCAGGATCGAGGCGCGCATGGTCTTGACCAGCTCGTACGGCGCGACCGTCGAGGTGATGAAGCGCGGGTCGGCGGTGATCGCCAGCTTCTCGTCCACCATCAGCTGCACGCCCATCGCGCCCAGCAGTTCCATGGTGGTGGTGACGTCGTGCAGGTGCGGGACGTTGCCGATCTCGATCGGGCCGTCGGCCAGCAGGGTGGCGGCCAGGATGGGCAGGACGGCGTTCTTGGCGCCGGAGATCTGCACCTCGCCGTTGAGCGGCTCGCCGCCGGTGATGACGATCTTTGCCATGGTTGCGTGTTTCCGAATTCGGTAGGAGCGCCTTCAGGCGCGATTTGCCGGGGTCGCGCCTGGAGGCGCTCCTACGCGGCGCGGTGGGCTTCGTCCGGCGTCAGGGTACGAAGGGCCAGGGCGTGGATCTCGCCGCCCATGCGCTCGCCCAGGGTGGCGTAGACCATGCGGTGCCGGGCCAGCGGCAGCTTGCCGGCGAAGGCCTCGCAGACGACGGTGGCCTCGAAGTGCACGCCGTCGTCGCCCCGGACGTCGGCGGAGGCGCCGGGCAGGCCGGCCTCGATCAGGTGGCGGATGGTGTCGGGGGTCATGGGATCCGGGGTCGCGGGCCGGCCGCGGCGTTGGCCGGGCGGGCGGGTAGAATGGCCGGCCATTCTACTCCCATCCCCCCTGCCCATGACCCAGCCCGCGCTGAACCCCGACGACGCCGCCCTGTTGGCCAGCGGCCGCCAGGTCCTGGCGATCGAGGCGCAGGCGCTGCAGGCCCTGGAGGCCCGGATCGGGCCGGACTTCGCCGCCGCCTGCCGGGCCCTGCTGGGCTGCCGCGGCCGCGTGGTCTGCACCGGCATGGGCAAGTCCGGGCATATCGCCACCAAGATCGCCGCCACCCTGGCCTCGACCGGCACCCCGGCCTTCTTCCTGCACCCGGGCGAAGCCAGCCACGGCGACCTGGGCATGGTCACCGATGCCGATGTCGTGCTGGCCTTGTCCAACTCCGGCGAGAGCGACGAGATCCTCGCGATCGTCCCGGCGCTGCGGCGCCAGGGCAACGTGCTGGTCGCGATGACCGGACGCCCGGGTTCGAGCCTGGCGCGCCTGGCCGACGTGCACCTGGACGCCAGCGTGCCGGCCGAGGCCTGCCCGCTGGGCCTGGCCCCGACCTCCAGCACCACGGCGGCGCTGGCCCTGGGCGACGCGCTGGCCGTGGCCCTGCTCGAGGCGCGCGGCTTCACCGCCGAGGATTTCGCCCGCTCGCACCCGGCCGGCAGCCTGGGCCGCAAGCTGCTGCTGCACATCCGCGACGTGATGCACGACGGCGACGCCGTGCCCACCGTGCCGGCCGACGCCAGCACCGCCTCGGCCCTGCTCGAGATGACCCGCAAGCGCCTGGGCATGACCGCCGTGATCGGCGAGGACGGCCGCCTGGCCGGGGTGTTCACCGACGGCGACCTGCGCCGCGCCCTCGACGACGAGGACACCGACCTGCACGCCACCCCGGTCTCGAAGCTGATGGGCCGCTCGCCCAAGACCATCGGGCCCGATGCGCTGGCGGTCGAGGCGGCGCACCTGATGGAGGCGCACAAGATCAGCGCGCTGGTGGTCGTCGATGGCGACCGCCGCGTGGTCGGCGCCCTGAATATTCATGACCTGTTGCGCGCCCGGGTGGTCTGATCCCGCCATGCCCACGACCCACGACCCCGCCCTGCTGGCGCGCGCCGCCCGCATCCGACTGGCCTGCTTCGACGTGGACGGCACCCTCACCGACGGCCGGCTGCTCTACGGCCCCGAAGGCGGCGAATCCAAGGCTTTCCACGTGCTCGACGGCCAGGGCCTGCGCCTGCTCGAGGACCACGGCATCGCCGTCGCCCTGGTCACCGCCCGGCGCGGCGCCGCCCTGCAGGCCCGCGCCCGCGACCTGCGCCTGGAGCGCGTGCACGCCGGCGTGAAGGACAAGGCCGCCTGCCTGCGCCAGCTCAGCGAGGAGCTGGGCCTGGGCCTGGACGAGGTCGCGCACATGGGCGACGACCTGCCCGACCTGCCCGCCCTGGCCATCGCCGGCCTGGCCGTGGCGCCGGCCAATGCGCATCCGTGGATCGCCGAACGCGTGCACTGGCAGACCCGCGCCCGCGGCGGCGAAGGCGCCGTGCGCGAGCTGTGCGACCTGGTGCTCGAGGCCCGCGGCCACCGCGAGTCCATCCTGGCGGCCTTCGGGGCGCCGTGAGCCGCACCGGCCTAAATCTCGCGCTGGGCGCCGCCGCCCTGGTGCTGGCCAGCCTGGCCGCCTGGCAGCTGCTGCGTCGTCCGCCTCCCGCGCCGGTGGCCGATCGCTCCGAATACGTGTTGCGCGACTACGAACTGGTGGTCCTGGACGACGCCGGCGCCGAGGCCTTCACGGTCACGGGCCCGCACCTGTTCCGGGAGCCGGGGGCGCGTTCGCTCCTGCTCGAGCAGCCGCGCTTCGCCTTCCCCTCGGATCAGGGCCGCTGGACCGCGCGCTCGGACACGGCCTGGGTGAGCCCGGGGGCCGACGAAGTGCAGCTGCGCGATGCGGTCGAGATGCTCGGCCCGGCCAGCCCCGCCGGGCTGCGCACCCGCTTCGCCACCGACCGCCTGTCGGTGTTCCCGAAGGAGGACCGCGCCGCCACCGACCAGCGGGTGACCGTCACGCAGGGCGACTCTATACTCCGGGGCCTCGGCCTCGCGGTGGACATGCAGGCCAAGCGCTTCCAGCTGCAGAACGACGTCAAGGGACGATATGCGCCACGCCGCTAGCCTCCTCGTGCTGATCGCCCTGGCCACGCCGGCCTTCGGCAAGTCCAGCGACCGCAACCAGCCCATGGACATCGAGGCCGACCGCACCGATGCCCTGCTCGGCGACGACAGCGTCTCGGTGCTCGAGGGCAACGTGCGCATCCGCCAGGGCACGCTCGAGGTCGACGCCGAGCGCGCCGAGGTGCACCGCGCCGGCGGCGACATCAGCCGCATCGTGCTCACCGGCCAGTCGGTGCGCCTGCGCCAGGTGGCCGACAACGGCGAGCCCATGGACGCGCGCGCGCGCCAGGTCGTCTACACGCTCACCGACGAGGTGATGGTGCTGACCGGCGCGGTCGAGGTCACCCAGCCGCGCGGCAACCTGCGCGGCGAGACCATCCGCTACGACCTCAAGTCCGGGCGCCTGGACGGCGGCGGCGACGGCAGCCGCGTGTCCATGCGCATCCTGCCCAAGGCGCCGCCGGCGGACTGATGCTCACCGCGACCGGGCTGGCCAAGAGTTACCGGTCGCGCCGGGTCGTGCGCGACTTCGGGCTGTCGCTGCGCCCGGGCGAGGTGGTCGGCCTGCTCGGCCCCAACGGCGCCGGCAAGACCACCTGCTTCTACATGATCGTCGGCCTGGTCTCCGCCGACGCCGGCCAGATCCTGCTCGACGGCCTGGACATCACCGCCCTGCCCATGCACGAGCGCGCCCGCCGCGGCCTGGGCTACCTGCCGCAGGAAGCCTCGGTGTTCCGCAAGCTCAGCGTCGCCGACAACATCGCGGCGGTGCTGGAGCTGCGCCCGGACCTGGACGCGCACGGCCGCGCCCGCGAGCTGGCCGGGCTGCTCGAGGAACTGCAGATCGGCCACGTCGCCGGCCAGCTGGGCGCCAGCCTCTCGGGCGGCGAGCGGCGCCGGGTCGAGATCGCCCGCGCCCTGGCCGCCAACCCGCGCTTCATGCTGCTCGACGAGCCCTTCGCCGGCGTCGATCCGATCTCGGTCGGCGAGATCCAGAAGATCGTCCGCCACCTGCGCGGGCGCGGCATCGGCGTGCTGATCACCGACCACAACGTGCGCGAGACCTTGGGCATCTGCGACCGGGCGTATATCCTCAACGACGGCGGCGTGCTGGCCCAGGGTTCGCCCGGGGACGTGCTCGCCAATCCCGACGTGCGACGGGTCTACCTGGGCGAGTCCTTCCGCCTCTAGGCCCGTGGCGCCACCCGCATCCCCCCGCGGAACGCCATGAAGCCCACCCTACAGACCCGGCTCGGCCAGCAGATCACCCTGACGCCCCAGCTGCGCCAGGCGATCCGCCTGCTGCAGCTGTCGGCGCTGGAGCTGGAGGCCGAGCTCAACGCGGCGGTGGAATCGAACCCGCTGCTCGAGCGCGAGGAGGAGCAGGGCCCGGAATTCCCGGTCCCCGCCGACGGCCGCCCGGCCGAGGCCCCGGGCCCCGGCCCGGCCGGCGAGGGCGAGGGCGGGTCCGGCGACGAACCCGCCGATTTCGAGCGCCACGCCGCCGAGGACTGGTTCGAGGCCGGCAACGGCGGCGGCGGCTACGAGGGCGAGGACCGCGAGGACAGCAGCCCCGCGGCCGCGCTGGACCTGCAATCGCACCTGCTCTGGCAGCTGCGCCTGAGCCACCTGGGCCCGCGCGACCTGGCCATCGGCCAGGCTCTGGTCGAGGCGATCAACGACGACGGCTACCTGGAGGGCCCGCTGGCCGACATCCAGGCCGCGCTGCTGCCCGAGATCCAGGCCGCCGAGCACGAGATCGAGACGGTGCTGCACATCATCCAGCACTTCGACCCGGTCGGCGCCGGCGCCCGGTCGCTGTCCGAATGCCTGTGCGTGCAGCTGAGCCTGCTCAGCCCGGACACCCCGGGCCTGGCCCTCGCCCGCCTGCTGAGCCAGCAGCACCTGGACGCCCTGGCCCGCCTGGGCGCCGATCGCCTGGCCGCCCAGCTCGGCCACCCGGCCGCGGACATGGCCGAGGCCGTGGCCCTGCTGCGCACGCTCGATCCCAAGCCGGGAGCCCAGGTCGGCGGCAGCGAGGCCGAATACATCGCCCCCGACGCCATCGCCTACCGCCAGGGCGGCGTCTGGAAGGTCGGGCTGGCCCCGGGCAGCCAGCCCCGGCTGTCGATCAACCGGCACTACGAGCGCCTGATCGGCAAGGCCAGCCGCGAGGACGACAGCTACCTCAAGGGCCAGCTGCAGGAGGCCCGCTGGCTGATCAAGAGCCTCGAGACGCGCGCCGACACCCTGCTGCGCGTGGCCCGGGCCATCGTGCGCCAGCAGCGGGGTTTCCTCGAGCACGGCAGCGAGGCCATGCGGCCCCTGACCCTGCGCGAGGTCGCCGAGGAACTGGGCCTGCACGAATCGACCATTTCCCGGGCCACCACCCGCAAGTACCTGCGCACCCCGCGCGGCACCTTCGAGTTCAAGCACTTCTTCAGCTCGGGCATCGCCACCGAACACGGCGGCGCGGCCTCGTCCACGGCCATCCAGGCCATGCTGCGCAAGCTGATCGAGGCCGAGGACCCGCGCGCGCCGCTCTCCGACCAGCGGCTGGCGGAAATCCTGAAGGCCGAAGGCATCCCCGTGGCCCGGCGAACGGTGGCAAAATACCGCGAAGCGATGAACGTCCCCGCCTCCAACGAGCGGCAGCGGCTGGGTTGAGGCCCGCATCCATGGCGAACGCCAGCCACGGCCCGTACGCGGGCGAAAAGTTCCCCCCTCGTTTTGACGCCGGTCACGGCTCGTTGCCGCCCGGCGTGTTCTGCTGTGCCTGAACAACCCACAGGAGGAAAGCGACCATGCGGATCGAGATCAGCGGCCACCAGATGGAAGTCACCCCGGCCCTGCGCGACTACGTCCAGGACAAGCTTGCCCGGGTCGCCCGCCACTACGACCACCACTGCGACGCCCGCGTCGTGCTGTCGGTGGACAAGCTCGACCAGAAGGCCGACGCCACCCTGTCCACCGCCGGCAAGACCCTGCACGCCGACGCCGTGGCCCCGGACATGTACGCCGCCATCGACCTGCTCGCCGACAAGCTCGACCGCCTGGTGGTGAAGCAGAAGGAAAAGATGACCGACCACCACCGCGGCGCCTCGGCGACGCGCACGGACAGTTTCGGCTGACGCCCATGCACCTGCTCGACCTGCTCAGCCCGGCCCGCGTGAAGGTCGGCGTCATCGCCAGCGGCAAGAAGCGCCTGCTCGAACAGCTCGCGGTGCTGCTGGCCGCCGGCGGCGGCGGCGAGACCGAACGCGGCGTGTTCGACGGCCTTTGCGGCCGCGAGCGGCTGGGCAGCACGGGCCTGGGCCACGGCGTGGCCATCCCGCACGGGCGCAGCGCCCGTGCGGGCAGCGCGGTCGGCGCCTTCCTGCGCCTGGCCGAACCGGTGGACTTCGGCGCGCCCGACGGCCAGCTGGTGGACCTGGTCTTCGCCCTGGTGGTGCCCGAGCATTTCGCCCAGCAGCACCTGATGCTGCTGAGCCAGCTGGCCGAGATGTTCGGCGACGCCGGCTTCCGCGACCAGCTGCGCGCCGCGCCGGACGCGGCCGCCCTCTACGCCCTGCTCGCCGACTGGCAGGCGCGCCACGACGCCGCGGCCTGAGCCATGCCCGACCGCCTGCGCGCCCGTGAACTCTTCGAGGAACTGGGCGAGCGCCTCGCCCTGCGCTGGCTGGCCGGCCAGCCCGGCGGCGAGCGCGTGATCGAGCGCGGCGAGCACCTCTCGCGCCGCCCCTCGCTCGCCGGCTACCTCAACGTCATCCACCCGAACAAGGTGCAGATCATCGGCTCGGCCGAACTGGCCTGGCTCGACGGCCTGGACGCGCGCACGCGCTGGGAAGTGCTGCAGAAGGTCACCGAATCGCGGCCCCTGGCCCTGGTCATCACCCAGGACCAGTCCTGCCCCGCCGACCTGCGCGACGCCGCCGAGGAATCGGGCACGCCGCTGTGGGTCTCGCCCAAGCGCGGCTACGAGTTGCTCAACCTGCTGCAGTACCACCTCGCGCGCTCGCTGGCCCCGCGCGTGACCCTGCACGGCGTGTTCATGGAGATCTATTCGATCGGCGTGCTCATCACCGGCGACTCCGGCCTGGGCAAGAGCGAACTGGCGCTCGAGCTGATCAGCCGCGGCCACCGCCTGGTCGCCGACGACGCGCCCGAATTCACCCAGATCGCCCCCGACGTGCTCGACGGCACCTGCCCCGACCTGCTGCAGGACCTGCTCGAGGTGCGCGGCCTGGGCGTGATGAACATCCGCCAGATGTTCGGCGACACCGCGGTGAAGAAGAACAAGTACCTGCGCCTGGTCGTGCACCTGGTGCGCGCGCAGGAGCCCACGGCCGAGGCGATGGCGCGCATCACCGGCGAGTCGCGCAGCCGCAAGGTGCTCGACCTCGACGTGCCGGTGGTCGAGCTGCCCGTGGCCGCCGGCCGCAACCTGGCCGTGCTGACCGAAGCGGCGGTGCGCCTGCACCTGCTGCGCAGCAAGGGCATGGACCCGGCCGCGGCCTTCCTGGCCCGGCACAGCGAATTCCTGCAGCAGGGGGAACTGCCGTGAGCGATCCGACGCGCCCGGTGCTGGTGGTCGTCAGCGGCATGTCCGGCTCGGGCAAGTCGGTGGCGCTCAACACGCTCGAGGACCTGGACTACTACGTCACCGACAACCTGCCGGTGGAACTGCTGCCGCAGTTCGTGCGCAGTGTCGCGGTGCCCGGGCGCGGGCCGGCGCTGCTGGCGGTGGGCATCGACGTCCGCAACCGCACCTCCGACCTGGCGCGCATCCCGGCCATGCTCTCGGAAGTCGGCGCGCTGGGCTTCGACCACCGCCTGGTCTTCCTCGACACCCGCGACGAGGTGCTGATCAAGCGCTACTCGGACACCCGCCGCAAGCATCCGCTGAGCCACGGCGGCCTGGCCCTGGCCGACGCCATCCAGCTCGAGCGCCAGCGCCTGCGGCCGCTGCAGGCCATTGCCGACCTGGTGATGGACACCTCCGAGATGAACGTGCACCAGATGCGCCGGCAGGTGATCACCGCGCTCGGCGCCGGCGTGCAGCCGGGCATGTCCCTGCTGTTCGAATCCTTCGCCTACCGGCGCGGCCTGCCCGCCGACGCCGACTTCGTGTTCGACGCCCGCGCCCTGCCCAACCCGCACTGGGATGGGCGCCTGCGCCCGCTCTCGGGCCGCGACGCCGCGGTGCGCGAGCACCTGGACGCCGACCCGCGGGTGCAGGAATTCGTCGCCCAGGTCGCCGCCTTCCTCGACGCCTGGCTGCCGCGCTTCGAGGCCGAGACGCGCAGTTACCTCACCGTCGCCTTCGGCTGCACCGGCGGCCGGCACCGCTCGGTCTACCTCGCCGAGCGCCTGGCCCGGCACTGCCGCGAGGCCGGCCGCGAGTCGGTGCTGACCTTCCACCGCGAGCTCGAATAATCCCGCCTTCCGGCCGATGACGGCCGCGCGGCCGGCCTGATAATGTGGCCGCATGTCCGTCGGCATCCTCATCCTGGCCCATGAAGGCGTGGGCGCGCCCCTGGTGGCCGCCGCCCGGCGCCTGCTCGGCGCGCTGCCGCTGCGCACCGAGGCCTTCGACCTGGCCTGGGACGCCGCGCCCGCGGCCGCCCTGCCCGCCGCCAGCGCCGCGATGCGCAAGGTGGACGGCGGCGACGGCGTGCTGATGCTGGTGGACCTGTACGGCGCCTCGCCCTCGCGCCTGGCCGCCGAGCTCGCGCGCCTGGGCACGCCGGCCCGCCGCGTCAGCGGCGCCAGCCTGCCGATGCTGCTGCGCGTGCAGAACTATCCCGAGCTCGGCCTGGACGAGCTCGCCCTCACCGCCGCCGCCGGCGGCCGCAACGGCGTGGTGCTCGACGATGCTTGAACGCGAACTCACCGTCGCCAACCGCCTGGGCCTGCACGCCCGCGCCGCCGCCAAGCTGGTGCAGGTGCTGTCGGGCTTCAGCAGCCAGGTGACCCTGCTCGGCCGCGGCCGCGAGGTCAACGCCAAGTCGATCATGGGCGTGCTGCTGCTGGCCGCGGCCCCCGGCTCGGTGCTGGTGCTGCGCGCGGACGGCGAGGACGAGGCGGCCGCCATCGAGGCCGCGGCCGCGCTGTTCGAGCGCCGCTTCGACGAGGACGCCTGATGCGGCGCGCCCTGCGCGGCCTGGGGGCTTCGCGCGGCGTCGCCCTCGGCCGCGTGCGCGTGCGCCAGCCGCAGGGGCTGGTGGTGGAGGAAACCCGGATCGGCGCGCACGAGGTCGAGGCCGAGCTGGCCCGCCTGCACGCCGCCCTCGACGCCGCCCGCGCCGAACTGCGCGGCCTGCGCCAGCGCCTGCACGGCGCGCTGGCCCAGGAGGTCGGCGAGTTCATCGACCTGCACGCGATGATCCTCGACGACCCGGAGCTGCTGCAGGGCCTGGACGGCCTGGTGCGCACCGGCCGCTACGGCGCCGACTTCGCCCTCAAGCTGCAGCGCGACCGGCTGGCGGCGGTGTTCGAGGGCATGGACGACGACTACTTCCGCAGCCGGCGCGAGGACCTCGACCACGTCATCGGCCGGGTGCACGCCGCCCTGCACCGGCGCAGCGACGACGCCGAGGCCGGCCTGTCCGGCGAGATCCTGGTCTGCGAGACGATCGCCCCGGCCGAACTGCCCGAGCTGCAGGCGCGCGGCGTCGTCGCCATCGTAGCCGCCAGCGGTAGTCCGCTCTCGCACGGCGCCATCCTTGCCCGCAGCCTGCACCTGCCGATGGTGCTGGGCGGCGGCGAGCTGCTGGCGATCGCCAACGACGGCGACGCGCTGATGGTGGACGGCGCGCATGGCGAGATCGTCATCGAGCCCGACGCCGACGACCTGCGCCGCTACCACGCCGCCCGCGCCCGCCAGGGCCAGGAGCAGGCCAGGCTGGCGCGGCTGCGCCAGCAGCCCACGCGCACCACCGACGGCGTCGACATCCGCCTGTACGCCAACGCCGAGTCGCGCGAGGACGTGGCCGAGGCGCATGCGCTCGGCGCCGACGGCGTCGGCCTCTATCGCACCGAGTTCCTGTTCCTGCAGCGGCGCGAGCTGCCCACCGAGGACGAACAGTTCCTCGCCTACCGCGACCTGGTGCTGGGCATGGCCGGGCGCGTGGTCACCATCCGCACGCTCGACCTCGGCGCCGACAAGGCCGACCACACCGGCCTGGCCCTGCGCAGCGAGCCCAACCCGGCCCTGGGCCTGCGCGGCGTGCGCCTCTCGCTGGTGCACGAGGCCCTGTTCCTCACCCAGCTGCGCGCCATCCTGCGCGCCAGCGCCTACGGCCCGGTGCGCATCCTGGTGCCGATGGTCAGCGGCCGCGAGGAGATGCAGCGGGTCGCCCAGCTGCTGGCCCTGGCCCGCGACCAGCTCGACGCCGGCGGCGTGCAGGTCGGCCCGGTGGCCGAACTGGGCGCGATGATCGAGGTGCCGGCGGCGGCGCTGGGCCTGGGCGACATCGTCGACCTGGTGGACTTCGTGTCGGTGGGCACCAACGACCTGGTGCAGTACCTGCTGGCCACCGACCGCAACCACGAGTCCCTGGCCGAGCTGTACACGCCGCGCCACCCGTCGGTGCTGCGCCTGCTGGCGGAGGTGTTCGCCTTCGGCCGCCGCAACGGCATCCCGGTGGCGGTCTGCGGCGAGATGGCCGCCGACCCGGCCAACGTGCCGCTGCTGCTGGCCCTGGGCCTGCGCGATTTCAGCCTGCACCCGTCGACGCTGCTGGAAGTGCGCCAGGCGGTGCGCGCCGCCGACCTGGCCAGCCTGCGCCGCCGCAGCGGCACGCTGCTGCGCTGCCACGACCGCGCGGCCATCGACCGCTGGCTCGCCCGCTGCTGAATCCGGCGTCGGCGCCCCGCGGGCGGGTGGCTTGGCGGGTGGCGGCTTTGCGGGTGCGTCGGCCCCGTGGCCGGGGAAGTTGGTCGGCGGCAGCGCCGCGCTGCGAGGGGGACTCCCCGTCG
>VFQN01003832.1_pt1 | contig 20692 bp, 15 predicted proteins | sample 3512371 | NCBI WGS metagenome assembly VFQN01 (sample SAMN10412370, study PRJNA504923) | tailings metagenome | isolation source: Replicate 2 from Balatoc abandoned mine | place: Philippines: Itogon, Benguet | collected 2017-08-28
AAGTGGATGTGCTGGTCGAAGGTGATGAAACCGATCTGAGTGCGTGGCGCGCCTGGTAACTCGTCTAAACTGCTCTTGATCGCATTGACGCATGATTGAATCATACCAGAGCTATAGGCGGGCTCTGTGACGTCGATGACGAAAAAGTAGACAGGCGGCTGAGGTGGTCGAACCATGTAGTCGCCTGGAGCGACGAACTCCACTGACGCCTTACACAGTTCAGGACGCTGGTCACGGTCACGACGATGTCCTTTATTGTCCAAGTGAGAGAAATAGGTGCTTGGGACGTCATTTAACATGCCACAAATATTACATCTATTCAAAGACAAAACAAGATGGCAGTGATGACATCATGGAACATGTCAGAATAACACGTCAACTTACCTCCATCGTCGTCCATTATCCGCCCAGGTAACATACGGATTAATATAAGTACGGCAACGCTTGCATCGAATGATTCCAGTGGCGCCAAAGTCCACGACATCGATCTCATCATTGCTTGTTCCCTTGTCATTCCACATGGGCTTGCACACAACACCCAGAGGCAGTCTAGAGGCGTTGGCTTGGTTCTGAGTGCTCACGATCTTTGTCACAGAGGCTCGAAGGAAGTTTGGATTGCATTGAATGGAAAGGTCGACCTCATCAAGGGTTGGGAGAGGAGGAGCACCTCCTGACACCATGTTCGGATCCATGTTAGCTGGGTTATTAGGACCCCCAGGTGTCAGACCGCCTTGCTGTGCCATTGCTGCTAAGTTTGCACCAGAATCAAAACCCATTGGCATACCAGTCATACTGCCAGGGTTTGGCACAGGTCCTGCAGCACTGTAGGCGGCAGAATATTGAGGAGGAGCCATCATACCAGGTCCTCCGATTGGAGGAGGACCCAAACCACCAGTGGGAGGACCGATCGGTGGAGGAGCAATACCACCTACTGTGGGTGGAGGACCGTAAGCACCGGTGGGAGGACCTGGAATGGACGGAGGAGGGGTGATACCTGCAGGGTTCGTGATGGGTGCTGGAGCACCACCTGCTGTGCTGAAGAAAGGAACCGACTTCGGACCCGATGGAGCAGATTGATAGCTTGGTGGTGGGATGCCTCCAGGGGTGGGAGGGCCAGGAGGAGAGCCATAACCGCCACCACTAGGAGGAGGAGTGTTGCCACTTCCACCATACACTGGTGGTGCACCATAAGCCGGAGCTGCGGGAGCACCATATCCGGCAGGACCAGGGGCTCCGTAAGGGGCAGAAGGTGCTCCATAGCCTCCAGTAGGAGGTCCTGGGGGAGCACCATATGCTGGAGGAGCGCCATAAGCAGGAGGGCCGCCAGCAGGAGGTGGGGCTCCATAGCCTGCGGAAGGAGGAGGAGGCATGCCTCCACCGACACCTGAAGTTGGAGCAGGTCTTGCCGCTGTCGCACCAGTACCTGGATTGAAAAAGGTAGGAGGTGCACCAGCTCCAGGAGGGCGATAAGCTCCAGCCCCTGTAGGCGGTGGGACATTAGTATTGCCTGGGGGAGCTCCATAAGGGCCTCTAGGCGGATAATTCGACATCTTCAATCGATTTTATTCCAAAAACTTCCAAACAAATTCAATCAAAGTCAATTTGACACAATGATTCTTCAAAAACTTCGAAATTCGTTGATGCAAAGATTTCAAAGAAAAACAGAATCTTCCAACGGTAATATCAATTGATAAATTCTCAATCCTATTACAAACAACCTCGTGTCTTCAAGCGTGAGCTCCTGTCGCGTTGTCTCGAGGGAGTATTGCGGGGAGGATGGTGAGGTAAAGTATAGGGTTGTTGGAAGATGACTGAATTGTGTTATGATTTTCCTCTAATCAGGTTTTTCGGAAGTTCGATTTTTCGGATTTCAGTAGGTTTTTTCATAATTTAGCGCTAGAGTCACCACTCTCATAACACGATTAGGATGAGTGAGAGGAAAGGAGACAGAGACAGTAAAACTGTGCGGGAAAAAAACTGTAGTTTGATTTCAATATTACTATCAATCCAGTCTCAACAGTCTCTTGAACCTCATAGGAAGAATGGGATTTCCCCATCGTTTTGTCTATTTATTGAGATTCACTGTATCTAACTACTAACAACCCCCAACCAAATGGAGGCAAACAAAATGAACAAAACATAACAACCGAATGGACATACTCATTTAAAGCTCTTCCTCAGCACTGTCGCTATCTTTCTTGTCCTTCTGAGCATTTTCTGTCTCAGCGTTTTGTTTCACCTCCTCCTCTCCCTCGACCTTCACTTTCACCACCTCCTCTTCGTGAGGGTTGTGGCTTGTACTATTATCACTTGAAGAAGCATTAGTATTCACAGTAATATTCTAAAGAAGAGATTGCAGATTGTTAAGGAGATACCAAGCAGACACAGTAGATCGCTCACCTCTTTCTTCTCTACAGGAGGAGCTGGCTTTGGCTTCTTCAACAACTTCTCAAATAAAGCTTTCACAGGCTTTAACTGCGCTGGGACTTCAGAAGAATGGAAGACAGGCTTTTCGAAAGGAGATACTTTCTCTTGAGCCTCGGCCTTCTCTTCGATCCAGCTATCAGCCTTCTCGACAAGCTTCAGAAGATCGGTCTTCTCTTCCTCTGTGATGTGAGGAAGCTTCTCAGCCCAGGAGTTGACTGCCTTCTTCACTTCTTCCAAGGAGTTCTTCACCTTTGTAATGGCTTCAGAGCGAGCAGTGAGTTCAGTGAAGCGAGAGAAGATAGCCTCAGCCTTAGTCTGGATGTCAGTCTGCTTGCCCTTGTAGACAAGGACAGTCTGATCTCTGCCTTCATCATAGAGCCAATCTTCCACGGTATTCGCTAGGTCGATAACTTCCTGACGTTGCTCGTCAGTGCTAACAGCCTTGAGCTTGTCTTCCTCGTCTAACAGACGATTCTTCACCTTGTAGATATAGCTCTCCAAGTCATTGAGTGCTGCTGCCTTTGCCTTTCGGATCTCGTCAGCAGCTTGGAGGGCACGAAGTCTGCCCTTTGCTTCAGCGATTTGAGCAGGAGACCAACGAGGAGGAAGGACAATAGCATCATCAACAGTCACGGTTAATGGCTTGCGGATGACGTTCACGGCCTTCTTCTTTGGAGCAGCAGCTTTAACCTTCACCTCACCTTCTGCGGCAGTGTTATCAGCAGCACCCTCAGCTGGAGTAGCATTGGCAGCAGCAGTCGCGTCGGTCACGTTTTCTCCTTCGGCAGTGGTGTTAGCATTCTCAGTAGTATTTTCAGCCACAGGAACTTCAATGAACACCTCGGCCTTCACTAGATGCACCTTGCCTGAGTTATCCATCTGGAAACCAAGCTGTACCTTTGGCGAAACTCCCTTATCCTGATGCTCCTTCGCGAAGGCAGTAACACCAGTGATGTTGTATGATGCAACAAGACGATCAGTGCCAGCTGGAAGCAATGGTTGGTCCTCATATTCAATCTTGCATAAGATGTCTTGATCATAGTTGAAGGCAATCAGCTTATTCTTCGATGGGAAGGTAGATTTAGCAGGGAATAAGACAGTATGCTTCTCCCACTTCTCCTCTTCCTCAGCGGAGGCTTCAGGCTTCTTCTCCTCACTTGACTTGAAGAAGCTTGAGAGAAGTCCACCTGACTTCTCCTCAGCGGCTTTCGGCAAGGTCTGCACACGCACTCCAATGTCGAAAGGAGAGATGTCAGTGATTCCGATCTTTCTCACGCGGAACTGTGTGGAGAGATTCGCTGCACGGAAAGCAGCGCCTAAGGCCATCGCTTCATCACCATTCAAATGTTGTCCGACATCAATCTGATGTGTCACCTTGAAGTACTCGTCAAGAAGCTTTCTAATCTTAGGAATGCGCACGCTGCCTCCGAGGAGCTCAACGTTGTGAATATCCTTGATAGTGAGACCGGCAGACTTCAAAGCCTCTTCAACTGGGACTAAGATACGTGATAAGAGATCGGCAGACGCTTCTTCGAACTCATGACGAGTAATCTTGCCAGCGAGATCGATATCAGCATGAAGTTGCTCGATGCGATAAGGAAACTCATTGTTAGCAGAGAGAATCTCTTTGATCTTATTGGCTTCAATCTTTAATCGAGTCATCGGACGGACGAATGAACGAATATCTTTATCTTTGCCAGATGGTTTCTTTTGCCAGAGAGTGTTGAACTTATCTGCAAGGTATTCAGCGATCTTCAGGTCGAAGTAATATCCTCCGAGACTGTGATCCCATGCCTTACCCACAACCTCAAACTGTCCCACGGTCTTATTCTTACCACCTTCCTTTGCTTGGTAAGAAGAATAGGTAACGATGGAGACCTGAACAGAGCCAGCACCCATATTGTAATAGAGGACGGTGGTTGGTTCGTCGAAGGTGCGATCCATCGCATAATTCAGCGCTGCACCGGTATTCTCCTCAATTAAGCTCAATACATTTAATTCTGCAATGTTAGCTGCAGTATATAAAGCTTCTTTCTCATGTTGAGTGAAGAAGGAAGGCACCGTGAGCACACAATCCTTCACAGCTTGACCAGCAAAGTTGTGAGTGATATCCTTCACATGCTGTAAGATCATCGCGATTAACTCCTCTGATGTATAGTAATTCTGTTCAACTTTTAAAGAGAGGAATTTAGTGGTTTCATTGGTGGTAATCTGGTAAGGATGGTATTGAGTCTTCACTACCTCTGAGGTGAAGGGACTGTCAGAGGTCTTTCCGATCAATCGACCGATCTTCTGAAAGGTTAACTCTGGCTTCCTTCCCATTAATGCAACGGCATCAGAGCCAAATAATCTTTCGTCTTTATAGAAGGCAAGGCATGTTGGTGTCTTGCGTTTGGATTGAAAGTTCGTGACTAAGAGAGGCGCGAAAGTCTTAGGAACGACAAGGAAAGGCTGAAGAAGGTTCACTTACCAATTTCTAGAGGATGTCCAGGCTTCACAATTGCAATCTTTAAGGAATCACTAGCAAAGTCAATCCCAATAACATTGCCTGCAGACCAGGCCACATACTGCAGTAAGCAGACTAAAACAAGAGCTACAGCGAACATGATGCCTCACTCTCACACAGTTATAACTAAATATTCCCTAACAGAGATAGAAGAATCTGAAAGAGACCGGATTGATGCTGTTGGGAAGGAGTTCTTCCACTGTCAAACAACTGGCAATGATCAATCAATAGTTCTCGAACACGTACCAAATAAAACACGACTTTCTCATAACTCGATTTTACGACTTTCTTTTAGTGGAAAACTGCTTTTACAATCCCGCAAAGTGGGTTTAGTAGGTTTTGGGGAAAACGCACAACCGTTACAACTGCACTTTGAGAAGTCTCGAATCATTTTAAAATACAAATACCCCATCCTTGCTCTTCCAATTCATCCAAGAAACATCCTATAATGGGAGCTGCTGCATCAGTTGAGGGAGAGAATAATGAAATTCATGATCCTAATGAAGATTATGTTGTCGAGCCCCCGAGCTGTAAGTGCTGCAACTCCCTTCTTCTCTTATTAGTCCAAGCATCTCATCTATCACTTTTTGTAGTTTTGCCTGAAGGAGCTGTCATGACAGATAGTGATGATCTTCTCCTCGCAGTCAAGATGGGATGTCTGTGCCAGCTGTCTTATAATAACACTTCCCTCACCACTGATAACGAGGAATACGAGCAGAAATGGCTCAATGCACTGCATATTACCGATTATAAGATCTGGGACGACATCTCTGGCGAGGGAGAGAAGAAAAGTATTGACTCTCAAGCTCTGACAGGTGTAATCAAGCTCGCTAGTAATAAGTATGCCAAGGCGATGCCCTTCGTCTGCTTCAGAGGCACGAAGTCCACCAGCGACATGCTCCACGACCTCGCCTCTCTGATCACTGTCCCTCTTGTCACAAAGAAGAAGAACACTGTTGGAACGACTGGTTTAGGCTTTGAGATGAAGTTAGCGGCCTTCAAGAAGCTCGATCTCGTGGAATATGTCATCGAGCAAGTGAGAAAGCATGAGACAGGACTCTTCGTCACTGGCCATAGTCTCGGTTAGTCATCTTTAGTTTCACTTTTCAAATCTCTTGTTATGGTATGATCTCTTAGGAGGAGCAGTGGCTGCTGTCTTCACGGCAGAGATCCTGCGAGACTATGAGGATCTCTTTGATCTCGTTCCTCTGGTACAGGTCACGTTCGGTGCTCCTCGTGTCTTCGATAAGAAGACATCTCTCGCCATCAATAGTAAGAAGTATCATAATCTTCGCTTTGCGAATGAGAAGGACGTCATCACCACTCTCCCTCACTGGCATATGAAGAGTTTGTATCATGTGGGCGACTGCTGCTTCGCGGTGGACGGTAGTCGCACCTGGCACACGATCAAACGAACAACGATCGAGGACTTCGAGGAAGACCAAGAAGACGATGACGATGAGAACGAAGACCTCGCCGAGAAGGCGAAGGTCATGGCGAACAATCATCGCCGTTTTAACTTCGCTGGTGACGGGCACTTGGACAGCAACAGCTTCGCCGATGTGTTGGCACGATTCACTATCGGCAGTGCTGACACGCATGCCATGTCTCAAGCGAATGGCTACCTCGATCAGATCGTTCATTCCAAGGCTTTCAAGCTCGCCGTGGCGAGATCAGGAGAAGATGTCAAAGGGACCTTCACTTCCTTACCCATCGAGATCGCGAAGGCAAGTGCGATTGTTGAGATGGGCACAGCAGTCGCGGGTCTTGCAAACTCACTCGAGGGATTATTCCAAGAATAAGAATGATTCTTATTGTCTGACTTCCCTTCTCTTTTCCTCTTCCAAGTTGCAATTTCCAATTTCTTTCTTCAAAAAATTCGTTTTCCTATGTTAATGGTAGTAGTCGTATGAAGGGTATTATTATTATTTCTTATATTATTATAGTCGTATTATCATGATTCTTCATGAGTGTTTCTCTGGTATTCATATATGATATTTGATTCGGTTTTTAACTCTTTCTTTCTTTTCTCTCTTTCCATCGTAATGGATCTAACATATTAACATAACTCACATGCAAATAAGTTAGATTAGGGGTTTGAGGAATGTTTGTTGTGTTGTTATGATATTTAGCTACTCTATGCGAGATGTGCTGATATCATTGTCTTATAAACTTTGAAATAGATTAGTATGAGATGAAATGTAATGCTTTGAGGTGAGAAGAAGAGCAATAAATAATAGAAAGGACATATTTATTAGACCATGCTATCATAGGAGTCAGTGCTCATTGCGACCTCTTCTTCTTCCATCATCTTATCATCATCTCCTCCCACAGTCTTATTCTCTGATGGATCCTTCACTGACATAGAAAAGGTCTTGATCAACGGTTCCGGCAAAGTATACTCCTCTCGTAGCTTCTCATCAATGAATCTCACTTTCTTCTGAGGAGTATGGGGTGTGGACCTGCCTTGATCCATCTCTCCCTCTAAGCTGTCGTGCGAACCTTTCAAACGACTGTTATACATCGAAGAACTAGTCATCGAGGAAGAAGATAAGTTCTCAGTGGAGATAGCGATGGAAGAAGACGAGGAATGAGTGCTACAGGAAGTGACAGCAAGTGCCTCGTCATCGCTCTTCTTGTCACTGTATAAAGCCATATTCGCGATCTCCATGACCGTGTAATTACGTTTTAATCGGGTAACCAAAGAAACAAGGAACTGGATGAGATCGTTCAAGTATTCTATGGTATGAGATTCAGGTGAGAAGTGTGGGCAGAGTGTTGAGTGTCGCTTGACTCACCGAAGGAATAAACTGGCACACGAAGGAATTGATCTTGAAGATACTGAAGGCGATGAATACTTCCTAATTGTTGGAGAATCAGTTGTTTGAGATATTCGATGCGTTGAACGAGTTGTTCTCTCATCATAGTCGTTGCTATGGAGGTCTCCTCGTCCCCTCTCATCGAGTCATCGCTGTTTCTCCTCTCAGTAATCGCAGTGCTCTCCATCGAGTCTTCATCGACAATAGTAGTATTGTCTGTGGTAAGGCTATCTTGCTGGTCGTAGAAGCTCTGAATAGCTTCTTTGAACGCTTCTAACAGATGGATAACATGAACAATCTGATCACAGATATCGTCATGCATCTTGCGCTTCCTCTTGCTATAAATGAGTGCAAATTAGCACAACGAGCGAAATCAGAGAATTAGGAGTGACTCACACTGTAGGAAGGCTAATATATGAGGCATTCATCCCTTGTAGATTAGTCACCGATAAATCCTCAAAACACGCAGACTTTTCATCAGAAATATATTCCAGAGAAGCGTCTGAAGGAGACCTCGATTGAGATAAATTACCAGAGATGACATGCACAGAGTTATTATTATTGTTATTATTAATATTATGATGGGTCATAGAAGTAGTATTAATAGTTGAAGAATGAGGAAGAACAATCCTTTTGAATGGTCTACAAGAAACTAAAGGATTCACAATAGTTTCAGGAGATGATGCAAGATGCGCGGTATCTTTCATTCTCTTCCTTCTTATTGTCCTGAATCTTCTTCACTATGATGATTCTTATTCTTCTTATCGTTCCTATTTCGATCCCAATAAATCCCCTCTCACTGCAGAAACGCGTTTATCGATTTGGAAAAGCGATTTTTAAGTACTAGTAAGGTAGAATAACAAAAATATTATTTTTGTCTATTATTCTTTTTAGAGGAGTTATTAGCGTAGAAGTTAACACAACAAGCAAAGTGAACATCAATACATAGATTGAATTCAAAACTGGTGAGTAGAGACTAAATAGAAAATAAAAATTTATTATGAAGAAAGAAGTAAAGAAAGAATCATAACTAAAAGAACTAAAAATGAAAATGAAAAATGGAATCATCAACAATTACACCTATTACTCCTTCGGCGATTATTACAAGACGAGGACACATCCCATATTGCACGATCTTGCGAGAGAATACAACACTCCTTCTTTCATAAAAGCCAGTGTTGATTATCACCCGCCAAAACGCGCATTACACCCCTTATCTAAATAACTCGCTCGCAAACATACATACATTTTTGCGAATGATGAAAACCGCATATTAAAATCGAACACTTACACACGATACATGGTCAAACACAAAGGGAGGGAAAACACTCAAACACCTTCAGAGTCAATCGTGATACATATAAAGCAATACAGACGAATAATGTGAAACAAGGGAATACGCACAGGTTAGTATGCTATTTTAGTTCCTACCAATGAAGCAAACAGTGGCAGTATTGTATGGAGTGAGTCTGATAAAAGCGAGTGAGAAGAGAACAAGAAGAATGACTTAAACTGATAGGAATCATCTTCACATTCGAATCCCCCTCTCTCCTCGCTTTTCTCTCTCATTATGAATCATCATGGTGATAATAACAATAATAATCGAGCCTCACTAAACTTTTTAAATCGATTTTTTTTTCTTCTTTTTCTTTTCTTCAATTGTGTCTCTAATAAATAATAATATCGATCAAACTATTGACAATCACGCTCTTCACTATCAATAATATAAATAACAATCAGGTTTTCTACTTTCTAAAGGAGTCCAATAGAAATACTAGAATCATACTAATCAGGTGATCCTATTCTTCTCAAAGATTCAGTCCGCTATATTTGGCTCCGGCATCCTTGTCTAAAACAACCCTCTGAATTTTCCTCGTTCTCCTCTGAGTTTGTGTCTCACTTGTATTCTATAAACCGTGTTGATGAGATTCCTTTCATCCATAAATCAGAAACAATACTTACAGAAGAGGAGAGAACCGACGCGCTGTAGTTCGCAGTGGAAGAGGCCCTCGATTCTCTGCTTTGAGCACCAATACTAAGGGTGCCACTCGAGATCTTCTTCATTTGAGGGTGGAGACTTGTCGGAAAGTTTGCTGCGTTGGGGATTGAGGAAGGAGTGGGGCTAGGTGAGTGAGAATGCGTGGCAGAGGCACTCGAGGGGAAATGAGGATGCTTGTAAGCAGTGTAATGATATTCCTCTGTTGGGAAGTTGCTAGCTCTCGAGTGAGGGCGAGATTGTGCCTTACTCGCATTACTACTCCCAAGGCCACTAGGATTTTTCGTCAGAGAGGTGCGATTGGTATTGTTGTAGCTACCGCTGCTATTGGTGAGTGTGTCTATCGATTGATGAGATGTACCCCTCACTTCTCGCATAGATAGAATCAACGCCATACGTAACGCCTCTTCATTAGCTCGTTCGATTTCTTCGGATTGTTTTGTTCGATTGCTCTATAGAACTTCTATTAAGAGGGGAGAACGGCAATGACAGAGGAGACAACTCACCGCTACAGATTTCTCTTCTAAAGATAATTGGATTGCTTCTCGCAAGGCTGTTTCATTAATTCTTTCGATCTCTCTTTTCTTCTTCTCTGCTTCGTACTTTTTCTATTGATAACAGCGGCGAGGATTAGAGTTAGAAAAAAGTGGCAGAAAATGGAGTAAGATTGCGAACCTCTCGTTGTCTCTGGAATTCGATGTATGCCGGTTCATTGGTTGTGGAGTGGTCTTCCGAATAGTCGGAATGATAATCGTATGGAGCGGTATGTGTGAGAGAAGGATCATAAGAGGCCGATGAGGAGGTATTCTGACGAGAGTGTACGCTATGAGGTTGAGAAGGTGGTAATAATGGTTGCACTACAGCAGCAGGAGGAGGAGGAGGCACAGGGTGAGCTGGTGGATTTGAGATGGGCGGGTGAGGAGGCGGAGGATTGATGAATGGCTCGGCATTGAAAAACTGACTGAGAGAGTTAAACTGTTGCATCTCACCGTAATGACTCTGTTCTGTCGGATCAATCATCATCTGATATCTCGCTGAGTTCTTCCTCCTCAACGCCGTGGCAGGGGCTCTTGGGTAAGGGGAGGAAGGGACGTAAAAGGAATTGAATCCCGGTGTAGTAGCAGGATTGGTCGTTCGTGATGTCGTATTGGTCGGGAGATTAGAGTCCACTAGAGGGAAGCCGTATTCAGAATATGTAGGGATAGTGAGAGGAGGTGGGTAATTGAACTCATGCATCGCCATCGCAGTGCTCGCAGTTGGTGATTTTGGAATGTAGAAGCTCTTTGCATAGAAGCTCTATAGGAGACAAGAAAAGATGAGAAAAGTTTGTTTCTGAACTAAATTGTCAATTTCTCACCTGGAAAGCAGGTTGATACGGCACTCCCGCTAAAAACTCCTCAGTTGGTTTCGCGGTAGGGATGGCAGACGTGCTATTATATCGAGGAACGACGTGGACATGAGGCTGTTGTGAGAGCACAGGTTGACTGGTAGGACGCCAGAGAGAAGGGGAAACCTCTGGTTCCAGACTCGAAGGAATACGATTAAGAGGCGAGACTGCAGAAATCTCTTTGCCTGGACGAACCATGAAACTTCTACTATTTCTTGTCGACTGTTGTGCACGCTTTAGATTCTTTTCACTTTTTAGTTTGTTCATCGTCGAATAAGGATTACTTTGGGAAAACTCCATCACATCGGCCGCGATAGTCACTGTCGGAGCTGTTTTTGTCACCGTGGTGGTTGGCGAGAGCGAAGACGACAAGCGATTAATAGGAGAGGTTTCAGCAGTGGTAGTTGCATTTGGAGAGAGAAGACGAGAACTTTCGCCTTCCTCCGCAGAAGAAGAGAATGTTGGGTGAGAGGTCAGCGTCGAGGATTGCATGGGAAGTTTTGGAGAGATATCACCCTCTTCACTGTCCGCGGATAGCTTCATCATTCCTGCCGCTCGAGGATCTGGTCTAAGTTTCGGAATCTTCACTGAAAATTCACCTCTCGTCACTCGCCTTTGGATATCATCTTCATCGCGCGAAAAAGTCATTCTAAGAGGGGAGTTTGGAGAAGGACCATCGTAGAAATCATCATCCACCTCATCTAGTTCGTCCAAATGCTCTGAGTGCTCACTGAGACTCGTTTTGTCTGATTCATTCGAGACATTTGAGAAGATAGATGTTGCGCTCTTCATCTTCGAAAAGACCTCCGACGCCGAGGAACCTCCAGAGACTTCATTGGAATTGACTGAATGGTCTCCATCTGCCTTGGCTTTCTCTGCATGAGCAGTGAGAGTTGTCTTGGGAAAGGTTAGCTTCTTAGACACTGATTTCTACATTTCAATGATGATATCAATATTAAATTTCAGTTTGGAAATAATATCTTTTCAGTTGGTATCTTACCTTCTCTGCCGAATCCTTTGAAGAAACTGAACCAAAGTCATTCAAATTCACTTGAATAGCTTTTTTACGCTTAAAGAATTTCTTGATAAAGCCAAACATTCCCTTCTTCTTTGCTTTCCCAGTCTGATCAGAATCTTCTTCTGAGGGTAATATCGGAGGTTCACGAGGAGGATATGGGGGATGTGGTTGGGGAGGACTGAAAGCAGATTGAATGAGACTTTCAGCCAGTGGTGGCGGTTGATGGACCTCATCATATCGTTTTTGAAGATCCTCTGGAAGGGAATCCTGATGAAACCTTGCGACATTCCTGCGAGTTCTGGAAGATATATATTGCTCGGAGTTCTTCATGGGAAGAAACGGAAGTTGCTTGACTTATTTTTCAATCTCAAAGATAAAAGAGTCGATTATGGATAAGAGTAGTTCATAGCTGAAGACTTCATATAAGGATTATCGAAGTTTGAGAAAAATTCTTCAGTATCAAAAAAATAGAAATAAAATAAACACAACTCGATAAGAAACTGAATCAACTGAATTCGTTCAACACTCGATAGACAAACAATAGAAATCAAAAGGTATTATGTTCCTTTCGACAGTATGAATGTCAAAGATCAATCAAGTATGAAAAAAGAAATAATATTCTTCAAGAGAAAACGTTATTCGATTGAACAAAAAAAATATCTCAAAGAATCAAGATAGTAGTGGTACACCTTGAAATATATCACCAAGCTCTCCACACATTGGATGAACAGCTCAAAAGCTTATCTCTCTCCCACTCTGTCTTCCCAACTAAAAGCCCAACTGAGCTAACCTGCAATACTGCTCTTTCAATTCATTCAAACTTCCTTTTCACCCATTGTCTTTTTCTCAACTCCTCTCAGAACTATGAAAAACCCAAGATTTCTGCAACGGAACATTCTTCAACGGATTAAGAATCTGGTTGGGGTGGCGTCAGTGGTAGTGCCATATTAGAAAAAGGATATGCCACTGTACTGTGACCAGAGAAAACTCGAAAGTTCGAAAGTTCGAAAGTTCAAAATCCCGTCTCCCAAAGTTATATGAGAGGAACGTTAATCCTTCTATCAGTTATCTAGATCTATTCGACCTTCTTTTTGCACTTTTTTCGACTGTGTTTAGAGAGATTGCAAATGGCTTGGCCTCCTTTTATTTGGTTAATGTTATTGGGCACAGCTGCTATCACAGTTCTTCATCATTATCGAAGAGTTGAGTTGGAGAATCGACCAAGAAGAGATTACTCGAAACAGAAATCAAAGAGTAATTTCTCAAAGCACAATCGATCCAGTGAATCCTTACGAAATCGTCGCTTTAGGGGATCATATGGAGAGGCTCCAATCTACGAATCACCTGAGGAAAGTGAAGAGGAGGAAGAAGAGGACAACATCGAGGAAGAAGTCATCCCTTACAATTCTCAAAGAGATTTAGGCACTAGATCTCGTTCATCTTCTAGTTTTCATTCCAAAAAGCCTCAATCTAATGAAACAATCCCTCCAATTGCCCCGTCTAGTTCGAAGACTAAATCCAGTCCATCAGTCGATCTCAATCCCTCGTCACCGCTCATTCCCTTAGACGAGGTTGCACCAAACCCTAGATTCATTTTTAATCGTGAATTACCGTCTCAAGCTATCAAGACCACAGTCCCCTTCTCTGATCCGTCGTCCAGCAGCACCCCCGTCATAATACCTCTCATCTCTCCACTCAGCTCCAACACAAGCAATAAGTTCAGCCAAAAGGTGGTTGAATGCAATCAAATGGTAGAAGAGGCTACTTCGATGGATATAGACCGATATGATCGCTCTCTGAGTGACGCGGAGAGCATGTCTCTGACGTATGACAACGATGGCGCTGACAGCGTCAATCTCTTCCGCCTCTCCTCTGACACCATCGGCTACTCTGTCTATGACCTTCCAGTCACATCTAAGGACGACGATGCGGTCAGTCTCGTGGAGAATCCCCTGCTAGAAGATCCCTTCATTGAGGTTGACAGCGTCACAAACCCTGCCAAACACGCGCCACCTCACCCTCCATCGCTCTCCTTGCCCTTTATCTACTCTCAACCGGCTACTCCAGGGTCAGTAGAACGAGGTATACAGACCGATGACCACCTCTTAGAGAGGGGTAAGCCAGCGTCTCTGACCTCTCTCTTGAGGGGATTCGAGGAAGAAGTTGACTTCAGAGGCATCGCCAGTGAGAGGGAGGAAGACCTCGGACTTATAGCAGGAGAAGGGCTCGCAATCAATCTTGATGACATCAACGCTTCCTCTTTTCTGAATGCTCCAAAGACAAAGAATCCTGCTGGAAATAATCGATCGTTTTCCTTCCAATCCGATTCCCTGGACGGTGCTAATAACAGTGTGAGTATGTCACAGGCACCCACACCCAGCATCCATAACACCGCTCATACCCACACCCTCTATCATAGTCCTTCCCCTACCACTGAGGTAGTGAGGAGGTGGAGTCATACTAGTACTGGGAGTGATAGTGGTAGAGGTAGTGGAGGAGGTAGTGGTGGTAGTGGCAAGGTGGAAGGTGTGTTGACGTTAGACAAGCCCTCTGTGAGGAAGATGTTGCTGTCAGAGATGTCAGAGTCAGAGTTAGATGATGATGAGATGGTCAAAGTAACACCGTCATCCCATACGAAGACATCAGCACCACTACCTCCACTACCTCCTCATAGAGAGGTAGCGGTGGACGGTCAAGGGCATCGACTACATCGATTATTCCCTCAGTCAAATGACTGGGATGACGTCAGTGACAACGATGATAACGGAAATGCTCTGACGCAGTCTAACAAACAACCGATTCCACGTCCTTCCACCACACATGACACACCACCTCAAAGGAGTGCAGCGAAGAATCGAACCACTGCCATGACGTCACTGGATCTCCCGTCAACTCCAACCACTACATCAAACGCTACATCAAGCATTGCATCGAACCATTCATCGATCACTCCTGTAGAGCACCACCTTGTTCAACCGAACAAAGAAACAGTCCCAGTGACGTCAACACCACTTCCTCCAATTAATAGCACCTCTTTTGGAGCCTCTTCATTCCCCACTGTCTACGTCACTCCTTTAAAGACACTCCCTGCCTCTACCTCGACAGACGACACAGTAGTGACGCATCGCTCTGGCTCTAGCGCCACCTCACGCCACTCCCTCGGGAGTGCTGTCAGCACTACCTCATCAGTTGTGAAGAGACGAGGTAGTGGGAGGAGTGACGAGGGCGTGTCTGCAGTAGTACCAGAGGAGGTGGTCGAGGTAGTGGTGGAGAAGAAGTATCGCAGCTACCTGCAGCAGCTAGACGAATACGTCAGAGCGAGACCGGACTTCTATTCACCGGGCTATTACTACAATGTAGAGAAACTGTTATCAGTGCTGCCACCTCCTCCACACCTCGTCTATGGTAGAGGGAAGAGCAAGGCGACGTCAGTGACGTTGAAGGACTATCGCGTCTTCTTAAAGAGATTCCCTCAGTGTTTGAAGCTGTCGTCAGATCAGAAGTCCGTCGAGCTGCTCTCCCTCACACCGCTCATCTTCCCTACCTCGAACTCTTCCTCGAACACCCCCTCGTCGGAGGTGGAGGCGTGTGGTCATAGTGATCGGACTGACGTGTACTCCTCTTTCCCGACGCGTGCGTCACTCTTCCCAGCGATCAGTCAGAGCATGAGCAACGACTCCGCCACCTCTCAGGCGTCTGCTCTCTTCGGTGCTTTTCACTGCGTCAACAACCACTACTGCAACAAGCGATGGCACAGCACGTCAGCGCTGCCGAACACGTCACAGCCATGTCCTCGCTGCTCGACGAGAGTTTATCCACACCTGCTCAGAGAGCTGAGACCTGACGATAAGGACTACGACGACTCTGACGACAACGCCGACCACACGACCAGCAATAGGAGGAGAGGTAGTAAAGGTAGTGGAAGTAGTGCTGTGAAGCAGACAAAGAGGAGAAGTAGTGGCGATGAGGCGGTGCTCGCTCTTCTCTCTGAGAGCGGAGACATAGATAGAGATAGAGGGAGTAGTGTCGATGAGGTGGGAATAGACCTAAAGAAGAGCGAGTCAGTCAAGAGAGAGGGTGTTAGTAGTAATAATAATAGTACTAATAATAGTAGGAGGGGTAGCAGGAGTAGTGGTAGTGGGCAAGTTAAGAGCAGAGATCAGAGCAAAGAAAGGAGTATCAGTAAAGACAAAGATAAGAATAAGGTTACAGACAAAGAGAGAGGGAGAAGGGCTCTAATGGAAGGATATTTCGATCATCCTCACGACCTTCAACCTCCACTAACATCCACCGATAACACACCGAGAGATCCCGAGACATACTAATAACAAGTTATTAACAACACCCTAATTATAATATATGATTTGTATTCATTATCTCTATCAGTGACGAGGATGCGAGGTCCGATGAAATAAGTTTTGTTTGTTTGTCTAATAAGATTAGAGGAATAGAGCAATCTAAATCTTCTATCTTCCATCTGTCATAGTATATCTTTTATAAAGTATAGTATAATATAGTATCGTATAAAGAGTATATGTTCGTTTACATGAACACAGTTTTGATTGATAGAGTGTTGTATGATGTGATGTGATGTCGTTGTAATATCATATATATAATAGTTTTGTTTTGAAAAGATAACGATGATGATAATGCTGTTATCATATATCACTTAAGAATAATAAATAATAATAATCATAACAACAATGTCACTCCTTTGAATCTCCTCCCCTTCACAACTCGATTATTCCCTCTTTATATTCCATCAGATTCAAACCTTCTCTCTCCTTCAACACTTATGGTCACTTAGAAAGTCGTTTTATTATTAATATGGCGAAATTCGAAAGATGTTATTATTCAAGTCATCGTGTTCTATCTTGTATATATATTGTATATATTGTGTTGCGTGAAGGGTGACGTGTGTTGTGTCATATAGTTTGCATCATCCAGTGTTCTCTTATATCTGCCACTAGTAGTAGTCTGTTATATCTGAGTGGCGGAGAGTCCAGGGTACGTGGAATCATAATAGCAGTGCAAACACACCCTCTGAGGAGAGTACAATCCCAACCAAGGCAGAGCGATGCGATAGTCAGACACCTTGTACTTCCTGTTGATCCCATCGCCTTGAATCTGCTCGCCTGCTGGGGCGCACAAAGTGCACACAATTCGACCACATGCACTAATCAGAGCACAGAGAGTTAAGGGCGATGACGTCATTCGATCAGAGTTCGCTTACCTGCAGTTATGAGTGGCGAGGGCTCTACTAGCGTCAGAGTGCATGATACTTGGCCAAGTCACCTCTAGTCCACATACAGAGCACGGCAGCCACGTCATCTCATCCACTCCCTTGCTCACCTCCTTGCCCTCTCCCTCCACCTCCTCGCCAGCCTTCTTCCCTCGGTTAGCCATCTCTATCGAGGTAGTGTTAGCGGAGGGGGAGGTAGTGGAAGTGTGGTAGGAGGAGAAGGTAAGGTGACGTGTGATCTGCTGGAACAATGTCTCCTTCACCTCCTCTCTCTCCTTCCTCGCCTCCTCCTTTCCTGCTCCCTTGTGAGAGTCAAAGCTCACGTCATCTAACAAGTCGACTGTCGAGGTGTGTTGAGTGCTGTGAGAGGGTGGCAGGGGAGGGGCGCTGGGCACTAGCAGTGGCTGTAGCTGAGGGATGACCGTCTGACCGTGATGGATGAAATAAGGCAATTCATTCATTCGATTCCTCTCCACGTCTCTCGGGAAGAATCTCGACACCTCCTCGAAACTCTTCCTCACACCACTATTACCACTAACACTACCACTACCACTACCTGCACCTCCTCTGAGGGGATGGTGAAGGGAGTGGTGGTTCTTCTTCCGCTGTCCTTCGAGGTAGTGCAGGGTGTGTTTCACTGCATCGACAGAACCTCTGTAACTCGACATCGCGTGTTCTGTTAATAACTTTGCCGGTAAGAGTTCCATGCGCTGGAAGAAGTCGTGTCGGTAGTCGATCACTGCCGCCTTCATCATACCGGAATTGTCTCGGTAGAGGTGGATGACGGGACCTGGCGCCACTGTCAACGTCACTTCACTGTCCTCTGATGGTTGAGGAGGTGCAGAGGGAGCGATGACGAGGGAGAGGTCTTGGTCGCCCTCCTCTGTCATTGATGATGACGTCACTGCCACTTCTTCTGACGTGACCTTCGAGGTGATCGGTTGATCTGACGCAGAGGCACGACGTGGTGGCTTCTCAGGTTTCGCTGGTTTGACAGGTGGAAGTATCTCTGACGGGAGTGTCTCTACCTCGATGTCCACATCATCACTCGTCGGTACCTTGTCAGCGTTGTCGGTAGTCTTGGGTTTCTGTTGGAAGGATGACGTCACGACAGACAAGGACTTCTGAGCGATCCCAACCATATGAGATAAACTAGACGAAGCAGAGGAAGAGGCACTGACGTCATCAGTCGTTCCCTCCTTCGGCACTGCTGGCTTCTTTGCCTTCTTCGCTTGTCTCTCCTTCCTCGCTTGAATCCTCGCATATCTCTCCAACCTCTTCTCCTCTGAGCTCAGAGCATTGATCTCTGACGCACGACCTCCAGTGAGAGCGAAGTCCGTCAGGTCCATCTTATCTTCCTCCATCCACTCGTTCGCGATGACGGAGAAGTCCTTCAACTCGTCAGCCAATAGCTGCATCGTGCGACGGTTATAGCGAGCGATGACGTCAATGCCATTGACAATGTTCAATAAGAGGCGGTCGACGAAGAATGCGTCAGCGAGTTTCTCTGACACTATCGTAGGAGAGGCGAAGACTATCGCTGACACACGATGCACGGCTTCATATCTCGCAGCGTGCAGCACCGCCTTCGAGGCAGTTGACGTCACGTGGTCGTCTTGAATGCGTTGGATGAGGTAGTTCCGGAGCTCTGCTGCTATGAAGATGCTCGTGCCAGCACCGAGGGAGTGCCCCACTACCTTGATGTCGAAGCCATTGTCAAAGAGGGTGAGCAGGTAGTGTCTGACGTTATAGTCCTCTAAGATTGTCCTCGCACCTAAGATAATCCCTGAATGACCATGTCCCTCCACTGTGACCACCTCATTCTTGTCAGGCGAGTAATAGGAGTAGCTGAAGGGTGCGAGGGCTTCTTGCAGGTTGATGCCCCAGTCTAAGGTACTCGCAGAGCCTCTGATGATCAATAACGCCTCTTTACGGCGCTCTTCACCTCCTCCGAGGTGAGCATTAGTCGCATCCTCGCTGTCTAACAGGGAACGATCTCGTGCGATGATCGCGAAGGCGGGACACTTGTTGCCGTTAGGAAGCTTCGTCGCCTCGTTCATACACATTAGCAATGTCCATTCCTGACGTGATATCATCTTTGACAAGTACCATGATGACCAATCATTGTTATCATGAGGAGGAGGAAGAAAGGAGGTGTATAAGAACTGTGCAGGACTGACGTAACGTGAGATGTATTCCAACACCTCCACAGGACATTCCGACACCAACACACCTGTCTGATCCTCTGCATACGCGGCATCTTTCTTCAATAGGAAGTTTTGCTTGTACTCTAAGGTGTGCTTGCAGCCGAGGTAGTAGAGGTTGAGCAGAGCGGTGGGGCCAGTGATGCCGTATTGTTTGAGGTTTTCCAGCAGAGGATTGAGAGCAGCGAAGAGATCCGCTGAGATTAACGCATTGACTAATTCACTGGACATATAGGCATATTTCAGAGCATTGACTAATTCACTGGACATATAGGCATATTTCAATGCTTTGATCGTTAAAGAGAAACCTGTGATGTCAGCGACGACCTCAGCGATCTGAGCGAGGCGGAGCGCTTGCCGGTATGTCGTGTCTTCCAGCTGCAACACTGGGCGAGGGAAGTAGTCTTTGTACTGGTAGTTCGACTGAATATACGACAGAAGGATCGGGAGGAACTTCTGCGCCATGTTCTCATGGAATAGACTCATAGAGTATTGGATGGCGTAGGGCAGACAGCGCTCCTTACACAGGTATTGCACCTTATCCACCACTGCAGTCGAGGCAGACGACGCACCACTATTACTAGTGGATGATTCCTTTCCAGTGGTGATCAGAGCGGTGGAGGTGGCGGGAGGGTCGTCGGAGCCGTGAGCGCTGCCTGTGGCGGTGTTAGGAGTGTTAGTGCTCTGATGTAGGATCTTCGAAGGAATCGGGAATTTGCTTTGTTCAATACAGTTAGCACAGAATTGACGATTGCAAATACGACAACGATGATTCATATTGGTCAAAGTGCTAAACTTGGTGTTGCACGTGGCGCAATGAGCGAAGATGAAGGAGTCGATGGTCTTCCCAGCCTCCACGAAAATATTCTTACTGCCAGTGGTCGCAACAGGAGTTGGATTGTTGCTTGTAGCAGGAGTCACTGTTGTATTGGTCTCAGTGGTCGTTGTTTCTGAGTTCGTATTCGTATTATGTCCACTACCAGTATTCTGATTCCCTTGACGGAATTCTTCCAGTTTAGCATTTGCTACAGCTGCTAAAGAATCAGCAGATTCTTTAATAATTTTATTCCAACTTTGAAACATAATCTATTCC
>VFQN01003833.1_pt1 | contig 20690 bp, 34 predicted proteins | sample 3512371 | NCBI WGS metagenome assembly VFQN01 (sample SAMN10412370, study PRJNA504923) | tailings metagenome | isolation source: Replicate 2 from Balatoc abandoned mine | place: Philippines: Itogon, Benguet | collected 2017-08-28
TGGCCGGCTGAACCGGACCACGACCCTGAATACGACACCTTCTCGCCACATGGACTTCTCGGTGCCGGCGGGGAGTACCGTACCGGAGCCGAGGGGTTGCAGCTGAGGACAGGTTGACAGGTTAGCAACGTTAAGTGTTGCTTTCCTTGACCTCCGTCATGTCTCAATTTTCGCAACCAGGTTTCGGAGCATCTGCATCGCGAGCGGGAGGCTGTGCGCGCCAAGGAGCAGCTGGAGGCGCGGCTGCTGCTGAGGCAGGGGGAGGCGGGGGAGGGGCCGTCCGGCGGCGATGAGGTACGGCACCGTATGCAATGTTAGTGCACCTGCCCTGACTGCCCGGGTCACATTGAACTTGTGCATTGTACATCCTGAACCCCGGAACGACTACGCCGGATGTGCAGCTTGCGCTACTTGCGCCTGCGTACGCAGCTGCTCCGCCTCAGCGCCCCCTCCCGCGCCCCTGCCTCCCCACCTCCAGGCCTCCGACGTGCGGCTGGTGCTGCCCGCCTCCTCCGTGGAGGCCGCCGCGCTGCTGCAGGAGCAGCTGGCTGCGCGGGATAGGCAGGCGGCGGCGCTGGCGGCACGGCTGGCGGAGGCGGCGGAGCGGGAGGCGGCGGCGGCGGCCGCGGCGGCAGATCTGGCCCTCAAGGAGGCACAGGTTGGGTCGTGCGCGCCCAGGGTGCTAGGGGCCGTTGTGGGGAACACACGATTGAGCTTCATAGATCGACGCACGTCTTCGCTCTAACAGTCAATGTTTCACTTGACCGTGTCCTGGGCAAACGCGCAGTACCAGGAATCACCTGTGGGCTCCCCGCCTCACCCCTCCCTGCCACCCACAGGTGGAGTCCCTCACCCGCGCCCTGGGTCGGGCGCTGCTCCTCCTGCAGCAAAACCGCGACGCAGCAGCCCCGCCCCACACCGCCGCCAATGTCATCCCCGGCGCCATGGCCCCCGGCGCGACGCAGTACCTGTTCTTGCTCCCAGACACAGCCACCGCCGACCTCACCGGCACTGCCGCCACAGCCGCAGGCCGGCCCCCGCGCGCCCGCCGCGCCTCAGCCGGCACACCCTCCTCCGCCCCATCCCCGCCTTCTCGCGTGCCTGCTGGCGGCGTATCTGGTGGTTCAACCGATTACAGCGTTGCCCTAGCATCCGGCTCACGCACCGGCCTCCTGGGCCCCCGGGCCCCCCACCCATCCCATCTACCCGCCGGCCTCTACGCCTCCCCCGCCGCCTACCGCACAGCCAGCAGCGCCCTGCTCCCCGCCACCCCCCCTGCCTCGCCCTCCAGCTCCCCCTCCGCCATCCTCAGCAGGGCAACCAGCTCCAGCGCCGCGGCTCAGCAGCAGCCGCACCTGAAGCTGCAGTACCCGCATGCCGCTGCCCAGGACGCCTCAGGTGCCCAGGATGCCTCAGGCGCTGCGCGCGCCACGTCGGCAACCGACCACTCCGCAGCAGCCCCAACCGCAGCGCTTGTGGGGGACCAGGCTACCGGCGTCGAGACGGCCCAGCAGGGCATTTTCGGGGCAGGCGGTGCCGCCGCCAGCCTTGGCGTGGATGAGGGGGTAGTGGAGATCGACACGGGACTTGAGGTGCTCCCCGAGGGCTGGGGCCAAGGGGAGGAAGACGAGGCCCGGCGTGCGGCCGCGGCTGCTGTGTCTTCGGGGCTGCTGCGGCCTGAGGAGGCGGAGGCGCTGCGGCTGCGGCTGCTGCTAGAGGCGTCCGGGCGGCGGCTGTGGGCGCTGCGGCAGCGGCTGGCGGCGTACGAGGCGGAGCGGGAGGCGCACAACGCGGCAGAGGTGGGTGGCTGTGCTGTCGCCTGCTGTTGGGTCTGCAAGTGGCAGTTGGCAGAGGGGTCACATGGTGATCGTAGTACTGGACCCAACGTGTGGCATCTGCCCCAACCTTGTAACATACGCTTTCTGCTGGCCCGTATGACACCTTAATGTACACTGCTGTTGCTGCCCCCCGCCTCCCCTGCAGCTTGCCTCCCTGGCTGGCGTGCTGGAGCGCCAGGGCCGGCTGGTGGGGCGGCTGCGCGTGGGGCTGCGCAGCCTGGAGCTGGGCAGGCGGGGGGAGGCGCTCATGGCGGCCCTGGGCAGGGCGGGGGACGTGCTGGGAGAAGGGGCAGGCGGGGGGGCAGGTGTGGAGGAGGGGGAGGAAGGGGAGGAAGGAGGAGAGGAGGTGGAGGTGGAGGGAGGAGAGGTGGAGGAGGGGGAGGGCGTGGTGGGTGTGGTGGCCACGGGCAGGAGGCTGGTGGCGGATGCTGCGGCGCAGGTGGCGGGCGTGCACGAGCAGCTGCAGCGGGAGGCGGGGCTGCGGGCAGCTGCGGAGGCCGAGCTGGCGGAGCTGCAGCAGCTGTTTGAGCGCTTCGTGCAGACTACGGTTGCACAGGTGTAGGGCATGGCGTGATAGCTGCGGAAGGCGGGGAGGGGCAGGGCACGGCGTGAAGCTGCAGGGGTGCGGAGGAGGGCGGGGTGTGTTCGTGTGTAGCGATGCAGTTGCGGGGACACAGTACCGTTGCATATTCACACGCAGGTGTTCGTGTGCGTTCGTGTGTGAATTTACGTACGAAGGAAGGTAGAGACAGGAAGAGGAGTGGTTACAGGATGGGAGAACTGTTCAGTTTTTTGTTGTTGGCATAGTGTTTGAGCTTGGTAGGGTTGCAGCTGTAGGTAGAGGCCAGTAGGGAGGTAAGTGTGCACGCTGAATCTCGATGTTGCTTAGGGGCAGGTTGAGACAGTAGGATTGCGGTAGGGAATGCCTGATAGGGCTTGGTGGCTGTACCGCTGCAGAACTTGCAGATGTAAGGCACTTTAGCTGGTATCGCTCCGGCCTAGTCTTGCGGACGTCCAACAGGTCGTTAGGAGTTGCGAAAAGCGGTTCGCCAAAAAAGGCTCTGACTGATGCTCATTTGCAACAAAGCCATCAGGTGCAGTTGCTGTGTAATAGATAGCCAACGGCAGGAGCAAAAGAGGAAGTTATAGATTGTATTAAAGAAAAAGAAACGTTGGTCTCCTGGCGCGCCTTTTAAAGGCTTGGCTGGAAGGACATCCGTCCGATGCGTTAGAAAGAAGGGGAATGATTACAATCCAAGCAGCCTAGCCAGCATGGACGGGACAGGTCGCAGGGGCTCGACCTCCTCAGCGGCGATAGAGGCACAGGCCAGAGCCTCTTTGCAACGTAGGAAGTGGCAAAGAGCTGCAGTTAACGAATCAATGTCTGTTATACTGGTCGAGGGGGCTACTACCGTTGGGAGCAGGACCAAGACGTGCCTCCCGTCACGGTCACACTCCGAACGCACGCAGAGCTGCTGGACGTCATCCGAGAGCACCGAGAGGCTGAACAGCTTGCGCAGGCAGAGGCCGCGAGCCTGCGCGTGCAGTGCGAGTCGTGGCGCGTCAGGCGAGGCGCGGGGTCTCTAGGGGTCGCCGATTAAAGCACACTGCGTCATCGACCGTGCGTCATCGACCGCGCCACATCCTAGGTACCCAATGCTAGCACGTGTCTAATACCAATTTATATTTGTTTTCTTCCGCAGGGCACTCAATGAAAAGAAGCGTGCGGCCCGGCTGCAGCGCCTCTTGGGTGTGGGAGCGGGCAAAGGCCGGTTCCTGCTTCCCGGTCCTCCCCCCCGACTGGGGCTACCAAGGTAGGCAGGACTGGCACACTCCGTCTCCAATCCCATCGCCAAACTGGCGTACCAGCATGTTAACGGGCTAGACTGTACGTTGCGTACCTGCAGTGCCGCACGTACCGGTATGCGGCCGGCCCCCAGAGGTGCACGGTCGTCCGCATCCCTGCCTAGCCCTCATACTCCCATCCTCAGGGATCAAACTTTTTGCCATCACATGTATTTCAATTGTTTATAACCGTGTCTGCTCTGACACCTGCAGCTATGGTGGCGACCCCGGCGGTGCGGCGGTGCAGCAGCTGGGGGTGGTGTTGGCGCTGGCGGCGGCAATGACGGGGCCGGAGGAGGGCGCGGGGCCGGGGCCGGACACAGGGGCCCGACGGAGGAACCAGCAGCCGCAGCAGCCCCAACAGTCGCCGTCGCAGGCACAGGTCAAAGATGCGCACTCAGCCGCAGGAGATGGACCTGAAGCAGGTAGGCTGTTGTGAGGCTACTACTTACACAGCACCCTAATTTTCGCTACCGCAACGTATGTTGAAACGCAACTAAGACGCAGTCACACTGCAGCGATTACGGTACGTGCCGAGTGCTTGCATAAACCCGCAACTGCTGTTCCCGCACCTGCGCTCCCGCTCCCCGCAGCCCCCGCCCCGCCAGCACCGGTGCCCCCCAGCCACGCTGCCTCCGCCGCCATCGCCTCCCTGTGCACCCTCCTGGCGCTGGGAGTCAGCACAGCGCGGTACGGCTACTCCGGCAGCCCCCATCCGGGAGATGCCGTACACCACGTGCCTTACGACACGTGCAGTACGGCAGGCAGCTGCAGCAGCGACGGCGCGCCGTCAGGACCGCACCATGTCATGCTGCGGCGGGACAGCGGCGGCGGCGCTGGCAGCGTGCCGCACGCCAACGGCGCCGCCGTCGGGCGCCCTCACAGCCGCCTGGGGGTTCCTGCGGGCGGCGGCGGCGCTCTGGGCAGCGCTGGTGTGCTGGGAGGCGGTGGCGGCGGCGGCGGCGGTGGCGGGCACGTGGCAGGCACCTCGCCCGGCGGCGGTCGGCTGGCGTGTGGCGGCATGCCCACGTCCGTGTCCATGGGGAACATGTCGGCCAGGGCGCCCAGCAGGGCGGGGTTCAAGCTGGTGGTGCGGGGAGGGAACGGTGAGGGCGGGGCAGCGGGGCGCGGGCAACAGTACGGGACATGAAGTAGTGGGCCTGGTTGCAGTAGTTAACACCTGGCAGGCACAAACTGTGAACCTGTGATGCGTCTGTACTTGAAAGGCCTGACAGTTACGTACGGCTGCGCAGTGACTCGCTAGGGTGTAGACAGCGGCCGGACAGTTGACTCCTGTTTTTCTGCCAGCCGCAGCCCCGCTGACCGAGCTCTCGCCCCGCACCTTGGCCCGCCCCCAGAGGACTCGACCACCGCTCGCCAGCTGACCAAGTACGGGGCCATGGTGCAGGGCGGGGCCACGGGGCAGGGCCTGATGCCCGGCTCCTGCATGGCGATGGGGGTGGGGGTGCACGAGAGCGTGTCGGCGGGGGAGCTGACGGGCGGGGCGGCCGCAGCGGCGGGCGTGGGCCACCGGCACGGCGTGGATGCAGAGCAGGGGCGCGCGAGGGCGCGGAATCGGGAGGCGGACTCGCCCCTACAGCTCGGGGGGTACATGGTGCACGGCGCTGGGCCGGCGGCGGAGCGGCTGCCGGGGCCGCCGTCGCCGTCGCTCACGGCACAGAGGGCTGCCAGCGGTGCCGGCGTAATGCCTCCGTTTCGGAGCGAGAGCACGCTGAGCGGCGTAAGTGCCCAGAGCACGCTTGGGACCGCGGAGTCCCTTCCCGAGAGCTGGATCTTGGGCATGGCAAACAGTATGGATGATACGGCGGCGGCGTCGTCACATGGGCTGGGTGGCCGTACGGGTAGCTGCGGCCTGGCGGCGCCGCCACTGGCGTCGCTGGTGGAGGAGGCAGGGGAGGGGGAGGGGGCAGCGGGGCAGGCCGGGGTGGTGGTTTCTCCAGAAGCCAGCGAAGGGAACGGGGGTGCCAGGCCAGGCCCTGCTGTACCTGCCGCAACGGCAGCTGATGCTCCTGCCGCCGAGCAGGGCGCCGCCGCACAGGCGGCCACGCAGCACGCACAGGACGCCGCAGCCCCTTCAACCTCACGTTCAGACCCCACGCCTGCTCAACCTGAGGAACCGGCCTCCGACCGCAACCCATACCCCGCAGCCCACGCCCACGTTCATCACAGCAGGAGCGATACCGCCATCCCACGTGCGTACTCCATGGGCCCGGCGGCGTCGCCGACCCTTCCGCCGCACCTGCTGGCGGCGGCCGCGGCCTGTGCCGCCGCCATGGTCGACCGCCACGGCGTCTCTGTCGGCCCAAACACCGGCGGCGGCGGCAGCGCCGCCGCCGTCTCGCCCGGCAGCGGCGGCAAGCCGCCGTACTCCCGCATCCACAGCACAGGCCCTGTCGTGCAGCACTCTGTGTCGTCAGGGCTCGGGCTGCACGGCAGCAACCTGGGCCCACACTCCCACCTGCCTCACCCACACCCACACCCGCTCACGCACATGCACGGTCACGCCCACCCGCACCCCAACCTGGCGTCCACTGCGGGGCACGTGGCCTCCGCGGGCTCCTCGCTGCACGGGGGTCTGGGGTCGGGGCATGCAGGGGACGACCTGTCGTGGCACGCTGGGGGACTGAAGCACCTCAGCAAGCTGCAGGACGACATACAGTCGCTACAGGTGGGTGTATGGCCCCATTTGAAGGTATTACCAGCAGCAGTCAAGGGCCTCAGAGTTTACTTTGAGGGAGCGACCGTACTACATCACCCATTTCTGTATGGACAACCTGTTGTAGTACTCTTCTTTGGCTGCGGTTGGCTTCGCGTTGCGGGGTACATCCCAGTACGACACGATGGCCTGCCCTGAAGGGCCATTTTGTGCCCGTCCTTCACTCAATTCTCTCGTCCACCCATTTGCTATCCCCCTGCAGAGCAGTCTCCTTATCCGTCGCAACCGCGCCACCTGTAACCTGCAGCAGCACCACCACACGCCCATCCACACCGCCTCCTCCACGCCACCGGGCGCCCCCGCCTCGCCCCGCGCACCGCACGCCCCAGCGCCCGGCTCAGCCGCCGCCGCGCCGCACCTCACGCTACACCCCTTCATGCAGCACCAACAGAACCAACAACACAAGCCATCGCCACTACAGCAACACGAGCAGCCACACGCCGCCACCGGCCCTACAGCAGCAGCAGCGGCGGCGGCAGCACCCTCAGGACCCACGCGCACCGGTAACGGTACCTCCGGCTTCCCATCCTCCTCCAGCGCGGACTCCCTCCTTCCCCCTGGGCCCTCCATCGGCGGCCCTCCCACCGCCACCCCATCCTCCCACGACCTCCACCCCTCCTTTGACCCCCACGCGCCCTCCTCCCTCCTCCCGGCCCACGCCTCCCTCCTCCCACCCTCCGCCTCCAAACACACCCAGCCCAGCACGCCCTACCCCACCGAACCCTCCGCTCCCCCTGCCTCCTCCGACCTCACCCCCGCGCCCGCCGCCTGCCCCCGCCCCGCCCCCGGCGCTCCCCCCGACCCCACCTGCAACACCTGCGTCCAGAGCAGCCCCGAGCCGCTGTTCGTGGCCCTCACCTGGCTGACCCGGCCCTCGTGTGCGCTGGTGGTCAGCAAGCCCAGCCCCAGGGTGCGCCCCACCATGCTGGCCGTGCTGCGGTGGCTGCACGGCCACGGAGTGTGCACCTACGTGGAGCCGTCGGCGGTCAAGGAGCTGGTGCCGCAGCTGCGCATGGGCGGGAAGGGGGGTGGTACTGGTGGAGGAGGGGGAGGGGGAGGGGAGGGAGGTGCAGGGGAGAGCGGCGAGTGGCTGGACGCGCACCATGGGACGGTGGACCTGGAGCAGTGCTGGGACGAGGGGCTGGAGGACATGCCCGGATGCAAGACAGGTGGGGGCGGAGCGAGGTTTCTGGGGTTTAAGTTCAGGGCAAAACGCGTCTGGGTGTTGGTGGTGGCACGTGGCCGGAGTGCTGGTGCTGAGCTGCTGTAGCAACGCCATGCAGCCCTCCAGCTGCCCTCCTCGCATGTCAGTCGCTGTGGCGGTGCGTTTGGACGTTGTGCATGTCCGCAAAGCCTTGCTAGCCTTGGCGTGTCGTTTCCTTCGGCCCTCTCCCGGTTGCGAGCCAACCGCCAACGCCCCCCGCCCCCAGGCGTGCCCATGCTGCTGTCGTGGCCCGCCCGCGGCGACGGTGACGACTGCCGCAGCTCCATGGTGCCTGTGGACGTGGCGCAGGCGGTGGACTTGGTGGTGGTGCTGGGGGGTGAGCGGGCGCGGGGGGGGGGGGGGCGGGGGGCGCAGTGCAGCACCGGTAGGTTGCGCGCGCTGGGAGTAGCGGTAGGCACCTTGAGTTAGGCGCAGCGACGCTGCAGGCGCCCGTAGGCACACCGGCTTTTAGCTGCGCAGGCCGATACGTTTTCCCACCCTGACAACCCCTCGCTCCGCGTGCGGCGCCCCTACCCAGGCGACGGCACCGTGCTGTGGACGTGCCACATCTTCGGCAACCAGTCCGTGCCCCCCGTCATCCCCTTCAACATGGGCAGCCTGGGCTTCCTCACCCCATTCGACCCGGCGGACGCGCTGGGCGTGCTGCAGCACGTCATGGAGGGTGAGGGGGCGGAAGGGGTGGTTGTGGTCGTGGTCGTGGTGGCGGTGGCGGTGGGCTTTTAATCAGACCCTTTTGTAAAGGTTGTGCCTATTTGGAGGCTCTGTTGTCGGGTGCACTGAAGCTCAGTGGTCGCGCATTGGGAGGGTAAGCGCGGAACGCCGCGCTGGGCGTGCTGCAGCATATCACGGAGGGTCCGCGGACTTTTGGTAGTGGGGGCCGAGGAGAGCGAGGCCAGTGGGGCGTGCGGGGTAGGGTTCGGAGCCGCTGCACTCGGCGACAGCGTGACAGGAAGCCCCGGGATTGGGGCTCCTTGTGCCGCGAGGCAGTGAAGAGCAACTGGCCCCAGCAACCCAAGCACGGGGTCGATGCAAGGTTGCCCTGTGTGGCCCAGCCACATGCTCCACGCCGCTGTACTGCCATACACCAATATGCATGAACGTCACTGTGTTTTCAATGTCATGAACCTTCCCTGCTGCCCTGCCCTGCCAGGCGGGTTCGCCATCATGCTGCGCCACCGCCTGCACTGCACCATCGTGCGGGCCGGCGGCTGCGGCGCAGGGGCCTGCGCGCTGCCGGCAGCGAGGGCTGGGTCTTCGGGGCAGGAGCAGGGGCAGGGGCCGCACGAGGAGCAGCGCGAGTGGGCGGTGCTGAACGAGGTGGTCATCGACCGCGGCATCTCCTCCTTCCTGGGCAGCCTCGAGTGCTTCTGCGATGGGGCCTTCGTCACGCACGTGCAGGTGGGTGGGGCCATGGCGAGCGGGGAAAATGGGGGCGGGCGGGCGCGGCCAAGTGGGCCTGTGTGAGCCCGAGCTCTCTGGCACTGGCGTGGTGTGGCACTGGCGTGGTGTGGCACTGGCGTGGTGTGGCACTGGCGTACCCGCACGGGGGAATGCACCAGCTGCCATACCGGCACCGAAAACAGGTTTGCTGTCAGCGTTTTCCCTTGCCCCGCTCAACCCCCTGCAGGGCGACGGCCTGACTGTGACTGCATTCAGACTGGCAACTGACAACAACGCGCCGTGCTGTTGCTGTGCCTGCCATCCCGCTGCAGGGCGACGGCCTGATCGTGGCCACCCCCACCGGCAGCACCGCCTACAACCTGGCGGCTGGGGGCTCCATGGTGCACCCACAGGTGAGGGGAGGAAAACCAGCAGTTATGCTTCCATATCTGGGTGAAAAGGATGCGGGCGCTCCAAGCGTGCAGGAGCGCTCCAGAAACCTGAACACCTGTGTCCCTGGTCCTTAGTTGCGCATGTTGGTTGAGCTGCCAAGGGCTGCGGCCCGGTGCCCTGATTGCGTTTGGAACCTGTCACAGTCATTCCCCTTGGCGCTGACCGCCGCCCTGTCGTCTCCGTCCTATGAACACCGGTTAACAGTGGAGCATATGCTTCCTCCCTCCCTGCCCCGCGTGCCCGATCTTGCCCCCCTCCCCAGGTCCCCGGCATCCTGTTCACGCCCATCTGCCCCCACAGCCTGTCCTTCCGCCCGCTGGTCTTCCCGGATCACGTGTCGCTGTGCGTGCAGGTGCGCGCGTTGTCAGGGCACTGCGCCTCTCTGTGCACTTCAAAGCAAGCAAACACCCAGAGCAAGCATGAATTCTGCGTTTTGCTTTCGAGTGATGTACAGTGGCGACGTCTTCTTGCAGCACGCGGCAGGTGCGCGCAGTGTCACGCAAACTCTGTGCACTCCAAAGCAAGCCCACATTCTGCGTTCTTGCTTTCGAGTTACGTACAGTGGCGATGCATCCTTATCCTGGCCTCACGTGCGTGCAGCACGCGGCACCGCCTAAACTCCATGCCTGCCCCTTGCTCCTCTCCCCTCCCTCCCTGTCTCGCCAGGTCCCCGCCAACAGCCGCTCCCAGATGTGGGCCTCCTTCGACGGCAAGGACCGCCAGGCGCTGGGCCCGGGGGACGCCGTCATGGTGCGCATGAGCAGGTGGCCCGTCCCCACCGTGTGCAGCAAGGACGTCAGCAGGGACTGGTTCAGCGGAGTGCGGGAGGGGCTGCACTGGAACGTGCGCAAGCCGCAGGCGGGGGCGGGGATGTGAGGGGTTGGGGGGCTGGAAGGGCGGGTATGCAGGGGGCGGGGCCGGGGTCGCACCTATGAAGACTGGGGAGCGAGCTGGTTGTGGGAGGGGACGGCGCGGAGTGGGGCTACGGGACTAGGTTGTATCGTAATAACTTGTTCATTTGTTGGGCGGTGGGGTGTCTGGAGGCTGCAGGGAGGGGCGGGACTGCCAAATGGCTGCGCTGCAGGGACTGTGAGGGCCGAGGTGGTGGGACAGCAGGCTGACGACAAAGCTGCGGAGTGGGATTGGAGGGCTGGGGTACAGCGCAGGCCGCAGAGAGTGTTTGGGTGGAGAGGACACGCGGAGCGAGTGGTTGTTACTTTTCGTGGCTCGAGTGCTGTGTGGAGGGTATGCGGAATTGGGCGGCGTGTTAGGATTGGCGAGCGAGGCAGTGGGCATTACGTTGATTGTTTGGTTTTGTTGCAGCTGTGTTGCCGTCTGTCGTCGCGTGGCTTTGGTGCGGTGGCACAGTCACATTGGTGTGCACCTCGCTGTGCGTTGGAGGTCGGGGGCTGGGTGGCTGGGGTGCACCAGGGGGGCGCTGAGGAGGTATCCCTCTGGTGCAGCCAAGGGAGGTCCCGTGGGTGCGGCGGGACTGTTGTGTGTCGGAGGGGGCAGCGGCTAGTTGCCAGGCGCTGCTGTGGCGCAAACGGTAACAGCAGCGCACGAGAGTTGGTTGTTGCGGCGGCTCAGATCGCTGGCGTAGTAAGGCGAGGGGTAATCTACCCTTGGTTAGGCGATTGCATGCGTTGTGTGTTTGGAAAACCCAGGGCGGCACTGTCGTACTCACGAACCTGACCCGGGGAGCTGCAGGGAGACTCTGTCGCACATTGCTGTAGCATCGCAGCTGGAAACAGGCTGCGCATGTACCCATACTGGACACTAGTTGCACTTGAAATAGCTATTTGCCATGTATTAGTTGCGTCGTGCAGTCCGTGGCTCCGTGCAAGGCTGGTTTCTCCACGACAGCCGAGAAGGCCTGATGCCGCCCTGTAACATGCATGTGGGACTTTCTCGTTGCTCCGCACAATACTTAGGACTCCGCACATCGCAAGCACAGTGGCACACACTGGTTGGTTGCCCTGCCCTAGTGCCCTTCCTTTCTTTCTCCCTTCTCATTTACCGGACAAGCTGCACACGTAAGGTTTGCTACAGTCTCGTCAGCAGTCTCGTCAGCTCCACGCGTGTGTGTAGAAAGTGCAGTGCTGGTAAGCCTGAGGATGAGTGTCATGTGGTCTTTGAGTGTGCTGCTTACAACGACCTTCGGTCTAGCAGTGGACTCTGCTTTGAGCAGGATTTCAAGTCGTGATGGGATACTTCCTGCCCTGTTTATGGTTGGACGTTTCCTTGTTGCTGTACAGCAGCGGCGCAACGCTACATGATAATAATTCCTGATAGGTGTGTCCGGACCAGTATGGATCGTGTGGCCACACACACCTTGTTTGTACGAAGCGCCCCCTGAAACTGGAGGTACCTCCTCCCCTGAACCTGTGTCTGGGTTCAGTGTTGCTTCCAGGTTGCTTCTGAAGGCCGCCGCAATCCCTGCACCAGCAATATCCACATGGGTCAATAAGGCTTTACAGTTTGCACTGCGTTTTCAGCATGTTCGCGGTGGCGATGAGGGGCGGTGTCCCGCTGAGCCCCGCCCTCACTGGATGCGCCGTGGTCTGTATGTACGGATTTACAGTTTTGGTCCCCTTCCAGGGCCCAGCCCCGTCCCACTCGGAAGACAGAGCTGATCCCGGCAATCAAGGACACGGGGTTTCCCACCCCTCTCGCTGTACGGATAGGAGCAACCAGCTCCGTCAAAGGATAGGCCACGACGAACTGGTCTGTGGGCGTGTAACAGTGAGGCTGCGCTGCCTTATCTGTCGAGCCGGAAAAGCGTATCTCGAGATGTCAGCGAAGGATCTTGTGGGCTTGAGTAACTCCGTACGGTTGGGGTGCCGTACATCGTCACGACTTGGACTGTAGCGTGTTACCGCTGCAGGGCGGGGCAGGAGCCAGTGTCCGCGCAACCCATCGGGCACTTCCGTACCGTACCCCGCCACAACAAACATGATACTACATCACTGTCAACTAGGTAAGGAGCCACACCAGCAGCTTTAGCTCGGCCACCGCTTCCTTATCGAGTTATGGCTGGCCCTGCGGCTGCCGTGCCCTCTGCTTGGGCCATCCACACAGGCACAATGATGCAGGATGCGCACACTACGGATGTGCGCGTGCAACGATTCACCATACCCCGTAGATGGCGGCTTGCGCCTGCGCCTCATATCCAAACAGCACTACGTACACGACGGGCACGCTAACCAGAGGGCTGATTTGGTCTCGCTCTCACGCGGAACAACTGCCCACGCGCAGCGCACTGCCCGCCAAGCCCATACGCGGAACAACATGACGCCCACCTTTGATACTGGCCACCCGTACAAGGCATACGGTTGCAGCCTACGGTAATGCGCACAAGCTATGCAAGGTTCCATAAAAGGGCTTCGTTGCCGGTGTGTCAGGCCGCAGCGGAGCAAAATGCAGCTCGTCGCTTCTACCTGCCCACTCAACTTTGGCCGCTGTACACCAAACGGCATGCCTCCCATTTCCCCGCTCACAGTATCACACCAAGCAGCACACCTCCCTTCTTCCCGCTCATGATAAACAAGTCTCTCAATGATACAACGGTACCGCTCTGTAAGGCCGATATAACATCAACCCGCACCTGCCCGGCCAGCCGTCCTTTACCAACGGCCCGTGGGTTGTTGGCACACGGTCACTCCCGACAGCGGAGCCTTCCTTCCCTCTTTCCACACCAGAAAAAGAACTAAGGTGTGAGCGCTGTGTCCCCTCACCGCGGCCACGTGTCCCCCGCCACGGCCCCCACCACGTCCTCCGCCGCCTCCTCCGACTCCGTCAGCATGGCGTGCACCAGCCGGGGGTAGGACGCGGCGAACACAGGCAGGCCCTGGCCCTGGGCGGCGCCCCACCCGCGGCACAGCGCCAGGCTGGCGTGCGGCACCGTAATGTCGCCGTCGCCGTACTGCACCTGCGCACGTACGGCAGCGGTCAGCGGACACTTCATGCCGTAATGACGAGCATGACGCTGTGCGCAAGTGACATCTACCGCGGTAGCAGCGTGCCTGACCACTGCAAGCCTCCAGGCTGCGGCTCACGCCTGACAGAGTCTTTTCCTAACCGATGGGTACACGACCCAGCGCACAGCACCGAAGTCGTGCCGCACTTTGCCGAGTAAACCCCGCTTGTACTACGAGGCAATCAAGGCGTGTCGCACGACAAGCCGTAGTACAACATGCGCAGTACAAGTGGCATGAGTGGCAACCCACAACTACCGCCAGGCCCCCGCCCCCAGCCCACCTGCGGTGTGTCGCTGAAGTCGGCTGTGCTGTACGACAGGCTGGCGGCCGACGGCAGGCCGTACGAGTAGAAGCAGTAGGTGGTGACGTTGGGCGCGGGGATAAGGATGTGCTGCTGGGCAGCGTCCCAGAATACAGCAGTCTGCATGGGAAAGCACAGTAAGGAGCACATGACGCGGAAATGTAAAAGAAGCTAGGTGTGCCTTGCTTGCTGGAGCTAGTAGCTGTCTGGCAGGTGCAAGCGAAGCGAAACAACCGCGCAAGCCAACTTTACCCCACCTGCACCCAGCCTCTACACAACTGCAGCAGCAGCGGCGTCCTCACCTCATTGGCCCCAGCGTCCCGCAGCGCCTGCCCCAGCTCACCAGGGCCGTACTCCTTTCCCGTGGCCCGGTTCACCAGGACAGCGCGCGGGGCTGGCCATCCGGTCGCCGCTGCTCCCATCGCCACCTCGCCCGCCGCCTCCCCCTGCCGGCTGCCCAGGGCTGCAAACTCTGCACCTGTGCCTCCGTGTGTGTGCCCTGCGCCTGCGTCCTCCACAGGCGGCACTGCCGGGAAGCTCCATGTGAGGGACGGCAGCCCCTGCAGCAGCTGCCGCACTGCCGTACTGTCCAGGACGGCCTCCAAGCCCTCCAGTCGGGCGGACAGCACGTCCAGCAGGGCGGTGGGCGTGCCGGCCCACGGGCCTGGGGTGCGGCGGGATGGGCACGGGTGGGCTGACACATGACGTGTGGGCAGGGTGGCTTGTTTCACACCGGTCAACAGGATGCGGTAGCAACAGTAGGAGAACTGCGGGCCGCCAAGGCCAAACGTGCATGCCCGGCAGGGGCGTCGTGCTGCCGCGCGCCGGCAGCAAGCGCACTCAAACACATTGCTTGCGTGCGTGTGGCGCCTTGGACATTCAGCGGCAGCGTGGCACGCACCACCCATAATGCGCAACCACCGAAACCATCGGACATCCACAATTGCCAACAGGCAACTAGCGCAACCGACCAACAGTTGAAACCACCTCACCCGACAGCGCCACCAGCCGCTCCACGTGCCGCTGCTTCCACTCCTCGTCCACGTGCCGCGCCAGGAAGGTGGCGGCGTACGGCCCCCCCAGGCTCAGCCCCACCAGCACCGCCCGCCGCCCGCCCGCCGCCTCCACCTGCGCCTCCACCTGCGCGCGGAGCTGGTCGAAGCTGCCGCTGGGCTCCGACCACTGCACCGGCGTCAGCCTAAGAACGGCGGAGGGCAACAGCATCAGCAGCAGCGGGCCTTACACCTGCACAGGTCCATGATGAAACTTTAAAACCGCCAATCCAGCGCAGCGGCTTTGGGTCAACTACCCTCGCCACTCTCCCACATTCCCCACGTTCCCACCTCCAGGCGCATGCACACCAAATAAGGGCAGACTGTGGCACGCAGGCGCACCCCACTTGCCGACCTTCCCTCGGCACCCGCAGCTGCTGCGCATGGGCCCACGCCCCGTCAACCTTCCCCACGTCCCGCACCTCCAGTCGTAAGGGTGCGTCTCAAACAGTTCCGCAGGCCACCCCCGCGCCCTCAGGCGGCTGCTGATGGCGCCCCACGCGTCCTGCGGCCCGCGGGCCCCGGGGGGCGCGCCGTGCCGCGGCTCCAGGGCGGCGGCCAGGCGGGTGGTGACGCCAGGGGGAGAGCGCGGTGCGCCGTGGGGCCCACTGGGTTCCAGCCTGCGCTGCCACGTGCAACGTGCCGCATGCCACGTGGCGTGTGCATGTGCCCGAACAGAAGGGCGAGGAGGGAGGAGGCACCGTGAGCCTGGAAGCTGGGAAACGAAGCCTGTAGCACACATCTTCGCCACGGGCACATGGCCCCGCCCACCTCATGTTGTCCGCGAAGCAGGGGAACTGCCCCGGCAGCAGCGGCAGCGCGCTAACCCACAGCGTGTACCAGCCGTCCCTGTCGCCACCTCCACAGCTGCCTGTGGAGCTGCGGGGGCACCACCAGCGGGGCACGGAGGGCCTGCGGAGCAGAAGGGGTGAAGTTGATAGCAGAGGGGGTATGATGTGAAGAGGAAACAGTAATTATGGTGGTAATGAGATTTGGGGCCAGACGTGACAGGAATACGTGTCGCTCCACAGTGTATAGGCGTTGGAATTCTGTAGGGTAATGACCAATGCGCAATGGCCCGTCCCTTCTATGCCTGGAGGGTGCACCACTACGCCAATGCACGGCCAGCGGACAAGCCGGCAAGGCCGGCTGCATGACAGTGCCTCACTTCTTATGGAGGCGCGCCTCAATGCCCGTGGCTGTCAAGGGAGGGATGAAGATGACCGGCCGTGGGGCTGGTGGCTCAGAGGCAGCGGTCCGTGAGGAGGCAGAGCCGGTGTGCTGATGTGGGTCGGGGGCAGCTGACCCATCGCCGCCGTAGCAGGAGCCGTACTGGGCATCCAGCTCGTCCAGCGTGCCCATGGCACCAGCGCTGCTACTGCTGTGAACATCATGTGACGCTCCTAGATCGCCTGCATCTGCTACTGTGGAGGGCGGTGTTGTGTGTGACAGCGACGGGGCCTCCGCCTGCTGTGTCCCAGTGCTCCAGTACTTCGGGAGCAAAGCCGCGATGCGGCCGAGAGGCCCCACTCCTAGGACACTGCCCCGGCTGGGAAGGGAGCCGTCTGACCAGCCTCCGAATGGGTTGGCGTGCGGATGCCCGGGCTGTTGTGTTTGAGAGCCTGCAGTGTGCATGCAGAGGAGGCAGTGGCTGCCAACAAGTGAAGGAACGCTCTGGGGAGCGGAGACGTGGGGGAGACCTTGCATAAGGCACCTACCGGCAGCCCTAGACTCCCTTATGCTTGCCGCGATAGGCCGATACCAAGGTAATGCATGGAACGCATCAAAGGTCGAAAGCAAAGCAATTACGTACACGCCCAAGGTAGCATATCGTTGAGCCATCAGCGGGGCAGCCCGAACGATGGAAAATGCAACTGCAGCAGATTGTTTACATCTAATAGTAAGAGAATTACCTGGGTAAAGAGGGTTGCGGGGTGGAATTCATGGAAACGCGAAATGGCTAGCCCAACTCCCAACTAACATTGCAAGTACGTTCGCCACCTCAGTAAGCCTTTGCGTCTTTGCACTAACAACAACACATGTTTCTGTTAACACTATCACAAGCAGACCCTGTACGCATCTAGCGTTTCACCAAGGGGAGGGAAGGTCTTGTCGGGCTGACCCGTTGCAACCTAGGGCGTCGTTCCGTGTCCTTGGCAGGAGAGCAGCTACACAGTATTTGCTGCAAAGCAGAGCGATGGTGCTTCCTTTTATAGGGGCGGGCATAGCGACGGGTATCGGCACGCTGGCGGGGCTTTCTGTAAGTCGAGAGACGACCCGTGTGCAACGCAGAGGCATACTGCCATATGCGCAGTGGACTTAGGATGATTTGTTGAAGGCGGCGTGGCATATCAACTCCTGGCGGGCGTCTTAACGCCGATGCCCTCCTGTCGCGGTCTCCGGCCCCGATGCAGGTCGGGCCGTACCTCTTCAAATTCATCAAACCAGCAAGTTACCGCGTGTTGAGCGAGGAGACCGACCATGACTTGAAAGTCGCGGCACCCCCGCATGGCCTCAACGTGCAGTCCGATATGCGGGAGGCGTTGCCCCTCCTGGAGCCCTGGCTTACTGACCCGGGCTACCACCGTGTAAGTGGAGCTGGAGGGTCGTGATGGGGCATTTGGGTCGGCTCGGCAACGCCCGGGCCTCCAGCAACAAGGTCGTGAGGCAGGGTGCCAACAAAAGGGTGCCACATGGTGCCGTACAAGGGTGGAACAGAGGCACTTTAGGGGCACAGCAGCAACGAACAGCTAGGCCAGCGGCAGATGCGATCCTCCAGGAGGCCTTGTCAGACCGCTGCTCCCACGCGTGCCGTACGGTGCTCGGCCCGCTAACAACTGCGTGCGCGGCCAGACCCTGGGCCGGGCGCCACGGCAGGAGCCTTTGCACACTCGCCTCGTCATCTGCAGCTGCTCCTGCAGCCCCTTGGGTGCTGGCGGCAGGGGTTGCCGGTGTGCTACCAGCAGGAAAACAGCCTCGCTTGCGGCCGGGGTTGGCAAGGTTTCAGGCCTTGTCAGCGGACAGGCCCACCAGCAAGGAGCCGCAGCGGCACCAGTAGCAGGAGCGGCGGCTGACACTGGCCGGCACACCGGTGCCAGGACGACACAGCCTGTTGTGGGGAAGGGCAGTTGCGGGCAGTAAGTAGCGGCCGGCCAAGGCACTGGCCGCTGCTCGCGAGGGACACGCAGTTTGCTGGGTACGGCACCGGCCTGATGGGGCAAAGCTCACAGCCTCCCGTCAAGGGCTACTCCAGGGCAGCCGGGAGGATGCAGGATCGGGTACTGGTGGCGCTTTGGTCCGTGCCGCGCACCAACATGGTGTTGCTGGTGCTCCTGCCTGGGGCTGCTGGTTTGGGGGGGAGGCGGGGGGAACAGCACATGGCAACGGGTCACCTCGTCTCATGACGGCCGGCGCGGCCGTTGCACCGCACCCTTAAGCGTAGGCCGCGTGTGTCATACCACCACCTATCCACTCCCAGTCACCAAGTCACCTTCCAGTTACCACATACACAGTGACCCCTTCGCTTCCATCTGCACCCAAGGTTGCATGGTGACCCGGATGGTGCAACCCAACCCCTCCACCCCCGCCGCTTCCCTCACCCTCCTCCTCCCTGCCCCTCCCCCAGGTGGCCATGATCAACCGCCTGACCGCCACCGTGTGGCCCACCATCACCAAGGCCATCCTGGACCTGGTCATCACGGGGGACGTGTACAACACTGTGCTGTACCCGCAGCTCAAGGCGCAGGTGTTCGACAAGGTGGGGGGATGGAGGGGCGGCTGGGTGGGGATGCTGGTGAGGGCAGCAACTGACAACCCAACTGGTGCCTCTATTTCATCATAGTCATATCAAGCGAGTGTGCGCTCTTGGGTCATGTATGGCCATACAATGCCCTGCTTTTACGTCGAGTACACGAAAGAATACAATGAGTAGAGACCATCGTGTTGGAAAGCACATCCGCGCGTGTCTCCAGCTACCCCGTCTTAACCTGCTCCCTAAGCCCTGCTTGCCTTCCGCCCTCACCCACGCCTCTGACGTTGGCAGTTCCCGTTCGTGGAGGACATCTTCCTGGGCCCGCACTCGCTCAAGCGCGGCAAGCCCAACCTGGAGGAGTGGCTCACCGACAAGGAGTTCCACCTGGGCAAGTGAGTGGGGGTGGCAGGGTGCTGGCATGGTAACGGAGGCAAGGAGTTCCACCTGGGCAAGTGAGTGGGAACCGCGAGAAATTATGTGCTCAAGGCGTTCGGGGCTCGACCCGGACAGATAGTGAGCGATATCATGCAGCGGATTTCGGCCAGAGCGAATGCGGGGTGGGCAAGCCCCCCCTCCCTCGGACGTACGCAAGAACCCGCATACACGAGCGCCTTCAGTGGAGGTGAATGCTAAGTCAGAAACCGCCTGCTTCCTGCCTGCCTGCCTGCCTACCTGCCTGACTTGGGATATTGCCTGGACCCCTTCGTGTCGCTCCTGCCGCAGGGTCGCCCCCCGCATGGGCGGCTTCAAGGTGGTGCCCACCGCCGACGACGAGGTGCTGCTGGAGACCAGCGCCAGCTGGGGGAGCAAGGCGCAGGTGGGGAGAGGGTGGGGGGAGGAGGGGCTGTACGATTCAGTTGCTATTGGTGGTGGTTGCGGGACAGGCGAGAGTGGCGTTGGAGACCTGCGCCAGCCTGAGGGGCAGGACACACGTGAGTGTGTGAGCGTGTCAGGTGATGGTGGGGTTTGAGCGGCGTTTTGTTGTTATAAGGGGTATGGAATGAAGCATTGTAGCAAGCTGTGTTTGGCGTGGCAGGGCAGTGAGGGACAGGCGTAGGTGGGACTTGGGACCAGGGCCAGCTGGGGGAGCAGGGCGCAGTTGGGTGAAGCAATGGGGTCGGGCATTTGTCACCAAACATGCAGCTGATCAGTAGCCAAGGCGGCAACGTTCTCACAGGGTGGTGTGTGCATTGTCCGCAGTACTTGCACCGCGACCACCCGCCCATCCCTCCCATCCTCCCTCGCCCTCCAACTGCACCTCCTGACCTCCTCCTCCTTCCCCCACAGTTTGACGTGTCCGCGGTGCTCAAGTTCGGCCCCGTGCGCCTCATCATCCCGCTGCGCGTGTCCAACATCAGCTTCAAGGTGGGGCGCTTTATATGACCTGCAGGCAGCGCGCGTACCAAGGCCACCAGGAGGGACTGCCGTGCCGCCCCGGGGGGCTGTGGACGGGTCCACAGCGGGCGTGTGGGCGAGTGTCGTTGAGGCAGCGGCCAACTGTGAGGCCGCCCACCTCCGAGGCACACAGCCGCGCGCGGCGCCTGCTGCTGTTGCTGCTTCTGTCTCTTGGCCGCGGCACTGCCAACCTTTCAACCCTGTCACCCTGCAGGCTGGTCAGATGGGCTGGATGAGAAGCCTGTCCTCTCTGTGCAGCTGAATTGTGGGCTACCTTTCCTAGCTAGGATTGCCTTAACGCAAACCCTCCTTTGCTCTCGCGTTGTTATACTTTAACCCTGCTAAACACAAAGCCGTGAAGTGTTGTTATACTTTGTTCCATAAGCACCCACTCCCCCAAGCACCCAACTGACTATATGAAACCACTTTATACTGTTGCAAACTTCTTGCTGTCGCCCCCCAGGCCGACATTCGCGTGCTGCTGCGCCCCCTGATCGAGACGTTCCCCTGCCTGGGCGGCGTGTCTGTGTCGCTGCTCAACGTGCCGCACGTGGACTGCTGCCTGGAGCTGGTCAAGGGCGTGGACCTCATGGCGCTGCCGGTGCTGCCGCAGCTCATACGGGCCGCCATGAAGGTGGGGCCGGGGTGGGCAGGGAGGGGGAGGGGAGGGGAGGGGAAGGGGGGCGGTCTGGGGTTTGAGCGCGCACGGGCAGTACAAACAGTGCGGTGCTAA
>VFQN01003834.1_pt1 | contig 20683 bp, 19 predicted proteins | sample 3512371 | NCBI WGS metagenome assembly VFQN01 (sample SAMN10412370, study PRJNA504923) | tailings metagenome | isolation source: Replicate 2 from Balatoc abandoned mine | place: Philippines: Itogon, Benguet | collected 2017-08-28
AATAAATCGATCTTGGAAAAGGCGGAAACCATTGATCTCTTTACATTGCGCTTAGAGAAAGAGATTTTGCGAAATCTCTCTCGCCGCTCATCATACTTTTTTCATGCTTTTTCAACATCACTCCAAATGCATTCTTTTATCACTTTTTTGGATTTTCTTCTGGAGAAGGTGGAATAATAACCTAAGAAATAAGGTGAACCGAAAAAAATGACCTTTTAATCCCTATAGCTGGCAGTAACTTGGGTGCTAATACACAATAAAGTCGTTCTGTGGGTAAAACCCTTATTGGCTTTTTGAGTTTAACGCGTTTAACACGTGTTTCCCTCTTGTCGGTCTTCCTGAACGTCATGGGTTGAGACCTTAGATTTCTATTGACTTTCGAAGAGTCAGCCAACCTCATGCCTCATGTCTCATGTCTCGCGACAACAAAATAGATGATGCAAACTAATCAACTGGAACGGTATTCAGTCATTCACAATCAAGACACGATCTAAGGAAGAGACTCAAATCAGGTGCGAGAGTTTTCTAATTTCTGGACTGTCCAAAGATAGATAATATGGGTATCACAACCGAGGAGGCAACCACTCATTTAATCATGAAAGATCATTGATTGCGAATATTTAATGTGGAAGTAGCGAATGGAGACTCATGTGAGAGAGTGTGGTGTGATTCTCTCTAGAAGAATCGAGATACGAATGTCAAAAGAATCTCAAAGAAAAGTGCATAAAAGAGACGAAAGGAACTTTCCACACCCCAAATTGCCGACTTTCCTTCACTTTCCAATCAATATCACATGAGTTCTTTACGACCACAGGAGACTGTATCGACTTGCCTTTACGGAGATCAAGATCATCGAGATCGTGTGTTATTCGAATATCATGCATTTTCTTTGATTGTTGCAATTTCATTATCCTTTCTGTTGATGGGAAGTGACAAACTGTTAAGAGTTTATCGTCCATTGTATTTTGTTGTTAATTTCTCTTTATTTTTCCAAATCTTCAGTGACTTATTATTCTTTACATACTTTCCTTACAATGCTAATGAAGGAAATTGTTTTGAATTTGTTGTAGGTCGATTATATGTCTTATTAATAATGTTTGGTGAATTACATCAAGTTTATTTTATTGCTAATGTATTAGGATTAAGTCGAATTCGTTTTCGTATTCTTCTTTCAAATTCTTCAATATCTTTGCAATCATTTCTTCAAATTTCTACCTTTTTTATTGCACTATCTTTGGTTTGTTCGATCTTCTTAAGAGGTATGTTTATGATCGATCAAGATATTTGGTCCTTATTGGTTGTTGGGATGCAGTTGTACTTTATCTCATATGCTAAGAAAGGAGCTGTTCCAAGTGATGCTGTAGTTGATGTTCATAATGATGCAGTCAGTATTTTTGCTACGCTATCATGGTTACAGATTATACCTACAGTTATTGCACTGACTGATCGTCTTCTTGATCTAAATGGCTACCATTTCTATCGTAGTTTGGATGGTGTAATGCTTATTCTTGAATGTTTAAATGAATATTTGTTTTACATTAAGATTCTTGTTCTCCAAGAGAAGGCTAGCACAGTCAACGTGGAGGTCTATGAAGCAGCTTAATAGTTTGTCATGTTTCACCTTTTTTGTTGCTTTTGTTGACGCGATTCTCTGTTTTTTTTAATTATTATATTCATGTAGTTGTATTCTTTAAGGCCACAATAAAACACTATTCTTCTTCTTCCCAGATGTAATCTTTAATCTTCCTTGTTCGTCAAAATCTTTTCGATATAGTAAATGATATTCATCATCTACCTTCTCATCATTGATTTTAATTCCTCCTAATTTGATTAATCTTCTTGCCTCATTCTTACTCTTTGTCATTGAAGCTTTCACCAATGCATCTGCCACTGATATCGATACATCAGAACTATTCTCATCTTTACTCAGATCTCCATCACTGAGTTGTATCTGTGGTAATGAACCAAGATCTTCTGGTCCACCTTTACTCGCGAATAAACTATCAACAGTCGCATGAATTTGTGAGAGACATTCTCTTCCATGTAATAATGCTGTTGCTTCATCGGCTAATACTCTTTTCACTCGATTCAAATCAGATCCTTCTAACTTTTCATATTCGCGAATCTCTGACATCGGAACTTCAGTAAACAACTTTAAAAATCTATTTTAAAAATCAAAAAATAAACCATAGAATCGATAGTCTATCGAACTATAGATCCTTACCTGATTACATCAGCGTCGGCAGTATTTCTCCAAAATTGCCAATAATCATATTCTGATAATAAATCTTTATTTAACCAGACTGCACCTGCAGCCGTTTTACCCATTTTCTTACCATCAGATGTTGTTATTAAAGGGGCAGTTAATCCATATAATGGTCCTAAATTTAATTTTCTACCTAATTCAACACCAGAGATAATATTACCCCATTGATCTGATCCACCTAACTGTAATGTGGTCTTATATCTTCGATATAATTCAACAAAATCATACGATTGTAATAGAATATAATTAAATTCTAAAAAAGTTAATGGTTGCTCACGTGATAAACGTTGTTTAACGGATTCAAATGATAACATACGATTAATAGTAAATAATTTACCATAATCACGTAAGAACTGTAAATAATTTAATTGATCTAACCATTCAGCATTATTGACCAATATTGCATCATTTGGTTGATCATTATTAAATTTTAAGAATTTTTCAAATACTTTACTTATTGAATTGATATTATTTTGGATTGTTTCTTCTGTTAATAATTTTCTTGATTCATCCTTACCTGTTGGATCACCTATCTTAGTGGTTCCTCCTCCGATTAACACCACTGGTTTATGACCACAATTCTGTAAATGACGAAGAATCATAATCTGTAATAATGATCCTACATGTAAACTACTTGCTGTTGCATCAAATCCAAGATATGCTGGAACTACGTCAGTTGCTAATTTTTCATCTAATTGTTGGAAATCGGTACATTGATGGATAAAACCTCGCTCTAACAGGACACTAAGAAACTTTGATTTGAATGAGGTAGGAATTGCACGTCCTGCATCATCAGAGATTGCAATATCATCATCTGTACTTGTTGCTTTTGTTGCACTTGTTTTTTGAGCGGCCTCATAAGATTGAAACGATAGATGTCGACTTTTCAGATATGGTTGCCTAATAATAGACCTATGTAAGAAACCAAATGAAACCTTCATTTGATAAGAAATGATTGTAAACAGTAGAAATAGCACTGATAACCAATAATTTAGTTGAAAGTTTCTTCCTTTCATCTTTCCTCTTTGTGCCTCCAATGCCGGCTCTCAAAGCCGAATACCGGTTTGCCGCATGGCTGCCCTTGCCCCCAGTGAGAGGAAGAGCCCAGGAAGTCTGTTCTGCCCTCTGCTTTTTCTTCACAACATCAACTTAGATTGGTTGAATCTGCAACTCTTGGAGGAAGGTGCTATTATCAAGGAAAGTGAAGTGCGTTTACCCTCATGATTATCAATCAATTGTGGTTTCTTGGATTGATTGCTTGTTTGCAATGTGGTTGGATCTTTTCGACCGCTTCAATGGAAAGTACAAGTGCCTCAGCTTTTGCGAGTTTGCATGAGAAATCGAAAGCTATTGAGACTACAACACATGTTGATATCGTAGCAAGTAACTCTATTAGCGGCAAAAAGAAAGATTCTCCGCCTGAAGATGCTTCTCCTACTGCAGAATCAAAGGAGTATCCTGACAGTTTAGATCCGGAAAAACTCGCTCTCTTCAGACAAATCGAAGCCTCCCAATCGATTGATGAGCTCTTTCAGTGGATTGATGAAGTAAGTTGACTAAATATTGTGTGGTTTAAAGTTATAATGCTATTATCTTAAAGATTCCAGCGATTCGCAATAGTTATGACCGTGCAATGAGAATATCCATGGCATCCAAAGATGACTCTTTCCTGGCTGTTGCCAGTTTATATCGATTAGCCAATATTTTAATCAATTTACAAACAGATAAACCTCTCTTACACCGTCACCATATTCATTTAGATGATCATCAAGTGTTAACTATCGATAAAACTCGTCGCATCGAACAACTCTGTGAATGTATTGAATTGCATCTTTCATCACTCGGTGTTGAAGATTTAACCAAATCATTATGGTCTATTGTGACGATTGATGCAAGCGAAGAATACATGCAGAAGATTCTTGTCGAGTATCAAGATCGTATTAAATCACATAAACATCAAGCAAAACCACTTTCTTTTGAAGAAATTGCTTTAATGATATGGACAATTGGATGTGTAAAAGATCGTTATGCCTCTAATTCTGAAGCATTAATTGATTCTTTACTTGATGTCTTTGTAGCAAAAGTCAATCATACTCTTCAATCAAAGACTTCAAACACCGGTGCTTCTTCTTCCTCTCCCCATCCACAACATCACCGTTCACCTTTCCACTATTTCTCTGCTTTTACACATACATTAACATCAACAGCATCGAATATGATTCATCCTCATTTTGAATTGTTCCATCCAGAAATGTTAAAGGTTGTTAACTCTAAACTAATTATTCGAATGTTATGGTCATTGGCAGTACATAAGAACTCTCATCCTTATCAATTATCTATTGTATTACAAGGATTAAAGACCTCAATCTCAAGTTTACCTGAATTGTCTATAACCAATAAAGTCTCACTTTTATGGTGTTGTGCACAATTTATGATTGATGATAAAACTATTCTTCTCCCACTTTTAAAGGATTTAGAGAAATATATTAAACAATCATCCTTTGATAGTAAGAATAAAAATGCTGCATCAGTACCTCAATTAAGTGTTTATGAGATTAAATACATTACCGATGCTCTGTGCATATTAAGTCACGCAGCGAGGAAATCTTATATTCGTATTGTTGAGAAGAATCAATCGAGCAACGCAGCAAACACTGCCCAACCTACCTCTTCTACTGGAGCAGCTATAATGTATTCTTCCATTACTGAAACTGATTTATTAGAAGTATTGAATGAGATTAATCAAATCATTAAACAGCTGATTCAATATTCTTTATCTCGACGAACTGAATTCTTTGAATCATCCTCTTCTTTACATGGAATCATTGGTCTGTTTCAAGCTGTTACTAACATTGAACTCCTTCAGTTTGATGATACAATTAAAGAGTTTTTAGATATTTGTTTAGCACGATTTCAACGAGAAGTGGATCAAAAGATCTCTGCACGCGATGCTGCATCAATATTGGAATATATGGTTACCATCCCAGATTATACCAATTTATTACATATTGAAATGGAAAATCATCATTTACGTGATGCCAGCTTCACTTCCATGAATGAACCAACTAGAAATAAGAAATCTTCCAATGTTGGAGTTTCTAATTCAGATACAAAGAAGCATGGAGTCTCGGTATCTGAAATGATCTGTGTGAACCCACTTTGGCATGAGCTCGGTGGAAAGCTCAGTGTTATATGTTCCCTCAGTGCAAATGACATTGGTGACAAAGGGAAAATAGTAGCTGCTACATGGGCAGTTGCTTGTATGGGTCATTCTTATCGCCCTCTCTACCGTGTCGCAAGAAGAGCTACTCAATTTACTATTCATGAATTATCCGCCAATTGTTTAGCTCGATTAGCTGTATCTATTGCGAAAGAAGAGGCTGCATCTTTCGCTACTGGGGGAGGAATGAGTGTGAAATTAGATCATGAGTTTGTGGATCAGGTTGCAATCAATGCATTACGACGTGCGAAAGAAGTTGAATCGCTAAAAGAATTAATTCATGCGATGACTTGTATCGCATTTTTAGGAAGATTATCTTCTAGTGGAACGAAACTTCAATGGTCATCATCTGACAATGGTGGTACTGCTGCTACCTCCTCCAATGATTCACCATTAGAGGTTCCTTCTGTTGCTACTAAATACCTTTCAACAAAGCAGTTAATTCGATTACAGTGGGCAATTGGTCGTTTACCCGTGGGAATTTTCTCGCCTTCCACTTCTCAAGCTCTTCGACAAGAACTCGAAAAACGAATTCTATTTACGAAATTTCCTGATTTAATTGACTCAAAGGAGAAAGTTGCTATCCAAGATACTTTCCTCTATGTAAAGACATTAACGGATTCTATTGCACTGAAAGATCATAAGCTTGATTACGTGAAAGATCAAATCTGCTCTTCTCTGATGTCTCACTGTGAAGTATTAGTCAATAAAGTTTCTTCCAAATCATTAATCAATTATACATTAGGGAAGTTTTCCACATATGAGAAAGAGAATTTTGTGATGAAGTTGAGTATATTAATAGATTCTTTGCAATCCTTTATTGAATTAGGATGGTTTCACTCGGATATGTTGAATCTCTGTCGAAAATATCTCCAACAGATTGCTAATATTGAAGAACAAGAGCATATTTCTAATGTTCATACGAAATGCTCAATTCACTTTAAGAGAGGAATTTTAGAAGAATTATTAAAAGTATATCAAAATTTACCTTATGGGAAAGCATTAAAGAAAGACAAGAAGAAAACATCTGGATCTTCTTTATTTGCTCGATTCTTCCAATCGTGAAAGAAAAGATAATACAGAAACTGAACAGACCTCAAATTCATGATCGAATGTATTGTTTCTTTATCTTTCTTTTTAGCTTACGTTGATTTTGAGTTGCTTATTAGTATTGAACCATTTTTGAGTCGAATGTGAACAAAGATATAGTAATAGAATGTATTGTATGGTTCAAGCTTTATCTTTTTGGCGAATTTTTGATTGATTGTTAAATCTAAGGGATTTCATGTTTGAGTGAGAAGAAGACTTTCGATAGTTTCTATTGAATCTTTGATGATCGCACTTTACAAATTAACAATATGACGGAGTGACAATTGAGTTGAAATTTCAAAATATTTACAATGATGTACAATTCAAGCATCGGTGCTCGACTGATCGGTACTACTACTCTGTGATCGCCTCTAACTCTCCCCATCTTTTTCCTTTCGAAATATTGGTTCGCAAAGGAACATCAAATCGAAATCGCCTCATTACTTCTTTCTCCATCATCTCTCTCAAAAGAGTGATGAATAAATCTATAATCTCCGGGTCATCTGGGACTTCGAAAATTAACTCGTCGTGGATTTGCATGACGAGAGAGGATCGCGCCAATTTTTATCTTTGTGTGGCTGACAAACTGTCTATAAGGTTTCGAGCAACATCCGAATATTCGCTTGAAGAAGATGGAGAAGACTCTTTTGAGGAGGAAAGAATTTGAAGAAGTCTTTCCATGCAAACCATCGCATACTTAATAATGTCACTCGCACTACCTTGAATGATACTGTTGATCGCTTGACGCTCTGCCGCGCTCCTTTTAAAACTATCTTCAGACACTATATCTGGCAGATGACGAATTCGTCCAGCTAATGTTCGAATTTTCTTGAACTCTTTGGTTTGATGCTTTATCGTTTCCATCCATTTCTTAACTTGCTGAAATTTCTGGTAAAATGAATTAATAATTTGGTGAGCTTGATAAATTTCAATTCCCAGTTTCTGTGCTGCAGCTGCCGCACCCATTCCATATAAAATGCCTAAACAAATGGTTTTCGCTTTGTTTCTCTCATTATCAGGTACGAGCTCAAGCAAGGGCTGGTTTAATATTTTTCCAGCGAGTTGGCGGTAAATATCTTTTTCATCCTGAAATAATTCAATCATAGTCGGATCATGGCAAACATGGGCGAGAATTCTAACTTCAATTTGCGAATAATCGGCAGCAAGAAAAACAAACCTAAAAAGAATATTAAAGAAGCAATTAAATTGGGACAAGTTTTGGGGTCATTCTTACCCTGGCTTCGCAGAGAAGAAATTACGAATGTTGATAATTTGAGAACTCTTGTCACAGATGTTCATACTTGTTTGATGCGTGCCACTGGGAATATTTTGCATATTTGGTTTGCAACAACTTAACCGACCAGTTCGAACTGCAGTCTGATTCCAAATGGCATGAATCAATGGGATAAATTGGGAAGTATTGCTGTCTGTATGAACAACAAATGGCTTAATACCTTCGATATAAGTGGAGAGGAGTTTATTGGTCGCACGATAATGTAAGATCTTATCGATAACTGGATGAAGGTGGCTCATCTTCTTCAACTCCTCTTCTGAAGTCGATAGATGACGCTGCTTCTTTTGGATTCGAATATTAGAAATACTTCCCCCAATAGTGTCATCATCTTCCAAATTTGTGCTGGATTTATTCTCTAAAATGCGCAGTCTTTCATATAAAACGGTTGAAACTTGATCCGGTGAAGCTACATTAAACTTCAATCCAGACAATTTGTAAATTTCTTTTTCAGTTTCTTCTAAATCCTTCGTTAAAATCTCTGAAGTCTTCTTCATGGCTTCTGGATGTATATGAACTCCACAAAACTCCATCAATGAAAGAGAATAGGTGAGAGGCATTTCTATTTCCCAGAATAAAGGAATTAAACCATGCTTAGACATTTCTTCATTCATCTTTGAGAAGAGAAGATGGGTTTGGCGTGCCTCTTTCACAATCTTCTGAATAATGCGAGTCATTTTCCCCATGTCCACAACATCCTCGGAATTACTGATCGGAACATTGTGAGAAGACAGTAATTCGTAGAGTTCTAAACGCTCCTCAGTTATATCTGAGTCTAAAAGATATGCTGCGATTTTGGGATCGAAAATTGACCTAAGATGCAATTTATTCCAGGATGAGGAAGCAGTATTAATAGTCTGATATGTTCCATATACTGATAATAAAGCCGCTTGGGAATGGAACAAGATCTTCGTTATAGAAGGATTCTGCAGCAGATCAAGAAAAAATTCCAATCGTTGAGGCTGAGAAGTCTCGCATCGGAATGGGAAAACTTTCGATTTTCTGGTGATAGGGATTGGATTCGAGGAAGCAGGCTCAAGACACGTGATTAATGGTAACAAAAAGACGTCTTTACTATCAGGTAAAGTAATCAAGGTCGCGAGGAGAGCGTCTTTAAGTGTATATGTTCGAATAACTTTATCGCATGAGCAATACCACAGCTGACAACGGCTCGATGGTTTGCAGTAGCGCACACTTGATGGTGCATGGTTGCAACTCAGATCCTGGAAGATGAAAGCAAGATGAACCGTTTTAGCCTCTGTGCATAATCGCCGTACGGCATTTAGCCCAACTAATGAAGCTCCTGCGTTTTTGCAAACATTTTGAACTCCCTTGAAATCTTCAATCAGTATTTCTGACGTCTCTCCTCGAGAGGGAATCTCAGAGTCAACAGGGTTACCGTCTCTATACGTTTTCCCTGGCCTCTCCGCCACTCCTCCTTTTGGTTTATTCTCCTTTACGTTCGCTCGCTGCTCAGTAGTATCTTCCTTTTCTTTGTGATCCCGCTCTGTAGCAGAAGACTTTTGTCGCTTTGATGCTTTAGTTTGAAGTAAAGAATTTACACTCGACTCGCGCTTCCGAGACTTTGAGTCTCCTTCCCGAACGTCAGTCTTTGGAACCTTCATCGACTCCACAGGTGTTACCTTTGGGGCGTAGGATAATGCCCCTTCAAACAAATTTAAAACACTTTCATCCTTATTAACTTTTGGCGATTCTGAATGAAACTCTTGAAAGACATGTTTTCGAACGCATTGTGATGAAATCTCTGTTCTCCAATTAGGTGCACTCTTTGCTCCATCCAGCGTTACATCGAACATCATCTGCAGTTTCTGGTGAGTGCTCATAAGCCGAGGACAAATAACAGGAGGTGCAAAGGTTGGAATCAAACACAAGCCTGTGTGATTCTCCATCATCTTTCATCATCAAAAATTAAAATTAAAATTAAGAAATTGTTTTGATGCCTAGGATAAGCAATTCACTTACAGTATCTTCCCAAACAACAAAAGAACTGAAAAAGTTGTGTGAAGTGAAGTTGTAAGAGTTTCTTCAAGATACCTCTTGCTTCAATCGCTTTTCCTTTGTATTCCTTGCTTCTCCTTTCATGTCGCTTTCACTGACTCTCATCATAGCTCTTATGATATTTTCAATTACCCCGTCTCTAACCTTTAGAGCAACGCGTCTTCTCGCACGACCTCTAACTCCATCGATCAGTAAAGGAAGTTTGGCATTATTTTCTCATTCGAAAAGCGATTCCTCCATGAAACCAAAGGTATTAGTCCCGATTGCTGATGGGACAGAAGAGATCGAGGCGGTTACTATTATAGATACTTTGGTTCGAGGTGGAGCGGAAGTTACCGTTGCTTCTGTGATGGGAAGACTTGAAGTAATCTGTTCAAGAGGCGTAAAGCTAGTTGGTGATCGTCATATTGAGGAATGTGCGTCTGAGGCTTGGGATTTAATTTGTTGCCCTGGAGGAATGCCAGGTGCAACCCATTTAAGCAACAATGAGGCCTTAACGACTTTGTTAACTTCCCAGAACCGACACAAAAAGTTAATTGGTGCAATTTGTGCCGCACCAGCTGTTGTTTTAGCAAAGCATGGTCTCTTACACGAGAAATCAGCAACTTGCTACCCCGCAGAAAAGTTTTCAAGTCAGTTGCATCCTTACTCCTCCGAAAATGTTGTAGTTGACCACCACATCATTACCTCTCGAGGACCAGGAACTGCTTTGGAATTTTCTTTAAAGCTTGTAGGGATTCTATTCGGTCATGAAAAGGAAAATCTTTTAAAACGTGAAATGCTATTTCATTAAAGTTAACCTTAATCATAATAATATCTTATAAATTATAATCAATCCTATTCTATTTCACAAATAAAATCAACTATCGCAGTCTCATCATTCTTCTTACAATTAATGACTCCTTCTTATCTGACTCGCATGGATAACGATGAACATAGTTGTGCTTTCTTCCTAATTCTTTGACACATTCTGCGTGAACCTTGATAATTCCCTGTTTCTTTCTCTCTTCCAACTCTTCTGCGATCATTTCCATCGCTCCGCCATCTGGGAAGAAATGATGAGCAGTAGGCACAGAATTCATATCCTTATTCATTTGATAATACCGATAGTGTTTCGCAGCTTCAACGCCATTTTTTTGCAGATATTCGATGTCTGATTGAGGTATCCTTCTTAAGACTCGAACTAAAGGGTTGACATAAATTCCATTTTCAAAATCTGGATCACTTTTCTTTGATTCCAGAAGTATCTGATAAAGGGATTTTCCCGATGGAAGAAAGCCGAATTTCTCTGGTTGTTCTTTGTACCTCCTTAAACTGTGATCAATCTGATATTGCACAACACTTTGAGGCATTTGAATTGAGAAAGAAGAATGATTCAATAATCCTCCAGTTTGATCAGAGAATGCCCAAATTAAATCATCAGAAAGAACGACCGGTACACAACCATAATTCAATACATCATACATTCTTTTAGAGGAAGGTGAGTCACCAACAGGAATTGGGCAAAACTTAGCCCCAAGAAATCCATGTTCTCGTTCATTCATATTCCGTTTAATCGGAGGTACAACTTTATTCAATTTAGTAGAATTTTGCATCATATTTCTCATTGCAGTACGAACTTCAATACAATCACCATGTAAACCTCCAGCATAATATAATAAATAGTCTCGGTTAATTGAAAAATGAAGTAATTTACCATTATAAAGATCAGGATCAATGGTTGGATAAGGTGCAACAATGTTTTTCTTTCCTGAACAAATAGGATATTCATCCACAAATGATTTAGAATATTCTAAACCAATGAAGATTGGTGACTTTAAATGTATCATATAATGAAAGAAACCACGTCGACTACTTTCATGACGTAAATTTGTAACAGGTGCAGGCATAACAAGAATATGATTAGCACCTTTCTTTTGATACCAATATTTATCAGTAATATTAAACACTGTCTTCCATAAATCTGATCGATCTTTTTCTAAAATTTGTAATAATGCTTGCTCCGCTGACGATGGTGCACGACTTCTTTGACCGCCAAGATGCATAGTTTGACGATATTCTGCATCACGTACAAGAGGTAAATAAAAGTAATCTGCTTCATCTGGATTCATTGTCCGACCACAAAACTTTAAGAAATAATCTAATACAATATATTCTAAAGAAAATTGTTCTAAAATACATTTTCTACATACATGTAATGTTCCATTTTGCCTTGCTTCTTCACTTATTTTAAGTGCAGCTAAATTTGTTGGGATATCATACACATAAACTTTGAAGGAATATTTACATTTTGGACTCTGCTGGGATTCTAAAGATTTGGAAGGACTTGGTTGTTTATCCAGTATGGATGATTCAGCTACAGTTGGAACCGAAGCTGCTTTGGGGATTGGTTGACTTTCTGTTGTCAAAGTGGGAAGTTTTGGGGGTTCCGCAACAGTTTTGTTGTGTCCGATGAGTTTAGTCTCTTTCTCAAGAGTAAAAGGGATTTCTAGACGTTGCTTCGGTCTCCTTATAGAAATCGCTTCTTCTATTAATGAAATCTGCTTCAGAAGGATTTGTTTCTGTTCCATCAACTGGTCTAACGTGAATTTGTTTGGTTCGGAAATTCTTATACTTTGTGTTGATAGTTTTCTCGTGGAAAGAAAACTATTAATCCCAAATGCTATCCCAATACCAACGACAGTTCCCAATAGTATTATCCAAACACTTCTTTGCTGTTTCGATTGCTGCTCAGTCATTATTCTAAATCGACAATTTTCATCAAAAATTAAAATAGTTTGGCGGCTTTTGATATAACCCGAAAGAGTTCTACCGGCTCATATTTTCTCGATTTTCTTCTTATTTCTCGTTACTTATTATTATTGCACGTGTTTAAAAGACGAAAGGATTGAAACATGGTCCTATATGGTGAGAAGCCTTTCTTTTCTCAGTACCATCCAGACAGAATTTGATTTATGATGTAGAAAACGCTCCAATGTCCTTTGCCGTGTCCCTTGTGACATTACTTGTCACAACATTCGGGCCCCATCGAAGTGCTTTAGGTAGGATTCCTCTTTTCAGTTGGCCTCTGCTTTTCGTTTTTAATCCTGCTTGTGTAGATATCGTCAAGATTGGGAAAGGAGATTTTGGTCGAATTTTCTCAAGCCAATTTGCTTTTGACAGCACAGCAGAGACATTAGTCGCATTAATTCTCATTTATTCATGTAGATTATTTGAATCGCAAATGGGCTCGAGGAAATTTGGCGCATTTGTCATTTTTAGTTGGATTCTGTCTGTGTTACTTCAGTTGCTGTTATTGAAGCTTTTTCAAGTTATCGGTCTTTATCTCATTCCAAGCCCTGGACCTTATTTTCTCGTTTTCGCTCAATTAGCGTTCTTTTACAGTAAGTCTTTCTTGAGGTAGTGCTTTGGCAGATTTATCTCTGAATGAATAGGATACATTCCTAAGGTGTACATGACACAGTATGTGTTTATGGGAATAGAATTCTCAGAAAAGAGTGGAATCTATTTATTAGCACTCCAACTCTTCTTTAGCAATGGTATTAAGACTATTTTCCCATCTCTGGTCGGATTGTTGGTTGGTTATCTATATGCCAGAAATACTTTCAAAGTACAGAAGTTACTTCTTCCTTCATTCTTTGAGGTTTGATTTCTTTCTTTCACATTTATACTCGATGATTTTTAACTCTTTGATTTGCAGAAATTTTTCCGGTTGGTTAATGCTCTTGTTGGTACCCTTTTCCCTTTTACTAATCGGCCTCAACCAAGACAACCTCAAGGAAGGGCAAATAATCTGAATAACTTCCCAATGAATCAACAATACCAGCAGCAACCACTGCAACAGCAGTATCAGCAAGCCTTTGAATTACCCCCTCCTGATGAAGAATCTATTCAAACTTTAATGGTAAGTTCAAAGTTGATAATTCAACGGTCTCCATTGTTTTAATCTCGTTACTCTTTCAGAATCTCGGATTTGAGAGAGAAGCGGTTCTTCTTGCTCTTCGGCACTCTGGTAACAATGTGGATGCTGCAGCAAATCGATTACTTCGATGAAACGAATGATTAGTATCACTATTTCTCCTTGAATAATATAAGATTATTTTCTTTCTTTCCTTACTTAGCATTGTGCTTACTTATTGTGAAATGGAAAATATATAAACTCTATTCATTGTTCTGAACGAATACCAACTCTACTTCATTATTACAGTCCAAATAATTGCTTACATTGAGCAATGGTATCCTCGGGACTGGTTACGGTGTGTCCTTTGACACGAGGATGGACGAAGATCTCATAGTCATTGCCTCCTTCATAAGTCTTATCACCAAAGAAATGAATCTCATCATACTCTGACTCTGGTATATGATTTAAACAAAAGGTCTTATCCCAACCTTGAGGGAATAGATCAAAGGAGATTTGACCACCAATAGAGTATTTGAGATTCAAATGAGCAAACTTTTCTTGCATGGCAGCGATCATATTCTTTCGCACATTATTCGCTAAATCAAACTGCTCGTAAGCATTTCTCTCCTCACGACTGCAATTGCGACCAATAGGTGAAATGTTTAACATTCCTGCTCGGTATTCGATGAAAGTACCTCTAAAAACAAATTATTTTGTGTATTTACTTTGAAAGATGCTTTACCGCTTAATAGGAAGGTCCAGATCAGCAATATAGTGAAGACAAAAGTTAACAATTGCTTTAATATTATCCTCACCTAAAAAATGATTAATCGCCTACGGCACATCGGAGTCAGTGACAGAATAACTGAGGAATAATTAACTTACCTCCTTACCAATTAACTGACCATTTTTATATGCGACTAACCCATTTTCAGAAAAACTGTAATCAACTTCATTGGTAATATTTTGTCCTAATTGTTCTTGTTGCTTTACTAAATCAGATCCACCAACCACACCTACAGTTACACGAGTCTTAAGAGCTTGCATGAAAGCTTTCATCTCTTCCGATGCATCATCACGCGGTTTCGTTAAAGTACCATCAATATCGAACAACGCCAATACTTTCTTTCCTGAATTATCTTGAAATACTGACATTTTATCTCTTACTTTGAGTGGAAATATCTTATAAAAATAGGATTAGAGCAAATCATAAACGAACACTTGTTCCAACAAATTACACAATTTCTTTCAATCAATTTAAGCAATTGTTCTGGAAGCGACTCAAAAATTGTGTTGTTTTGAAATTGTGAGAGATTGGATTGATAATAAATATCATTATTTCAGAAGATTTTACATACAAAAAAAAATTTCTTAAAGAATAAAATTGTTTTCTATTATTATTTTTATTATTTAGTAATTTTGAAATTTTTTCTTACCGCTTTTTGAGGGTAGAAATCAACGCTGAAGAAAAGAGTCGAAATAACTTAACTTTTCACCGGTTTTCGATCAAATAATATGTGTAAGGATGAGTTACGAGGTAGTAATTGAAGACTTCGACTTTTTGACTCATCAATTGCGTGTTCAAGTTGGTGAAAAGATCATTTTTAAGCTCTCAAATCAAGTGCCATTTCATGCGGAACACATCATATATGGAAGAAGCGATAATAAACTCCTCTGTTTTGAATCAGAGGTCTTGCAAGTAAGATTTCAAAGAAAAATACTCTTAAAGAGACTTATTTGACTCTTATATAGATCCAGGAAAACACTTCCTTCGAGTACATTCCTCAAGTAACTGGTGATATATTTGTTACTTGTAAGATATACCTTGATATGTGTTGCGAAATCAACGTGCGAGATGGAGATAGTGATGATTCAGATGACTGCGATAATGAGAGTGAAAGTAGCAGTGAGGAAGATGAATCTGAGGCTGAATACAGTCTTGAATCTAAGCAAAATGCGGAGTCTCTCAACTTACCGCCTCCTTCTCGTAAAGGAAAGGAGATTTCCTCTCCAATCATAGAAGGTGTTGCACATCGAGTAATTCCAGTGATTGAAGACAGACGTATTCATCGTTTCATGGATGAAGATGACGAGGAGAGCAGTCAACACCATGGAGAGCTTTCTGCTCATGAAAGAGATTCCGACAGCTTTTATGATAGTGATGATGTGATCTCATTGGATGATTATGATAATAATAGTCATCTTTTCAGGCCATCTATGTCAGACGAGATGAAGTCTCCGATCGTTTCTCTCAACCAAGCTGATATTGCCAATATCTTCGAACACATGCCACTTGATTTCATCCCTTACAAAGAAGGCGATGACTTCCATCCGTATGCCATCAATCTGGATAAGAGATTCCAGCAAGAAGAAGATCAAGAAGAGCCAGATGAATACCCATTATACCTTAGCCATTATGACCCCTTGACACCACTTTCAAACATGTACTGTTACCCTACAAGTGTGCAACGCATTTTACCTCCACTACCTCCTTTACATGGGACTTCTTCCTCATCATCTTCTTCTTCCGCTCGAGTTATTCCTGTTCTTGTAAATGAATTTTCCTTTAATCCGAAGCAAGTTATTTGCTCTTTCCGAGATAGAATCAAGTTTTTACTCAATGACCAAGAAATTAGTAATTGCACCCTCTCTTGTGAGGGAGAATTTGATAGTATTCTATTAGAGAAGAATTATCAACCTTATTTTATTTATCAACCATCTCAATGCGGCAGTTTTATTATTAAAAACGAAATTTATAATTTTGTATGCAAAGTGATCGTTCATGATAGTAATGATCTTTCAAGGATGAATCAAACAGAATCACCCCCGAAATTATTTGGATCTTTCCATCCAAATATGAATAATCTTCCTAAACCAGTCTTTAATATGGCTTCCCTTGAACAAAAGGAAATTGATTACTCCAACAAGAATGCTGAATATATTGATCCTTCTTCTACTATCATGTCAAATGATTATATTCATCCCTCTTTCACCCTTACTTATCCATACGAAGAAGAGGAATTTGCTGATGTGCTGCAGGATCTCACCTACTTAAATGTTGATCCTGATCTAACGCTGGTCGAGGATGTGAAGCCTGTCGCCTTCTCGTCCAGTGCAGATTCGACGACTGCTGTTTCCCTCGCTACCTCTGAAGATAGTCGAGATGATGATGTAGAAACAGATCCTGAAGCATCTTTCAGCGGAGCCACGAACAGTTTGGTACTCGACTCCTCAGCAAATAATGCGGAAATAGAGAAATTATCTAGAAAAGCGAAAAAGAAGAAGAGAAGGAAAGAAAAACAAAAGTTACAAAAGAAGATGACAAGAGACACATCAAAAAGAGAAGATAATGTGATGAATTTCGACGAGGATCAAACCGTTCCTGAAACCAGAGAGCGTGAACAGGATCAAGAAAGTTTGGAAGATCGAACTCAAGTAAGCCCTGAAAAGGATCGATCGGATGGTTATATGCTTGCAACAGCTGATTTTTCCGAAGATTTCGAAGTATTATCGGAAGAAAGTCAAGTTGATGGAGAAGAAGGTGTGAAAGAGGGAGGCTCAACCTCCACTAAAAAGCTAGAATTAAATGTAACCTCGCCAATCGTGTCTCCCATTATTCAAAGAAAGACCAATATCATCATCAGTCCAGTGGACAAAAAGGTTCCTATCGATGACAGCATATACGATGAAAATGTCTCCTTCGATTCAGATGAAGATAATTTAGCAGCTGATGAATCGAAGTCTGAGCCACGACTTACTATTGCAGGTAGTCCGGTTCAATTGAGCGAAGAAGAATCGATGAAAAGTCTTCTAGCATTAACCCCCAAGCCGTCTACTCCTTCCGGCTCAGACAAAATTATGGAAGATGTTTCCACTCCTGTAGCAACGAACACTACTCATCATGTGTACACTACTCCAACAAGTGGGAAGAAGACGATCGCTTTATTATCGGCATTAGGATTGAAATCGAAGTCCAGTGAAGAGAGAAATCCTATCAGTAGTTTCGATTTGTTAGTGGAGACTTCAGAAAGCAAAGGGTCCCCTCAGAAATATCAAGATTTCGATCATTTTCAATCGCCTCTCTCCACTGCACCCGATGATCTTTCAATCTCGTCTGACCTTATTAAGGATGAACAACAGCGAGAGCAAGAGCTGCAAGGATTTCTTTTGAAACGTAAGCGCTTTTCTTTTCCTTTTAACTTTCACGTCTTTTCATCCTTTCATTCGATGCTGCACAGGATTCGAGGTGATGAGAGAGAAATACGATCATAATTTACCTGATGTTCTACCCAGAGGAAAAGAAGTTCCAGTGTACTTTTGGAGTAGCTTACCATCGAAGGAGGATAATCAAAAGTCTGATGAGAGTGATTTGAATAAGAAATCGATTGAGAACAACGCCATTCAGCCAGTCAATTCTCCTTCACCACGACAATCGCGACAAAAGCCTAAGAAATCGTCTTTTCGAGGGATTTCAGGAGTCTATGTTCCTCCACCTGCTCGAAGTTCATCCAATGATGATGGAGAGAAAAAATCACGAAGTGTTTATGTCAGTAAAAACAGCTCATCAACTACTTCTCCTCGTAATTCCTCTTCTCATAAGTCAAAGCACAAGACTTGATGATTATGGCGACCTTGTATATATAAATATTAATGTAAATAGTTCTTCGTGCTTTATTATTATGAGTGTAGTTATGGTGATGATTCTTCATCCAGTATGCATTTGACTGTAATGTTCATATCTTATCTTTATTAAAGTTCTACGTCATTATTACCCCTATCATTTAAAATCGAATTATTCCTAAGGAACCCAGTGAATCATCAACGGAGTTGTGTTGTATTATTATTGCAGCCTCTCTCTCCCCTCTACCCTTTACTCAAGCCTTTTTCACCGATTATAGACGTTTTATTTGTTTCTTTTTTCTTTTTCTTTTTTTCTTCTTTTTCAATGTTGTTTGTTTTCAGCTACTTGAGATGATGAGATGATGCTAGAGGAAGTTGTCGTGAGATCTGCTCATCTTATGATACCTTTTCTTCGATTCGTTTCTACCTGCTTATGCATCTTCATCGTCATCAATACTACTGTAGTGGTAACATACATTAGTTCTTATTATTTATACCTATTATTAATAGTAATCCTATAACAAAGGATCATAATCAACAACAATCCAACATTTGCTTCATTGTTAGGACTTCAATTAAACTTACTCAAATGCAAAAACTAATTGAACAAAAAGTAATCCTATCCTACCCTTATCATCGATACAATATCCACGACTACGACTACTATTCAGTAATGCGAGGAAATTATTTAGGTGTCGTAAGAGATCCATTTATCAGGAATTGTCATAAAATATCTTTCCATTGCTAAAGTAAAGCGCTTGCGATATTGTGATGGTTGGATAATCGTTGGTTCTGCTTGTCCTGTGAGCATACCGACAGAACCTTTACCAACACGTTCCATCTTCTTAATGATGTCATACTGGCGCAGATAATCAATAATCCCAACAACCATCTCATGCTTATTTTCATCAAAGCCAACAAGAATCGAGTAATCGACGACATTGACAATCGATAAGAATAATGTGTCATTTTGTACTGCCTTATGGAAGAAGAGCTTTGCACGATGCTTTAGAGGGAATGGTCGACCTTTCGTGAACTCCATAAGGTTATCATCTAACAATACCTGTGAGATGCGTTGTGCAGGTTGTAGAGCTGCATGGATCTCTTGTTCCGACATATCATGCTCACTATTGGGATTTGCGTGGGTCATCGTCAAGCGGGACAATGAAGTACTATCTCGAGGACGATCAGGAGCTGGAGGAAAAGTTCCTTCTCCTGCTACTGTACTCTCCGCGACAGTTTGAGCACGCTCTCGTTGCTTACGGCGAGCTCGACGACGTTTAAACACCGCCTATGGAAGATTGAGCTGAGAATTATACAAATTGAAAGAAGCTCTCACATCATCAAAGAATTCTTTCTTTTCGCCGAGTAATTCAACATAACGAGCTCTGCTACTTCCTTTGAGATCGAAAGTTGTCGTAATGTTGCGCTATTTAACAATAAAGTCATGGATGATGATAAAAGGTGGAATGACGATCATTTTACCTCATAGAAAATATTTTCCATCACAACAATGTTTTCTGTGCCTTTCTTGTTTGTTTCTTTATTATCATAACGCACTGTATATACTCCTAAGATCTTACACAACACTGTTGGAAGATTGTGATAGTAAGCCTTCGCCATGTATTCTATTATCAAAAGATGTCACAAAACCATCGTACTCCAAACAAGATCAAGAAAGTACTTACCAAAATAGGCAGGAGCAAAATCAACAAACATTTGTAATTCAACTCTTGAAATTTGTTTGCAAATTAATCTTTCATCCATCGTCTTTGAGAAAGATGCACCTGATTTACCTCCTTGTGCACTCCATTTTGCTGACATTGCTAAAGATCGAATAAAATTATCTCGTTGATCTTCTTCACCAAAATAACAATTACGTACTGCTTCAAATTGTTTGGCAAAATAAACTTGACATTGAAACTTACAAACTAAATTTCCACGATCGTCATAATCATCAAAGCGATGACGAATATTTGATTTATCTTGTGATGTCATTTGTTTCTCATTTGCCGACATGTTGTGATTTAGCTGTACATCGGAACCGTGAGGGAGATTACCGGATGGTGGAGAATGAGGAAGATTTGATTGATGTGACGAAACCCCTCCAACACCAGAAGTAAACGTACCAGCAACATTTGCGCCACTTGCAGCAGAAGCAGAGGAAGGTTCCTTCCGATCACTTCCCGATTCATTTGCAGTTACGTCAGAGGATACAAACAACTTCTTTACACCTTCTTGAATATTGCTAGTGACGTTGCTAATCACTGCTGTTGG
>VFQN01003835.1_pt1 | contig 20682 bp, 18 predicted proteins | sample 3512371 | NCBI WGS metagenome assembly VFQN01 (sample SAMN10412370, study PRJNA504923) | tailings metagenome | isolation source: Replicate 2 from Balatoc abandoned mine | place: Philippines: Itogon, Benguet | collected 2017-08-28
TCTCGACGGGGATCCGGCCGACGCCCTGGCGCGGTTGATCGAATCGAGCTGGCTACTGCTCGATCAGGTCAGCAGCCTCCTCGCGGTGGCGCAGAAGGAGGTCCCGCCGAGCCGGATCCGGGAGATGCACGAGAAGGCCGAAGCGCGCATGCGCGGCCTGTTCGAGCGCGGACAGGCCGAGCAGGTGTTCCGCGACTACCTTCCGGTGGCCTGGCGGCTGGCGAGCACCCACGCGGCGATGAACGCCGCCGCTGCGGAGTCGACGGCCGGACGGCTCCAGCCGGCCGACGCTCCCCGCTTCATCAACGCCACCCTGGCACCGGCCTTCGCCGCTCCGGCCTCCCGCGCGACCGCCGAGAGCCGAGGAACCCGCCCTCGCTAGACGGAGCCCCTCGCTAGACAGGGCGAACGCAGGCGCACTGCCCGGCGATCAGGGTGCCTTCGGCGGCGGTATCGGCCTGAGTGTGCGCCCCCACGAGCTGCGAGACGGCGACCCGGTCGGTATCCGCACCGACGCGAGCGCCGGCGCGGATGGCCACGCCGGCCACGTCGGTCGTCCCGGGCTGCTCGGGTCGCCACAGCAGTGGTGCGGCGATCGCTCCGATCATGGCAAGGGTGCCGAGGATGATCCAGGCCGGCCCGAGTCCAGCGGCGGTGCCGATCCATCCGGCGATCGGGTAGGTGATGAGCCAGGCCAGGTGCGACAGGGAGAACTGTGCTGCGAACGCGGCGGGTAGGGCCGGGATGTCCACGGAGGCACGGATGACTCGACCAGTCGGAGTGACGATGAGCGCCATGCCGGCCCCGATGAGAACCCAGATCGGTACGGTGACCGCCCAGGAGACGATGCCCGCAAGGGTCATGGTCACGGCTGCGAAGACACCGATGACGAGCACGGTCGCGCCGGTGAGCATGACGCCCCGGTCGGCGGTCCGGTCGAGCACCCTCGGCAGGACCAGGGCGATCAGCAGGGTGCCGCCGCCGGAGGCGGCGAGCATCCACGCGACATCGGCCTCGCCACCGCCGAGCACGTCGCGGACGTAGTTCACGGTGTTGACGACCACGATCGACCCGGCGGCGGCGACCACGAGGTTGAGGGCGAGGACGCCACGCAGCCGAGGTGTGGCACCGAAGGTGCGGATACCTGACGAGATGCGGTCCCACACGCGGGTCTGGCCGCTCGGTGCCGCATTCGGGATCCGGGTCGAGAGCACCAGTGCGGCGGAGACGACGAACCCGATGGCGGTGCCGACGAACAGCCAGTTGAAGGTGATGAGCGTCAGCGCGACCGCGGCGAGCACGGGGCTGAGCAGGCTCTCCATCGTGTAGGCGACCTGCGAGGCCGACAGTGCCCTGGTGTACTGGGACTCCTCGGTGACGATGTCGGGGATGACGGCCTGGAAGGTCGGAGTGAACGCCGCCGAGGCGGCTTGGAGCACGCCGACGAGGACGTAGATCTGCCACACCTCGGTGACGAACGGCAGCAGCAACACCACGCCCGCGCGCACGACGTCCAGCACAGTGAGGAAAGCCCGCCGGGGCAGTCGATCGGCGTACGCACCGGCGAGCGGGGCGATCACCACATACATCACCATCTTGATCGTCAACGCGGTCGCCAGCACCGCACCGGCGCTGCGCCCCGCGAGCTCATAGGCGAGCAGGCCGAGCGCCACCGTGGCGAGCCCGGTGCCGAACAGCGCGATGATCTGGGCACCGAACAGGTGTCGGTAGTCGCGGATCGCGAAGAGTCTCATGAGGTGCCTCCATGGCTACTGGGGTCAATGCTCGGCGTGCCGCCGGACGGGATGCCTACTCGTGTCTCGCCGGGACGCACCGCGCCCCGGCCTCGCGTCATGGGGGTGGCCGCGGGCCGGGGCGCGGGAGAGCACGGTCAGGAGGCGGCGAGTCGGTAGCCCGCCTGCTCGACGGCCGCCTTCACAGCGTCGTCGCTGATCGGGGTGTCCGCGCTCAGGGTGATACCACCGGTGGCGAGGTCGACGTCGATATCGGTGACGCCGGGAATCTGCTCGACCTGGCTGGTGACCTTTCCGGCGCAGCCGCCACAGGTCATTCCCTCGACGATGTAGGTGCTCGTGCTCATGAGATGCGACTCCTCTTGTCGTTGCTGATCGCCCCTATCGGACGGATGCCCGAAGGGTTCCCGCGCCTCGGCGGGGCCGGGAGGCTCCGGTGACGGAACTTCCCGACGTCGTCGGACGGGCCCCACGTCTGCGGGCCCGTGCCGTCAGGTTGCTGCTCTCGCATCAACCCGTACTCTCGTGCATGAATTCCACTTTGCCAAAAAACTATACCCCTGTAGGGTATGGAACAAGTCATGGATCGATGCCGAAGTTTTGGCGTGAGTGGAAGTGGAGTGGACATGCAAGTCGAGGTCGATGGTCAGCGGCATGAGTCCGACGACCGGTGCGTGCGCAGCGTGCGCAGCGTTTCACGTCACTTGAACCGCGCAGGGAACCTCGCCCATACCGGCGCTCCGCAAGCCGTCTCGACCACGCGAGCCCACCCATGACCGCCCCCGCGCCGAAGCCACAGCAGCCCGAGACGACGATCAAGACCGTCGATGACGGACCCTTGCAGATCAAGGGTCCGTTCCAGATCGTCGACCACGACGGCGAACCGTTCGAGTTCCGCGGTCGCACCGCGTTTCTGTGTCGCTGTGGCCACTCGGCCACCAAGCCGTTCTGCGACGGCAGCCACAAGCGCGAAGGCTTCAGCGCCGGCGGGCGCGCCGGTGACCAGGACACCCCGTGAGTCGCCTCCACACAGTTGTCACCCACGCAGGTCGCTCCCCGGCGGTTCGAGCCGGACTGCAGTGTCTTCTGAGATGCGCCGCAACGGCACTGCGGCACTCCCTCAACACACGCGCCCGAGCCACCAAGTGACGACGGCCACGGAATATCCCTGAACCTACGACAGTTCGATACCCCGTGGGGGTATATACCGACCATGAGGAAAGGACGAGAACCATGAGCACGAACACCTACGCCGTCACCGGGATGAGTTGCGGGCACTGCGAGGTTGCGATCCGCTCGGAGGTGTCGCAGATCGCGGGCGTCACCGACATCGAGGTCAGGGCCGCCGATGGACACCTGGCAGTGACCGCGGAGGGGCCCGTCGACGACGCGGCAGTCCTGGCTGCGGTCGACGAGGCCGGCTACGAGGCGGTGCGTACCTGATGCGCGTCCCACTCAAACTGAGCCTCTTCGGTCTGGGCCTGGCCGCCGTGTTCGGCACGGCCGCCGTGACCGCGAACGCAGTCGTTCCCCAGCAGGTGGTGGACAACTGGACCAGCGCCGACCCGCACGCCGGGATGAACGACGAGACCACAGGAGACGACGGCATGGAGGGCATGGACGGCATGGACGGCATGGACCAGGCCGGCAGCGGAGCGTCCGCACTCGGCCTTGGCCTGGCGGAGAACGGCTTCACACTCGCCGACGTGACAGCACCGGACGAAGTCGGCCCGGCGGGCGAGCTGAGCCTGACCGTGCGCGACGAGGACGGCGCGGCGGTCACGGACTTCGAGGTCGATCACGAGAAGGAACTGCACCTGATCGTGGTGCGCTCCGACGGACAGCAGTTCCGCCACGTCCACCCCGAGCGCGAGGCGGACGGCAGCTGGTCGATCGATTGGAAGTGGGAGGCCGCGGGCAGCTACCGGGTGTTCGCAGACTTCGTTCCCGGTGCCACCGGCGAGGGGGTGACCCTCTCGACCACGGTGCAGGTCTCCGGCGAGGTCGAGGCCCAGCCGGCGACCAGGCCGGTCACCGAGGTCGAGGTCGATGGCTTCACCGTGAGCGTGGCCGGTGACCTCGTACCAGGTACCAGCTCGCCGTTGACGCTGAGCGTGACCCGTGAGGGCCAGCCGGTCACCGACCTGGAGCCGTACCTGGGTTCGTTCGGACATCTGGTCGCACTGCGTGACGGGGATCTGGCCTATCTGCATGTGCACCCACGCGGCGACACACCGGAGGCGGGCAAGACGTCCGGGCCTCAGGTGGTGTTCGAGGCGACCATCCCCACCGCGGGCCGCTACCTGCTCTACTTCGACTTCCAGGTCGACGGGCAGGTCCACAGTGCACCGCTGGTGGTCGACACCACCGGCAGTTCCGCATCCACCACGCCGTCGGACAACGACGATGGCGATGAGACTGAGCCAGAAAGAGGGTGAGGACCATGAGCACCGCTGAGACCACCAACCCGACCGGCAGCAGCCTCGAGCTGCAGATCGGCGGCATGACGTGCGCCTCGTGCGCGAACCGGATCGAGAAGAAGCTCAACAAGCTCGACGGCATCACCGCGACCGTCAACTATGCGACCGAGAAGGCCAGCGTCACCGCGCCCGACGGATACGACCCGCAGTTGCTGATCGCCGAGGTCGAGAAGACCGGCTACACCGCCGCCCTCCCGGCAGCAAGGAACCAGGCCGGCTCCGACGACAGCGATGGTGACGGCGAGTCGGCCGAGGACGCCGAGCTGCGAACCCTGCGCACCCGGCTGATCGTCTCCGCGGTCCTCGCCACGCCAGTCATCGCGCTGGCGATGATCCCGGCGCTGCAGTTCGACTACTGGGGCTTCGCGTCCCTGGTCCTGGCGGCACCGGTGGTGACGTGGGGAGGCTGGCCCTTCCACCGGGCCGCATGGACGAACCTCAAGCACGGCACCGCCACGATGGACACCCTCATCTCCGTCGGCACCACGGCGGCCCTGTTGTGGTCGATCGTCGCCTTGTTCTTCGGCACCGCCGGCGACCGCGGGATGACCCACGCCTTCGAGCTCACCATCTCCCGGACCGACGGCTTGTCCTCCATCTACCTGGAGGTCGCGGCCGGGGTGATCACCTTCATCCTGCTCGGCCGCTACTTCGAGAAGCGTTCCAAGAGGCGCGCCGGCGCCGCCCTGCGGGCACTGTTGGAACTCGGCGCCAAGGACGTCGCGATCCTGCGCAACGGCGTCGAGCAGCGGGTGCCCATCGAGGAGCTGACCGTCGGGGACGAGTTCGTCGTCCGGCCGGGTGAGAAGATCGCTACCGACGGAGTGATCACCTCCGGAAGCTCCGCCATCGACGCGTCCATGCTCACCGGCGAGTCCGTGCCGGTCGAGGTCGCGAAGGGCGACTCCGTGACCGGCGCGACCGTCAACGCCGGCGGGCGCCTGGTCATCCAGGCCACCCGGGTCGGCTCCGACACCCAGTTGGCGCAGATGGCCAAGCTCGTCGAGGACGCCCAGTCCGGCAAGGCCGAGGTGCAGCGTTTGGCCGACCGCGTGTCGGGCGTGTTCGTTCCGATCGCCATCGCGATCGCAGTAGCGACGCTGGGGGCGTGGCTCGGTGCTGGGTTCCCGCTGTCTGCCGGGTTCACCGCCGCCGTGGCGGTGCTCATCATCGCCTGCCCCTGCGCCCTCGGACTGGCGACGCCGACCGCGCTGCTGGTGGGCACTGGTCGAGGCGCTCAGATGGGTGTGCTCATCAAGGGCCCCGAGGTCCTGGAGTCCACCCGCAAGGTCGACACCATCGTGCTGGACAAGACCGGCACCGTGACCACCGGCAAGATGACGCTCACCGATGTCATCGTCGCCGATGGCGTGGACCGGGCGGAGCTGCTTCGGCTGGCCGGTGGGTTGGAGGATGCCTCCGAGCACCCCATCGCCCAGGCGATCGCCGCCGGCGCCACGGCCGAGGTCGGCGATCTGCCCACCCCGGAGTCGTTCGAGAACATCGAAGGCAACGGCGTACAGGGCATCGTCGACGGGCACGCCGTGCTCGCCGGGCGCGAGAGCCTGCTCGCCGAATGGTCCCAGCACCTCGACGCTGACCTGCGCGCGGCGAAGCAGGCCGCCGAAGCCGAGGGCAAGACCGCGATCGCTGTCGGTTGGGACGGCCAGGCTCGTGGGGTGCTCGTGGTATCGGACCGGATCAAGCCCACCAGTCGCCAGGCCATCGCCCAGTTCAAGGAGCTCGGCCTGACCCCGGTGCTGCTGACCGGCGACAACCGGACGGTGGCCGAGCAGGTCGCCGCCGAGGTCGGCATCGACCAGGTGTACGCCGAAGTCCTGCCCAAGGAGAAGGTCGACGTCGTCACCCGTCTCCAGCAAGAGGGCAAGACCGTCGCGATGGTCGGTGATGGTGTCAACGACGCCCCCGCCCTCGCCCAGTCCGACCTCGGCCTGGCGATGGGCACCGGCACCGACGTAGCCATCGAGGCAGCCGACATCACCCTGGTCCGAGGCGACCTGCGGGCGGCCGCGGACGCGATCCGGCTCTCCCGCAAGACGCTCGGCACGATCAAGACGAACCTGTTCTGGGCGTTCGCCTACAACACGGCCGCGATCCCCCTGGCCGCGCTCGGCCTGCTCAACCCCATGCTCGCCGGCGGCGCGATGGCGCTGTCCAGCGTGTTCGTCGTCTCCAACAGCCTGCGCCTGCGCACCTTCAAGGCTCGGGCCGACGACGACAACGGGACAGCAGCATCGCAGCCCGCACCGGAGCGTGAGCCCGTGGCGGTCTGACCCCGGTCGCGCCACCCTCATCGCCCCGTTGACCTGCTGGCAGTTCATCCGACTGCGGCAGGTCAGCGGGGCGATCGTCTTATCTCTCGACCCCGTGGCGTGTGCCTCCTAGGGTGAGCAGGGTGAGCCGCGAGAACTCTGGCGACACCGCCCGCCGCAGCGCTGCGGCGATGTGGTCGGAGGACCACGCCAGCCAGGCGCTCGGGATGAGCCTCGACGAGGTCGGGCCCGGCACGTCCACGCTGCGGATGACGGTGCGCCAGGACATGGTCAACGGCCACGGCATCGGCCACGGAGGGCTCACCTTCGCCTTGGCCGACTCGGCCTTCGCGTTCGCCTGCAACTCCTACAACCGCCGCACCGTCGCCGCCGGGGCCGAGATCCGGTTCCACGCGCCGACTCGCACCGGCGACGAACTGGTCGCCACCGCCGTCGAGCGCGACCGAGACGAGCGCGACGGCACCTACGACGTCACGGTCACGGTGGGGTCGACCGTGGTCGCGACCTTCGTGGGCCGCAGCCGTGAGATCGGCGGTGCTTTCTGGTGACCGGCCCGGGGATTGGCACGGTGCCCGCGCTGGACCGTGGCGGCCTGGAGGCGCTCCAGCTCGAGCGCCTGCGCGCGACCCTGCGAGCGGCGTACGACGCGGTGCCGCACTACCGGCGGACCTTCGACCGGGCGGGTGTGCACCCCGACGACCTGGTCTCGCTCGCCGACCTCGCCCGGTTCCCCGTCACCACCAAGGCCGACCTGCGCGCGAACTATCCCTTCGGGATGTGCGCGGTGCCCCGGGAGCAGCTTGCTCGCGTGCACGCGAGCAGCGGCACGACCGGAACACCCACGGTCGTCGGGTACACCCGGCTCGACGTCGACATCTGGGCGGAGCTGATGGCCCGCTCGATCCGGGTCGCCGGCGGCCTCCCCGGCGACCTGGTGCACGTGGCCTACGGCTACGGGCTCTTCACCGGCGGCCTCGGCGCCCACTACGGCGCCGAGCGACTCGGCTGCACCGTGGTGCCCGTCAGCGGCGGGATGACCGAGCGCCAGGTGCAGCTGATCGTGGACCTACGCCCGCGCGTCATCATGGTGACCCCGTCGTACTTCCTCGCCATCCTGGACGAGATGGGCCGCCAGGGCGTCGACCCGCACTCCACGTCGCTCGAGGTCGGGATCTTCGGGGCCGAGCCGTGGACCGACCAGCTGCGCCGGACCGTGCAGGACCGCTCCGGCCTGCGCGCGGTCGACATCTACGGGCTGTCGGAGGTGATGGGTCCCGGCATCGCGCAGGAGGCGGGGACGACCCAGGACGGACTCCACATCTGGGAGGACCACTTCCTCCCCGAGGTCGTCGACCCCGTCACCCTCGAGCCCGTGCCGGACGGCACGCGCGGAGAGCTCGTCCTCACCTCGCTGACGAAGCAGGCGATGCCGGTGGTCCGCTACCGCACCCGCGACCTGACCCGGCTGCTCCCGGGCACCGCTCACTCCCCGTTCCGGCGGATGGAGAAGGTCACCGGCCGCACCGACGACCTGATGATCGTCCGCGGGGTGAACGTCTTCCCGAGCCAGGTCGAGGAGCAGATCCTCGCCGTACCCGGGCTCGCCCCGCACTACCTGTGTGTGCTCACCCGGCCCGCCAGCCTCGACGAGCTCACCGTGCAGGTCGAGGCCGCCGACGAGACGTACGACGCGACGCTCGGCACCATGCTCGAGGAGCGCATCAAGCAGCGCATCGGCGTCACCGCCCGCGTCGAGGTGCTCGCACCCCATGGGCTGGAGCGATCGCTCGGCAAGGCGAAGCGGATCAGCGACCTGCGGCCCCGCTAGCCGGAAGCGCTGGCCGTGCGCTCTCCTACAAGCCCCGCCAGGAGCCGGTGGCCCGGCCGAACCGCTCCGAGAGGCCCGCGCCGACGAGCACGCCGGCTGCGATCGCGACGATCACCAGGAGGGCGTTGAGGAAGTCGCCGAGCCCGGCCGCCGAGTCGGCGCCGACGAGCTCGGTCACCCCCTCCAGGCCGAGGGCTCCGGGCACCAGCATCCAGAACGTCGGGAGGAAGGTGACCGGCACCGGCGGACCGCTCGGCCGCTCCTGGATCGCGTAGGCCAGCGGCAGCACGATGGCGCCGGCGACGAAGCTCGCCCCGAGCGAGCCGACGAGGAAGCCCGCGGCGACCTGGACGCCGTACGCCGCGTAGAGGACGAGCATCAGCCAGGGCACACTGCGTCCGCGGACCGAGGAGTGCAGGTAGTGGCCGACACCGAAGATCAGGACGCCGACCCAGGCCGCCCAGGCACCGAGCGCGTCGCCGCCGACGCCATGGCCGGGAAGGCCGGCGACCTCGATGCCGAGCGTGATGCCGAACGCCAGGAGCAGCAGCCGCTGGAGGCCCGAGACCAGTCGCGCCGAGCCCGACAGCATCGACCCCGCCGACAGTTCGATGGTCGCCATCGTGAGGGTGGCGCCCGGGAGCAGCGTCACCAGCGGCGGGATCACGATGTCGAGGGGCCAGACGTCGAGGGTCGGCCGGGCCAGCTCGAAGGCCAGCCAGGTGACGGCGAAGGACGCGACCACCGGGAGGATCACGGCGACGCCGGCAGCGCGCTCGGCCCAGACCCCCAGGGCGCCGACACCGGCGCCGAGCACGAGGTAGGCGGGCACCGCCTCGGCCGCCGGGTTGAGCATCAGGCCGAGACCGAGCGTCAACAAGGCCGAGCCGACCACGCGGACCCACGCGGGGAACCGGGGCCTCGCCGACAGCAGCCGGTCGAGGCGGATCGAGGCCTCGCCGACCCCGAGTCGCGCATGGCGGATGTCGTCGACGAGCCGATAGAGGGCGTCGACCTGGTCCAGCCGCAGCTGTCCGCTCGGGGCCGGCGCGAAGTCGATCTGGGTCAGCTCCTCGCCCGCCTGGATCCGCACGAAGACGCCCGTCGGGAGCACGAAGAAGCTCACCCCGCGCGCGGCGTACGCCGTCGCCACGTCGGCCAGGATGGCCGTCACGCGGTCGACGGGGTCGCCGGCCCGGACCATGGCGACGCCGAGGTGCCGCAGCAGGTCCAGGACGGCCGCGGGCGGCTGTTCCGGGACCTGCGGGCGCTCCGGCGCGGGTGGCGCGAGCCAGCGCGTGAGGGACGCGCCGAGGCCGCCGAACCGCTGCTGCACGGAGCCAGCGTGGCCGGAGGCGGCGCGACCGCGCTCGCCCGAATCGGGTGAAGGGGCACCCCGAACACCGGGCCTACCTTCGGATCGTGTCTCGCGGACGATCGGCCAACGGCGTGCTGGCCGCCACGTGCCTCTCGACACTCGTCGTCAACGCCAACACCTCGGCGGTCAGCATCCTGCTGCCCGCGATCAGCGAGGACACCGGCATGGGGGTGGAGACGCTCCAGTGGGCCGTCACCGGCTACTCCCTGGTGGGCGCCGCCGTCATCATCACGTCCGGATCTCTCGGCGACGTCTTCGGGCGCAAGCGGATCTTCCAGATCGGCCTGCTCCTGTTCGTGATCTCCTGCGTGCTGATCGCGCTCGCCGAGTCGGGCGGGATGGTGATCGCCGGGCGGGTCATCCAGGGCGCCGCCGGCTCGACGATCCTGGCGTGCGGTCTCAGTTTGCTCACCGTGGCGACGTCCGGCGACCAGCAGCTGAAGTTCGTCTCGTTGTGGGGAGCCGCGGCGGCGGTCGGCGCCGCTGCCGGTCCGCTGCTGGGCGGCGTGCTCGTCGACCTCACCGGCTGGCAGGGCCTCTTCTGGATCGACGCCGGCATCGCAGTCGTCTGCATGGCGCTGACCTTCGCCACGATCGAGGAGTCCAGCGACCCGAACCGGCCCCGCTCGATCGACTACCTGGGCACCGTGCTGATCGCGCTGACGCTGGCGCCACTGATCTACGGCTTCACCAAGAGCGGCGACTGGGGCTGGCTCTCCGCGGCGACGCTCGGCTGCTTCGCGGCGGCGATCGTGGCCGGCGTCCTCTTCGTCGTCACCGAGAAGCGGGTCTCCGTGCCGCTCCTCGACCTCAGCCTGCTCCGCAATCGGATCCTGGTCGGCTCCACCCTCGCGATCCTCATCGGCGCCGGCACCATCAACGGGCTCATGTACCTGCTCAGCCTGTACTTCCAGGACCCGGCATCACTCGGCTTCAGCCCGCTCGAGGCCGGCATCGCTACGCTCCCCGCCACGGTCGGCCTCGTGGTGGTCGCGCCGTTCGTGCCCGCGCTGGCGAACAAGGTCGGTGGCCGCCAGGTCATCGGCCTCGGCTTCATCCTCATGGCCGCGGGGTTCGTCGGCATCGGGCTCGTCGACGCGTCCTGGGCCTACACGGCCTTCCTGCTGCCCATCCTCGCGATCGCGGTCGGCATGGGCCTGTCCAACGGGCCGGCGTCGTCCGCAGCCACCTCCTGCGTCCGGCAGGAGCAGGTCGGCGAGGCGTCCGGGGTCTCCAACATGGCGCGGTACGTCGGGGCCGCGGTCGCGACCGCCCTGTGCGCGACGATCTACGGCACCGTCCAGGCCAACCGGCTCGACGACGGCGCCAGCGCCTCCGACGCTCTGGCCTCGGGCCTCGGAGCAGCGAGCTGGCTGATGGCCGTGATCAGCGCGCTCGGCATCCTGCTCGCGGTCGTCGCCATCCGCCGGCACCGCGCCACCCTCGGCACCGCGCAGGACGCCGCTGCGGCAGCCTCGGCCCACCTGCACACGATCCCGACATCGGCCACGGGGAGCGCATCGTGAGCGCGATCCCCTTCACCCGAGACGACTACGCCGCCCGGATGGCGCGCGCGGTCGATCAGGCGCGCGCGGCCGGACTCGACGGAGTCCTGGTCACGCCGGGTCCTGACCTGGTCTGGCTCACCGGCTACCGGCCCACCGCCATCACCGAGCGGCTGACGATGCTCGCCCTCACCACCGACCGCGAACCGACGCTGCTGGTGCCGACGCTCGAACGCCCCGACGCCGAGGCCGCCGAGGGAACGCCGGCGACGACCCTCGTCGACTGGCTGGACGGGACCGACCCGTACGCCGTCGCGAGCGGCCTGCTGGGCGAGGGCCGCTACGCCATCTCGGACGGCGCCTGGGCCATGCACCTCCTCGGGCTCCAGGCGGCGGTGCCCGGCGCCGGGTACACCTCGATCACGCAGAGCCTGCCGATGCTGCGTGCGGTGAAGGACCACAACGAGCTCGCCCGCATGGAGGCGGCCGGAGCGGCCGCAGACGCGGCGTACGAGGAGATCGTGCAGGTCCGCTTCGCCGGCCGGAAAGAGACCGACGTCGCGGCCGACCTCGCCGACCTGCTGCGCCGGCACGGCCACGAGCAGGTCGACTTCACCGTCGTCGGGTCAGGGCCGAACGGCGCCAACCCCCACCACGAGGCCGGCGACCGGACGATCGAGGTCGGTGACTGCGTCGTGCTCGACTTCGGTGGCCTGCGGGACGGCTACGGCTCCGACACGAGCCGCACGGTCTGCGTGGGCGAGCCGACCGAGGAGATCCGCGAGGTGCACGAGATCGTCCGGCTGGCCCAGCAGGCCGGCGTGGACGCCGTCCGCCCTGGGGTCGCCTGCCAGGAGATCGACCGAGCGGCCCGGAAGGTGATCACCGAGGCGGAGTACGGCGAGCGGTTCATCCATCGAACCGGTCACGGGATCGGGTTGACGACTCACGAGCCGCCGTACCTGATCGAGGGCGAGGAGCTGCCGCTCGTGCCCGGCATGTGCTTCTCGGTCGAGCCCGGGATCTACCTCGCCGGCCGCTTCGGCGTGCGGATCGAGGACATCGTCACCGTCACCGACGACGGCGGACGCCGCTTCAACACCACCGACCGGCACCTACGCCAGGTCGAGTGAGACCAACTCTGGAGGAGGCTCGATGAGTGCCATGGATGCGCCGGCCGATCAGCCGGTGCCCGCTGCCGCCACGCGCGCGGCTGCCCCAGCGGTCCACTGGATCTCGTGGATCGCGCTCGCACTGATGACCACCAGCTCGGTGGCGAGCCTGCGGGCCGCACCGACGATGGCGGTCTACGGGCTCGCCTGCGTCTTCCTCTACATCGTGCCGGCGATCGTCTTCCTGCTCCCCACCTCGCTGGTCTCGGCCGAGCTGGCCTCCGGGTGGAAGGGCGGCGTCTACAACTGGGTCTCGGAGGGCATCTCCAAGCCGATGGGCTTCCTGGCCGTCTGGTGCCAGTTCGCGATGACGATCTTCTACTACCCGAGCCTGCTCGGCTTCGTCGCCAGCACGCTCGCGTACGTCATCAACCCCGAGCTCGCCTCCAGCGGCGTCTGGACCGCGTCCGTGATCGTGGTCGTCTACTGGGCCGGCGTCTGGGTGTCCTCGCGCGGCACCCAGGGCGTCGCCGGGTTGGCGAGCGGCGGCCTCATCATCGGCACCCTCATCCCCGGCGCAGTCCTGGTGCTGCTCGGCATGGTCTTCCTGGGGCAGGGCAACGAGTCCGCGGCGCCGATGACCGCCGACAACCTGCTGCCCGCCTGGGCGGGCCTGGCCAGTCTCGTGCTGATCGTCAACAACTTCCTGTCCTACTCCGGCATGGAGATGAACGCGGTGCACGTCGGCTCGCTCAAGGATCCGGCCAAGGAGTTCCCCAAGGCGATGTTCCTCGCCATGGGCCTGGTGCTGGTCATCTTCATCCTCCCGGCGCTGGCGATCGCCTGGATCGTCCCGGCCGAGGAGCTCTCGCTGACGGCCGGCGTCATGCAGGCCTTCGACGCGGTGTTCGCGCAGTTCGGCACGCAGTGGCTCACTCCGATCTTCGGCATCATGCTCGTGGCCGCGTCGCTCGGCGGCATGCTGACCTGGCTGGCCGGGCCGTCGAAGGGGCTGCTGCTGATCTCACGGCAGGAGGGCTACCTGCCGCCGTACCTCCAGAAGCTGAACAAGCACGGCGTGCAGCAGAACATCCTGGTCACGCAGGGCGTCGTCACGACGTTCATCGCCCTCGGCTACGCGCTGATCCCCGACGTCTCCAGCGCCTACTGGATCTTCTCGGTGATCACCACGCAGGTCTACTTGATCGTCTACCTGCTGATGTTCGTCGCGGCCGTCCGGCTCCGGAAGAACCAGCCCGACCACCCGCGCGGCTACCGGGCCCCGATGCTCGTCGGCCTGTGCGGCGTCGGCTTCGCGGCCTCCCTGGCCGCGCTGCTGATCGGCTTCGTACCGCCGTCGCAGTTCGGCGGCGGCAGCCCCGGCGTCTACGTGTTGATCGTCGGCGGTGGGGCCCTCGGCCTCGGCCTGCTGGTGCCCTTCCTCTTCTACCGATTCCGCAGGCCCCACTGGAAGCAGACCGACACCCAGGAGGTGGCGACATGAGCGACTACTCCGAGCACACCGAGATCCCCGACGAGCGGCGTACCTGGATCTACTGGGTGTCCCTCGGCCTCCTGGTCGTGCTGGCGGTCATCGCCCTGCTGACCTTCAGCTCCGCGCGGTCCACCGCACAGGCCCAGGACAAGGCCGACGAGCTGATCGCCGCCCTGGAGGCGTCCGGCGCCCGCACTCCCGATCAGGAGCAGGTCGTCCGGGTGCTGGGCGACGACGGCGGTGCCACCTGCGACGATCCGGGTGACGCGCTGCGCCGCGCGACCCTGCTCAGTCTCATCGCCAACGGCGCCGCCGGGCCCGGGCAGCGCCCCGTGATCGGCGACGCCCGGATCGTGCAGTTCCAGCTCCTCGTCATCGAGATCTACTGCCCCGACGAGCTCGATGACTTCCGGGACGCGGTCGCCGACCTCGACTTCGAGGACGTGATCAACGGATGAGCGGAGCAGACCTCGGTGAGCGGGTCGCCGCCCTGATGCCCCGGGTGCGCGACGAGCTCGCCGAGCTCGTCGCCATCCCGTCGGTCGCCGACCCGCGGCAGTTCCCATCCGAGGAGTGCGCCCGGGCGGCGCAGTGGGTGGTCGAGGCGTTCCGCGAGCTCGGCTTCGCCGACATCGGTCTCCACGAGACGGCCGACGGCAGCAACGCCGTCGTCGGCTCGCGTCCCGGGCCGGACCCGAGCGCCCCGACAGTGCTGCTCTACGCGCACTACGACGTGCAGCCGCCGCTCGACGACGATGCCTGGCGCACCCCGCCGTTCGAGCTCACCGAGGTCGACGGTCGGTGGTTCGGCCGCGGCGCCGCGGACTGCAAGGGCAACATCCTCATGCACCTGACCGCGCTGCGAGCGCTCGGCGACGACGTGCCCGTGAACCTCAAGCTCGTCGTCGAGGGCTCCGAGGAGCAGGGCACGGGCGGGCTCGAGGACTTCGTGCCCAAGAACGCCGACCTGCTGCGGGCCGACACGATCCTCGTCTGCGACACCGGCAACGCCGCCGTCGGCGAGCCCGCGGTGACGGTCAGCCTCCGCGGCATGGTCAACGTCGTCGTGCACGTCGTGGCGAACTCGACCGAGCTGCACTCCGGCATGTTCGGCGGGCCGGCACCCGACGCGCTGGCAGCGCTCGTCGCGATGCTCGCATCGCTGCGCGACGCCGCCGGCAACACGACGGTCCACGCGCTCGACAACACCCAGACCTGGGAAGGCGCGCCGTACGACCCCGCGGCGTTCCGCACCGACGCCAAGCTCGCCGCGGGCGAGTCGCTGCTGGGCACGGGAACCGTCTCCGACATGCTGTGGGCCCGTCCGGCGCTCACGATCCTCGGGATCGACTGCCCCCCGGTCGTGGGCTCGACCGCCGCGATCGTGCCGCGGGCGAGCGCCCGGCTCAACCTCCGGATCCCGCCCGGCACCGGCCCCGAACAGGCCGAGGCGGCACTGCGCGCCCACCTCGAGGATGCTGCGCCCTGGGGCGTCACCGTCTCGGTCGAGACCGAGGCGACGGGATCGCCGTTCCGCGCCGAGACCGACGGACCGGCGTACGCCGCCATGCGGTCGGCGATGCAGGACGCCTACGGCCGGGAGATGGTGCTGCTCGGCCAAGGCGGCTCGATCCCCCTCTGCAACGTCTTCACGCAGACCTACCCCGGCGTCGAGCTGATCCTCATGGGCGTCGAGGAGCCGCTGGCCCTCATCCACGCGCCCAACGAGAGCGTCGACCCGGGTGAGATCCAGCGGGTCGCGACCGCCGAGGCGCTCTTCCTCCAGCGGTACGCCGGGAGCGATCTCTGACTATAGTCAGAGAATGGCCGAGTCCAGTACCACCACCCTGCGCCGCTTCAACCGCACCTACACCCAGCGCATCGGGGTGCTCGAGGAGTCGTTCCTGGGCACGGGACGTCCACTCGGCGTCTCGCGGCTGCTCTTCGAGATCGGCCCCGCGGGCGCCGGCGTCCGCGAGCTCCGGGAGCGGCTCGACCTCGACTCCGGCTATCTCACCCGACTGCTGCGCCGCCTCGAGGACGAGGATCTCCTGCAGGTCGAGGCCGATCCTGCCGATCGTCGCCGACGGGTGGTGACGCTGACAGACAGCGGCCGGCAGGCGTGGCAGCAGCTCGACGACCGATCCGAGGAGCTGGCGCAGCGCCTGGTCGCGCCGCTGACCGAGCGCCAGCGGGCGCGGCTCGTCGACGCGCTGGCGACGGCCGATCTGCTGGTCCGCGCCGCCACGATCCAGCTGCGCGAGGTGCCGCCCGCCGACCCGGTCGCGCTCGAGGCCGCCGGCCGCTACTTCGCGGAGCTGGACCGGAGGTTCCCCGACGGCTTCGACCCGGGTGATCCCGACCACGCGGGCACCTTCCGGGTCGCGACGAGCGACGGCGAGCCGTTCGCGTACGGCGGAGTGCGCGATCTCGGCGGCGCGACCGGTGAGATCAAGCGGATGTGGGTCGCCGAGGACTGGCGCGGCGCCGGGCTCGGCTCCCGGATGCTGCGCGAGCTCGAGGCGCTCGCCGCTCGGCTCGGTCATCAGCGGGTCGTGCTGGACACCAACGGCACCCTGGTCGAGGCGATCGCCATGTACGAGCGCGCCGGCTACTCCCCCGTCGAGCGCTACAACGACAACCCGTACGCCGAGGCGTGGTTCGAGAAGCCGCTCGACCTCGCCACGAGCGCCCGGACCTCCGGGTCCGCGGCGAACGCCTGACGCGCGCGGTCCAGGCGGTGCGGCGCACGGGGTCCTCCAAGGGGTCGGGCGGCTTCACCCCTACCTGTCGGAGCGTTACCCGCTCAGGCGATCGCCGGCAGCCGGACCCAGAACGTCGTACCGACGCCCGGCGCGGACTCCAGGTCGACCGACCCGCCGTGCTGCTCGATGATCGCGTGCGCGATGGAGAGCCCGAGGCCGCTGCCGGGGATCGCCCGCTCCTGGGCAAGTGAGGAGCGGAAGAACCGGCTGAACAGCCGCTCCTGCTCCTGGAGGGGGATGCCGATACCGGTGTCGGCGACCGAGAGCACGATGTCGGCGCCCTCGACGGTCAGCCGGACGGTGACCCGGCCGCCCTCGGGGGTGAACTTGACCGCGTTGCTGAGCAGGTTGATCACCACCCGTTCGAGCATGTCGCGGTCGCCCAGGAACGGCACCGGCTCGTCCGGCAGGTCGACGTCCAGCACCAGCGCGCCGCGTTCCAGCGACGGGGCGACCACGGCGCAGCCGGCCGCGACGACCTTGCGGAGGTCGAGCAGCCGGTCGACCAGGCCGAGCCCGCCGTCCTGGATCCGGGAGAGCGTGAGCAGGTCGTCGATGAGCGAGAGCAGCCGCGCGCTGTTGGTCGCGACCCGGTGGACCGCGTCGGCCTGCTCAGGCGCGAGCTCGCCGTACGCGCCGTCCTCGAGCATCTCGATGTAGCCGAGGATGCTGGTGATCGGCGTGCGCAGCTCGTGGCTCACGCTGGAGACGAAGGCGTCCTTCACCTGGTCCACCTCGCGCAGCCGCTCGACCGCCTGCCGCTCGGTCTCCAGCGCCTCGACGAGACGGTTCTCGGCCTCGACCCGCTCGGTGATGTCCTCGGAGGTGCTGACATAGCCGATCGTCTCGCCGCGGTCGTCGTCGATGCGGTTGAGCGACATCGAGTGGTCACGGATCTCGCCGTCCTTGCGCACGAACTTCATGTCGGTCGGCCCGAAGCCGACCAGCGCCCCGGCCACGACGTCGAAGTCGTTCTCGAGGCCGAGCTCGATGGCCTTCTCCGCGACGCCGTCCTCGTCGTGGAGCATCCGCGTCCGCAGCCCGAGCACCTCCTCGGCACGGTAGCCCAGCAGGCGTTCCGCGCCGGGGTTGAAGAGCGTCACCCGGCCGAGCTCGTCGGTGCCGATGATCGCGACTCCGGTGATCCCGTTGACGATGTTGGCGACCCGGTCGCGCTCGGCCGCCACCTGACGGGCGCTCTCCAGCTGCTCGCCCACGCTCAGCACGAAGGGCACGACGACCAGCGCGCAGTCGATGATGAAGACGGAGAGCAGGATGCCCTGGACGTCGGCCGGCAGGTCGTAGCGCTCGACCATGTTGGCGAACGGCCCGTACCCGCGGGTCGTGAGCGCGATCGCGATCCCGAGCGTGGCGAACAGCTGGGCGATCGCCTCGTAGGCGCCACTGCGCAGGGCGCCCCACGCAAGCACCGGCAGCAGCATGAAGACCATCGCCGGGAAGTCGTTGAGCACGAAGACGACGGGCGTCAGCACCAAGAGCACCGACCACTGCGCCACCCGCTCGGTGGTCGGCGCGAGACCCCGATGGGGCCGGAGCCGGCAGAAGAACGGCGTCACGGCGAGCTGGGAGGCGAGGCTCGAGGCGCCGACGGCGAGCCCGAGCAGCCACGGATTGCCCCAACCGGTGGCGAAGCTGGTCAGGACGGCGGCGAGCGCGACGACGAGGTGGCCAGCGGTGGCGCCGAGGACGAAGCGGGCGAGATCGCCCACGGTGTAGAGGTCGGGGCGACGGCGTACGCCGCCGGTCAGCACCCGCCAGAACACCCAGGTCTCGGCCACGATGCCGAGGCCGAGACCGACAGCCACCTCGAGCGGGCGCCCGGTCCAGATCGTGCCGATCGCGACGACGCCCACCAGCACGAGCACGATCCCGGTCGGCGGGCGGGTGGTCACGAGCAGCGGCGCGGAGGCGAGCGCGACCGGCCAGATGCCGATCGCGTAGCCGCCCTCGGGCGCGCCGTAGACCGCCAGCGCCCCGAACGCCGCCGTCAGGGCGAGCAGGCCGAGAGCGGGCAGCCAGGACTCCCGCGCCTCCCCTCCCACTGCTCCGCCCTTTCGCATGACGACACGATCCGGACCATCTTGGCGTGCGCAGGCCGTTCCCGTCGCCCGACCTGCCGATCGGGATCAGAGGGTGGACGGTCTGTGCCCTAGGTTGAGCGGATGAGCACCGAGAGCAAGTCCTACGACGTGGCGATCGTCGGCGGGGGTCACAACGGCCTGGTGGCGGCAGCCCTGCTCGCTCGAGCCGGCCTGTCGGTCGTGGTCCTCGAGCGACTCCCCCACCTCGGCGGCGCAGCGGTCTCCGCCGAGGCGTTCGCGGGGCACCCCGCCCGACTCTCGCGCTACTCCTACCTGGTCTCGCTCATGCCCGAGCAGCTGATGGCCGACCTCGGCCTCGACCTGCGGCTGGCGTCGCGCGCGGTGGCGTCGTACACCCCGACGCTGCGCGGCGGCGTCGCGGGCGGGCTTCTGGTCCAGCGACCCGAGGGCGAGGAGACCCGCGCGTCGTTCCGCGACCTGACCGGCGGCGACGACGAGTACGCCGCCTGGGAGCGGTTCTACGCCGACGTCGCCGACCTCGCGCGGGTCGTCTCCCCCACGTTGCTCCAGCCGCTGCCGCATGAGCGCGACCTGCGCGAGCAGGTCGACCCGCAGGTCTGGGAGGACCTCGTGGAGCGACCGCTGGGCGAGGCGGTCGAGCGACGGTTCTCCGACGACACCGTGCGCGGCGTCGTCGCCACCGACGCGCTGATCGGCACCTTCGCCTCCCTGCACGACCCGTCGCTGGTCCAGAACCGCTGCTTCCTCTACCACCTGGTCGGCAACGGCACGGGCGAGTGGCGGGTGCCGGTCGGCGGCATGGGCGCCGTCACCGGCGCGCTGGCCCGCGCGGCGGCTGAGGCGGGGGCCGAGATCGTGACGTCGGCGGGAGTCAGCCGCGTCGACGCGGGCGACGACGGGGCCGAGGTCACCTGGCACGATGGCGGCGCCTCGCACCGCGTGCGGGCCCGCTTCGTCCTCGCCAACGTCGCCCCCTGGGTCCTGCGCATCCTGCTCGGCGGTCCGGAGGAGCCCGACACGAAGCCGCAGGGCGCCCAGCTGAAGATCAACTTGCTCCTCGACCGGCTCCCCCGGCTGCGCTCCGGCGCCGACCCGGCTGTCGCCTTCGGGGGGACGCTCCACCTCGCCGAGGACTACTCCCAGCTCGAGGCGGCGTACGCCGACGCCGCGGCGGGGCGAGTGCCGAGCCGGATGCCGGGCGAGATCTACTGCCACTCCCTCACCGACCGGTCGATCCTCGGCGACGCCGCGCCAGGCACTCACACGCTCACCTACTTCGGACTCCACACGCCCGCAGCGCTGTTCGATGCCGACCCCGAGGCGGCGAAGCGGCTGGCCGTCGAGCGGGCGATCGCGGCGCTCGACGAGCACCTGGTCGACCCGATCGAGTCCTGTCTGGCGACCGACGCCGACGGCCGGCCGTGCCTGGAGGCCAAGATCCCGCAGGAGATCGAGCGCGACCTCGCGATGCCGGGCGGACACATCTTCCACGGCGACCTCGACTGGCCGTGGGCACCCAACCGTTCCCGGTTGGACACCCCGGCGCAGCAGTGGGGCGTCCAGAGCGACGTCGCCTCGGTGCTCGTCTGCGGCTCCGGGTCGCGCCGCGGCGGGGCCGTCTCCGGCCTCGGCGGGCACTCCGCCGCCCAGGCCGTGCTGGCCTCGATCTGACGGACGTCCAGCGACGTTCGCCGATTTTTCGCAGGGGTCGCGCGCTGGTAGAGTTTCAGTCGCTTCAGGGAGACCTGGAGCAAGGCGCCATTAGCTCAATTGGCAGAGCAGCTGACTCTTAATCAGCGGGTTCGGGGTTCGAGTCCCTGATGGCGTACCACCGGCGAAGGGCCGGGGCCGAGAGGCCCCGGCTCTTCGTGCGTCCGGGGCCGATCCCGCCAGCGGCCCCGGCGCCGAGTCTCCAGCTCACCGCATGGCTGCCGCCGATCCCGGGCACCGCAGCGACATGGCGCTGAGATCGGTCTGGTGGGATCGC
>VFQN01003836.1_pt1 | contig 20673 bp, 20 predicted proteins | sample 3512371 | NCBI WGS metagenome assembly VFQN01 (sample SAMN10412370, study PRJNA504923) | tailings metagenome | isolation source: Replicate 2 from Balatoc abandoned mine | place: Philippines: Itogon, Benguet | collected 2017-08-28
TATTGTTTTGTTTTCGACTCTATTTCGCTGTTTTCGACTTTATTTGTCAGAAACAGCGGTTTTCTTCTGGGTCATGGGTGTCACTCCACCGTCACGCTCTTGGCCAGATTGCGCGGCTTATCCACATCCGTCCCCCTCGCCAGCGCCGTGTGATACGCCAGCAACTGCAGCGGCACCACGTGCAGCAGCGGCGACAGGGCGCCGTAGTGCTCGGGCATTCGGATCACGCGCACGCCTTCGCTGCTCTCGATGCGCGAGTCGCCGTCGGCCAGCACGTAGAGCAGGCCGCCGCGCGCGCGCACTTCCTGCATGTTGCTCTTGAGCTTTTCCAGCAGCGTGTCGTTGGGCGCGACGACGACGACGGGCATCTGCGCGGTGACTAGCGCCAGCGGACCGTGCTTGAGTTCGCCGGCCGGATACGCCTCGGCATGGATGTAGCTGATTTCCTTGAGCTTGAGCGCGCCTTCGAGCGCGATCGGGTAATGCAACCCCCGACCGAGGAACAGCGCGTTTTCCATGCGCGCGAAGTCTTCGGCCCAGCTGATGACCTGGGGCTCCAGTGCCAGTACGGCCTGCAGCGCCACCGGCAAGTGACGCATGGCCTTGAGGTGGGCGGCCTCCTCTTCGGGCGAGAGCCGCCCCTTGGCCTGCGCGAGCGCCAGGGTCAGCAGGAACAGCCCGGCCAGTTGCGTGGTGAAGGCCTTGGTCGAAGCCACGCCGATCTCCACCCCCGCGCGCGTGACGTAGGCCAGCTTGCATTCGCGCACCATGGCGCTGGTGGCCACGTTGCAGATGGTCAGCGTCTGCTCCATGCCCAGACTGCGCGCGTGCTTGAGCGCGGCCAGCGTGTCGGCCGTCTCGCCGCTCTGGCTGATGGTGACGACCAGCGTGCGCGGATCGGGCACCGACTCGCGGTAGCGGTATTCGCTGGCGATCTCGACCTGCGTGGGGATCTTCGCGATGCCCTCGAGCCAGTACTTGGCCGTGCAGCCGCTGTAGTAGCTGGTGCCGCAGGCCAGGATCAGCACGCGGTCGATCTCCTTGAAGACGCGCCAGGCGGCGGCGCCTTCGCCGTCGAACAGCTCGGGCACGATGCCTTCGACGCCTTCGAGCGTGTCGGCGATGGCGCGCGGTTGCTCGAAGATTTCCTTCTGCATGTAGTGGCGGTAGGGGCCCAGCTCGGCCGCGCCGCTGTGGGCCAGCACGGTCTTGACCGGACGCTGTTTCGCATCCAGCGGCTTGTGCGCGCGATCGACGATCCAGTAGCGGCCCAATTGCAGGTCGACCACGTCGCCCTCTTCCAGATAGACGATCTGGTCGGTCACGCCGGCCAGCGCCATGGCGTCGCTGGCCAGGAAGTGCTCGCTGCCTTCCTTGCCCACGCCCAGGATCAGCGGCGAGCCCGCGCGCGCCCCCACCACGCGGTGCGGCTCGTCCTTGTGGAACACGGCGATGGCATAGGCGCCGTGCAGTTGCACGATGGCGGCCTTCACGGCTTCGAACAGGTCGCCGTCGTAGAGTGAATCGACCAGGTGCGCGATGACCTCGGTGTCGGTCTGGCTGGCGAACACGTAGCCCCTGGCCTGCAGCGCGGCGCGCAGTTCTTCGTGGTTCTCGATGATGCCGTTGTGCACCAGGGCCACGCGGCCGGCACGCGCGTCCGCGTCGGCCCCCGGGCCATGGCTGAAATGCGGATGCGCGTTGTGCACGGCCGGCGCGCCGTGCGTGGCCCAGCGCGTGTGGGCGATGCCGGTGGCGCCTTCCACGTGATCGGCCGCCACCTGTGCCAGCAGTTCGGCCACGCGCGAGGTGCTGCGCGCGCGCTGCAGCCCGCCGCCGGCATGCACGGCCACGCCGCACGAGTCATAGCCGCGGTATTCGAGCCGCTGCAGGCCCTGCACGAGGATGGGAACGATGTTGCGCGTGGAAACCGCGCCGACGATGCCGCACATGGGTGTCTCCGGTAAGAAGCGAATGAATGGATGCTAGCGCCACCAATTTGATATTTCAGTACAAACTTTCGCTCTTGATGAACGAAAATTTCACTCCATTCGAAGTCGGCAATAAAATTCCAGAAAATTAAAGAATATGGAATCCATATCACTCGATGCGATCGATCTCGCCCTGCTCGATGCGCTACAGACCGATGCCGGGCAGACCAATCAGGCACTGGCAGCCTCGCTCGCCCTCTCGCCACCCACGTGCCTGCGGCGCGTGCGCCGGCTGCAATCGCTGGGGCTGATCCAGCGCCAGGTGGCGGTGCTCGATCCCGATCGTCTGGCCGCCGTGGTGGGCCATGGACTCACCGCGCTGGTGGAAATCTCACTGGACCGGCAGGATGCTGCCAGCCTCGATACCTTCGAGGCGCGCGTGGCCGCCGACGACGCCGTGCAGCAGTGCTGGCGCGTGTCGCCCGGCCCCGACTTCGTGCTGGTCGTGGGCGTGCGCGACATGCCCTCCTATCTGGCGCTGGCGCAGCGCCTGTTCACGGGCGATGCCAACGTGCGCAACGTGAAGGCGTTCTTCGCCACACGCCGCGCCAAATTTTTGCCGCGCGTGGTCCTGCAATAGAAACATTCAGCAACATTTCTTCTACGATCGCCGTGCGCATCCGCGCATCAACGTCTGGAGGAAACATCCCATGCCGATCCCGTCGGGCCGCTTTTTCACAACACTCATACTGGCCTGCTCCGCATTTCTCGCCGGCTGTGCTGGCCCATCGCCCCACTACAGCCCGTCCATCGACAACGTCGAGGCGCTCAAGAGAAGCGGCGCGGCGCCGGCCAAGGTCGGGGCCTTCGGCGTCACGCCGGGCATGCCGGGTGCCAATGCCCTGTCGATCCGCGCCAATTCGATGGTCTCGTCCGTCGGCTCGCACTATGGCGATTACCTGGCCGCAGCACTGCGGCAGGAGCTGGAGCTCGCGCGGCTGCTCAATGCGCAGTCCGCCACCGAAATCACCGGCACGCTGCTGCGCAACAACATCGATGCCGGCGGCATCAACACCAATGCCGGGCAGATCGAGGCACGCTTCGTGGTGTCGTCGGGCGGCACGGTCCGCTACGACAAGGTCAAGCGCATCGAGCACCAGTGGGAAGGCGCCTTCGCCGGCGCAGTGGCGATCCCCAATGCCGCCAACAACTATCCGGTGATGGTGCAAAAGCTCGTGGGCTCGCTGGTGGCCGATCCGGATTTCATCCGTGCGCTGGGCCGCTGAGGAGCCGGACATGAAACGACTCTTCCCTCTGGGCATCCTGCTGCTCGTGGCCGCGACCCTGGCAGGCTGCGCCCACCCCATCACGATGAATGCCGACCTGGCGAAGCTCGAAGCCACGGCCGAAGCCCCCATCGCCAAGTCCGTGGGCTACTACCTTCCCGATGCGTTGCGCGCCGTGGAAGTGACCACACCCGGCGGCGGCGGCGACAAAGTGCGCTACTTCCCGTACCGCGACCTGGAACCTGGCTTCTACAAGGCGCTGTCGCTTGCGTTCACCAGCGTCACCAAGCTGGCGCAGCCGATGGAAGCCGGGCCGAAGGGCGTGCAGCTCGTGATCACGCCCGAGATCCGCACCACCTCGGCTTCGGACGGCGCCTTCACGTGGCCGCCGACCGAGTTCACCGTCACGCTCACCTGCGCCGTGCACGACCCGGCCGGCAAGCCGGTCAAGACACTCAGCGTGACCGGCGACGGCCGCGCCACCTTCAGCGAATTCAAATCCAACTTCTCGCTGGCGGCCGTGCGCGCATCGGACGACGCCCTGGCCAAGCTGGTGAAGGCGTTGCGCAGCGACCCTGATCTGCGCCGCTGAGCCTTCGCGCGCGCCGCACAGGCAGCAGCGGACTCAGCCCTTCTTCTGCTTCTGCGGCCGCTGCCAGTTGGCGATGCTGACCTGCTTGCCGCGCGCCACGCTCAGCGCGCCCGGCGGCGTGCTCTTGGTGATGGTGGAGCCGCCACCCACGGTGCCGCCCGCGCCCAGGGTGACCGGCGCCACCAGCACGCAGTTGCTGCCCACGTGCACGTCGGCCTCGATCACGGTGCGGTGCTTGTTGGCACCGTCGTAGTTGGCGGTGATGCTGCCGGCGCCGTAGTTCACGCGCTCACCCACGGTGGCGTCGCCCAGGTAGGCCAGGTGGTTGGCCTTGGCGCCGGCCGCCAGCGTGGAATTCTTCACCTCGACGAAGTTGCCGATGTGCACTTCGGCGCCCAGCTGCGCGCCGGGCCGCAGCCGGGCGAACGGGCCCACCAGTGCGCCCGCGCCCACGGTGGCGCCGGCCTTCTCGCCGTCGATGTGGGTGAACGGGTGGATGACGGCGCCTGACTCGATGCGCGCATTGGCGATCACGCAGTGCGCGCCGACGCGCACGCCCTCGCCCAGCGACACGTGGCCTTCGAACACGCAGCCGACGTCGATCTCGACGTCGGCGCCGCAGTCCAGCGACCCGCGCACGTCCAGACGCGCGGGGTCGGCCAGGCGCACGCCCTGGTCCATCAACGCTTCGGCCTGACGCCATTGCAAGGCGCGTTCAAGCGCGGCCAGTTGCACGGGGCTGTTGACTCCCTCGACTTCCAGCCGGTCGGCCGTCTTCAGCGCCACCACGGATTGCCCGTCGGCCCGGGCGAGTTTGACGACGTCGGTGAGGTAGTACTCACCCTGTGCATTGCGGTTGTCCAGCCGCGCCAGCCAGCCCTTGAGCAGGCGCGTGGGGGCGGCCATCACGCCGGTATAGATCTCGCGGATGGCACGCTGCGCGTCGTTCGCATCCTTGTGCTCGACGATGGCCTGCACGGCATCGCCCTCGCGAACGATGCGGCCATAGCCGGTGGGATCGGGCATGTCGACCGTGAGTAGCGCGAGACGGGTGCCGCCGCATTCGGACAACAGGTTGCTCAGCGTGGCTTCGCTGATGAGCGGCACGTCGCCGTTGAGCACCAGCGTGATGCCGTCGTCTGCAAGCAGAGGTTGCGCCTGTTGCACCGCGTGTCCCGTACCCAGCTGCGGTTCCTGACGCGCATAGGCTAGGGCCTGGTTCGCGGCCGTGCGGGGGCCCAGGTGGGCTTCGACCTGATCGGCGCCGTGGCCGGTCACCAGCACGATGCCGCGAACTTCCAGGCGACTCACGGTGTCCACCACATGGCTGACCAGCGCCCGGCCAGCGAGCCGGTGCAGCACCTTGGGTCTGCTGCTTTTCATCCGCGTGCCCTTGCCCGCGGCCATGATGACGACGTCGATTGCTGCCATGACTATTGCTTTCCTGTCCGGGACGCCCGCTGCGGCCCCTTCTGTCCGCCGGATTATCGGTGCCGCACTGCTCGGCCTGTCGCTGCTGGCCGCGGGGTGTAGCGCGATCAAGCTCGCCTACGAAGGCCTGCCCAATATCAGCTATTACTGGGTCGATGGTTATGTCGACCTCGACGACGCTCAGGCGCCGCAGGTGCGCGAAGCGCTGGCCGGACTTCATCAGTGGCACCGGCGCAACGAGTTGCCGCTGTACGCTGGCTTGCTGGAGCGCGCGGCCCGATTGGCGCCGGGCGAAGTGACCGCGCCTCAGGCATGCGCCCTGTTCGACGACATGCGCGAGCGCTTCGTCACGTTGCTCGGCCAGGCCGAGCCCGCTGTCTCCGCTCTGGCCGTGCGGCTGTCGCCGGCACAGTTGCAGCAGTTGGAGAAGAAGTACGCGAAGAACAACCGCGACTATCGCGAAGAGTGGATAGACGTCACGCCCGAGAAGCGGCGTGAGCGGCGCTACGAGTCCATCCTCAAGCGCAGCGAGGATTTCTATGGCCGGCTCACCCGGGAACAGCGGCAGATGGTGCGCGCCCAGGTCGACGCCTCCATCTTCGATCCCTCGCTCATGCTGGCCGAACGCATGCGCCGCCAGGATGATGCCTTGCGCACGTTGCGTCAATTGCAGTCCGGCGGGGCAGACGCCACGGCCGCACGCCCGCAGGTGCATGCCTGGCTCGAACGAGGACTTCGCTCGCCCGATGCGGCTTACCGCGACTACGAACAACGCCTGCGCGCCGAGAGCTGCCGTATCTTTGCGCAAGCCCACGCCACGACCACGCCGGAGCAACGGGAGAAGGCGCGCCAGCGCCTGCTGGCCTATCAGGCTGATGTGCGTCAGTTGGCGTCGCGCTGATGGTCCTCGCGGGCGGTGCAGCCAGCCCTCGCCCGAGGGCGGCCAATCACACGACGGCAGACGGAAACTTGGGGTTCGTCACCTTGCCGGTCTCTCCGCCGGCGGCCTGGGCACCGCCTGCCACGGCAGCCGCGAGCCGCGCCATGCGGATCATCTTGCTCGAGCTGGCATCCCAGAATTCGGCGTCGTCCACATCGACGCGAAGCAGGGTGAGCAGGGGATCGTCCTTGCCCTCGGGAAACCAGGGCAACGCCAGCGCCGTCCAGAGGCGGTCAATGCGATCACGGTCGTGAACCAGCGCTGCGCGGCCCGAGACGGAAACATAGGCCGCGCGGTCAGGCTGCGCGAAGGCCAGATTGACACGGCCTTCAGCGTCCAGATGGGCCGTGCTGGAGCGAATGAAAAACCAGATCGCACCGTCCTCATCCATTTCCAGCGGCATCATCGGCCGGCTGGTCAACGCCCCGGCATCATCGACCCAGGTGAGCATGCCTACACCAATTTCGTCGATCAGCTCGGCCACTTTCTCCATGCCTTCGGTGTTCTGTGCATTGCGCTGCATCGACTGACTCCGGGTCAAAGGGCGCGAGCAGGGACCGCTCAAGCGGCCTGTACGGCGCCAGCTGCTGAAACCAGGCGCAGTACTCGTTGCGCCGGCGTGCCCGCGTTCACCTGGGGTGCCGCGGCGGCGGCAGGCAGCAAGTTGTAATCGGCCGCACCGCTGCATTGCTGCTGCTGCCGGTCGGCCAGCCGGCGGGGCTGCTGCTGGGCACTGGTGTTGGCGTAACTGTGTTGTCTCATTCGGAGCTTCCGCAATCGGCACGCCGAGGGTGATCCGGCGATGAGACAAGCGTATGAAAGCGGCGCGGCGGCACGGGTCGTCGGTCAGGCGATTCGCGTGTCGGCGGCGTCCGACACGCCTGTAGCCGGGATGTATGTATCGGCAGCCGCTGGCTGTGTGCGCGCTCAGATCAGCGGCTGGCGCCGCATCGGGCGATCCACCCAATCGGCAATGCGCGCGATGGCATGGGGATCTTCTAGCGTCAGGTAGCCACCGTCGATCGAATGCAAACCCAGCCGCTGCAACTGGCGCAGCGTCTTGTTGGTGTGCACCAGCGACAGGCCCAGAGCATCGGCGATGTGCTGTTGCGTGAGGGGAAATTCGGTGCGGCTTTCGGTCACCAGGCCCACGCGCTCGGCGCGGCGATACAGATGCACCAGCAGCATGGCCACGCGCTCGGCAGCGGTGCGGCGGCCGGCCGACAGCAGGTTCTCGTCCACCAGATGCTCTTCACGGGCCGCCAGCCAGGTGATCTGATAACCCAATTCGGGCTTCTGGCGGAACAGATCCCACAGTCCGTCGCGCGGGAATTCGCACAGGCCGACGGCAGTGAGCGCCTCCACGCCGTGGGTGGATTGGTCGACGAACTCTTCCTGCAGGCCGATCAGGTCGCCCGGCAACAGGAAGTTGAGGATCTGGCGGCGTCCGTCCGAAAGCGTCTTGTAGCGGAACGCCCAGCCCGAATACAGGGTGTACAGGCGCGAGCCCACCCGGAACTCCGGCACGATGGACGAGCCGGCGGGCTGGATGGACACCCCGGTGCGGAATGCCTCGATGAACAGCAGATCGTCATGCGAGACCGGCGTGAACGCCGCCGTACATCGGAGTCTGCATTCGGTGCAGCGCGCTGGCGGCGTGCTGCCAGCCGGCGGAGGCGCGGCAGCAGCAACTGGGAGATTGGCGGACACGTGGGGCTGGGTCACGCCTGCAGTCTACGGGCGAGGGCCATGTCTTTTGACATGGAAACACTCCTCGCGCTGATGTAGGACGCGGCCGCATGCCAGGCGGGCTGGCGCGCCGGCTCAGGCCTGCAGGGCCGTCCACATCTCCTTGTCGCGCTCGGCCGTCCAGATGCGCGGGTTCTTGATGCCGCGCGCCTCGTCGTAGGCGCGGCTCACGTCGAAGGGCAGGCAGTGCTCGTAGATGAAGACGTGGCCGAAGACCGGGTCCATCTTCTCGCGCGTGAGCGCCATCGCGCCCTTGAGGTCGAGATCGCGGCCTGCGGCCTCGCGCGCGCAGCCATACAGCGTCTCGACCCAGCGGCGCGTGTAGTCGAGCGCCTTGTTCACGTCGGCACGGCCCTTCATCGCCTCCCCCCGCCCGGGCACGATGGCCTCGGCGCCCAGCGCGCGCAGGGCCTCCAGAGTAGCGGGCCACTCTTCAAGCTGGGCGTCGCCGGTGTAGACGCCAGCCTCGTACTCGACCAGGTCGCCCGAGAACAACACTTTTTCTTCTTCCACCCAGGCGATCGTGTCGCCGCGCGTGTGGCCCGGGCCAGGATGCCACACCTGAACCTTGACGCCACCAAGGTCGAGCGTGAGCTTGCCCGGCACTTCGCCGCGGGCCGGATTACCACCGCCGACGACCAGCGTGGGCCACGTGAGGCCCGGCACCGATTCGGCATTGCGGAACAGGCGCGGAAAGCGCTCCATCTCGCTTTGCATGTCCTCGGCGCCGCGCTCCTGGATGAGCTCCAGCGTGCCCTGGCTGGCGATGATCTCGGTGGCGCCTTCGTCCAGGAAGGCGCTGGCGCCCAGCACGCGCACCGCGTGGTAGTGCGTGAGCAGTACGTACTTGATCGGCTTGTCGCTCACGGTGCGGATGCGGGCGATCAGGTCGCGCGCCATCGCGGGCGTGGCGGTGGCATCGCTCACCATGATGTAGCGCTCGCCGATGATCACGCCGGAATTCGGGTCGCCCTCGGCGGTGTAGGCCCAGCAGTGGGGGCTGAGCTGCTCGAACGTGATCTGCTTGTCGGCCAGGTCGGCCTGGCTGGCGAATGCCTTGGACATCGTGTCTCCTTCATATGGAGTCGCGATTTTAACTAACCGTAATCAATTACGGATGGTTGAATCCCCCGGATCCTGAGAGGGCTCGGCATCGCGCGCCGCCAGTCCACGCTCCAGCATCACGATCACTTCGTCCGCGAAATCGGCATAGCTCATCGGACCGCCTGGGCGCAGCCAGGTGAATGTCCAGTTGATCATGCCGAACACCATCATCGTGACGGCCGTCTGGTTGGCGTCAGTCACGCGCCCGGGGTAGGCGCGGCGCAGGAAGCGGGTGAAGGCGGACACCACATCGCGCTGCCGGTCGAGGATCTGCTCGCGCTCGACCTCGGGGAGGAAGGGCGTGGCGTGCAGCAGCGCCACGTGGCGTGTGGCCGAGGTTTCGTACTCGCCCAGGAAGGTACGCAGCAGCTCGTGCAGCGCCGCGCGCTCATCCAGCCCGCGCCGCTGGGCTGCGGCCTCGGCCTGGGCGATGAGCGCGAGCAGGCGCTCGGTGTAGCGGCCCAAGAGTTCGAACAGGATGGCGTCCTTGCTCTCGTAGTAGTGGTAGAGCCGCGCCTTGCTGGTCCCCAGCGCCTGGGCGATGTCGTTCATGCTGGCCGCGGCGTAGCTGCGCTCGGCGAAGCATTGCGCCGCCATGTCGAGGATCTGGTCGCGCTTGAGGTCGTGATTGGCAGAACGGGGCCGGGCCATCGGCGGATTATCGGCGGCTGCTATCGTGCAGGAATGGCCTCACCTGCGCGCCCACCCGATCCCTTCGTGCTGCACTGCTGCGAATTGCTGGGCACGCTGGGGCCCTGCAGGGCGCGGCGCATGTTCGGCGGCTGGGGGTTGTCGGTGGACGGCCTTCCGCTGGGGCTGATCCTGGGCGACACGCTGTATTTGAAGGTGACGCCCGGGGAAGAACAGCCGTGGCTGGAGGCCGGCTGCACGCCCTTTCTCTACGAGGCGCGCGGCCGGCTGGTCAACCTCAACTACTACACCGCGCCCGACAGCGCGATGGAGTCGCCTGCCGAGATGGCGCCCTGGGCCCGGCGTGCGCTGGCCAGTGCGATCAAAGCCCGCGCGGGTGCGGGCGCATCGGGCAAGGCCGCATCGCCTGGGGCACGCGCGCGCCGCACCAGGGCCAGCCCGGCCACACCCAGCAGCAGCCGGCCCGCTGCGCCGAGCGCGAAGCCGAAGGCCAGGCGCAAGTCATCCAGCGGTTGAACAACGGCCTGCCAGCGCGAGGCGCGCGCCGCCTGCGTTTGCGGCAACGGATCCCACGCGAACCAGGCCGACTGGTCGGCTTGCTGTTGGAAGGGCTCCATCACCAGCCGGTCGCCACGGCGCAGCGCGATCTGCTCGCCAGCGCACAGGAACAGGTCGGCGCGCGGCTGGCCGCGCCCGTCCACCGTGATCCAGATGCGGCCGTGTGCCACACGCAGAACGCCGGCCGCGCGCGGCTTCAGCGTGACGGCGCTGTGCGCGGCGAGCTTGAAGCAGCCGGTGAGGGCAGCACCGGTGTCGTGGCGGGGCGCGAGCAGGTGGGCAGAGGCAGACATGGAAGGCTCCAGTGGCGTCGATAGTGCATGGATCGGGAATGGATGATCCGCCCGCTGCCATTGGCAGTCCAATGAAAAGCCACTAAGCTTTTGATGCCCGCCCCGCATCAATGGTGCCGGGCCATACCACCACCATCCGATGCTGCATTCGCAGACCCACCTCCGCACACGACCGATCTCGGCCGGCCACCTGCGCGCTTTCGAGGCAGTGGCGCGCCACCTCAACTTCCGCGCCGCGGCCGAAGAGCTGGCGCTCACGCAGTCGGCCGTCAGCCGGCAGATCCAGGGGCTGGAGGAAGAAGTGGGCGTGGTGCTGTTCCTGCGCCACACGCGCGCGGTGGAACTCACGTCGGCCGGCACACAACTGCTGCTGGCTGTGTCGCAGGCGCTGCCGCGCATCGACAGCGCGGTGCGCCAGATCCGCCAGAGCGCGGGCCGCCGCAGCGTGTCGCTGACCACGTTCGCGTCGTTTGCCTCGATGTGGCTGATCCCGCGCATGGAGGCGTTCCAGCGCGACAACCCCGAAATCGACATCCGCATCGACGCCAGCGACTCCGCCGTCGATCTCGACGTGGCCGACGTCGACATCGCCCTGCGCTACGGACCGGCGGCCAACATGCCGGCCGGCGCCGTGCGCATGTTCGGCGAGCAGCTCACGCCCGTGGCCAGCCCCTGGCTGCTCAAGGGCGGGCCACGGCTCAAGCAGCCGGCCGACCTGGCTAACTTCACGCTGATCGAGGCCGGCGACGCTCACCGCTCTCACCTCGAATGGCTGACGTGGCGACGCTGGTTCGACGACCACCAGCTCACCCGCCTGGCCCCCAAGCGCTGGCTTTATTTCAATTACGCCTACCAGATGGTGCAGGCCGCACTGGCCGGCCAGGGCGTGGTGCTGGCGCGCCTGCCGTTGATCGCCGAGAACCTGGCGACGGGCGACCTGATCGAGACGCTGCCGCACGAGCATCGCATGGATTCACCCATGGCCTACTGGATGATCGTGGGGCCGCGCAGCGAACAGCGGCCCGAGATCCGGGCCTTCTGCGAATGGCTGATGGGCCAGGCGCGCGATACGCGCCAGACCATCGGCGAGGTGCCCGACCCCGACGAGGCCGACTGCCAGGACTGAGCCTCAGCCGCCCAGGTAGATTTCCTTGACGCGCGGGTCCTGCGACAGTTCGCGGCCGGTGCCCGAAAGCTCGATCGAACCGCTTTCCATCACGTAGGCCGCGTGCGCGATCTTCAGCGCCTGCTTGACGTTCTGCTCCACCATCAGGATGGTCATGCCACGTCCGTGGATGTCCCGCAGGATGGAGAAGATGTTCTGCACGATGATCGGCGCCAGGCCCATCGAGGGCTCGTCGAGCACCAGCAGGCGCGGCGCGGCCATGAGCGCGCGGCCGATGGCCAGCATCTGCTGCTCGCCGCCCGAAAGCGATCCGCCCGCCGAGGTCTCGCGCTCCTTCAGGCGCGGGAACAGCTCGTAGATCGCGTCGATTTCCTTCTCGCGCTCGGCCTTCGAGATCTTGCGCGTGTAGGCGCCGAGTTCGAGGTTTTCCTTGACGGTGAGCGTGGTCAGCGTGGCACGGCCCTCGGCCACCTGCACGAGGCCGCGCTGCACGATGCGGTGCGGCGACTCGCGCGAGATGTCCACGCCGTCGAAGATCACCTGGCCGCGCGCCTTCTTCACCAGGCCCGAGATCGCCAGCAGCGAGGTGCTCTTGCCGGCGCCATTGGCACCCACCAGCGTGGTGATGGCGCCGCGTTCGATGCGCAGGTCGATGCCTTTCACCGCGGCCACGTGGCCGTAGTTCACGGCCAGGTCTTTCACTTCAAGAAGGGCTTCAGCCATTGCGCGTCTCCGCATCCACGGCGCCCTGCGCCTCTTCTTCGTCGTCCTCGCGGCCCAGGTAGGCCTCGATCACCTGCGGATCGTTGCGGATCTGCTCGGGCCGGCCCTGGGCGATGATGCGACCGAAGTTCAGCACCGCGATCTCGCTGCACAGGCTCATCACGAAGCGCACGTCGTGCTCGATCAGGAAGATGGTGTAGCCGCGCTTGGCGATCGCTTCGATCTCGCGCATGAGGTCCATCTTCTCGCCGCTGTTCATGCCGGCAACCGGCTCGTCGAGCATCAGGATGCGCGGCGAGGTGGCCAGCGCGCGCGCCAGTTCCAGCTTGCGCTGGTTGCCGTACGAGAGGTTTTCGGCCAGCTCGTCGGCCAGGCCGTCCAGGCCCACCCAGCCGAGCAGCTCGCGCGCACGCTCGCGCGCCTCGCGCTCGGCCGTGCGGAAGCGCGGCATGCGCAGCAGGATCTCGGCCGGGTTGTACTTGAGCGCGCCGTGCATGCCCACCATGACGTTCTCCAGGATCGTCATCTCGCGGAACAGCCGGATGTTCTGGAACGTGCGGCCGATGCCCAGACGCGTGATCTCGTGCGTGGCGCGGCCCTGGATGTCCTGGCCGAACAGCCTGATGCTGCCGCCCGTGGGCTGGTAGACGCCCGAGACCAGGTTGAACGCCGTCGTCTTGCCGGCGCCGTTGGGGCCGATCAGGCCGAACACCGAGCCTTCGGGAATCTTGAGATTGACACCTTCGAGCACGCGCAGGCCCCCGAAGGCGCACGACACGTTGTCCATGTCGACAGCCAGGTTCGTCGTCATGCCGCACCTCCCTTCCGGCGCGCGAAGAACTGCTGGATGCCGCGCGGGTTCCACATGCCCTTGGGCAGGAACAGCACCACGGCCACCAGGATCAGCCCGTTGACGATGAGGCGGTAGTCGTTCATGCCGCGCAACACCTCGGGCAGCAGCGTGAGCGTGGCACTGCCCAGGATCGGGCCGATGATCGAGCTGACACCCCCCAGGATGGCCATGGCGAGGATCTCGACGCCGCGGTCGAAACCGTATTCGTTGGGCCCGATGAAGAACGTCAGGTGCGCGTTGAGCCCGCCCGCCAGGCCGGCAATGGCGGCGCCGATCATGAAGGCAGTCGACTTGTGCGCCTGCACGTTGATGCCCATGAGGCCGGCGGCCGTCTCGTCCTCGCGGATCGCTTCGAAGGCGCGGCCGACGCGTGAGCGGCGCATGGATTGCAGCAGCACGATCACCGCCGCCAGCGCCAGCACCACGTGCCACCACTGCGTGAGCTGCGGAATGCTGTTGAGGCCCAGCGCGCCCCCGGTGAGCGGCTCGGCATTGAGGATGGCGATGCGCACCACTTCGCCGAAGGCGAGGGTGGCCATGGCCAGGTACACGCCCGAAATGCGCAGCGTGCGGCGGCCGATGATGCCCGCCACGACGGCCGGCACCCCGCAGGCCACCAGCAGGGCCAGCGGGTAGGCCACGTTGTACTGCGTGGTCAGGATGGAGGACGAGTAGGCGCCCAGGGCCATGAAGCCCGCGTTCGCCATGGTCAGCATGCCGCACGAGAGCGTGACCCAGATCGACAGCGCCAGCAGCGCGTTGGTGCCGAGCGTGAGGACCAGGTTGCCGTGGATGGCCCAGAAGGTTTCGAAGCCTGTCATGTCCGCTCAGGCCTTTCGTTCGTTCATGGTGCCGAACAGCCCCTTGGGCCGCAGCAGCAGCACCAGGAACAGCAGCCCGAACGCCACCGCGTCGCGCATGCTGGAGCCGATGTAGGCCACCGAGAGCACCTCGGCGAAGCCCAGGAAAATGCCGCCGATCACCGCGCCACGGATGTCGCCCATGCCGCCCAGGATGATCACGGCGATGCCCTTGTGCAGGATGGGCTGGCCCATCAGCGGATAGATCGCGTTGGAGTACAGGCCGATCAGCACGCCCGCGATGCCGCCGAGCGCGGCCGCGATGAACGAGGTGAGCATGAACACGCCCTCGACATTCACGCCCACCAGGTAGGCAGCGCGTGGCGATTCGGCCACGGCGCGCAGCGCGCGGCCGACCTGCGTGCGGCGCATGACGATGAGCAGCACGGCCATCAGCGCGGCCGAGAGGAACAGGATGCCCAGCTCCAGGGCCGTCACTGTCACGTTGCCCAGGCTGAAGGATTCGCCGCTCAGCGCGCCCTCGGGGAAACGGCGGTTGCTGGCGCCGAAGATGCCCTGCGCCGCGCTGTTGAGCACGATGGCGACGCCGATGGTCGCGATCATGGGTATCAGGTGGGGCGCATTGCGTGCGCGCAGTGGCTTGAGGATGGCCACGTCGATGATCAGGCCGAGCATGCCCGCCGCGAAGAAGGCCACCACGAGGCCCAGCACGAGCGAGTTGGCCACGGTGGTCATGACGACCTGGGCCGAGTAGGCACCGGCCATGAAGATGGCGCCGTGGGCCAGGTTGATGACGCCCAGCACCCCGAAGATCAGGGTGAAGCCGAGCGCGTAGAGGGCGTACACCGCCCCCAGCGAAAGCCCGTTGGCAAGCTGTTGTTCCAGCACTGTTCAGTTTCCTCTTGTTCCGGCCTGTGCGCGGTGCGCCGTCAGGGGATGGCCCGCGATGCGCGGTGTTGCAGAAAGCACCGCGGCCCGGGCGGTGGGGCCCGGGCCGGTCGCGGGTGCGGTCGCGAGCTTACTTCTCGATGACGAACTCGGTGCCCTTGGTCACGCTGACGATGGGCTTTTGCTGGGCGTCGTAGCCCTTGTCGCCGAAGCGGCGGAACTGGAAGTCGCCGGTGGCGCCGCTCCATTTCACGGTGGAGAGGGCGCGCTGGAAGGCGATGCGGTCGGCCGGCACGTTGCCCGAGATGTTGACGCTCTTGAGCGCTTCGGCGGCGATGTACATGGCGTCATAGGCCTGGGCGGCGAACTGGTCGGGCGCCACCTTGTACTTCTCGGTGTAGGCCTTGATGAACTTCTGGTTGGCCGGGGCTGCGTTGGACGCCGACCACGGGCTGCCCACCCAGAGGTTGTCCGATGCGCCCTTCGCGAGGTCGAACACCTTGGTCGAGTTCATGCCGTTGCCGCCGATCACCGGCACGTTCAGGCCAAGCTGGCGGGCCTGCACCATGATGGGCGCGCCCTCGGCGATCAGCGCCGACAGCACCAGCGCGTCGGGGTTGGTGGCCTTGATCTTGGTGAGCTGCGCCTTGAAGTCGACGTCGCCCTTGGCATACGTTTCGGTCGCGGTGACCGGGATGTTCAGGTCGGCCAGGGCCTTGCGGAAATTGTCGTAGCCGCTCTTGGTGAAGACGTCGTCGTTGCCGTAGAGCACCGCGACCTTCTTGATGCCGGCCTTCTTGACGGCCGTCTTGATGGTTTCGGGCAGCACGTCGGCTTCGGTCACCGAGTTGCGGAACACGAATTCGCCCGGCGAGGTGATGCCGTCGGCCGTGAGCGAGGTGCCGAACATGACGATCTTGGAGCCCTGGGCGAGCCCGTTGACGGCCTGGCCGGAGTTCGAGAGCGTGGGGCCGAAGATCATCAGCACCTGGTCCTGGAAGATCAGTTTGCGGAAGACGTTGATGGCCTCTTCCTTCTTCCCCTGCTCGTCGGCGATGACCAGGCGCAGCGGGTTGCCCTTGACACCGCCCTGGGCGTTGATTTCACCGGCGGCCAGCTCGAAACCGTTCTTGATGGCGGCGCCGTACTGGGCCGCGCCGCCCGACAGCGCGGAGGCCACGCCGATCTTGATGTCTGCGGCAGCGGCCGGCAGGGCGAAAGCGGCGGCCGTAGCGGCGGCCAGACAGGACCAGTAGATCTTCTTCATAGAGGTATCCCCATTGGATGGATGTGGGCCGCCCTTGCGCGGCCGGCTGCCTGCGACATGCGCTGACCTGGGGATCGGCCCCGATGGACAGTCGTGTCACCGAAAGGTATTTTGCGTACACAAGACGTTTCGGCGGTGCGTATTTTCCCTCAAGATGAAATCCCGCCCCTGACGCACGATGCCAAGCCCTGCAGAACGCCTCAAGAACGACTCCAACATGGCCCATCTTGCCCCCGATGCATCGATCCAGCAGCAGATCGCCGACACGATGCGCGCCATGCTCGTGGACGGCCGGATCCAGCCCGGCGAGCGGGTGCTGGAGGCCCACGTCGCCCGCGCCTTCGGCGTGAGCCGCTCGCCGGCCCGCAGCGCGCTCGACCTGCTGGCCGCCTCGAAGCTGCTGTGGCCGGCCGATGGCCGGGGATTCATCGCCGCCGGGCCCGACGGCGCACCCCCGGCGCCCTCCCGGCTGGCGCATCTCGAGTCCCGCCCTATCGTGCCGGTGGCTGGCTGGAAACGCATCTACGAGCAGCTGGACACCGCGATCTCGCACAACGTTTTCCGCTGCTCGCTGCGCATCCGTGAGGAGCGCGTGGCGGAGCATTTCGCGGTGAGCCGCACGGTGGCACGCGAATGTCTGTCCCGGATGCACAGCGCCGGCATGGTGGGACAGGACCGCCAGGGCCGCTGGATTGCGCCGAGGGTCACCACCCAGCGGATCCGCGAAACCTATGCGGTGCGCGCCTTGCTCGAGCCCGCGGCCCTGAGCCTGGCGGCGGCGCGCGTGCCGGTCGCACAGCTGGAGTCGCCGATCGCCGATCTGGCGTTCACCCTGGGGCGCAGCAGCACGCCGCCGCCGCACGGCCGCCGCTCGCACCAGCAACTGGAACGCGCACTGCATGTCGACCTGCTCGCACACTGCCCCAATGAGGAACTGGTGCGCGCCATTCACCGCGCGCAACTCTTCCTGGGCTGCCATTCATTTTTCGACCTCGAACTGCTGAACGACGAAGCGATGAAGGGACTGGGCGAGCACCTGGACGTGCTGCAGGCGCTGGCCACGGGCCACGTCGAGCGCGCCGCCGGCTTGCTGCGCGAGCACCTGGAGGTGTCGTGCGATGTGTGGGTGCGCAAGTCGGAGTCGGTGCGCGCTCCCGACATGGCGCTGCCGGATTACCTCGAGGCCGTGGTGTCGCCCTGACCGGTGCGCCCCGGCCGGCGCGCATGCCGTGTCAGCCGATCGGCCAGACGACGCCGTTCTCGTTGAGGATGGCGTCCAGCGGTTCGTCGTGGGCCTCGGACTCGAAGTCGGGCAGGAATCCCTGCGCGAAGCCCAGCCCCACCGTCACCGGCCGGGGTTGCAGCGTGGCCAGCGTCCGGTCGTAGAAGCCGCCGCCATAGCCCAGGCGGTAGCCGCCCGGCCCGTAGCCGACGCACGGCACGAACAGCAGGGTAGGCACGATGACCTCGGTGTCCTTGGGCTTGGGGATTCCATAGGCATCTTCTTCCATGGGGCAGCCCGGGTACCAGGCGTGGAAGGTGAGCGTCTTGTGGACCTTGTCCACCACCGGCAGGCCGATGCGGCGGCGGCGGGCTTCGCCGGTGAGTTCGCCGTCTTCCTTCCAGCGGTGAAGCGCGGGCAGCGGATCGAACTCTCCCTTGATGGGCCAGTAGACGCCGATGACCGTATCCGGGCGCCCGACCAGCCAGATGCGCATCACACGCTGCAGCAGATCGGCCTTGTGTAGGCGATCGGGCAGGTTCAACCGTTGCTCGATCAGGGCCTTTCGCAGGGCCTGCTTTTCCTGTGCCTTATCCATAATCCCCAGATGTTCCTGATTCGAGCCATTCTGACATCGATCACCCTGGCCGTGGCAGGCGCTGCCCCCGCCAGCGCACAAACCTCCACCGCCAGCGACAGCGTGTTGCTGGAGATGAACCAGGCCTACAAGCGCGGCGACAAGCGCCGGCTCACGGCGCTGTTGCCGCAGGCGCGGGGCCATGCGCTCGAGCCCTGGGCCGCCTACTGGGAATTGCGCGCGCGGCTCGATGAAGCCACGGCGCCCGAAGTGCAGGCCTTTCTCACCCGCTGGGCCGGCACCTACCAGGAAGACCGCCTGCGCAACGACTGGCTGCTGCTGCTGGGCCAGCGGCGCGACTGGGGCAATTTCGCAGCGCTGCACCCCGACTTCCGCATGAACGATGACCGGCAGGTGCGCTGCTATGCACTGCTGGTGGACCACATCGCCCGCAACACCGACATCACCGCCGAGGTGCGGCGCCTGTGGCTGGCCACGCCGGCCGACGACGACGGCTGCTCCACGGCCGCCGACCGGCTGATTTCCGAGAAGAAGCTGCCCGCGGCCGACGCCTGGCTGAAGGCGCGCCTGGCGATCGAGTCCAACCGCCCTGCCGTGGCGCGCCGCGCGGTCGAGATGGTGGCGCCCGAGGCGTCGGCCCAGGTGGCCGAGCTCAATAACAGCCCGGCCCGTTACCTGGCCGCGCGAGCCGTCGCGCCGGGCAAGGTCCGCAAGGAACTGGTGTTGCTGGCTCTGGTGAAGACCGCGGCCAGCGACCATGCAGCCGCCGCCAGCCTGCTGGAGGACAAATGGGCGCCGCACCTCACCGCCGAGGAGCGCCACTGGGCCTGGGGCACGATCGGCAAATGGGCCGCGATGCGGCTGTCCAACGACGCGCTGAGCTACTACGCCAAGGTGACGCGCGATGCCGACCTCTCCGAGGACATGCTGGCCTGGAAGGCCCGCGCCGCCTTGCGCGCCGGTCCCAACTGGCCGGTGCTGCTGTCCACGATCAACGCCATGGGCCCCGATACGCGCGACGATGCCACCTGGGTCTACTGGCGCGCACGTGCCTTGCAGGCCACGGCCAGATCCGACGCCGACCGCGCGGTCGCGCAACGTCTGTTCGAGGGCATTGCCGGCGTGCGCGGCTTCTACGAGCAACTGGCGCTGGAAGAGACCGGCCAGAAGATCACGCTGCCCCCGGCCCCGCCCGCGCCCACCGAGGCCGAGCGCCAGGCCGCGCGGCAGAACGGTTCGCTCAACCGCGGGCTCTACGCCATCCTGATCGGCCTGCGCAGCGAAGGCGTGCGCGAGTGGAACTACGCCACCAACCTGCATGTGCCCGGCGGCATGAACGACCGCGAGTTGCTGGCGGCGGCCGAGTTCGCCTGCCAACGCGAGGTGTGGGACCGCTGCATCAACACCAGCGAGCGCACACGCGCGTTCATCGACATGCAGCAGCGTTTCCCGATGCCGTTCCACGACGCGGTGCTCAAGCGGACGGCCGAGATCGGGCTCGATCCGGCCTACGTGTATGGGCTGATCCGCCAGGAAAGCCGCTTCATCATGGATGCCCGCTCGGGCGTGGGCGCGTCGGGCCTGATGCAGGTGATGCCGGCGACCGCGCGCTGGACGGCGCGCAAGATCGGCCTGACCGATTTCACGCCGGGCCAGATCAACGACCGCGACACCAACATCACCATCGGCACGGCCTACCTCAAGCTCGCGCTCGACGACTTCGAGGGCTCGATGCCGCTGGCCGCCGCCGCCTACAACGCCGGGCCCGGCCGTCCGCGCAACTGGCGCAACGGGCCCGTGATGGAAGCCGCCGCCTGGGCCGAGAACGTGCCGTTCACCGAGACGCGCGACTACGTGAAGAAGGTGCTGTCCAACACCACCAACTACGCGGCGCTCATCACTGGCCAGCCGCAGTCGCTCAAGGCGCGCCTGGGGATGGTGGGCCCGCGGCCCACCATGGCCGCAGCGGAGAACAAGGACCTGCCCTGAGAAGGCAATCCATCGGCAATCCCGAGCGCTGATCGCGCAGCGATCACGCCTCGGCTTTGCCGAGGCCCCGCGCGAGCGGCCCCCTCGGGGGGCAGCGACCCACACAAAGTGGGGGAGCGTGGGGGCCCATGGCTCCGGGGCAGAGAGCTACACGCAGTGAGCGAACGTGGCTCAAGGTTTGAGCCACTCTTCCGCGAGCCGCACCCAGTACGTGGCGCCCAGCGGAATCAGGTCGTCGTTGAAGTCGTAGCTCGGGTTGTGGATGACGCAGGGCCCTCCTCCGTGGCCGACCTCGCGGTGAGCGCCGTCGCCGTTGTCCAGGAAGCAGTAGGCGCCGGGCTTGGCATCGAGCATGTACGAGAAATCTTCCGCGCCCATGGTCGGCTCCTGCTTGAGCACGTTCTCCTCGCCGACGATGGACACCATCACACGGCGCGCGAACTCGGTCTCATGCGGATGGTTGACGGTGGCCGGGTAATTGCGCGTGAACGAGAAGTCGGCCGTCGCCGCGTGGGCCGCGCTCACGTGTTCGGCGATGGTGCGCATGCGCGACTCGATCAGGTCGAGCACTTCGGTGGTGAAGGTCCGCACCGTGCCCTGCAGCTCGCAGCTGTCGGGAATGACGTTGGTGGCCTCGCCGGCGTGGATCAT
>VFQN01003837.1_pt1 | contig 20664 bp, 24 predicted proteins | sample 3512371 | NCBI WGS metagenome assembly VFQN01 (sample SAMN10412370, study PRJNA504923) | tailings metagenome | isolation source: Replicate 2 from Balatoc abandoned mine | place: Philippines: Itogon, Benguet | collected 2017-08-28
TTCTGGATCTTCTGTTGGCACTTTCACTGGAGCGATACTGTGTTGAGCGGCATTGCTCTGACTGTCATTCTTATCCTTCACAAAGCCATCTAAACCAAAGAAAGACAAACATTGATGAGGATGCTGTTCGTTATATTCGACCTCTGCTTCCCTCATTGCTTGCTCTAACGGAACTAACGGTTCCTCGATATTACTCGATCGTCCTCTCAGAATATTCGATACAATATTCCCTGTAAACAGCACTGGCTCTTGTCCCACATAACCAATCTGAGATCGCAACCACCGCACATTCAGGTCTTTAATATTCCTGCCATCCAGGGAGATCTCTCCAGAGTCTGGGTCATAGAATCGCAACAATAAGTTGATTATCGTCGACTTCCCAGAGCCAGAAGGACCCACTAATGCCACCGTCTCACCTGGAGAGATCGTTAAAGAATATCCACGACACACACTGACATCACGTCTCGCAGGATAAGCAAAATTCACATTCTTTAACTCGATCAATCCTCTCGCTCTGTCAGGTGGAGTAATACCCTTCACTGACAATCCATCGATAGGCGAGTTATTCCCAGCATCAATGTCTTTGAAGATATGATGAGCGACTTCTACTGCGATCTTCTGATCTCCTAGATCTGAGAGAGATTGTCCCTATAGCATATATACAGATGTTAGACTCCCCTTCAAAGATATCTTTACTGTATAATCATAACTTACCAATCCTAACGCTGCCATCATTAAAGTAAAAATCGCTGTCATTAACTCCACGAAGGTGATCTTCCCTTCATCCATCAGCTGCGCTCCATACCAGAACAATAGAGCATAGTTGAGGAACATGATCATATTCGCACCACCGAAGCCTAAGCCAGCGATCAGACCTCGACTAGTGCGATCACTTACAACCACTGCAGTGAGACTTTCATAATGATTCGCAACAGAATGATGCATACTAAAGGCGGAGACAGTTCTCATGTGAGTAAAAGCAGTGGAAATGACGGAGCCCGGTCCTCCACTCATCGTGCTAGACGAAGCAGTCGAGGCCTTCTTTAGCTTGTCCTTCTCTTTCTGATCATCCTCATCAGTAACTCCCTTCTTAGCAGAGGAAGCAGAACGCTCGCCTTTCTTCTTAGGCACAGTAGTCGATGAATTTTCTCCTTGGTCCATGTCATACTGTTCTCCGGCAATCGCACTCATCTGCACTGCGCTGGCTGCGATAGACAAAGGGAAGCAAGCGATCACGACAAAGGCGATCTGCCAGGACGCACTGAAGCCTAGAGCGACTCCGACGATTAAAGTGAACACAGCTTGCACCTTCTTAGCCAATCCTTCTCCAAAGGCCTTGTTAATCTTCCCCGCATCCTCTGCTAATCGAGTCGTCAGAGTGCCCACTGCATTCTCTTCATGATCAAAGAATCCGATGTCACGTCTCATATAAGCTTCAAACATTTGACTTCGTAAGCTACTAGAGACTCGTTCCCCAACCTATTATGACAAATTAAGTGTTTTAATTACTATACAATAAGACGAGTATTGAGTGTCAGACTTACCGCGACGACTCCATAATATTGACCGATGGAACCAAACAACGCACAACCTGCCAATAATATAAAAAAACTCGCAAATAATGATGTTCGACTACGAATCTCATCAGTATCATCGAGGAAGAATGCATTCTGAGCTTCTGCTAGCATCAGACCCCAGCAAGGAAAGATCGCACCGAAGACCATCGCTCCAGCGATACCGATAGATAATACCACTGGATGAGCGAAGATCATCTTTTGAATACGACGAGCGACACTGGAAGACTCTTCCTCCGTTAATTCAACCTTTTTAGACGATGCTTTGGGTTCATCGGGTACAGTAGTAACAGCGACAGCTGCTTCCACATCAGAATGCGTCGATAATTTGGAATATCTTCGACCAGCAGGACCATGATCTGCTGATTGAGTGTGAGAACGACCCTCTCGACTCACTAATCCTGCTTCCTCGACATCATCCATACGAATGATCTCTTCCTCTTCCTCATCCGCGTGTTGCATTTGTAAGCGAACCAAATCAGCATAAATCCCGTTCTTCGCGATCAACTCGTCATGTGTTCCCATTTCAGCAATGCGACCGTCTCTAATGGCACAAATCTTATCGGCATTGCGAATCGTTGACAATCGATGAGCAATAATGATCGTGGTTTGAGCTTTCGCCTGAGCTAATGCGTCAATCGATTGTTGCACGATTCGTTCTGACACAGCATCGAGAGCTGACGTGGCCTCGTCTAGCAATAACACTGCAGGTTTCTTGATCAATGCACGAGCAATTGCAATACGTTGCTTTTGTCCACCACTCATGGCTACTCCATTCGATCCGACGTCAGTATCATAGCCCTTTGGAAACTCGCTGATGAAGTCATGAGCATTCGCTAACTTCGCAGCAGCAATAACTTTCGCCATAATTTCCTCCTTTTTTGCCACTTCATCATGTGCTCCGGCTTCCGGATTCAATCCATAAGCAATGTTATCAGCGATGGTTCCAGCGAACAGGACTGGTTCTTGTCCCACATAGCCGATGTGAGATCGCAGCCATTTAATATTCAATTCCTTGATATTGTAGTTATCCAAACGAATCATACCTGCTTGAGGATCATAGAAACGCAATAGGAGATTAATAATCGTCGACTATGGAGAGAATAGAAAGAAATAAGGGAACAGCTGCGACGAGAGAGGGGGAAGTCTTACCTTTCCACACCCAGACGGTCCAACCAATGCGACGGTCTCTCCTGGTTTAATTTGTAATTGATAATCTTTACACACAGTAATATCAGGACGAGCTGGATAAGCAAAGTCAACATCGCGAAGTTCTATCGCACCGGTGATGTGAGTGTCAGGCTTCAGTCCTTCGTCAGACAAACCATCGATTAACGGTTTACGATTAATAACTTCTAACATCGCAGCGACTGCTGCTCGGGTTTGAGTAAAGGCGGTTAATGGAGGAGCGATCTGACCCAAGCCGATGCTGCCAATGATGATAGAGAAGAAGGCAGTGACGACATCACCGCCAGTGACACAGGATGAACAACCATCTTCGATTGAGTCAGCAACAAGGTTGCCACCATACCAGAAGCCCAAAGCATAAGTGAGAAAGCATGCACAAAAGAGCAAACCATTGCCCATACCGACTTTCAAACCTTTCTCAGTCCCGACACGTAGTGCTTCGAATAAATGCATCCGATAACGAGTGATGATCCCTGGTTGCATATTTAAGGCAGTCACGGTACGAATAGCATTTAAGGACTCTGTGGCTAAACCTCCTGCATTAGAGTATTGCTCTAATGCTTGATACATTGCCGCGCTCACTGCAGTGATCATAAAATAACCCGCCAAGCCGATGAAAGGAACAGCGCACAATAAGACTAAAGTTAACTTCCAACTGAAGTAGAATGCAACAGCCAACGAGGCAGTGACTTGTGAAAAGTATTGACACAAATCACCCATCTTACGACCCATGCCACCTTGGATTTTACTGGTTAACTCTGCTACATTAGTCGAGATCTCTCCTGCTCCACAGACGTCAAACCATCCCACCTCTTGAGAGAGAACAGAACGAACATAACGCATACGAAACTTTTGAGTTTGTCTTTCACCCGTAGCAGTCCAGCAGTATACCTATAACAAAGACTGTGATTAGAAGCACAATAATGAAGGAGAGATAGATATACAGACCTGAAGAAAGCCAGAAATTAAGTCAAAGCCAGAAACAACCACAAACATGATGCAAAGAAAGTTAATTTTATCAATAAAATTACTGTTTTCATCGTTAAGGTCATCTAATAAGATGCCGAAAAGAACATTAAAGCTCGGCTCAGACAGTCCACTCACGAGACCCCCCAAAGTCCCTAATGCCATGAGAAGGTAATCATATGGCTCTGCATTGCAAAAGACCTACACCACCATAAAATCGAAAGGAAATCACACATATATCATACCTCAGATAAGGACGCGATTGCAACCTGCTTCTTCGTTTCTCCTTCTTCTTCTCCCGCAGTGGTTGTCGCTTTCGTTTCTTTCTCTCTCAAAGACATGCTATTGATACCTTTTCAAAACGTTTTTCTATTTCCAAAGCAACTCAGGTGTTCTGTTGATTCTTAATTGAATTGTGACAAGGATTCAGCCTTTCATTAGCATTCCACATCATCTCTACGCAGTTCCATACTGAGATCGATCTACAAGTTCGATAACCGTATTTGCCAAAAAACGATCATGTCGGTATCGGCATTTATCCGGGAAGGGAAACCGACAACAGAAAACGATCGACTTCTCTAAGGTAACGATCGTTTAAACGTTAAGAGATATAAGATCTAAGCGAAGAATCTTCATCATCTACACTTCTCATCTCATTCCTCTGGTCATACTCTTATTTTCTATTTGTGCGACATGAATAGATTGATATTGTTGAAGGCGAGTGGTTTTACTGCATCTGCCTTTCTTTTCACGCATTCTTCTTCATCGTACTGTGAAGAGAATGTCAATCACTCTAACTTCCAGAAATTACATGGAATGATTCCTGTCGCACGACACCCGACAACACAGTGGGATAATAACTGGGATGGTAGACAAGAGAAGAGTCCTACGAACTCGAAGATCGTGCATCAAGTGATTCTCATAAGACACGGCCAATACCATCAAACATCAGAGAAAACCTCCACTGAGGAGAATAAACTCATAGGATACCTCACTGAGATCGGAGAAAAGCAAGCTACCATCACAGGAAAGCGTCTTGAGTCGTTGTTCCGTGACGGCATCCTTCACAAGCCGCACAGTATTTATTTCTCTACGATGCCCAGAGCGACACAAACCTGGCAGATCATACGAGAACAACTAAAATCATCGGATATTCTCCCTCCAGAGCATCGAATAGAACCTTGCAGTATGATTAGAGAGGTTGTTCCGTTTAAACCAATCCCTGACGAAGGTTGGAATGTGAGAGAAGAAATCTTCTTTAAAAGTCAACAACGAGTAAGACCCCTCCTCTCCCCTCGTAATTACAAACTAAACCTCATATAATCTCTATGTGCATATATAATAGGCGGAGGCTGCTTTCCTTAATTATTTCCATCGTCCTGACGTCTCAACAGAGAAGAGTCAATCAACACTGCTGGTATGTCATGGTAAGAGACTAACGACTGACGTCCTTTATAAATCACAGCTTATTGAACTCTAAAGGAAATATGATTCGATATCTCGTCTGTCGTGCTCTACAGCTGCCTCCTGAGACCTGGAAGAGAATCGCGGTGTGGAATGCCTCCATCACTGTCCTAGAGATATATAGTGATGGACGAGTGAGCCTCAGATTCTTCACTGACATAGGACACCTGCCCACAGACTTAGTAACATACGGATGAGTGAAAAGAACTTAATGATTTATTGTAGAATGGTGAAGATATAAGGAAGTGAGAGGAGAGGGTATGATATACAGTGAGGTATTGGAGGAGGATCACAACGCTACTGCTATTGCTCTCCTCTTATTATATGATAGTTCATAGAGAGATTAACGATATTGAAATGATTTATTTTTATTACACATCACACGCATATCGCCTAAGTAACATCTTATCCTATCATATCATATCATATATCAGTCATCTCACATGGAGTTATTTTAAAAGAATCTCTTTCCTTTGCTTTTTAGAACCAAAAAATAGAAGAAGAAGAAAAAAAGAAGAAGGAAAAAAAAAAGAAAATATCAAAATTGCGATGATGAGAATCATATCGCTCTAACTTTAGTAGAATCTATGAACAGCACAATCACACAAAACAACACACCAGTGTCGTCGTTTTATGAGATATTTAGAAGCGAGAGATATCTCTGCCAAAGATCATCGCCTTGAACCAATACATTGGAATCAGAATCTTATTCACCCATGACACTTGACGTGTCCAATAAGCGGCTCTCCATAAGAGGAAGGCGAGAATTCCCTTGACTGGGGGCACATCCTCTGGCAGGGCATCGATGTGAGGCGAGTCATAGACGCCCTTCCAGTGTCCAACACTCGCCATAGAGCCCAAGTGAGCGTAAGAGAAAGCCTTCACTCCATCATCTTTAGGGTTCTTAGAAGTACCGACAGTCGTCACTCGTGTGATGCCGTGCTTGTTCAGTACACCAGCGATATACTTCCCTTGCTGTGACGCCACCTGCGCTAGTGGTGGCAATGGCTTGTGGGCATTCCCTGCACAGTCGCCCAACGCGAAGACTTTGCCCTGATTGACCGGGACTGAGGGTTCGTCAGGCGTAGAGGATGGCTGCAACACTCTGAGGTAGTCATCGACCTTCAAACGACCGTTAGGGAACTTAGCGATCTTATCCTTCGACAACGACTGAATGAACAACACCTGCTTGATACCAGTACTCCACACCATCAATCCAAAGCTAATCTCCTCTCCATTAGAGAGTCTTGCGACATTGCCATCCACCTCCTTGACGGAAGTGCCGGTGATGAGGTGGATGTCACGCTTCTTGAAGAGACCCTCCACGTAAGAGACAAGAGAACTGGAGAAGGCGCCGAGGATGTGATCTGTCATCTCAATAATCTTCACAGAGGTGTAAGGGAGGAGATCTCCATACCACTTCGACACATCTGACGTCAGGAAGTCATACAACTCAGCAGCGAACTCGACAGACGTAGGACCTCCTCCGACCACGACAAACGTCAGAAGAGAGCGTTTTAATGCTTCATCTGTGACTCCAGGACTAGAAGCACGTTCGAAACAGTCGATGAGGCGGTTTCTGATCGCTCTCGAGTGAGACAGTTGCTTGAGGAAGAAGACGTTGTCATTGTTCTCCACTCCTTTAATCCCGAATGTATTCGTCTCTGCACCAGGAGCAAGAATTAAAGCATCATAATAGAGGTCAAAGTCGTGTTTGTGTTGAAATATGTCAGAACAGTGCACACAGCTCTTTTCTAAGTCGATGGCAGAGACCTCTGCCTGGTAGTAGTCCAAGCCAGGGATAGTGCGCACAGGCTCTTGAATCGCTCGAAACTCCAAGGTTCCAACAGTAGTACTTGGAAGTAAAGGAGTGAACAGGAAATGATTGCGCGGGGAGATAATTTTGACATCGAATTGTTGCTTGTCGAGGTCATAGGCAGCACGATAACCAGCCCAACCAGCCCCCACAACTAATACACGAGGACGATTATCTTTCTTCTTCTCAACTAAGGAATCTTTTGGTGTTGCAATTGCAACAACTCTTGTCATGGAATAAGGTCGCATTGATAATGATGATGATGTATTCATACTCATTGCAGTTGTTGATGCAATTCTACGATAAGAACGAACCAAACTCATTTCTTCCTCCTCTCAAATCTTTCCAATCTCAAGTAATAGAGCAAGTCTTCGTTGCAAGGGGAGTATTGATAGTATTGATTGTATTTTAATTGTGATATTCTCGTTATTACTTCTTGTGACCGTCTTAGTGCAAAGGTGTGCAACGAAAAAGTTTGTCCTATCTTTTAATGATACCGTAGTAGCGTATTAATATGAGAACTGCTCTTCTCTTCTTCTCTTCTCCCAAAATCGCCGCTTTACAAATATTGGCATCGTTGCAAAGGTCATGTAATGGAGATTTAGATAATGTTGTCAAGATTCATCGGATTCCTGGTTTCGTGAATAGCACCAATGACTTTATTGATCAAGCACGAGTAATGAACGGTTGTTCTGATACTTTAGGTTTGTCCTATCTTTTAATGAGACCGTAGTAGCGTATTAATATGAGAACTGCTATTGCCAACAATCAAATCACTCGACTTGTTTAGAATGACTGATCAACAGAATGAATCACCTCCAAAGGACTTCCTTTCAACAAAGGTTGGTCCTTATGTGATACCCTTTTATCGAGAGGTGAAAGTTCCTATCGGAGCGAACTCTGATTATCCTATCCTTCCAACATTTGTTCAAGAATCATGTGGTTATAAAATAATTACTGGAGGTATGTTAGGGTCAGTTCTTGGTGTTGGCTTAGGATTATTCATGGGTGCTATGGGAGATGTGACTCCTATTCAAGTCAGTCAAGGTCGCGAAGTCCCTCAAGCGCCTGTGAGAGAGCAGCTGAGATCAGCGATGAAAGCCACTGCGACTAAATCCGCTGGCTGGGCCAAATCTTTTGGAGTACTGACAGCTCTATTTGGAGGAGTGGATTGTCTGGTCGAGAAGTATCGAGGAAAGCATGATTCTTGGAATCCTGTGATCTCTGGGTGTGCCGTTGGAGCCACGTTGTCTGCGAAAGGAGGACCGACAGCTGCTTGTATTGGATGCGCAGGGTTCGCTGGCTTTTCTTTTGTTATGAATAAGATTATGGGCGATCATTAGACTCTCTGCATTTTTTTCTCTGTAAATATTGCTAATACTTTTCCCCCTTCACTTCTTTCAATTCGATGAATTCAATCAAAGGCTGTGTCTAATCATCCCTCTACTTCGCGAAGCCGCTGAGACAACATCAGGAAAATACGGTATCTCTTTAAAGCTGAAAGAAGTAAATAATATAAATGAAAAAGATTTAATTTAATTTATTAATTAATTTCATTTTATTTTTCTTTATATTCATCAGCCATCATATTCTTCATCATTCCTTTTAACTCTACTCTGAGTTCAGTTGTTTCATCACCTTTCAATACATCTTTCACGATACTGCAATCAACCTGTAGCTGAACCATCTCTAGTGCACCTTTGATGATTCCACACAACATATTACAATAACACAAATCCTGGTAGTCTGGGGGAAGTTCGACAAAGTCAACGAATGGATTATCGACGATGAAAAGAGAGAAAGAGGTGTTTTCTCGGTTCCAGTTAGTGATCTCAGGGGAGATTCCAAGGAACATTCGAAAGGCGATCTTCGAGATGACGTCGGCTGTCTCTCGGAAATTAGAACAATTTGTAACACCAGACTTGGCAAGGAACTCATCAATGAGTCTAACACCTATCGACACGATATATCAAAAGTGTTAGATCGGAATGCCAAGCATGACAAACCTATATTATGACCCATCTTCTCTAACTGTTCATTCACTAAAGAAATTTCTTCATAATCTTTGATTAACTGCATGATCAGAGCACCATAGGTAAGGGTTAGAAGCTCAGCATTCTAAAGAAACGAGAGAAGAAGAAGAGAATCAGATTAATCAAAATCTTTATTGTTTTCCGCCAGATCAAACCTACCACTTTCGGAGCTTTTGCCCATACAGCCTCTCCTATTCTTTGATTATTTGATTTTACTTGTTGTGACATTTCTTATCTCCTATTTAACTGAATAATATCTCCTCAAATCAATCAATCAATTTGTTCGTTTATTATTTCGTCTTTTCCATGCCGTAAATTACCGCTGTTATTTTACGCTATTTTCAGGGTCATGCACTTCTTCCCCATTTTCGAAGCACAAATCGCACAAGTCTTTATAAATTTAGGAGAGTGTGTTGAGCGTTCAGTGATTCGAGTATTACTTCATACAACATCTTCTCCTTCGTCCACTGCAGCGACAATGATTCTTCCATGATTTATCATCACTGTAAGCGAATGGATGAAATGTTATCATCCATTACAAATGATCATTCATAATTTTTTCGCACCTTCATAGTTTAAAGTACTTAACGAGAGAAAGATGGCCGAGGAAGCAGAGTCTCTACAAATTGCTGCAATTTTTGTTCTCTTTATTGCATCTTTTCTCGGTATTGCTTTACCTTTTGCTGTTCCTGATGCTACAATGAAAGCAATTATCCCATTTGTGAATGCTCTCGCTGCAGGAGTTATGTTAGGTCTTGCTCTGGTAAGTGATGCTACGCTCTTTATCTTCATCTTTTAGCATTTATTCTTTTAGATTCACTTAATGCCGGACTCTGACGAGATGTTGTCTGATCTGTATAGCGAATATTCGATTTGCAATGCTCTGGTTGGATTTGGTGTAATTTTCACCCTCACAATTGAGCAGTTAGTGTTCATTGCTTCTTCCAAACCACACACGATGCTTATCGAGAATTCAAAGTCAGGAAAAGAATGTCAAGATGATTCGAAAACGGCAAAAGACTGTCAAGATGAGTGTTATTGTTCTACGGAGACGGGCGATGCTCGTGTCATGCCACTCAATGAGATCGAGAATAAAGGAGAAAACTTCTCCAATTCATCTCAAAAAGCGTTAATTAAACAACATGTGCACGAAAACGAAGACCACCACGATCATGACCACGCTGCAATTGCTTTAAATGCATTAAGCTCTGCTTCTTCTCTCAAAGATCTCATTACTGCTTACGCCATGGAGATATCCACTGCTATGCATTCTGTCATTATTGGCTTTGACCTTGGAGTTCTCACACAGGATGATATTAGCACTATTCGCATCTTATTCGCTGTATTAGTGTTCCATCAGTTCGCAGAAGGTTTGGGTTTAGGCTCGGTGATTAAAACTTCAGAGAAGCAGTTAGGAAGTACAAAGATCATTACCTTTATGTTCATTTTCTCCTGCACGGTATCAATTGGTCTTATCCTCGGTTTGGCGATTAAGCCTGGTGATGAATCAGATCTGCAAAAAGGTTTGGAAGGATCAGTGACAGCCATTGCAGCAGGTTCTTTACTTTACATTGCCTTGGTCGAGTTAGTTGGAACGTATTTTAATCTTCCAGAACTTGAGAAGGAAGGTTGGAAGAAGATTGTCATGCTCGTATTGTTTACATTTGGTGCAGTTGTAATGGGTATTATTGGTATTTGGGCATAAATCCGACTCACTCAACAAAGTATAGAATTTTATTGAATTAATTTTTGTATTAGAAGAAAATTTTTGCCTTTGCTTTTCTTGACCTTTCTTCCTTTATATATACGATGTGACATCGCCTTTTTTCCAAACTTAATCGTAAACGTAATCGTAATCGTAAGCGTGATCCGTAGCTTTCATTTCGAGAAAACATGCACCAATTGATTGCATGATTCCAGGTTTTCATCACTCTCCTTCGTTTTTCTATGATTCGATGTTTTTTTTCATTCATTCACTTCCTTGATAACATTAACCTTGAATGGTTGTCATTGTGAAGGGAAACAAACATCTTCACTTTCTTTTCCAAACACTTCATAAATTACTTTTTTCCTATTGACCCTTGAGAAGGAATTTTGTCTTGATCTGAGAGAAAGATGGTACAAGAATCTGAATCTTTACAAATTGCTGCGATATTTGTACTCTTTATTGCGTCTTTTATCGGGATATCTCTTCCTTTTGCGATTCCAGCTGCTTATACGAAGGCAATCATTCCATTTGTGAATGCTTTGGCGGCGGGTGTGATGGTGGGACTTGCTCTGGTAAGTTGATTCCTCTTCTTATAATTCAGATTTCTTCATTCCATTTCTTTTCAGATCCACTTGATGCCAGAGTCTAACGAGATGTTGACTGACCTCTATGAAGATTATCCTATTTCCAATGCGTTAGTGGGTTTCGGCATTATCTTCACTCTGACGATCGAGCAGTTGGTCTTCATAACTTTTCAACCGCACAGCATTCTTGTTGACACCAAGTCAGGAAAAGAGGGGAGCGATTGCTCTCTTGAAGAAGGTGTTGTTTCCGCTGTGCCTGAGGCTGGAGAAGGAAGCGACGACAGCAAGAAAGACACTTCTAATAAGAACTACCAGAAAGCTCTCGTCCACACACACGATCACTCACATCATGACAATGACCATGATGACCACCACGATCACGATCATGCAGCTATGGCATTGAATGCATTAACCTCAGCAATTTCTCTGAAGGATTTGATTACGGCTTATGCTTTGGAAATATCGACTGGTATTCACTCAATTGTGATAGGTTTCGACCTAGGAGTGCTGACCAATGCTGATCTGAGCACTATTCGCATCTTATTCGCTGTATTAGTGTTCCATCAGTTCGCAGAGGGATTAGGCTTGGGCTCAGTGATCAAGACATCAGAAAAGCAATTGGGAAGTGCGAAGATTATTACTTTCATTTCAGTGTTCTCTTGCACAGTATCGATAGGAGTGATTTTAGGATTATCGATCAAACCTGATGATGAATCAGATCTACAGAAAGGTTTGGAAGGTTCAGTGACGTCGATAGCGGCGGGATCGATGTTGTATATAGCTTTAGTAGAGTTGGTTGGTATATATTTTAACTTACCAGAGCTCGAGAAGGAAGGTAGGAAGAAGATAGGTATGTTGGGATTGTTTTTCCTAGGAGCAGCAGTGTTGGGCATAATAGGGATCTGGGCATAAGAAAGATTTTGATTCATTGATTTTGAATTCGTTGCTCGATTGTCATTTGTTTGTTTTTCTTCATTTCCTTCTTTACATTTGACCTTAATAAACATTTAGTTTTTTATTTCAACTTCTCAACCACATAATATGAAGAAGAAATATCCTTCGATTCAATAATAAATAAATAAATAAAACCAGTTATAATGATTTCACTTTTTACCAGTGGCGGGATTTGTAACCAAGGGCGAAGACCCAAAACCAATTTTTTGGCTTCCATCACGCCTTTCAGCAGACTTGCAAATAGTGTGATTGCATCTTTGGTAAACAGAAAGAGAGTAAATAAACTCCTTTTCTTTTGTATTGCTGAAGCTGTTCTTTAGCTTCTATAGGAAACATCCCTAACGATTTGTTTACAGGTACCTTTGGGAATCTTTTTTTTCATTTTCTATGTCAATAAAATAAAGATAGTTCTAATTCAAAGCAAAGTATACTCTAAGTCTTTCAATAAATACTTCAACATTCCAACTTGAAGTCAATCAGTAACTTTACGTTCCGTAAAGTGTAATTTTCCGCTGTTTTTTCCAAACCAATGCAATTGAAGAAGAACAAACAAACATAACAAACAAACATGGTACAAGAATCTGAATCTTTACAAATTGCTGCGATATTTGTACTCTTTATTGCGTCTTTTATCGGGATATCTCTTCCTTTTGCGATTCCAGCTGCTTATACGAAGGCAATCATTCCATTTGTGAATGCTTTGGCGGCGGGTGTGATGGTGGGACTTGCTCTGGTAAGTTGATTCCTCTTCTTATAATTCAGATTTCTTCATTCCATTTCTTTTCAGATCCACTTGATGCCAGAGTCTAACGAGATGTTGACTGACCTCTATGAAGATTATCCTATTTCCAATGCGTTGGTAGGTTTCGGTATTATTTTCACTCTGACGATCGAGCAGTTGGTCTTCATTACTTTTCAACCACATTCCTCCATGTCAAACAAAGAGAGTAGTAAGAGTTCTCACACCCCAGAAGAAAGTGTTGTTTCTGCTGTCCATTGTAGGAATGAAGAGAATGACGATCGCAAGAAAGACACTACTGATCCGAACTATCAGAATCACGACCACGACCACGATCACGACCACGATCACTCACATCATGAACACACTCATCATGACCATGACCATAATCATGATGATCACCATGATCACGATCATGCAGCTGTAGCATTGAATGCATTAACATCAGCAATCTCTCTGAAGGATTTGATTACAGCTTATGCTCTGGAGATATCAGCTGGTATTCACTCAATCGTGATAGGCTTTGATCTTGGAATACTCACTAATTCTGACCTCAGCACTATTCGCATCTTATTCGCTGTGTTAGTGTTCCATCAGTTCGCAGAGGGATTAGGCTTGGGCTCAGTGATCAAGACATCAGAAAAGCAATTGGGAAGTGCGAAGATTATTACTTTCATTTCAGTGTTCTCTTGCACAGTATCGATAGGAGTGATTTTAGGATTATCGATCAAACCTGATGATGAATCAGATCTACAGAAAGGTTTGGAAGGTTCAGTGACGTCGATAGCGGCGGGATCGATGTTGTATATAGCTTTAGTAGAGTTGGTTGGTATATATTTTAACTTACCAGAGCTCGAGAAGGAAGGTAGGAAGAAGATAGGTATGTTGGGATTGTTTTTCCTAGGAGCAGCAGTGTTGGGTATAATAGGGATCTGGGCATAAGCAACTTGTATACTATCGACGTCATTGATTCTTCCAAATCCTTTGTAATCATTCGTGACTGAAGCCCTTGTAGGGGAGAAAATCGAAAATATTCGCTCGCGCTTCATCGCTATTTTACGGGAACATGTTTTTAGTATTGGCGGCTTTACAGTTTCAATTGCTATGTTAATCAATCGATTGTTTTTGCGTTATGACTAATACAACTTTTGCCTCAAACAGTTTCTATATTTTAGTATAATTCTGGAAAGAAATAGACTATAAAGTCAGGTTTTATTATAGGTATAAGAGGTCATGTGTAGAATAAGTGTTGTCTGTTTTGACTAATTTTTCTTTTTTGTTTAAAATTGTTCTATTTTCATCACTTTTGACTGATACTACCCGACCAGCACCCTTCTCAACAACGTTCTTTAAAATGTACGCTGCAGATATGTTTGTTTTATTTGACACTGCTCTGCCATTTGTTCATAGTTTTTGAATACTTTCACTTGAATTCACATGAATGATTGTCATCTTCAGCTTTCTATTATGGGTAGTTCTTTGTTTTGTTTGGATAGTAGCGAAGGATATTTCAGAATGGAATGAATCTGATAGAAGATCCAGATGCTTGCACTTCGTGAAGAAGCTTGGTGTTGTACCTGGTGTATCTTGGGGAAAAGTGCGAAGAAAAGAGCAACAAGAAGAATGGAGATCTCTAAATTGTGATGAATTAGTGCGAAAGAAAGAGGAGGTGGAAGTATCAAGCGCCTCTATCGCCCCTGTTGACTCTGAGCTGAACCTCTATGAAGTGTGTCAGAACATGCAGCAGACCTATAACATCGTACCAGAGAAATCATGGGGAAGGATACAACATATGGCGAGTCTTAGAGCAAAGTGGAATAGTTATGAGTGCAATACTGTGTTGAAGTTGAAGAGATCAGTGGATTGCGATGAGTTGTATGGCAGGCAGTTTCTGACGTCATGGCAGACAACAACCTATCCTGTCTGCTCTGCTCCTGTCTCCTCACCTCAGTCTCTCCCTATAGCCTACGATGAAAGTGCTTATTGTAGGGTATCTGTGAGAGATAACGTGGCGTGTTTCTTCCCTCAAGTTGTCATAGATATCAGTGAGTGACTGCTTCTCCTTCTAATACACTTCCCTTCCCTCATACTCTCTCTCTCCCCTTCTATTATATAGATAAGATACACCCGTCGAGTAAGAACCGCATTAATCCATCAGCTACTAGAGTAACCAGAAGTTTTGAGTCTGGCTACCTCATTGTCCCGAGTTGTCCTAACTCTCCAGTCAGTGCTTCTTGGTATACGCCACTCCACGACACTATGCCAGAAGTGACGTACTCCACTGCGCCCCTCGACCTAGAACAATGTTCGCGAGTGATCACAGAGCCTGTGATGATTGTGAGTCACGACCACGTCTACAATCTCGGACACCTCTTCGAGGATGTGATGAACTGGTGGCTGGCCAGTGCTCTCAGTGGCCGACCTCTCAAGACACTGTCAGTGCTCAACATCGATGGCTTGAAGGCAGGCACTGTGATGTCAGGGAGAGGGAGATATATAGGCAATGTGAAGTCCCCTGACGGCTTTGGACCTTTCAAAGAGATGTTCGATGTGTTGTTCCATCAGACGTACTCGCTGTACTCTGACCTCACTGCTGACAGACCTCGGGTCTGCCTCGCTGGTGGTGTCTTCTTCTATCCCTCGCCCATCAAATCCTTCCTATGGGAGAAGTTTGAGGTCGTTGATCCCTGCTCGAAGAAGATGACGTCAAGTCACCTCTACACCTCCTTCCACGACACTCTGATGACATCTTGGCAGAAGTACGGTGATCTGACGTCACAATATCTAGCAATCTCTGCCTTGAGTAATCCTCCTTCTCCTATCTATTCTTCTGCTACGTCATCATCATCATCATCGTCAAAGCCTCTGACGATTCTCCTCCTCGAGAGACAGGAGAAGGACATGACGTCGGTCTCTCCGCTGTATCAAGCGAGAGTGTTGGCGAATCTTGGGAAGATTAAACTAGCACTTGTCACCTTCGCCTCGAACCTTCACATCAGAACACGTCAGCCAGTTGCTGTCTATTCCTTCGATCTATCCTCTCTGACGTATGCCCAGCAGGTCGCCTTTGTCTTCCATGAGGTTGATGTCCTCATCGGCTTTCATGGAGCTGGTATGAATCACCTGTTTCATATGAACAGGAAGCGCCCTGACTGCTGTGCCGTAATAGAGATCTTCCCTCAGAAGTCAGGCTGTGATGCAGCCGCCAGTACGTCATCTCTATATTACTGTTCTGATTATTATTCTCTAATAAGTGTGTCGTTTGCTTTGTTTATAATAGGTGCCAGTGGTGTGTGTTCTCTTCATGTAAGGAAGGGTTATGGTAATCATGCGAGATACATGGGTTTTCGATACAAGGCAGTGCAGGTATGATGCTACATACATTCTTTATCTCCCTGTCTCACTTATGACGTCTTTATCTTGTGTTTGATGTGTTGGTTTAGGCCGCTGAAGGAAGTTTCTATCGCACTCAAGGCACGACAATCCAACCACGCCATCTCATAGCGAAACTCAATCAAACCATAAGTGAGATGACGTCATTTAGGAGTAATTCTACTCTATGAGTTGCAAGGGAGTTGTTTGATTATTTGTGCAGAGCTTCTTCTTGTACGATTCTTGTATCAATCACGATCATGATCATAACACCAACGTCACCATTGTTCTTAAGAACTTATAAGTTGTTCATAGAATTTGTCTTTTTGTTTGTATGTTATTGTTTTTTTCTCTTTTGAAATGATTATTAAGTAATGCAGAAGATATTTTTCGTTTAACTGTAATTTAAGTCAAATAGTAATAAGAGCTGCCTGCTTCGACTGATTGCAGTAATATAAGAAGCTGTTATCAAAAGAAAACATTCATTCATAAATAAATAAATAAATAATCATTGCATAAACCCATCAGCCTTCAAAGAAAAATCACTACAGATATCGAAAATGCACTATGGGAAATTCCCGCTTAACGATAATAGATCATGCAAACACGGGTTGATTGACCAAAAATTAGCTGTCGAAGGTTCAAAGATTTCCTCTTTTCTTCCTCATCTTCTGTTCCGAAAGCAGGGTAAGCAAGAGCAACATGATTAACTACTTCTTACCAATATACGGCTGATCGTCACCAAAGGATGACTCATTGTCATGATGCATACCACACATTGTACCTTCTCTTTCATTTTCTTCAACCAATAGCTCTGTTTTGGATTCAGTAGAACTACTGATAAAGACATGCCGGTGGGATTGACTGGAGTAAGATTTGCTGAAAAGTGTATAGAAGTTCTTGAACTGCCTTAAATTATTGCTCAGATGCAAATCTTGCAAGGATTTGAAACATCGACTGCTACGTGAGCCTAAGAGCAATAATCCTCGACAATCCACTGAACACCCTACAATACTCAAACTCCTCATATTCATTGAATATTTTCTGATTGCACTCAGTGTCAAGTTTGTGATCTTCGTATAACTGAGGTAGAGTTTCTAATTACAGAGTGACAGAAGCACACACTAACAAAAATTCACAAACCTCAATCTCTGGACAATGCCGAACTAAGTAAACAGCACCAGTATCACTCACAAGACTGTTCCCATTCAATCCTACAAATTAAAAGTGAAGTCATTAAAGAAGTGAAATTGCCTCCATTTACCTAACACTTTGATTTCCACACAATTATCAGCAATCATTCGTAACGAGTCATCGGATATATGACATTCCTCTATCCCAACACTTCTCAACTAACACAAAAATAAGATACAAAGAGGGACAGGCAATACGACTTACTTTCTTGCATGCTTTGGTTAAATTTGCAACTTCTTGATCAGTGATAAGTGGACAACAATTTACATAAAGATCTAAGAGATTGCTCAGCTGTCCTGTGATGGCGTAGATTGAAGATGACGCAACATCCTCACAACCATCCAAAGACAGAAAGTTAAGGTGGGCAAGGTGATTCAAACAGCTAGCCATTCCTAAATCTGTAACTTTCACACAGTGTTCAACGCCCAAAACTATCCAGAGATGAGCGAATCGATGATTCTGAAAGAAAGAGTTTACCTGTCAGAGATCTGCAATTAGTAGCCAGTGAGAGAAGAACACCATCATCGACATTGAAGCACCCTAATTAACAAATAAGAGTGATTAATTGCGAAATAAAAGCGAAATTACTTACATTCTAACGATATCACCGATAGTTGAGGCGACATCGAGAAGAATCGAGAAAGTGCAGTTGCTGAGAGATCGTAACAGTGGGCGAGAGATAATTCAGTCAACTCTTTACATCTCCCTCCCAGAAATAGTAATCCAACATCGGTTATCATTGAACAGTAAGAGATCGACAATGTCTTCACTTTAGTATTGTACGTTGAGATGCTTCGAAGGACTTCATCGTTGACTGCATTATAAGACTTCTCCAGAGAAATATAAGTGAGCTTGCGATTATTACAAAGAATTCGAATCAAAGCAACAGAAGTTAAGTTCGGCATATTTGATAAATCTAAACCGGGATGACATCAGAATCAGAGTCAAAAGAATGAAAAGTGAACATACCTAAAGCAGTCAGATTCTTGGTTCCATTTGCAATGTAAAGAAAACCCATATTTGTCAGCAAAGAGCAACCCTTCAATACTAAAGAGTGGAGGTGAGAATGATCTCTCTTCGTGAAATAAGCGAGATGGAAGTCTTGCAAAGCTGTCATGGAGCTGTTCAGACTACTGTCTCCTGTCTCAAAGTGATGCTTATTTCGACAATCCAACACTATATACTCCAATCTTTCCGATTTCATTAAAATCAATAGCAGGCTGCCGATATCTCCTTGATCTTTTAACACGTACTTGCGAGTTCTTTTAATGACCATGTCAGAGTAGACAGAATACAACTCTCGACAACTGCCACTCAGAAGCAAGCTCTGACGAAGAGGTAGAAATGAACAAACCTTTAGGAATAGCTCGATTGGCAGGGAAAGCAAGCATCTATCGGGATATCGAAGAACTGTCATCGGCTGGCAGGAAACAACAGGTCCAAGAAGAGGCTCCATTTCCGGCAAAGGAAAGAGCAAAGAATGCTGGCCTCGAGAACTCAAGAGATATCGATTGAAGTAAGACAATAGCAGTATGTTCTTTGAGGAGTAATTGAATTATTCCTTGTCAACTCGTCTATCTTCAACCCTGATCTCTTGAAGATCTGGAAAAATCGAAGGCATTTCATTTCTGGACGAGTTGGCTGCTAGAAATCTTGGAGCGATGTGAAAAGATTCAGTATAATCAATCGATGTTCGAAAGATCTCGTCTATTTCATGCATGCTCTATCTACTTTGATCTTGTCCAAATTCAAAACTGAAAACAAATTGAGAGTTTCGAAATTGTACGCCGTACCTTACCTTGTAAATTTACCCGTATCGGTATCGGTGACTGTCCTACTCTCCTAAGATTTTTTATGATTGCAGATTTCCATGAATTCATTGATTGTAAAACACTTCCTTCAGACAAGATGATAGGACAATCCATCCACAGATCATCAATCATATCACCCTCAAATTTCTCTGTAGAGGGATAATTATTTCACTTCGTGAATCAAGAGCATACATCAACAACAGCAATCAATCAAACCGAATCTATAAAGAGATGGCGCAAGAGGCCGAATCACTGCAGATTGCTGCGATCTTTGTTCTTTCTTTTGCCTCGTTTTTGGGGATATATTTGCCTTTTGCTTTGCCTCATGAATTTATTAAAGCAATTATTCCTTTTGTGAATGCTCTGGCTGCTGGAGTGATGTTAGGCTTAGCTCTGGTAAGCTTTTAACAAGAATGATTCAGCTTTCCTCATTTGTCAATAACTGTGTCCTTTAGATTCACTTGATGCCAGACTCTGACGAAATGTTGTCTGATTTGTACGATGGCTATCCACTTTGTAATGCTTTTGTCGGATTTGGAGTGATTTTTACTCTGACAATCGAGCAATTAGTCTTCATTTCTTGTCAAACTTACGACGCCTCCTCCACTCATTCCGGAAAAGGCGACCATGTGAAAGTCTACAGTTCCGCTGAAGAAGGCGGATTGAGCATGGTTGAGAAGGGAAAGGGGGAAGCCAATGATGACGATAGGAAGGAGACAAATACCGAAATGTCGTCACAGAAGGCTCTTGTTGAGACACACTGTCATCATGACCACGAAGAACATGATCATGCTGCGGTAGCATTACATGCATTAAGCACTGCTTCAACTCTTAAAGATCTAATTACTGCTTATGCGATCGAAATCTCCACGGCCATGCATTCTGTGATTATTGGATTTGACTTCGGAGTCCTCACACAGGATGATATGAGCACTCTTCGCATCTTATTCGCTGTGTTAGTCTTTCATCAGTTCGCAGAGGGTTTGGGTTTAGGCTCAGTGATTAAAACCTCAGAGAAGGAACTAGGCAATGCGAAGATCATCACTTTTATGATCATCTTCTCTTGCACTATTTCTATTGGGATTATCTTAGGTCTTGCAATTAAACCTGGTGATGAATCAGACTTACAAAAAGGTTTGGAAGGAACAGCAACCGCTATTGCAGCAGGATCTTTGCTCTATATTGTATTGGTAGAATTAGTGGGTGTTTATTTCAATCTCCCAGAACTCGAGAAAGACAGCTGGAAGAAATTATTGATGCT
>VFQN01003838.1_pt1 | contig 20654 bp, 8 predicted proteins | sample 3512371 | NCBI WGS metagenome assembly VFQN01 (sample SAMN10412370, study PRJNA504923) | tailings metagenome | isolation source: Replicate 2 from Balatoc abandoned mine | place: Philippines: Itogon, Benguet | collected 2017-08-28
ATACAACTTCTCATCAAATATAAAAACTAAATCTTCTCATTATTATTCCTATCCCATCACTTACCACTCACTATCTTTCATCATTTTTATCATCATCAATATCATAATCATCATACATAAATATATATCTATCTTAGTGGTTGTATTCTTCTCTTGTCTAGTCTAATAAAATCTCCTGTCATATAATAGTAGTTAACATAATCATCTCATCATAGATAGTACTTGATTCATGGCTATTTGGAAGAAGAAGAAAGAGGAGGAATATGTTTGTCCCAAAACTTCAATGATTCTTCAGCACTCTGTTGGACATATTCTCCTGTAATAATATTCCAATGATCTCCACCATCAATCATACTTCTCTCTACACTCTCTTTCTTTACTGTTAAAGCAAGTACTGACTCGAAAGGAATGAAATAATTACTCTTCTCTGCTCGAATGTCATGTACAGGACAAGATAAGAGAATTCTCTCCTTCGCTTTCTCGTTGTTCTCTGTTTCGAGGTAATACTTTTCAAGTAATGAAGTGCAGAGGTCGAAGTGATGTTTCGTTAACTCTTGTATCTCATCATTGATTGTCAAGGTTTTTCCCTCTTCTGAAGATGATTTTACCAATAGTTCAGTCGGGAAATCATCTTGTTGACTTCCTTCACCGTTAGGAAAGATTGGTGACGTCACAGGACTATCGAATAATGTAATACATTGCACGTCAATATTCTCATTGACTGCCGTTGAGGAAGAATCATGATATGGCTGTTGTTTGAGAAGCTTGGCTACTTCAATCGCCACCACACCACCATACGACCATCCTGCAAGTACTACTCGTCGCACACCTTCGATGTTACGGTAGTGCTTGGTGAGGATTTCACGTAGCAATGGAAGGGCGGTGGTGGCGACTTCAGTAATAGACTGGAAAGAGAAGGCAATACCGTTATGAATACATCCATCATCGATGGCGTAGGTTGGATATCGATCACCGATAATTCCAGCGTATCTCATATAACTACAGAGTACAATAAGTTAGAAAAGAAGGAGACGGAGATGATAGAGCATGTCTTACCATAAACCACTCGCACCAGCCGGATTAAATAAAATGACAGGAGGATAGAGATTACTACGACCATTAGATAACGTGTAAAAGGACAATTTTTGATCTTCTTTACTTTCTTGCTGATCTTTCATCTCATTATTACCTTCATCAGTCGGGTAGAGGAAGGAATAAATCTTCTGGATGGTAGAATACTGAAAGAGGTCTTGCACTGTCATCACTTTACCCAATTGCTTTCTAATAGCAAATAACAATTGAATCGATAACAGTGAATTCCCTCCAAGAGCAAAGAAGGTATCCTTCTCACAGCAAATCTTTCTTTCATCACCAATCTTGAGAATCGAAGCAAAGATCGATCTTATTTTCACTTGTAGCTCGTTTTTTGGTTCAATGAAAGCATCTCGACCATTTAGGTCGTCGGAACTCTCATCATTAACATTATTTGTCATAGTGATGAGCTTTGGCAAACGATCTCTTGCAATCTTTCCGTTTCCACTCAACGGCACCTCGTCGATCACCATAAAGTGTTGAGGTATCATATACTCCGTTAAATGAGATTTACAAATATCGCGTAAACGTTGAAAGAGTTGGCTAAGATGTTGTTGTTCACGTTTCTCTTGTTCTTCAGGTGAAGGTTGCTTCATAATTACATATGCGCAAAGAGAGTTATTCTGGACTGACACCACAGTATTTGCAATCTTTTCGTGTTGTAATAAAGTCTTTTCAATCTCTCCTAACTCAATGCGGAAGCCATTCACCTTCACTTGACTATCCTCTCGTCCTAAAATCTCCAACAAGCCGCCTGAAATGGTGCTGGGCCTCACACGACCCAAGTCTCCCGTTCGAAACAGCTTCTCACCCGTGCGTGGATGTGTGATAAACTGGTATCGTGTGCGCTCCTCATTCTTGTAGTAACCATGCGCCACTCCTACTCCCCCGATATAAATACCTCCCGTCACCCACATCTCACATGGCTCCAACGACTCATTCAAAATATACATCTCTTGATTTCGCATCGGCTGACCGTACGGAACACTCGTCCATCCCTCCGGAATTCCCGATCCTTCCTTCCCAAGCTCGAAAATATTACTCCAGATCGCCGCCTCCGTCGCTCCTCCCATGCTTATGATCCGCAGGTTCTTGTTCTCACTCACTGCTCGAATGCGACTCGGAAGATTCGTAGGAATCCAATCTCCGCTCATGAAGATCAGTCGCAACGACTCTGGTAACTTCTCTCCAATGATCTCGACATGACTCACTAACAACTCCATGAACGCCGGCACTGTGTTCCAGATCGTCACTCCTTCCTCCTTCACCAACTCATACCACTCCGCTGGATCTGGTGGAGACACTTTACTGCTTCCTGGTAACACCACACACCCTCCGCTGCTCAACATCCCAAAGATGTCATACACCGACAGGTCGAAGCTCAAACTCGACAGACCCAACACCTTATCGCTCGAAGTTACTCCGAAGTTCTCATTCAGGTCATAAATCGTGTTCATCGCTCCTTTGTGGTGACAACATACACCTTTCGGCACTCCAGTGGATCCTGAGGTATAGATGAGGTAGGCGAGATCATCGGTGCTCTGAGGTTGAAAACGTGGGAGCGACATTAACTTCGTTGATTCCTCACCACATTCACGAGTTGTCAGGATCGCTTCATCAAAAGCTATAACAGGGATTGTAAGTCCAGTCTTCATCCAAACTCCATTACCCTCTCCCTCTACATAACGAGTTTGAGTCAACACCGCCACTGCATTGCTTATATCCAATACTTGCCGAATACGATGTTCTGACCAAGATTTCGCATCCATCGGAAGATATGCGTGACCCAATCTCAATACTGCAAGACATGCAACGACTTGCTCCCATCCCTTTTCCATGACGATGGCAATGACACCATTTCCCATTGACCCCTCCGATATTGTGGAATTAGCAAGGATGGTTTTGGCTAAATTCAGTGCTACCTCATGTGACAGCGAGGCTAATTGAGCATAGGATAATCGCAACTTACTACCATCTTCTCGAACTCCAACAACAGCTGTAGTCTGATTCGCACTCTGTCTGACTACTGCATCGTGTAAATAGGAAGTTGGCACCGGCAGCGGTCTTTCACAATAACTCAACACTCCTCGCGGACGAGTAAACGTTTGGCGTATTGGATGATTCCAATCACTTGCACTTGTGGAACAAAGAAGCTTGATCATGATCTGGTAAATATTAAAAACACCATCGATAACTTCAGTCGGGAAAGTTCCCTCCACAAAATCCATTGATACACAAGCTGTGCCATTAGGATCAGCCTTGACAGCATTAACACATGCCGTATGTGGAACACGCTCAGAAAAGAAATATTCTTGAAACATCCAATTGCGATTACTGACTTCATTATTTCCTTGCTCAACGCCAATGGGTGTAGTAAAGATAAATGGCGCAACAGCTTGGAAGGTGTTTCCTTTTCGACGATTGAGCTCTTGCATCACTTCAATTCCACTCATTGCAGAATATTCTAAGTTCGAAGATAGCTCCTTTGCGATGCGACGAATTGCACCAATAAATGTTAAAGGTCCATTGCGTTCGTCTTCACCTCCTTTTGTAATTGAATCAGTTGTAGGGAGGTGATCGATGTCAGTGAGATCAATGTTGCAAAGAATGGTTGAAGAGCAATTTCCAACCAATTTATTCACATCTTCATGTACTTGATGACGCAAACATAAAAGAATATTTAAAAGGAATTCTTTGGAAGAGGAATATCTTGACAATGCAATCGCGTACGATGCCAATAGCACAGATGGCATTGTGACGGAGTGATAAGCACAATTTTTCTTCGCACGAGAATACTCAGCCACTGTTAACCATAAATGACGATTGGTGAAATTACCACTCCTCTTAAGCTCCACCGAAGCTGAAGAAGGTGGGAGTTCAGGGAGTTCAGGGCCTGTCTTTAGGGACGATAATCTTCCTAACCAATACTGTTTTGCACGGTGATATTCAACAGAAGTAGGCAATTGTTCCGTCATTGCAATGCAATAATCTTTGAAGGAAATTTTCGCTCGAACGGGTAAAGAGGTGAGAGGATCCTTTGAATCGCCGTAAATATGCAATGAACGATAAAGCGCAGATAGCTCCTGACGCAGAATAAGATCACTCATTGCATCCATGAGAAAGAGCGAAACTGCAATGTGGATAACCGACGTTAGCTCGCTGGTTTGCGTTACTCTCACTTCAAACAACGGCCATTGATGGACCGTTGTATACTGTGTCATCATTTCTCGACGAAATCGCTTCGCTGATGATGTTGCCGCTTCCTTTGATCCATCCCATAAATGGATATGATTTGCAGGTAAAGCGTATTTCGGAAGCTCTTCTAATGGCTTCATAGTTCCATGAGTCGTTACAATCGATCGAAAAGTGACATGTCTCTCAATAAAAAGGTTTAGAGCATTTTCTAGCAATGTTATACTTAATTGTTTGCCACCTTGTGCAGAACTACCTCCTCCGCTACCTCCTTGGAGTGTTTTCTCAGAAAATTCCCACTCGAAATAAATTTGTGGTGTCATTCCATCACTTGCATAGGATGATGTATGTAAACCAACATAATGAGCCGAATTAATGCCAATTAACGGATATTCCTCGTGAGGTCTATCGTCGCGATTATGAATGGTAAAAATTGGTTGACTACTGTGAGTGGCCGTTGAATCAGAGGAGGCAACAACCTTGCCTAACACCTCAGGTCCTAATTCCTTCAATAAGGTAACATGTTCAGCTAAGGACTGAATGGTCGCATACCGAAAAATATTCGGAATTGTAACTAATAAACCTAATGATTTACATTTCGCAACAATTTGAATGCTTCGAAGTGAATCTCCTCCAATTGAGAAGAAATTAGTCGTTGGAGTAATGTCATTCTCGGGGATTCCCAGTACAGAACTCCAAACATTCAAAAGTATTGATTCCTTTTCGTTCCACTGAAATTCATTTACTTTTCCTGATGTGGTTTTATTTTCACCACCGACATTAGTAATAGTTGGAAGCAGATCCCGAGCGACTTTACCATTCGAACTCAAAGGAATCTTGTCAATCACCATAAAGTGTTGTGGAACCATGTACTCAGTCAGGTTTTCATGACAAATACTCTTCAGGTGATGGTACATCTCCTTTAAGTCGTCCGCACTTTGCGAGTGATCAGAACCGGACTGAGTTGAATCATCGTCAGAATCACGAAGAACAATGAACGCACACAGAGAGTTATTCTGGACTGACACCACAGTATTCGCGATTTTATTATGCTGCAATAATGTCTTCTCAATCTCTCCTAACTCAATGCGGAAGCCATTTACCTTAACTTGATTATCCTCTCGTCCTAAAATCTCCAACAACCCGCCAATAACGTTTCCAATAGCAGCATCAGTAAAGGTTCCACCAGACCAGGGTCTAACACGACCCAAGTCTCCCGTTCGAAACAACTTCTCACCCGTGCGCGGATGTGTGATAAACTGGTATCGTGTGCGCTCCTCATTCTTGTAGTAACCATGCGCCACTCCTACTCCCCCGATATAAATACCTCCCGTCACCCACATCTCACATGGCTCCAACGACTCATTCAAAATATACATCTCTTGATTTCGCATCGGCTGACCGTACGGAACACTCGTCCATCCCTCCGGAATTCCCGATCCTTCCTTCCCAAGCTCGAAAATATTACTCCAGATCGCCGCCTCCGTCGCTCCTCCCATGCTTATGATCCGCAGGTTCTTGTTCTCACTCACTGCTCGAATGCGACTCGGAAGATTCGTAGGAATCCAATCTCCGCTCATGAAGATCAGTCGCAACGACTCTGGTAACTTCTCTCCAATGATCTCGACATGACTCACTAACAACTCCATGAACGCCGGCACTGTGTTCCAGATCGTCACTCCTTCCTCCTTCACCAACTCATACCACTCCGCTGGATCTGGTGGAGACACTTTACTGCTTCCTGGTAACACCACACACCCTCCGCTGCTCAACATCCCAAAGATGTCATACACCGACAGGTCGAAGCTCAAACTCGACAGACCCAACACCTTATCGCTCGAAGTTACTCCGAAGTTCTCATTCAGGTCATAAATCGTGTTCATCGCTCCTTTGTGGTGACAACATACACCTTTCGGCACTCCAGTGGATCCTGAGGTATAGATGAGGTAGGCGAGATCATCGGTGCTCTGAGGTTGAAAACGTGGGAGCGACATTAACTTCGTTGATTCCTCACCACATTCACGAGTTGTCAGGATCGCTTCATCAAAAGCTATAACAGGGATTGTAAGTCCAGTCTTCATCCAAACTCCATTACCCTCTCCCTCTACATAACGAGTTTGAGTCAACACCGCCACTGCATTGCTTATATCCAATACTTGCCGAATACGATGTTCTGACCAAGATTTCGCATCCATCGGAAGATATGCGTGACCCAATCTCAATACTGCGAGGCAAGCAACGACTTGCTCCCATCCCTTTTCCATGACGATGGCAATGACACCATTACATTGAGCTGATGCGTCTTTTGTGTCCGCTGAAACTCCTACATCGTCATTCGCAAGAATATTCCTTACTAACGCTACCGCCAACTGAACAGAAGCTGCTTGAATTTCATCAAAAGAAAGGACAAAACGATCACCAAGATTCTCTCGATAACACACGATAGAGAAGGTCGATCTGTCGTCAGTTTCGTCGGCGAGAATTGGTTGATGTAACAAGGCATCCGGGAAAATAACGTCAGGTCTGTAAGGTTTAATGGTTCTTGCTCGAACATCTTTCGATAATGATTGAATAGGTCGGCGATAAACATCATTCTTATTTAAACACCAACGATTGAAAGCGTAAGAGATACAGAGAAGCAACAAATGGCGCATTTCCAGTGGGATTTCATCATAATGCCAGTAGAGTCGAATATCCGCACCGCTGCCATCATCAAACAATCGCTTAACTTGAAAGATTAAAGGATATTTATCAAAATTTGGAACATATTTAATAATATCATCGTCGTCATCCTTCTCTTCGGCAAGTCTGTCATTCATTCCTTCTGTAATAGGTGAAGGGAGCGAAGACAGGAAGAGAGGGGTATCGTAGTGTGTATGGAAATCTGCTTGAACATTGTTATAATTTCGATGAAGCACTTGCTCAACACGTTCAATCATCTCGTGTAGCGTTTCATTGTACCGAAGGTCAAATGGTACACTTGTCAAATTTACCGCCTTCGTGTTCCCTTGTTGATCAGTCCGCCCTCTCTGCTGACTTAAAGATCCATGCAAAAACCCGACAAAATCAGCGCCTTTACAGTGTTTTGTAACAGAAAGACAAAACATAGCAAAGATTGTTGTTGTCATTGCTTCCAGTGATAATAGCTTCTTGTTGCATTGTAGCTGAAAGTCAACATAAGGTAAAGTCCATGTTTTACCCTTGATAGTAGGAAAGAGAGAAGTAAATTTCTGATTTTTCACTTGATATGAGGCATTAAACTCTTTCTTTAACTGAGCTAAAGTAAAATCATGGGTTCCTCCTACTAATGTCGACACTGAGCCCGCTACGGCTGGTAAAATAGTATCTCTATTCTTTTGCAATGAAAGCACAGAAAGAAGCATTTCATTAAATCCCGTAAGTAAATTTTTGAGATAATCATTTTGGTAATCGCTAGACTCGGACGTTGCAATAAGAGTAATGGTAGATTTCTTATCATTGACAAGGACGCGCATGGATAACGGACAGCCGATACGATCGTACAACTTCACAAACTTCATCATCATGGATGGTTGATGTGAGTCATTAAAGACGTTAAAATCCCAACGGTTTTGTTGATAGTCAAATATTAAGTTAAACAGCCGATTTCCATGATTATTTGCTTGCTTTCCGGAGTTTTTATTACTTCCTTGCGCGTTGGCGGAGGCACTGACTTCAGAAGAGACCTTCAATATCTCGGCTAATGGAAACATTCCGAACTCTAAAGCATCGGAGAGTTGCTGCTGTACAAGCTTTAAATAATGCTGTAAACTCGTCGTATTAGCATCAGCCGGAAAGCGATGGAAGAATGGAATCGTATTCAACGTTGGTCCAAAGACATTTTCCATGTCCGAAGAGCCACTTCGACCGTAAATCGTGGTACCATAACAAATTACATCATTCTGATACAACTCAGAGCAGTAGATTCCAAATAAAGCATGAAAGAAGCAACTTAATGTTACTCCAAAGGATTTGGTGAGACGTTGCACAGCACTTACACTTGCCTCGTTCAACGAGAAATACTCTCGCATAACATCAGTATCAAATAAATCAATATTCCAAGATAACGGTGATTGCTTAAGCAAAGGCTTCTGGTTTTCCTTCAAGTGAGATGTCCAATAAGATCTCAGACGCGAATCTTGTTTCATTTCTTTCTCGCGGTGTACAACTATCTCATACGATGGGGACACGGCCTCTAATACTTCTGTAGAGGAAGAAAACTCTTCAAACTTCTTTAATAAAAGCGAGGTCGATATTCCATCAGTAATCACGTGGTGGATCGAGAAGAGGAAAGTAGCAGCGCCGAGGTTCTTAGGAGGGAGAATAATCGACATTTGGAATAACGGAGTCTCTGATAACTCATGGAATGATTGACGATGTGAAAAAAGTAATTGATGAATCCGCTCATCATATTGCTCGCGAGTCAGAAATTTTTCATCCCGAAAATCAATAATTTTTAACCATTTATTCAAAGCAGACTCTTTCGATGGGAATAAGCGCTTAAATTCTTCCATGGAGAGAATGGTTTGCGTTGCAATCGGAATTGTAAAAGGATGGAAGATTGTTCGTAATCCAGGGAAATAAGCTACACAGGCCATCAGAATACCGAACCACTTGTCGGTAATTTTCTCGGCACTCATATCGGTATTTACCGATGAGTGTTCGGCCTGTTCGGCCTCCCAAACAAAAGACTCAATGAACGAAGCTTGGGAAGGATCACTTAAATGATGAAAGATCATAGATTGTTGGATGGAAGTCGTAGGGAACTCTTGATTTAGGGGAGTTAAAGTTTGTTCCTCCCCCTTCTGCAAATGAGGTAATCTGAGAGGATGCGAAGAATCTTCCAGGTCAGAGGCAAGTAACATTGCTTGACGATTATCCAGTAACTCTTGAATATACTCAGATAATTCTGATATATTTTGATATTGGAAAATAATACCTTGTGATAATTCAAGATTATTAAATTTAAACTCTTTTGATAACATATTCCTCATAACTATTGATCCTAATGAATCAATGCCCATCACGGTGAAAGGTGTAAATCGATTAATTTCTTTCATTCGCTCTTCGCCAATTAATGACAAAACAGCCTGCTCAATCATCTTGTTAATAGAAATCTGAGACGATGAGCGTCGTGTGGGAGAGGAAGGAGTGCTATCCGGGGTTATCAAAGGCGTCTGACGAGTGTTAGGAAGCAGAGAAGAACGCCAAGATATTGTGATAGGTTTATAAAGCTTGGAAAATCTTCCACCTAATAACTTCCCTTCCAATAACTTCTGTACTCTGCAAATATTCATTTGCAAATCAGAGAAGAGTCTCGATGATGTTACATTCTTCGAAGTATTGTTAAACGAAGAAATGACGTGATATTCAGTTTGGGAAGGGACAGGTAAACACGATACCGCCAGTGTAGAAAAAGAAGCGTCAGGACCAATTTCGATAATTATTTGACAGTTTGAAGAAGTAACTGTCTTCATGGATTGTTCAAATTGTACTGTCGAAAGCATTTGCCGACACCAATACTCGGATGAACGTAAATTCTGGACATTTTCCACATTCTCTCCGGTTAAACAAGAGATGAAAGGGAGAGGAGTCGTCGTTAATGGATCATTCTTTAACATAAAAGTAGATTTGAACTCTTCAGCAGCAGATTGAATCAGTGGACTATGATAAGCCACATTCATTGAAAGATTTCTGTAATTTGAGATTTTTAATTCTCGAATTATCTCAGTCACAATTTCTTGTGTACCGGATAGTACTGTAGATTTCGGTCCATTAATAGCGGCGATTGCAACAACATTGGAAGAAACATATCCCAATGCCTCCATTGCAGCTAAAACATCTTTTTTGCTTGCTCGTAAAGCTGTCATTACAACATTATCTTGAAGATGTGACGTTAAAGCCACAGCTCGACAATAAATCAATTCTAAAGCTTCTTCATATGTCAGAATATTAGCAGTCACAGCTGCGGGAATTTCACCAAAGGAATGACCAAGCACAACACTAGGTTGAATTCCACACTCTAACCAACGTTGGGTCAATAAGAACTCGATAACAAATAAAATCAAATGGGCGTGAACGGGAGATTTTAACCACTCAAAAAATTGTGGTGGAGTGGTGCAGCCGGACTTGTTCTTCGTTTCTTCATCAAAAAGGCTTGACAATGAAGGCGAGAGAGTGTACAGAGCATCAATCTGACGTAAATGACTTCTGAATGTCTCTGATTGCCTCCACCACTCTTTTGCGACATCATCATTTAAACCCCCTTGCCCTGAAAAAAGGAAAGCGATCTTTGGCTTAAGGTTATTGCTCTGACGACGTTGAGGATGGCGCTTTGGTTGATAAGCTTGAATCATCACGTGGCCGTTCGAACCTCCTGATCCAAAAGAGCTTATTCCAACAACCGCATTTGATCGCAGAGTAACATTCTCCGTGGGCAAGATCACGGCAGCACGCGACATAACTTGCTTTAAGTCAATGAACGAATTTAATTCAATGCCATTGGGACTACGAGGTAAAACACCATGATAAGCGCTTAATACAGCTTTCAATAGACCTACTAATCCAGCACATCCCTCGAGATGGCCAACGTTAGTTTTCACAGCACTTAAGACTAAAGGTTGAGGATCGTATAAGAAAGAGGCATCTTGTTGAAGAAAGACTTCTTTAATCGCATTCCATTCAATTGGATCCCCTAAACGGGTTCCAGTTCCATGACATTCAATATAATCAACCTCTGATGCACGTAAGCGACATTTCTCTAATGCATCTTGGAGAAGATTCCGTTGCGCTATTCCATTAGGAGCAGTAAAGGAGGCACTTTTACCATCATGATTTACTACAGAACCTAATACTTTGGCATAAATTGGTGTGGTGGAAGAGGTTTGGGCAAGGATAGATGATCGTCCAATAACAAACGCAACAGCGCCTTCACCGCGTATATATCCATCAGCGCCTTCACCAAAGGCTTTAATACACGCATTCTTTGATAGCATACCAGCCACGTCACGAATCTACACGCGAATAAAATTCAATGCAAATGTGGAAAATATGAGTCTTACTCACCTTTAAGCTTAACGGTGAAAGAAGTAGATCAGCAGAAGCTACTAAAGCATAGTCACATTCACCTTTCTCTAATGACTGTAATGCAACATGTAAAGCGCTGAATGAAGAAGAACACGCGGTATCAATCACGAGAGATGGGCCATGTAAACCAAGACAATAAGAAATTCGATTCGCTAATGATGATTGTGCAACACATCCTCCAACATAAGGGCTTTCGAGGACCGATGAGCCATTTTCTCCAGCTGCCATCATCGTTTGAATAATCCATTCATTATTGCACGCTCCAACAAAGACTCCAATCCTGCTATGTTGGGCATTGGTCGTCAATAAGCCTGCATCTGTCAATGCCTCGTGCGCAATTTCTAATAATACCTTCTGATGAGGATCCATGACATGAGCTTCGTTGACACTAATACCGAAAAAATTCGGATCGAAGGTGCTCGCAACGTCGTCACTAAGGAAAGACGCATATTTGGGGAGTGAGGAATCAATGCCATCAACTTGAAGCTGCGTTTGCCATGATTTAGGAATTTCAGTAAATGTTGTCTCACCTCGCAATAGAAGTTGGTAAAACGAGTCAGGATCCTGTGCACCACCTGGAAGTCGACAACTTAATCCACAAACGTATAATGATTCCTCTTTTTTACTTCCAATCGCTACGGGATCGGAGGGAAGAGCAACACCTGATTCTGAACGACGACGATTCATAGGTTTACTATTATTTGTGGTCATTGCAGTTGCTGTGTTCACGGGGCATCCTTTGTTTATATATTTTAGGAGCAGATTTGGTGTCGAATAATCAAATAAAACAGTTGGAGGAAATGAAGTCTCAGAAAGCTGGTAACGGTGAAGTAAGTGATTCCTTAATTCGATCATCTGCAGTGAGTCGAGGCCGAGTTCCATAAACGGCCTTTCCAAAAATACATCTAATGGCAATGAGGATGATGTCAATAGATCTAAGCGGCAAACATGATTGAGAATTCCTATAAAATCTTCATCCGAAACAACTGCAGCTGCTTTGCTCGTACTCGTATTATTGCTCTGACGTGTGAGATTTTTAAGAAATTCACTAAAATCCTTCTCATCGCTACGCGCTCGACTGGCCGTAGAGATTGTTCGGCGATCATCCGAAGAAAGCTGTCTTGTATTACTTAGCCCTGATGTTACATGCTCAAGAGGAACAACTTCGTCTAAATCGTCGTTATCGTTTGTAAAGTCAAAGTCATGAAACTCATCCTTAATCGAATATTTAATTAATATTGAATGACCATAATTACTAGCATCTCTCGCACGATAGTTTTTCACAATTTCAATAATCTCAGCACCACCGTTCACATGGAATAGAACTGTTGGATCTTCACGGAAATGAGTGAAATAACATTCCTCAGAACCGTACGTATTCGAACAACGGGTCATTGCAATTACTGATTGAATATCAGAAGAAGATTTAGCTAGTAATAACACAAAATCACGAAGGAGTAAAGAAATATTTAATGAAGCATACTCAGGTAATACTGCCACGCCTAATAACTGTAGAATCGTACCCGATGGATCATGGTAATTTGTCTGTGTTTCAAAGTTTGCTTGCTCTTTTAACAGTTCAATCGATAGTAGACGTTGTGTGTACATAACACCAACAACTTTACCTTGTATCTCTGCAACAAATTGATCATTTGAAGAATTCTTTAATCGACGAATTAATTCATTACGATCAGATTGTAAATGTTTCCAACATTCTTTTTCAATTAATAACAATTGCTCTATATCATTTACTTTTGCTAATCGTATAATGAAAGGTAATTTTGTTAATTGGAATGTTGTTGATGAATTGACTATAAAACCTTGTTCGGCTAAGAGTAATAACCCTTCTCTTGTCGAAGAAGACATTGTTCACTATAAAGTCGTCGTCCTTCGAGGGAAGACTTCGCAAGATCTCTTACCGAGCTTATGGAACTATCAATCTCTTCAATCAAATCAAAGTAGTCAGAGGTGGGTGGACTTAGATTCAGTCGTCTAACACGTTGTTGTCACTTGTGTGATGAAAATAAGATAGAGCAAGCCCAGGGCTTGGGGTTTTCTTTTTAAGATTACACTACACTTCGGGCGGTTGATGGATGAACACTCTTTCCTTCCAATCTATAGAATGCATTGACCGTAGAAAGAACAGACATTTCAAGATCACTATCAAATAGGAAAATAATGTGGTAGCCACGCTTGATTTGTTGAGGCTGACGCTCTGACAGTCATCAATTACGACCACAGTAAAGGTCGCTTGATCTGCCAACGCAAATCAAATTCCTTTTTCGCATCGACACACAGGTAATTATTCGCCCTCAAGTTGAATGAAAGTTTTTCTTTCTTAAACAGAGGAGCTACGAACTTGTCACTTGTCACACTTGGTCTCAACGCCTCGCTTTCGATACTATAGATATCTAGCTAGCGGTAGAACAAAGTATATGGGATTCGGAGAAATTTGATTCGTTGTGGAGGTATTAAATCTTTGATATCTACAAAGTTTCTGAAAAAAGTCTTCGACCATTAAATCCTTTTCGGTAAATTTGGTACATTGGTGGCAGCGTTTAGTATCCTAATAATGTGGAAATACGAAAAACTTGACAACAATAACATTTAATTCCTTACCACTCCAGTACCTATAAAGGAGGTGTGACGACTTTACTATGGATTATCAAGCTCTGGTCGGTATTGATGTTATCCTGATAAAAAAGGATCCGGAAAGTGTTTTAAAGAAATCCTCGAACTGAGCATGATTGTTATAATTATCTCCACTTCCTTAAAAAACATGCAAACACACAATTTAAATTATGACGATGTCAAATATACGAATGAAGAACTCAAATCTTACCCACTCTAGTAGCGGAGAGAATGTGCTACTAGTTGTTTGCATAGCGTAAAAAGATAAAATACAAATTTCGTGATGGTTCTTAGAATCCTGTACCCCCGAGCAAATCTTTACCTAGTTACAATTTCTACAATTATGAAGAAATAGAAGTGCAAATTGTAGACGATTGTTAAAATTCTGATGATAAATTTCCTGTATCTTGTGAGATAACACGAAATTAATAACGATAAGTATCGAATGACTAAAATATTCTTTCTAATAAGATTCTGAAGGCTTGTTGCAAGAATTGATTAGGATGAACTGTAGAACGGTTTTTAGAAGATCTTCCAGGAAAGCCTTTACTTGAGGATGATTAGTGTTTTCTTCATTTCCGTTCTGTACTAATGTTGACCATTCATCTAGTTCACGTATTCCTTGAGAACATAAAATTGTTCGAACTTTTGATCTATCTTTCCAATCAGAAGGAACCTTCAACTCTTTCTCTAATGCAACAGGTATCAAGTAACAATCATTCCAAAAGGCATGATCGAACTCAAATTTTACGAACCCCGATGGCTTTTTTGAACGAAGTTTTTTATAATAACTGCTATCTAAACATAGAACGACAAAAACTGATTGATTAATACCTTCCGCTATCTTGTCGTGCATTGCAGACCTATATAATTCCGTTTTATCATACCATACTTTGTAACCAGCATCTGTTAGGATCTTATAAAGTGCCTGAACAACTTTAGACATATCACCACTATACGAGAGCATGAAGTGATATTTCTGCAAGGACAAGTAGTTAGAACGGATTGTAAAGAGAAGACAATGAAATAATAAAGAATACCTTTTCTTGGCAAGAATTTTGGATTGGTTCTAATATTTTTGGTTCATCGGACTCAGTGATGTGGATTGGTAAACAAGAAGCTGCTTTATTTAGAATGTATTCGTCCTCTCCAACATATTTCTTTTCTTTCTCTGAGACTACATCTGTTTCTGCTTCTTTAAACTGTTGCTGAAATTGTTGAATTGGAGGTTGGTGAGCGACAGATATATTCATTTCCTGAGACGACTTAAGCAACTTTTTAAGCTCAGTATTCTCATGCTGAATCTTCTTCAACTTCTGAAGAAGCAGTAGAGTGGATAATGCTAGAGATATTAGAACTCCTACATTTACCAAATATTCGGAATCTGTCAACAAAAATTTAGTTCCTTCTTTTGGCTCTTCAGATAAAGCAAAAGGAACACTTTCAGACCGGAAACGGAAGATATCTCGAGGACCACAAACCTCTTCAGAAATCTCAGTTGAGCGGATGTCTTCTTTTGAAACAACTATAGTGTCGACAACGCTCACATGTTGGTCTTTCATTGTTGCATTAGAAGGAGAATGGATCAACTACACAGCCTAGTTTAAGACCAGAAGAGTAAAGAGAAAACAAATTACATTTGAAGGAGGCGACTGTACTCCAGTAAGATTGATAGGAGGAGTTGGGTTTTGTTCAATGATCTGAAAAGGATCAAGTTAGAGCCAAGGAGATGACTATTGAAGGAAACGGTACCTTTAATCTAGATTTTTCCCTAAACCTTTCCATCAGCATCGTTTGATTTAGATGGGAAGGAGGAGAGATCACAGGGATATTAATTTCTCCAATCGACAAAATTCCTTCTAGCTCATTGTATTCCATCCAATTGAATCCTGCAAAGGCTTTTGAAATAGAACCATGGCGTTTACTATCGAGAACAATACATAGGTTCTTCGTCTTTCGTGCAATTTTTTTCATCAGATTAGCATCATCATCGAAGACTTTATCAGCAAGAACATAAACAAGAACATCAGAGTTGTTCAACATCTCCAACTGCTCCTTTCTATTCGCAACAGTGGTACAAACAAACGTATCCGAAAGATTGAACTGTAAATCGCGAAGATTCGGGTCGAAAACTCCAACCTTCAGACATTCACTCCCTCGATCGTAAGCTCTTCTTTCGAAGACATCTTTTGTCTGAACCACTGAGAAAGGTAACAAAATGGAAACAAGAGGTAAAAAGAGGAACGACACCATTTTTACGGACTTGACAATTAATTAACTCTTTAATTTCAAACTTGTGATTTCAGCAAAAATCGATCTTTTCTACTTGAAAATCAATAATTTTTATGAGAAAACTAAAAAAAGATGATGCAAAAAAAAAAAAAGTCAACTTCTGAGTTTAAGGAATTGCTTTCTCTTTATTCTCCGAGTCGAAAGATCTTTGTCAATATACTCTTTCTCACAATTTAATAGCAATCAATGCGAAGCGTTTTAACCTTTTTCGTTGTAGGAGCATCTTTCTTTCTCTTTTTTTGCTTTCATGTTGAAGGCCAAAATGTGTTGGCAAAATTTCAGAAAGATGTGGGTGGACTAGTTTTAAATGAAACACATTTCAAGAAAGAAGACTTATGTTGGAAACCATTGTTATATACGATTGTTGGAGGATCCCAAGGTTTTGGAAAGAGTTCATTGTTGAAAGCTCTTGGAAGGCTTTTGAATGTCCCGAATAGTGAGTTTAAATCAGGATCTGATTATACATACTGCACTGACAGTATTAGCGCTTCCGATGCCAATAGCAAAGGGATGATCTTTCTTGATCTAATGGGAAGAAATGACGGAACATTTGGTCGTGATGTCGGGCTCGACGCGGATCGTGTAGATCTTATGGCAACATCATTAGTCGTTCCTTTCGCTAATATTATAATTTATTCGATGAAAGATTCCATTCGCGACGACGATCTAAAGTGGATTCCAGTTTTTAGTGAGATGATTAAATCGATAAATATTCCTGTCCACAAAGATGCACCAAAGCCTCTTCTCATCTTAACTTTACGTTCGAAACCCAGGGGGAAAACACCTAAGGAAATTTTTGATAAATTCATTCAAGATAACATCAAATCCAAATTTCATGACGTTAAGTATATTTTAATCGATGAAGTAAATGGTGAGGATGAAAGCTTCTTACAAGAGGATAATTTCTTCCCTGAAAAGGTTCCTTCTTATTGGTCTTCTGTGCAAGAAATCAGCAGAATGATCACTTCTCATGCAGATGTTATAACCAATCAATACCGTTGGACAGGTTGTGAAGTAAATGAAATAATGATCAACAACCTCCCACGAATTAATGAACAACAAAGTATTGATCCGCCAAGTATCTACAAACTTCTGGTATCACGAAGAATTACTACTACAGTAGATGCTGCTGTTGAGGCGATATTAAATTCCGCAGAAGTAAAAGAATGGATTGATAACCCTCTTCGACAAGAAAAGGATGTTATAGATTTGCTTCAACAGAAGTTTGACGAAGTGGAACAAGAAGTTCAAGCACAGTTTGTTCACTATCACTCAGAGAAGTCTTTGAAGGAAACGATTAATACTTCGTTAAAAAAGAGGCTAGATCAACACTTTGACTCGACGATGATGAAGGTTCGCGATTCTATCCGCATTATTGAAGAGGAAGCATTAAAAGCTAAAGAAATCGCTGAAATTGAATTAGACGCGATTAGTAAGGTTATAAATCTCACCGGTTACCCTACGGATATTAATTGCAAGGCAAAGAAAGAGTTTGATATTTCAATGCAAGAATATAGCAAGAAAATGACTTCTGTGAAAGTCTCAGACTCAAGAAAAGAAACTGATAGAAAATTCTTAGATGAGAAAAGGAAAGATTTTATCGCCATCAAGCACACTGAGAATGAACTAATTAGAGGGAATAAGAGAGATTCATTATATAACAACGTTCGAACGAGGTCTGAGTATGTATCGTACTATCGCAAAGTATGTGCCAATGGTCAGGACGAGTTTCGAATCAATTTAGCTGAACGTCTTCCTGCTTACTTTCGTTCTGATCTGTTACCTTATCTTAATCATGTGACTGCTGAGTTGGACAGTAATGAAGTTTGTTCAGGTGCTCTCACCTTAACTGGAGCAACAGAATTTCAAGTCTGCAAACAGTATTCGACCTGCTGTAGCAACGGTCAGCATAAGATCTCAGAGCTCCATTACGATTCATCGAATACAAATCTCCGTCTCTTCCTGAAACTAGCGAACTGGGGAAGTGGGTGTAAGAACTTTATTGAGTTCAGAGGAATTCGATTAACTATTCAACAACGAGCCATCGTTGATGAGTTAGCACTCGCGAGACCATATGATAGAAACGAAGGATTTTGTTCATAAAAAGCACCCGAAGAACGTATCTCATAGGAATGAAAAAAAAAAGAAATAAAGAAATTATGAAATAAAATAAGAGAAATAGCAAAGGAAAATAGACTTACATAAAACTAAAGAAGATTTAATTTGATTTGATTTAATTTGATTTGATTTGTATCTTTCGGTCTCTTAAAAATAGGAGCAACAAGTCTCGCGATAAATTAGATATCTATACAATCGAAAGATCTTTTTCGAAGAAAATTCTGAAATCATATGAACAGTAACGTCATTTTAATTAATAACAGCATAAATTCAAATTATTTGATACCAAAAGAAGTCTTCTACTTGCTTTGTTGGCCTACCATAATTTTTGGAGAAAAAAAATGTCTGGAAGAAACAAGGTGTATCAATCTATTCCTGAGAGGGATGAAAGTGATCTTGAGAGAGAAGTTGTGAACAAATCCGATGTCGTATTTACTCCTCCACCTGTAGTAGATACAGGTTTTCTTGGTTGGAAAGTATTGTTTCAGCTCACAGCTGATGCATGGTTACTCATTATTACCAAAGCCATCAGACTTTTCTCCTATGGCTTCCTCGCCGTTATGTTAGTGATCTACCTCGAATCATTGCATTTCACTGCTGATCAAGTTGGTTTATTACTCACATTAACTTTATTTGGTGATGCGGCTATTAGCATGCTTCTTACTACTCATGCTGATCGTTGGGGAAGAAAGATCACACTCATCATAGGATGTGTCATCGCGATTACTACCAGCTTCATTTTCGCCACTCAGAGGAACTTTTATGTTCTTTTAATCACGGGGATCTTAGGTGTCATCTCTCCAAGTGGTAATGAGATTGGCCCTTTCATGGCCATTGAGATTTCCGCGATTGCTGAAGTAACCAGTAACTTACAACGAACAGCTATTATGGCATGGTATAACCTCTTTGGCTCCTTTGCTTCTGCTTCTGGTGCATTAACCTGTGGTGGAATCATGTGGCATTTGTTAGAATCTTGGAAGTATAATTTAACTCAAGCATGTTCCTCCGTCTTAATCTTATACGGGTTAGTTCAAACCATTCAATTAGTGTTATTCTTTTACCTAACACCAGCCATTGAACCAAAACATACAGTAAAAACGACTTTATCAGGTAAAAGTGAAAAAGTGATGTCTAATTGGTTTGGGTTACATAAATCAAAATGGATTGTTTTGCAACTTTCTGTCTTGTTCATGATTGATTCCTTTGGTGGGTCCTTTGTATTACAATCAATCATCTCTGGTTGGTTTTATGATACTTATAAAACACCTTCACAAACGTTAGGCAGTATAGTCTTTTATTGTAATATTGTTGCTGGTGTTAGTGCTTTATTTGCTGTTCAAATCGCTAATGCCATAGGTTTAATTATGACAATGGTCGTAACACATCTTCCTTCGAATGTCTTGCTTATCTTAGTCCCGGTCATGCCAACGGAATGGACGTCTATTTTAATGATATGTGCGCGTTACTCCATCTCCCAGATGGATGTTCCAACTCGAAATGCCTATGTGCAAGGAGTGGTTGATCCTGACGAGAGATCAGCTGCTAATGGTGTGACAAATGTTGTAAGATCGATTGGTGCAAGTTTAGGTCCTTATTTAAGTGGAATCTTACTCGCTAATCCGAAAACAAAGAATTATCCTTTCTATTTAGCCGGTGGATTGAAGATTGTTTACGATCTTCTCTTATTATGGAATTTTGCTGGATTGAGTTCATCATCAGATACTCATAATCTCTCACAAAAGAGTACAAAAGATGCAAAGACTTCTTATGGAACAATTAAAGAAAATGAAGATGAAAAGATTGAATTGATTTCTAAGAAGTAACAATAAGATATCATCGAATATATTAGATTATTTTACTATAAGATTAACATACATTGCTATCAAGAAAAATAGCCAATAAGAAGAAATAAACTGTTATTTATTTTGTTTTTGTTCCTTTGAGGAAGATATTAAGTTGTAGAGAAGATTTTCTAAACAAACACAATTTTGATAATTTTCATTTAACAATTTCAAATGAAAAAGAATATTTTTTACTTCCATCCACAAACTTCAGCATTATGTATGTCATGGTAGAGGGAAAATCTTTGAAACTCAATATTTTTGAGATCTATTTACAATGAATGCACGGTTGCTCACTGCGTCTAATGGAGAAGCCTGTATCGGAGATTCGATTTTTCGTGAATACCATACTCCTAATTTTCTTATCTAACCTTTGTCCACTCT